>JADHED010000430.1_pt1 | contig 51062 bp, 50 predicted proteins | sample 8952041 | NCBI WGS metagenome assembly JADHED01 (sample SAMN16124423, study PRJNA663239) | bioreactor sludge metagenome | isolation source: sludge (control) | place: India:Bengaluru | collected 2018-09-08 | reverse complement strand
TCTATTTTGGTTGCGTCCTTCGAATCTTTTTCACCTTCTATGTCATAAGCCAATGTTTCATTCACCGGGGAGATGTAGAAAAACGTTCCACCATTATTTTCATTTTCTATGTCGAAGTTTCCAACCAAGGAGGAATTCAGCTTACGCGGGTCCACGATTAAAGCGTCAATGGTACTCCTTATACGAGAATGATCCTCTCCAGATATGACGTCCTCGTCAAAAAGATTGTCGAGCGAGTCGCGCAATTGGTTCTTTAATTTTTCGATATCATCATAAGACGGCAGATGATCATATTCTTTGATGGGAATAACAATGTCCTCAAGATTGATTCCTGGCAGTTCAAATAGCTCCCAATTTATCAAGACAGCTACTATCCCATACGGTCGATCTCTTTTTTTTGCTTTGGTAAGAATTAGTACCTGCCTGCCTATTGAAGCAATCGCTAGACGGCCGATGCCCTTCTCACCCATTATGGGTCTAGTTTTTTTCGTTTCGTCTTTAGGGGGGAGTGATGTTTTTGAATTTATGAATTTGCTCTCTGTACCGATAGTCAACCATCTACTTTCGAATTCTTCCTTCGTCATCCCCAATCCGTCGTCACGCAGAACAAGTAGGTTGTCATTTCGAAGGAAATCAATATCAAATTTGTCAGCGTAAGCATCGTGGGCATTTTTCACGAGTTCGTTAATTGCGGTTGGGATGCCTGCAATTTGTTGACGCCCCAACAGATCTAATGCCCTTGCTCTAGTCTTAAATTTCGCCATTCTTCTTGATTTTTAATAATTGCCCGCCCGATACATTTGGCGTAAGCTGGAGGCACAGCGTTTCCAATGATTCGTGCAATTGCAGCAATGCTCGATCCATAAAACTTATAGCGTTTTGGAAAGGATTGAAGCATCGCTCCTTCGCGTAGCGAAAGGGCTCTATCTTCTTCGGGATGTACAAAACGACCACTTGAGATACTATAGAATTTAGTTGTTATCGTAGGGGATGGCCGTTGCCACCATAGGCGTCCAAATGTATCTCTGAAACTATTTTCACGACCTATGAAACATTGCAATTGTAATTCAGGGTCATCTGCAAACCCCATACGATTGCCGCCATCTTTCTCTATCTTTTTCAACCGCCGTAAATTGAGTTCATTGAGTGACGATACAGAGTTCATAAAATCTTTGCTATCCCTATGGCCTTGTTGTAGCACTGGTAAGCCATTATGATGCCCTATTACATCTGCAACTACTATTTTATCTCCGGTACGCTTCTGCGGGATGATTTCTTTTGCTGTCACTCTGTTGGCAATTAGGGTAAAGCGCTTTCTGTTTTGTGGCACTCCGTAGTCGCTGACATTATGGACTTCAAAATGGACCGTATATCCGTTTTTTTCGTTTTGCAGCCAATCAATAAAGGCGGCCAAACCGCTTTCCTCTTTTTTTCGCAATACACCAGGAACATTTTCGACAACCACATATCCCGGTCTAAAGAACTCAACGAATCTGCTGAATTCGATAAGTAAGTTTTTAGATTTTTGCGACTTCTTTTTATCAGTATTAATGATACTCCAAAATTGGCACGGACTACATCCGATCAAAATCAGATTATCATCATTACGCTTTAGTTTAAGGGATTTTTGTAACTCGGTTTCTTTTAGGTCGAATACGTCAGCGTGGATGAACTTCGCACCTGTAATATTTGCCTCGTATGTTTCTTTACACGCTAATTCACAATCAATTCCAGCTAGTACATTTATTCCAGCGATTTTTAAGCCGTAACTCATTCCACCGCCGCCGCAAAAAAAATCAACAGCCTTAAGTTGAGGCTGTGAGTCTATATATTTACCTATCATAAGGTGTGGGTCAAATTAGCAGGGAAAATTACAATATATTTTAAAAAAATCAAACATATACTGTAAAAAATTATTATAGGCTAAGCTACTCTATACATGGTAATAATCATCTATTAAAATCGAACCTTGTATTGATGACTGAACTTTAATTTAGGCAGATTTTCTGGAAACGTCGAAATTAAGCTGTTATTTTGGCGTCCTTTCACACTTAGCACAGGGAATATCTATGAAATTTCGAATTGCGCCACGCAAATTGGGACAGGTAGTTACAAATTTTGAAGACACTCAGAATCGTGCATATATTCTAGTCGAGTTAGCTAGTAATGATGGTGAAGCTGCTATCGTTGATTTGAACGATCTTCAAAGGAATGCACATGATACTTCCAAAGTTTCACGGGTCATACATGACATAGAGAAGCTCACTGTAATTGCTGAAAATTTGGAGAATTATATAGACAGTTGGAATTATCCCAATCCAGCGCCATCAAATCTTAAAGTATATTTCATAGAGAATCTTGAAGATGTTAGGCAATACTTTAGAGACCTTCATGAAATCTATGATAGTGAATTTTACCCTGACGATAATTTTGAAGACTTTACTGATGACGGTGGCGAAGCTACTTTCACCAGAGAGCAGGCCGAATATCTGAATAAAATTATGATACAGTGCTTCGACGTTTGCGATAAAAATGATGTAGAAATCTATGACATCGCAGGAGAGGTTCAAGAGGAGGTGTGGAGGCGTAATGGACTGTGGCCGAACCCCTAAAGTTTTATACCTCTAGAAGTGATGATGGTGATACCTTCAACGATTTAGCTATTTTAAATAGGTTCAAAACTGAAACGTTTCGTTCCCCTCTTTCAACGTCTGATATGTATGTTCTATCAAGACCACACTTTCGAGCAAATTCTTCTTGAGAAAGCTGCGTTTCATTTCTAAAACGTCTAATCTTAGCACCAATTTTTTTTAATACCTTCTGCTCGCTTGATGTGTAGGTTGTAGCCATGCTGTAAAGATATGAAAGTCATCATCCTATTTAAAATTCCTGCCTGACGGAAATACCTCCTGCTATACTACTTTCCTAACTTGCCTACGCTTATTTCTTAGGGTGATGCGGATAACGGTCTTTTTCGTCACCATGCACTAAAGTCTGTACTGTTTGCATATTAGCTTCAACCTAAGTTATCCCTTTAGAAGCATTGATAAGTCAGGGTAATAGTTAAACCCGGGAGGAAACAAAGTATCAGAAAATGGCATAAGCATACTAAACCTTATCTAAAATCTTGCAATGATTGCTAAAGGTTTGAGAGTGCAATTTGTTCAAAAGCAAACGAACTTTTACGTGTGCATATCAGAGCTATAAAACCTTTCTTTCTTCAAAGACCATTGCCAAAATGTGCCTTAATAAAGCATTCGTTCGTTAAGAGGTATTGTCAAATTCCACTCACAACCTAAAATCCGTCAAAATATAGGCGTTCGTCTAAAGGTATTCACATGTATGATTAGATATCTCCTTATGCCTGCTTTACTAGCCAGACATGAAGTAGAGTGAGCGAACTGCAATATATCGTCATACAATACCTTGGTTGATAGAATAGATCACCTACCATGAAATCTACTTTCTGAACGCTGTTCATTGGAAAGATCCTTAATCCCCTACACGTATCACTGAATTTGATAAAAAACCATACTGTATATGTTGTAGTATAGTTGTAGTAAATAAAAAAGCCGTTTCTTTCGAAACGGCTGAGACCTGTGCCCCGGGCGGGACTTGAACCCGCACTCCCATTGCTGGAAACAGGATTTTAAGTCCTGCGCGTCTACCAATTCCACCACCAGGGCTTTTGCATACGGTAGATGTAAGCAAAAAAAATTCCAAACCTAGAGGCTTGGAATTCTTTGAGCGGAAGACGAGACTCGAACCCGCGACCCTCACCTTGGCAAGGTGATGCTCTACCAACTGAGCTACTTCCGCATGTGTTTTAAGAACTTTGGGATTGCAAAGATAGGGGCAAAAACCTAATCTCCAAACAGTTTTTCAAACATTTTTTTCCATCAATTGTTTTGGAGCTATCAAACCCAATACAGGCAAATCACACCAAAATATTTTTGATAAATAGACTTAGAAAAATTGATAGCTTACCTTTGCAAACGCAAGATGAATCAGCTGATATCGCTAGTAAGAAAAGACCTTCTGATAGAATGGAGACAGAAGCATACACTATTTGGTGTATTGCTATATGTAGGCGCCACTGTGTTTGCAGTGTATATAATGAATGGGCAACCGGAAGTGAAAGTCTGGAATGCCCTTTTCTGGATAACCCAACTCTTTGTTGCTGTAAACTCTGTAGCTAAAAGCTTTCTGCAAGAGCATCCTAATCGTTTCCGCTACTACTTTACAGTTGTAAAGCCTACTACTTTTCTTTTGGCAAAAATGCTTTATAGCATGGTATTAATGATGGGTATTAGCCTCATCAGCCTTTTCTTATTCTCCATACTATTGGGCAATCCTGTTATACAGACGGCAGTGTTTGTAGGTGTAACAGCCGCAGGCAGCCTTGCATTATCTGCAGTATTTACCTTTCTTTCTGCTATTGCAGCAAGGGCACAACAAAACGCTGCATTGATGGCTATACTTGGCTTCCCGCTGGTAATACCTGTTTTAATGATACTGAGCAATCTGGCACTTTCGGCCATTTCGCCCGTGTATCAGGAAGGCTGGTGGGTAATGATGCTGGTACTGCTGGCACTGGGTGTACTGGTCATTATTTTAGGATTAATCCTGTTCCCATTCCTATGGCAAGAGTAAAACATGTAAACAAAAACCATTACCGTGAATTATTCTCTTACATTTGCGAAAATTTAACCATCGCTTATGCGTAGCAACTGGTGGAAAATACTCTGTGTCATCCTGCTGGCTTATGCCATAATAGGAGGCTTATTATTACCTGTACCTGCACGCCACATCCTCAACGAAACTATACGTAACTTATACTTCCACGTCCCTATGTGGTTTGGCATGATGTTGCTTTTCGGCATATCATTCTACCACTCGCTGATGTATCTGCGCAAGCAAGACATGCAACATGACATTAAAGCTGTAGCATTCCTGAAAATTGGCGTTTTGTTTAGTTGTCTGGGTATGCTGACAGGTATGGAATGGGCTAAATATACATGGGGCGAACCTTGGAGCAACGACCCTAAGCAATTAGCTACAGCTATATGCATGCTTAGCTATTTTGCCTACCTGATATTGCGTGGTGGCATAAAAGACGAGGAAAAACGTGCTAAAATATCGGCAGTATATAACGTTTTTGCATTTGCAATGATGATACCACTGTTGTTTGTATTGCCTCGTCTTGTAGACTCGCTGCACCCCGGCAATGGTGGCAACCCGGGCTTCAACAGTTACGATCTGGATGCGCGTATGCGTCTGGTATTCTACCCGGCTGTTATAGGCTGGTTTCTGCTGGGCTACTGGATAAGTACACTGCACGTTCGCATTAATCAGATTAACTTTAAAAGAGATAATACTTTTTAATATACCAACAAATGAAAAAAGTATCCATATCAATCATTTTATTACTGCTCAGCCTGTCTGCAATAGCACAGGAGAACGCTCCTGAGATGGCAGACAAGTTCAGGGCAGACGGCAAAATATACGTTGTGGTTTTGGTATTAGCCACTATCTTTGCGGGGATTATAGCGTACCTGATAAGATTGGAACGTAAAATCAGCAAACTGGAAAAAGAAAATTAATCATTATCCCAATTATTATTAATTAAACATCAATATGGCAGAAACAGCTACAGCCCAAAAGCATTACAGCTTCTTTCAGGGTGTTGAACGCAACTTCGATAAAGCGTCTAAGTACACAAGATTTGAAAAAGGTATACTTGAGCAAATCAAAGCTTGTAACTCTATATACCAAATGAAATTCCCGGTACGTATCGGCGATAAAATCGAGGTAATAGAAGCGTACCGTGTGCAACACTCGCATCACAAACTGCCATGTAAAGGTGGTATCCGCTACAGCATGGATGTGAATCAGGATGAAGTAATGGCGTTGGCTGCATTGATGACCTACAAATGTGCCATCGTTAACGTGCCATTTGGTGGTGGTAAAGGTGGTATCAAAATCAACCCTAAGAACTACTCTACTTTCGAACTGGAAAAAATAACGCGTCGTTATGCATCTGAACTGGTGAAGAAAAACTTCATTGGCCCTGGTATCGACGTACCTGCTCCAGACTATGGTACTGGTGCACGCGAAATGAGCTGGATAGTTGATACCTACGCTTCTCTGAAACCGGGCGAAGTAGATGCTATGGGTTGTGTAACGGGTAAGCCGGTAAGCCAAGGTGGTGTACGCGGCCGTACAGAAGCTACAGGTCTTGGTGTATTCTATGGCCTGCGCGAGCTGTGTAACGTAAAAGAAGATATGGATCGTCTGGGATTAACTACAGGCGTGAAAGATAAAAGAGTAATCGTTCAAGGTCTTGGTAACGTAGGTTACCACGCTGCTAAATTTTTCTTTGAGGGCGGTTCTAAAATCGTTGGTTTGGCAGAATACGAAGGTGGTATCTACAATGCTAACGGCCTTGATTTGGAAGCAGTAGTAGCGCACCGTAAAGCTACAGGTTCTATCTTGGGCTTCCCTGGTGCTACAGATTACAAAAACGGCTTCGACGTTATTGAACAAGATTGTGACATCCTGATTCCTGCTGCGCTGGAAAATGTTATCAATGCAGATAATGCAGACCGCATCAAAGCAAAAATCATTGGTGAAGGCGCTAACGGTCCGCTGACTCCGGAAGCTGACGAAATATTGCTGGCTAAAGGTGTAATCATCGTTCCTGATATGTACCTGAACGCAGGTGGTGTTACAGTATCATACTTCGAATGGTTGAAAAACCTGAGCCACGTACGTTATGGCCGTATGGAAAAACGCTTCAGCGAAAATCAGAACACAACTATACTGAGCACAGTAGAAGGCCTGACCGGCAAAAAAGTTAGCGATATAGAACGCAAACAAATCATGCACGGTCCGGATGAAGTAGATTTGGTTTACTCTGGTCTGGAAGACACTATGATTGGTTCTTTCCACGAAATCCGCGATACTATGCGTGAGCACAACATGAATGATATGCGTACTGCTGCATTCATCGTTGCCATCAACAAAGTTGGTGTTGCTTACGAAGAACTGGGTATCTTCCCATAGTAGATTACAATACTACATTATAAACAAAAGCCCCTGCATATGCAGGGGCTTTTTAGTTGACTAGTGAAAGAGCGGATTACTCTTTAATAAATCTTGAAACGCATCTGTTACCATCACCATCTGTAGCCCTGATGATATAGATACCTTTCGAGTAACCCGAAATATCTATTGTAGCTTTTTTATCTATTGTAGCATTATATACTACTCTGCCGTTTACATCACACACAAGTACATTTGCCATATCTGCAACAGCTATTGTTATTGCATCTGTAGCCGGATTCGGGAACACCTTCACCATGCCAACAGCTACTATATTTTTTACTTCCGCAGGTGGTGGTGTATACTTCAGACCGCATGCAGAGTCCTTCGTATACAGTGTAGTTATTTCAGTACCAGACAATGCACGATTGTAAAAACGTACATCATCGATATTACCCTGAAAATAACGTGTAAGGCCTGTACCTTGTCCACCAATATTAAAAAGCGTTGTAGTATTTACTAAAGAATCGACCAATATCGATGCTGTATCTACTACACCATTTACATAAATATTAGTGAGTCCACCTTTTGCCCATGTCATAGCAACATGTATCCATGTGGTATCGGGAAGTACTGTTCTGCCAAGCATCGTAGACTCGTACGTTTTCCCTTGCAATGCCAAAGCCAGTTTGTTATTGCTATAAACTCCAAACAGATATTCATCACCAACACTATTATCCCACTTAGAAACAATTGCCCCTTCACCAGTGAGCAAAGTATCTATGTATATCCAGGCGGAAATAGTTAAGCCTTCCATAACATTATACTTTGCTGCATTACCTGCAGACACATAACCGCCACCAGAAAACCGCAATGAATTGTTGCCACCAAAGCGATCTTGAGAGCGCACATGTACTGCATTGTAGCTAATAAGCGTACCTGTAGATGTACCATCTTTAAAACTGTCAGCACCATTGAATGTAAAACAACCTTTAAGACTGTCTGATAATGATTGTGCTTGTGTGACAGATGTAATTGACAGCAATACTGCCATAGAAAGTAAAGCCTTCTTCATGTTGTTATGTTTTATAAATTTTAAAAAAATCTCATAAAAAAGGGTGTATAAGTGACCATACTTATAGCACCCTATGATGAATAGGGGAAAATATTTATTCTACACCACAGGCAACAACAGGAGCCTGAAATGCGAGCTTACCGAAGCGAGGTGTTTTTGCATAAGCTGTGCCATCGTATTCAAATACATAGGTTGTTTTACATACCCAATAGCTACCATCGTAGCGCTTGTAAATAACACATGCATCTATATTTTTACTTTCAGGATAGCCTGTCAGTGAATTACGTTTTACATTTTCTATACCTACCAGTATTGTCTTTACAACTTTATCTACTTTCAGTTCAGGTTCGTTTTCCAGAGATGCTTTAAACCTATCGCCTATAGCTTTTTCTATTTCAGCGTTTGTAGTAGCGGCCGATGCACGTGTTACAAAATTGCTTAGGTCTTTTACCTTATCTGTAACTCTTACATTGATGGTACCTGCAGCTAATATAGTACCATTGCTAGCTACTTTTGTTTCTTTAGCACTAACCACTTCTACTTTTACAGGAATAGTAGCACCTATCTTAACGTTCTTAGCCAGTTTATTAAGGAACATGCGAAATGCATCTTCAACAAGATCATACTGCTCGTAATACCAGCCACGGTCGCTGATGAGTGGCACACCAGCAGCACCGCCACTTACATAGTAACCTGCACCTGCAGCACTACTGTAGCTATATACTTTCATATTCTCTCCACGAAACTGTTCGCTAGTATACGTAACCCCTTTTGCAGAAAAGCGAACATCATAATAGCTGCAATCTCCACAAACATCTTTCAGTTGCTGCGAAAAATAGGCTCGAAAATATAATGGTTCGCCAAGTATATACTCTTGTAAATAATTAGATTCGTTATCGCTCGATGGATTGTGATAATCTATTTTCTTGTTAAAGAAAACCACATCACCTTTGTGCTTATCAGCTTGTGCGTAAGAGGTGGATGTTATAGTAGCAACAAGTAACAGCAATGCAATTTGTTTCATAATGTGTTGATTGTTAAGCCAAAATTATCATCAACACCTCTTGTTTCATTGGCTAAATTCATGAATGGCAATTATGAATTCATGAACGTCTCATTATCAACATAAAGCTATTGCCCTACTCTTACTTCTTTCAGCACATCTTCCAGTTCACCCTTCTTTTCTTTAGATACCGGCACGGATATTTTATTATCCATCACCAGCATACTCTCGCCCTTGTTATATTTAGTTACAAAGTTAAAATTGACCATATAAGACCTGTGCGGGCGATAAAAATGTTTGCGTGCATTCAAGACATCTTCAAAAAACTTCAGTTTTTTACTTACCAATATTTTTGAACCATTTCGAAGCCACACATGTGTATAGGCACCATCTGCCTCTAGTAAAATGATATCAAGTACTTCTACAAAAAGCAATCCGTCTGATACAGGTAATGCAATACGGGAAAATTCGTTTGTAGTGTTATTTTCTTTAAAAAGCTCCACACGCTTTTGCATATTAGCAGCATGCAGTTTATGGCTTACTTTTTCAAGCGCCACGTTTAACTGGTCTATATTTACAGGCTTCAGCAGATAGTCTATTGCAGATACCTCAAAAGCCTTCAAAGCATACTCGCTGTAAGCTGTTATAAATATGATTTCGAAATTTACATCCTTTATAAAGTCGAGTAATTCAAAACCATTATAACCCGGCATCTCTATATCCAGCAATACCAGTTGCGGTGTTGTTTTGTGTATTAACTTTACCCCATCAGGGATATTCGAAGCCTCGCCCATATACTCAACATTCGGGCAGTATTGAGATAGTATATTTTTAAGTGCCCTTCTAGCAGGCTCTTCATCGTCAATAATGATGGTTCTTATCTTTTCCATTTTCAACTATATGTACTCTACGGGAAGATGCAATACCACCATTGTACCGGTTGGCATGTCATCTGTTCCTAAATCTATTGTTTGCAATCCTATCTTACCTTGATAGTATTTATTTAATAATTCCAATCGCTTTTGTGTGGCATTAACTGCAAAGCTCTTATGTGTCTTTACCTTTCTGGCGTTTATTTCATCTGCACGTTTGCGGCCAACACCATTATCTGTAATGGTGCATACCAGTTGCTTTTGTGTATGTAGCAATTCAAATTGTATAGACAGTTTTTTGTCACCTTCTTTGTGCAGCAGCCCGTGCTTCAGTGCATTTTCTACAAACGGCTGTATTATCATGGCCGGTATTGCAAGTTCTTCTTTATCTGCCACGCCAACTACAGTCAATGCGTATTCAAATTGTTTGCCAAAGCGTAGTTTCTCCAACTCCAGATACAGTTCAAGCATTTCCAGCTCTTCTTGCAGGGGCAACTTGTCCTTGCCTGAGGCATCCAATACCTTCCTCATCAGTGTACTGAATTTACTGAAGTATATATTGGCACTGCGAATGTCGTTTTGTAATACGAGGTCTTGAATCGAGTTCAATGCATTGTATACAAAATGCGGATTCATTTGCGCCTTCAGTGCTGCAAGCTGTGATGAACGAATACCTTGCTCCAACTGATTTCGTTTATTGATATTACGAATACGTAAAAAAAACACACCCGAAACAAGCAATATCAATCCAAACCCTGCCAATGTATAAAACCACCACTCAGCCCAAAATGGTTTAGCAATATGTATTTTGATGGTTGCGGTATTTACCGATAATCCTCCGTCTTCATTATATGCACGCACCATAAAAGTATAATCACCGGGAGGCAATGACGTAAATCTTGCATAATCGGTATTGTAGCCACTCTCTGTCCATACGGTATCCAAGCCCTGCATCTTGTAGCTGTACGAATACTGATGTTTATGAGTAAAACCCTCAGTTCCAAAGTAAACAATCAGTTTATTTTGATCATGCGACAAGCTGATATTTTTGCTAATCGGCACTTCCTCATCATTCACCAGCATCCGCTTCAGGTATATATATGGCCTTATACTGTTAACCGTAGGGACGTTTGCAGGAAAAGTAATCAAGCCTTTGTTCGTAGCTAGGTACACAGTATTATCTGCAACATATATCTGCCTTATTTCTGCATTGGGCAAGCCATCATGCCAGTCTATATAACTGACATTGTCGGTATTTGTGTTGATGACATTAAACCCTTTTTCTGTAGCTACCCACACTAGCGAGTCCTTACAATAGATAGCACGCACATTATTTCCATTAAGTTTATCGGTACCGGATATATTGCTGATAATGCGTGCATTATTTACACGCATCAACCCACTGGCTACCGTACCTATCCAAAGATGCCCTTTGCTATCTGTCTTCATAGACGTAGCAAATACTTTTTGACCGTTGTATAACAATTCATTTTCTCTGTTCTGTGTATCGTAATAGTAGGTACCATCAGAATAACCTACCCACTTCAGCATGTCTGCAGAAGTATAGGCTACATAACGTGCCGCTTTGGGCTTCAGTATGCGGGTACTATCAATAACATTTGCGTGCAGTTGCATCCATCCTGCATTTTGTATTGATGCAAACAACACTTTCCCTTTATCAGCAAAACATATATCCCTAAAACCACCTCTTGCAATAGTAGAGGTATGGCTTTTATCTGCTTCGTAGTACGATGTGATACCTTGAGCTATGATATATTTTTTTTCTGCACTATCAGCTATTATTTTGCGTACCATAGATACTGCTTGCCGTGGCTTTACGGGTTGCGATACTTTACCATCTCGTATCATATCCACCACACCATTAAAATAGCCCAACAGTATATCTTTCTTTCTGTTGATATACATAGACGTTATATTGTCTGACGATATACCCGATGATGCCTGACTATAGAGCATGATATCGATATTGGGCACAATGTACATACCGTTATCAAGCGATGTAAACCAGTAGTTGTTTTCTCCATCGCACATAACGTTTGATATATCTGCATCTTTAAAAAAGCGAAGCCCACTATATTTTAAATTCAGCTCAGCATCTATACACAATGCTCCTTCTTGTGTACAAAGCCATATAAAATTGCCAACGGCACTTATTGTAAAAATGCGGCTTCCTGCTAATGCAGATGGTATTTGCTTAAGGACAATCAGTGAGTCATTTCTTATTTCAGACAGATAATAATTGCGTTCAGGATTTATCTCCGTAAACATCATCAATCTGCTGCCATGATAAAATATATAGTTGCGGTTTTGCACTATCCGCGGCAACAATGCTGGCAGGTTTGTTTTATCAATTTTCGCGAACTTTCCTTTCTGCAACCTATGCACTCCTTGCCCTATTACAGATACATATATACTACCATCTGTTGCATATAGCATATTAGAAGCAAGTGCATTTTTCGCTGCTGGTGAATAATACCATCGCTGAATTTTATCAGTAGAGATATTATAGTGTGCTACACCACCTACTATGGTATAATAAACGCCGTTATCACCTATTGCATTTTCAGGGAAAGTGGGATATTCTTTGGATACATCTACTGCTATCTTCAACGAATCTCCGGCTATGTAAAATATCTGTCCGTTGAAGTTTTTACACCACATGCGCCCGTGCGCATCTTCTTTAAGGTCTGATATGCTTTTACCATTTTGCCCGGCACAGGTATATTGCTTTACCTGCTTGCCGTCGTACCGAAATACGCCCTCATTTCCTGCCACCCAAATATACCCAGCCTTATCCTGACGGATGCTATACACCTCGCTACCAATTATATTCTCTGTTTCCTTAGGCTGATAGAAATAAGGATGCTGTGCCTTTGCTACAAAACACAGGCACAACAATGAAACCAATATCCATTGCCTGAAAAACATACAACAAGGTACAGGTTTGCCCTGTTTCTTAATAGCTATTCTTCATGAACCGTCATTTTCAATTCATGAACGTAAAATGCAATGCTAATAATTAGGAATTTTGCTCCTGTCTGCTTTTTGCAGGTAGCTGCTGAATTTGTTGAGATTAGAAAATATACCGCACATGTATTCAGGAAACTTATTGATATTCTGATACTTCAAAACATTTACCATTACAGTATTGTTCTCGCTACGTAATGCGATGTTTGCACTCAGGTCTTTATCGGCATCTGCCAACATATCCCTAATCAATGCCTCCCATACATAGCCGCTAAAGGTATAATGGTACTTATCAAAAAATGGCTTGTAACGTTTTATCACCCTGATATCGTCCAGATTAATTACAAAATCGTATAGGTTATATTCTTTGTCGGAATTGAGCGGAAAGCACTTCCCTGCTTCCCAAGGGCCAAGTGATGCTAATGACACGCTGTCTGATTTTACTGCCCGTTTCTTAGCCACAGTTTTAACTGCAGGCTTTGCTACCTGTTTCTTATTATTTACAGTTTGTGCAATTGCCCCTGTCGAAAACAGGCATAATGCTAGAATTGATAATATTTTTTTCATATCCAAGTGCTATAAACTAACTCCTGCCTCTATACAAAGTAAAAATACAGATATATTTCCATGAAACACGGCGGAATAAGTAATTGATAAAATTTAATTATATATCTATTTGGCAAACAGGTTATATTTTTCACTTTCTATTATGTGTCATTTTCGGTAACTTCGCGACGTCTTTTTAACCTCTAACAATTCAAAAATATATTTAAGCAATGGCTTTTGATCTTGATCTTATCCAGCGTGTGTATAGCGAATTGCCCGGCAAAGTAGCCGCAGCTCGCACACTATTGGGTCGTCCGCTTACACTGGCAGAAAAAATACTGTATGCTCACTCTTTCGAGAAAGCTAAGCAGGCGTATACTCGTGGTAAAGACTACGTAAACTTTGCACCGGATCGCGTTGCGATGCAGGATGCTACAGCACAGATGGCGTTGTTACAGTTTATGACTTGCGGACGTGCAAAAGTTGCTGTACCAAGCTCAGTGCACTGCGACCACCTGATACAAGCAAAAGTAGGTGCAACACAAGATCTGGCAACTGCTAATGACGTAAACAAAGAAGTGTACGATTTTCTTTCTTCTATATCTGACAAATATGGTATCGGTTTCTGGAAAGCCGGTGCAGGTATCATTCACCAGGTAGTATTGGAAAACTATGCTTTCCCTGGCGGTATGATGATTGGTACAGATAGCCACACACCAAACGCAGGTGGTCTGGGTATGATAGCTATAGGTGTTGGCGGTGCTGATGCGGTAGACGTAATGGCGGGCTTGCCTTGGGAGCTGAAAATGCCTAAACTGATAGGCGTGAAGCTAACTGGTAGAATGAATGGCTGGACTAGTGCAAAAGACATTATCCTGAAAGTAGCAGGTATACTTACTGTAAAAGGCGGTACAGGTGCTATCGTTGAATATTTTGGTGAAGGTGCTGATAGCCTGAGTGCTACAGGTAAAGGTACTATCTGTAACATGGGTGCTGAAATAGGTGCTACATGCTCACTGTTTGGCTATGATGAGAAAATGGCTGATTACCTGCGTGGTACAGCACGTGCCGATATAGCAGAACTGGCTAATGGTGTGAAAGAACATCTGCGTCCTGATGCTGAAGTATATGCAGACCCTGCTAAATACTACGATCAACTGATTGAAATAAACCTGGATGAACTGGAGCCATATGTAAATGGTCCTTTTACTCCGGATTTGGCTACACCTATCAGCAAAATGGCTGAAGTAGCTAAAGCAAATGGCTGGCCTGAAGATGTAGAAGTTGCACTGATTGGTTCTTGCACCAACTCTTCTTACGAAGATATTTCTCGTGCTGCTTCTATTGCAGAAGACGCAATGGCTAAAGGCCTGAAAGCTAAGAGTGAATATACTATTACTCCAGGTTCCGAAATGGTTCGTTTCACTATCGAACGCGACGGTTTCCTGAAAACTTTCGATAAGATGGGTGGTGTAGTATTGGCTAACGCTTGTGGACCTTGTATTGGTCAATGGGCTCGCCACATCGACGATCCTAATCGTAAGAACACAATCGTTACATCATTCAACCGCAACTTCGCTAAGCGTAATGATGGTTATGCATCTACACACGCATTCGTTGCATCTCCGGAAATCGTTACTGCATTTGCTATATCCGGCAAACTGACTTTCAACCCACTGAAAGACAAACTGATAAACGAAAAAGGCGAAGAAGTAATGCTGGATGAACCTAAAGGTTTTGAACTGCCTTCTAAAGGTTTTGCAGTAGAAGATGCAGGGTATCAAGCACCTGCTGAAGATGGTAGCAAAGTAGAAGTAAAAGTAAACCCTGAAAGTGCTCGCCTGCAACTGTTAGCACCATTCTCTGCTTGGGAAGGTACTAACCTGCATGGTTTGAAACTGTTGATTAAAGCATTTGGTAAATGTACTACTGACCACATCTCAATGGCTGGTCCGTGGTTGAAATTCCGTGGTCACCTTGACAACATATCTAACAACATGTTGATTGGTGCCGTGAACGCTTTCAATAACGAAACAAACAAGGTTAAAAACCAACTGACAGGTGAATACGGTGAAGTACCTGCTGTACAACGCGCATACAAAGCACAAGGCATTGGCAGCGTAGTAGTAGGTGATGAAAACTATGGTGAAGGTAGCTCTCGCGAACACGCGGCTATGGAACCACGCCACTTGGGTGTACGCGCTATCGTTGTTAAGAGCTTTGCTCGTATCCACGAAACAAACCTGAAGAAACAAGGTATGCTGGCGCTTACTTTCAATGACAAAGCAGACTATGATAAAATACAGGAAGATGACAACATCGACATCCTGGGTCTGACTGACTTCAAAGAAGGTACACCACTGACAATGATTCTGAAACACAGTGATGGCAGCATAGACGAAATCATGCTGAACCACACTTACAATGCACAGCAGATTGAATGGTTCAAAGCCGGTGGTGCGTTGAACGTTATCCGTGCAGAATTTGCTAAGTAAGAATAATTACTATTTAACACAAAAAGGAGAGTAATATTGCTCTCCTTTTTTATTTGTAAATTGCAGTATGGATAAACACTTCAGGCTTGACAAAAGTGCATTTACAGCTTCTTCAGCAAAGGAAGCTGACAATCACATTTCTTACTGGAGAACTAAAACAATTGCTGAACGTTTAAAAGCAGGCTTTTACCTTATCAATCAATTCTACAATACTACAAACGCTACAAAGCTAGACAGAACTTTATTCGCAGCTAGAAAAAGAAACTGATGGGGAACATTTTTAATGACGACTTCAGAGACTTTATAGCATGTCTCAACAAACATAATGTTGAATACATCTTAGTTGGTGGCATGGCAGTACTGATACATGGATATGTAAGAAGTACCGGCGATATGGATATATGGGTTAATAAAACTTCTGAAAATTATAAAAGACTGTCGTGTGCATTCATTGATTTTCAAATGCCTGTATTCGATATGACTGAACAGAATTTTCTACATTCAGAGTATGATGTATGGGGGTTTGGCAGAGAACCGGTAAAAATAGAAATCATGACCGCTGTTAAGGGGTTGAATTTTGAATCTGCTTACACCCAATCTCAATTGTACAATGAAGGAGACCTATCAATACGTCATCTTCATCTTAACTCATTAATTGAAGCAAAAAAAGCCTCAGGAAGGCACAAAGACCTTGATGACATCGAACAACTATCCAAATAAAACTATCCTTCCATCAAATCTCTGATAGCTACAGATGCCACACATGCACCAAACGTTGCAGGCAGGTAAGAGATAGTACCATAGGCAGACTTCTTGAAGTTGCTGCCATCCGTCAGCATCAACGATTCTTTTATCGGGTCTTCGGGAGAGAATACCACTTTGATACCCTTGCGAATGTTCGACTCCTTCAGCTTCTTGCGTATCTGCTGTGCAAACGGGCAATTGTAGGTCTTAGATATATCTACCACTCGCAGTTGTGTAGGGTCTAGCTTAGCACCCGCCCCCATAGAGCTTACAATGCGCAAACCTTTTTCGTATGCTGCTTTGATGAAAGTAATCTTTGGCGTAATGCTGTCTATTGCTTCTACTACATAATCATATTCTGTATCAAGTACTTCAGCTACTTTTTCAGGCGTGACAAACTCCTTGATGCTACGCAACTTCAACTCCGGATTGATAGCCAGCAGACGTTCAACCATAATATCAGCCTTCGATTGTCCATGTGTAGTAGCTAATGCGGGTAATTGTCTGTTTCGGTTGCTGGGGTCTACTACGTCGCCATCAACAATCGTCATCTGCCCCACCCCTGCGCGACAAATAAACTCTGCGGCAAAAGAGCCTACACCACCCATACCCACAACCAACACATGGGAATTGATGAGCTTATTCAACTTCTCTTTACCAATCAGCAATTCTGTACGCGAGAGCCAGCTAGTATCTTTCATATATTAAAAACAGCTTTAAAGTTTTTTTGAAGCTGCAAAATAAGGGCATCCTTACCAGTTTTCCTTACATCGGCTGCTTTTTCATATATCTGCCCGATGGCTATATCCTTATCATCAGTTTCAAGGAAAAACTTATCTTCGGGACAGGCTTGGATTGCTGCTATGGCAGGCGATTGGTCATTAAGCAAAGCAGTACCAAAAGACAAATAGTAGCCGTTTTTCAATATCCCCTCTGCTACCAGCATATTCTTATTAAACCCATGAAAAATAACAGGCACTTGTACCTGCTCAGGTTTTAGCATTTGTAACACCTCATCATAAGCGCGCACGCAATGTATTATCAATGGTTTATGCAGCGTGTTAGCCAATTGTATTTGTAGGCGAAATGCCCGTTCTTGCAAATGCCAAGGCGTTGCTGTAAGCTTGTCCAACCCACACTCCCCTATTGCCACTACATTGGGCAATGTTGCATACTGCTCTAACTGAGCCAACTGATTATCAAAATCTGCATCTACATACCATGGATGTATACCCAGCGAACACAAACCACCTTCTGATGCTTTTTCAAAAGCCTGATACCTGTTTGTAATAAACAAGCCTTCCCCCACGTTATGATGGGTATGTATGTCTATAAATTTGCTCAACGGGTACGAATATATTAATACTATAACAATACAGGCTTGCTATCCTGCAATCATTTTTAGTAATTTTACAGTAGTCATTATGAAGCCACTGTACGATATAAAGAATTTTATAGAATGGAAAGCCTTCGGCGTTTGTTCGGCCATAGGCGAAAAATTAGGCGTAGCGACTTCTCGCATACGCCTATGGTTCATTTATATTTCTTTCCTTACTCTGGGCTCACCACTTATCGTGTATATGGTGCTGGCATTCTGGATGAATATGAAAAACTACATCCTGATGCGCAGGCGTAACCCTGTTAAGTGGTAATAACTATTCTTCCTCTTCGCGCTCGCGTTCTTCACGGCGTTGCTGGCGTTTTTCTTCGCGTAGCTTTTTAGCTTTCGCTTTTTCTATTTCACGCTCTTCACGTTCCTGTGCTTCAGCTTCTTCCTGTGCTTTGCGCTCAGCCTCTTCGCGTGCTATGCGTTCTTTTTCCTTTTTAGCTTCACGCTCTTCGCGTGCCAGGCGTAGTTTTTCTTCACGCTCTTCACGCGCCAGTTGCAGTTTATACTCACGCTCTTCCTCTGCTTTTATGGCAGCTTCGCGTTCTTCTTTTTCCTTTTGCAGCCTTGCTTTTTCCTGGCGCTTTTTCTCCATCTCGGCCTTCACCTCTGCCTCTACCTGTGCATCTATCGCCTTCTGCCGTGCCGCTTTTCTTATTTCTTCTTCTTCCTTAGCCTTCTTACGGGCTGCTTCCTCAGCCGCATAGCGTTCTTCCTCTGCCTTTTCTTTTGCTATACGTGCTTTCTCTGCTGCTTCATATTCTGCTTTCAGTGCTTTGCGTTCTGCTTTTTTGCGAGCAGCTTCCTTAGCTATGCGTTCCTCCTCTTCTTTAGCAGCTTTTTCTGCAGCCTCACGTTCTGCAGCCAGCTTAGCCTCTTTAGCAGCTTTAGCCTCTGCTATTCTAGTTTCCTTCTCTGCTTTTTCAGCGGCAATTCTTGCCTCTTTTTCTGCCTTCTCAGCTGCCATCTTTTCTTCTCTTGCAGCTTTCTCTGCAGCTTCCTGTTGTTCTTTTGTTAGTTTCTCTGCTATTTTCTGTTTCTCTTTTTCAACTTTTACAAGATTGATGCGCTTTTGTTCTTTACCCAACTCATCGCAAAACACCAGATTCTTAACAAACTTATCTTTAGGTATAGACGCTACGAAAACAGGCTTAGTAAAGTAGTCGTTTTTGCTGCCCTCCATTTTTATACAATGGATTTTCAGGTCTTTTTCGTTTTCAATCTCCGTACGCTTGATGGCAAGATATGTTTCCATACGCGTTTCAGGCGATGCTAGTGCTACTATATAGTTGTTCTCAAAGTCAGGATTGATGATGGTATTATTCATTGTTTTAGCCATGCCAAACAACTCATCAAATTGTGCCTGATCCTCTACCCAGATATAAGTAAGGTCTTTCTTATTTACAAAATCCTGCGATTTCAGAAAATAATTCTGTAATTCTTTAAATTCCACACGCTTAATTATTACTTCGGGCTGTGCAAATGCATTGAGCGAGAAAGTAATACCTGCTATCAACAACAACTTTTTCATGTATACTTATTTATAATAATCTTTTATTAAAGAGACGGTGAAAAGTACTAAAAACTATCAGAAAGCCAAAGCTAATCAACATCCAACGTAGTAAGCGGATGCAATTTCCTGCCATCATAAAAGTGTAGCTTTTTCACATTTTTGAACTTTGGAATAACTGCTACTTTGATAGGATAAGTATCATAACTAAACTTTCTGCGCCCGTCATCAATACGTGTATATATCTCTATGAATGAGCCTGCCTTCATTGAAACTTTATCTATCTCAATCTTTGCATTCCATTTTGTCTTCGGCATTGCCAGTACTATCATCCATTCATTATTAAAATCGGGGGTATCGGGGCGGTTAGTTTTGCCAAACAACTTTTCAAATTCCCTTCGTTTGGTTACCACAAATGCATTCACACCTTCCTTCAGTGGGTTTATACCATAGTAGTAGTAATCCTGCAAAAAACGTACGGGCACTTTCTCCGGCTGGGCTTTACTGAGCATTGGCAACAGCAAAAGAATGATTAAAATCACCTGCTTCATAGGTTTAAAAATACCAATTTGAGTTAACTTTGCACCGCAAATCATTATTTAACCTCAAAAGAAAAGGAAGGGACACAATGCCAGTGTTACACAACCGTATCTCGAACGAGGAACTGAAGCAGCGTATGCTGGCGGAAACAGAATTCCGCAAGACAGTTTCTTTCTACAAGTATTTTAACATCGAAAATCCGCAGCAGTTTCGCGACGATTTGTGGATTGCCTTTGAAAAGCTGAAAGTTTTCGGACGTATTTATATTGCCAAAGAAGGCATCAACGGACAAGTAAGTGTACCTGAAAGTAATTACGAAGCATTCAGAGATACACTCTATGCAGCCGCACCAGAGTTGAACGGCATCCGTATGAACATAGCTGTTGACGATGATGGAAAATCGTTTTGGGTGCTACGTATGAAAGTGCGTGAAAAAGTAGTGGCTGACGGCATCAACGACCCAAACTTCGACCCATCGAAAACAGGTAAATACCTGAAAGCAAAAGAATATAATGAGCTGTCTGAACAACCGGACACCATCATTGTAGATATGCGCAACCACTACGAATACGAAGTGGGTCATTTTGAAAATGCCATAGAAGTCCCTTCTGATACCTTCCGCGAACAATTGCCTATGGCGGTTGATATGCTGAAAGGCAATGAGGACAAAAATATCATCATGTACTGCACAGGCGGCATACGCTGCGAAAAAGCAAGTGCCTATATGCTGCACAATGGTTTCAAAAATGTATTTCACGTAGAGGGCGGTATTATAGAATATGCTCGCAAGGCTAAAGAAGAAGGTTTGCCAATAAAATTCAAAGGCAAAAACTTTGTGTTTGATGAACGCCTTGGCGAGCGCATCACAGAAGACATACTGTCTCAATGCCATACATGTGGCAAACCATGCGATGTACATACCAACTGCAAAAACGATGGCTGCCATCTGCTCTTTATACAATGCGAAGAATGTGCTAAAGATTTGGAGGGTTGCTGTAGTGTTGATTGTAAAACAGAGCACAACCTGCCTGAAGAAGAGCAACGCATACACCGTGCCGGCAGAGAAAACGGGCAGAAGATTTTCAACAAATCGAAAGACCATCCGCTACGCAAACACCGCGAGCAATGGCAACAGGAAAGAGAAGCTAAAGGATAAGTAATACATCGCCCCGACTAATCGGGGCGATTTTCTTTTACAAAACAATTACAATAGTTTTTGTGGAATATACCTCTTGCAGGCGTTTTAATAATAAACGAACTACTATGGACGCAAAAGCATTATCACAAGCCGACTACCTCGACATCTTGTTCGATAACCGTAACAAAAAATATGGTAGCTATGAATTGCGTAAGCATTACGACAACCGTGCCGGCAAAGCACTCCTGTCTGTTATGACACTTTGTTTTGCATTAGGTGGTTATGCGTTGATGCATAAAGAAGAAACTGCCGCTGTGCTAACTGCCATTACTTCAAAACCCGTTGAAGTAAGTTCTATACCAATCAATTTACCCAAACCAAAAACAGAACAACCACCAGCTAGCACACCTGCTGTAAAACCAACTGTTGCCAACCCAATTGCAAAAGTAGTACCCGACGACAAAGTAATAGACCCACCTAAAACTGTTGATGATTTGAATGGCAAAGAAAGCGGCAAAGTTGATGCAGTTGGCAGTAGCGATGGAACCGTTCCTGCAACTTCAAAAAACACAAACACAACTGGAGGTGGTGAAGCGAATGCTGAAACTAATAAAGTACTGAGCTATAGCGAAGTACTCCCGTCATTCAACGGAGACATGATAACCTACTTACAAAAAAACCTGCAATACCCTTCTTTTGCTAGAGAGAATAATATAGAAGGTCGCGTTACAGTGCAGTTTGTTGTAAACGAAGATGGTAGCATTGGCAATGCGGTTATTAAAAGAGGTATAGGTGGCGGATGCAACGAAGAAGCAATTCGTGTAGTAATGAGTATGCCCAAATGGAAACCGGGTATGCAAAACGGAAGACCTGTAAAAGTATACTACACCCTTCCTATTACATTTATGTTGCAGTAGGGTTCTAAAAAAAGGTTGCAACACATAACTGCAACCTTTTGTATTTTACACCTCCCGATGCTGCAAATAGAACTACAAGGCGAAAACATTTATCTGCTTCCCGAAAAAGCCATCTATTGGCCTGCACAAAAAGCCATAATAGTGGCAGACCTGCATTGGGGTAAAACGGGGCACTTTCGCAAGCACGGCATTGCCATCCCTGTTAATACACAAGTAAATGATGAGATACGATTGGCGAGTATCATTCAGCAACATAATGTGGACAGGCTGATTGTGGCTGGCGATTTATTTCACAGTGTGCATAATAATGAAGTAGAGAGCTTCGGGCATTGGCGAAACGCGCACCCCAATTTGCCAATAGACCTTGTAGTAGGCAACCACGATATTCTTGACATTTTTTTTTATACCAAATGGAATATCACACTTCATCAGGAAATCTTAAACATTGGCCCGTTTACCATAAGTCACGATGATATCGAGACCGCTGATGGTTTTGTACTACATGGGCATGTACACCCTTCAGTAAAGCTGATACAAAACAGGCACATGGGTATCAAACTGCCCTGCTTCTGCCAGACAGCATCCAAAATGCTACTACCTGCCTTTGGCGATTTTACAGGTTCTAAACTTCAGGAAATTGAAGCCCATCAACACATATATGTAATTACCGAAACTGAAGTCATCCAATGGAAATAAATTAAGGGTTTTTAGTAAGTTTGCAGCCTAATTTTAAATCTCATGCAGCCTTCGGTTTTCGACTTAGTACAGCAAATGGGTCACGAACAGGTAGTTTTCTGCCACGACCCACATTCAGGTCTCAATGCAATCATTGCAATCCACAACACTACACTTGGCCCTGCGCTGGGTGGTACCCGTTTGTGGAACTATGGCAGCCATCAGGATGCGGTAGTAGACGCACTGCGCCTGAGCCGTGGTATGACTTATAAAGCTGCTATCAGCGGCCTGAACCTGGGTGGTGGTAAAGCCGTTATCATAGGCGATGCTGCAACTGTAAAATCTGAAGGACTGTGGCGCCGTTATGGCAAGTTTGTAAATAGCCTGAATGGTAAATACATAACTGCCGAAGACGTAAACACATCGGCTCGTGATATGGAATACATATCGCTGGAAACAGAACATGTAACAGGTGTACCTGAATATATGGGTGGTAGTGGTGATCCTTCTCCGTTTACTGCTTATGGCGTTTTCATAGGCATGAAGGCTTCTGCCAAGAAAGTATGGGGCAACGATAGCCTGAGTGGTAAAAAAGTACTGGTACAGGGTGTAGGTCACGTGGGTCAATATCTGGTAGGGCACCTGATAGAAGAAGGCGCAAAAGTATATATATCAGACATCAACGAAACGAAGATTAAAGAAACGGTTGATAAATTCCGCAGTGTGGAAGTGATTGACGGTGATAAAATCTTTGATCTGGAAATGGACGTGTATGCTCCGTGCGCACTGGGTGCTACTGTAAATACAGAAAGCATTGCTAAAATGAAATGCCCTATCATAGCAGGCGCGGCAAACAACCAGCTTGCTGATGAAAATGTACACGGCCCTATGCTGGTACAGAAAGGCATCGTTTACGCACCTGACTTCCTGATTAATGCCGGAGGTTTGATAAACGTAGGTGCTGAACTGGATGGCTACAACCGCGAACGTGTAATGGGCAACGTAGAAAAAATCTACGACCGTACGTTGGAAATCTACAAACTGTCTGAGGCTGAAAACATCCACGCACAGGCTGCAGCTATCAAGCTGGCAGAAAAACGCCTTGCAGATATAGCTAATGTGAAGTCAAGGCTGTAATCGCATCATAATTTTTTTATAAATGCCTCCTTAAGGAGGCATTTCTTATTTACTTTTGCATTCTGTTTCAAGACTTAAGCAAAGTTTTGAAAAAACTATTATACGTATATGTCTACATTCAATTTCCCTAAGCAGACCAACTTTTATAAAGGTAAAGTTCGTGATGTTTATACTATAGCTGATAATTATATGGTGAGGCAGGTAAGCGACCGCATATCAGCATTCGACGTTGTATTGCCGCGCCCTATACCGTACAAAGGACAAGTGCTGAACCAGATAGCTGCTCAGTTTTTGAATGCTACAAAAGACATTTTACCAAACTGGATGATAAGCTCACCGCTTCCTAATATCACTATTGGTTATAAATGCGAAACATACCCTGTTGAAATGGTAGTGCGCGGTTTTCTTACAGGGCATGCATGGCGTACCTACAAAAGTGGCAAACGCGAATTATGTGGTGTTCCATTACCCGAAGGGATGAAAGAAAACGACCGCTTCCCCACTCCTATTATCACCCCTACTACTAAAGCACACGAAGGACATGATGAAGACATCAGCCGCGAAGAAATTATCAGTCGTGGTTTGGTGCCAAAAGAAGAATACGAACAACTGGAAAAATATACACTTGCCATATATCAACGCGGACAGGAAATAGCAAAAGAGCGCGGACTGATTCTGGTTGATACAAAATACGAGTTCGGTAAAAAAGATGGTGTTATTCACCTGATAGATGAAATACATACACCCGATTCATCTCGTTATTTCTACCTGGAAGGCTATGAAGAGCGTCAAGAAAAAGGAGAAGCACAAAAACAATTGTCTAAAGAATTTGTTAGAGAATGGTTGATGGCTAATGGCTTTCAGGGTAAAGACAGACAGCAGGTCCCTGAAATGACCGACGAGGTTATCAAAGGTATTTCTGAACGCTATATAGAGCTATACGAAAACGTAACAGGTAAGCCGTTTGTGAAAGAAGATGTGAGCGAAGCTGATGCGGTAAAACGAATTGAGGAAGAACTAGGAAAATTAGAATAGCATTCTATAATTTGACGCATTTTAAATGAAAAAAGTTACGTTAGCAATATTGATAACATTGTTTGCCACATATTCTTGTTCTGACAAAAATACAAGTACCATATACGGTGACTGGGCATTTGTTGAATCATCAGAAATTTTAGCTTCTGAAAATAATGCAGATGAATATATTAAGGCTCTCTATGAAGAAGTTGTTAAAGGCAAAGCTCAACCATTTTCAACTCCGAAATCTACTATTGTGTCTGAATATAAATATGTTTTTAAGAAAGATGAACATAGTTATTTCGACTATAAATTCAGCCGAACATATTTTAATGACCAAACACACCTCAATCTCCAAAACTACACCTACACACTTCGATACCCAATTGAATGGAGTGTTGACACAATAAATTCAGAAGAAAAGATTACAATCAAATACTATTACCCTGATGTAATTAATATACATGGAGATGATACTGATAAAATAATACAACAAGCCAAGTCATCAGATTACTATTCCAGTGCTTTAGACACATATAGCTTTAAGATTATCAATAATATCGAATTACATTTTTTTACACCTAAAGATACTCTCACATACAAAAGGTGCAACTAATTTGAATATAGCAATGCAAAATACAACACATAGAGTAATACGTTCTCCAAAAGGCAACCAGTTGAATTGTAAAAACTGGGTAAGTGAAGCTGCATTCCGTATGCTGCAAAACAATCTGGACCCTGAAGTGGCAGAACGCCCTGAAGACTTGGTTGTTTATGGTGGTATTGGCAAGGCTGCACGAAACTGGGAGAGTTTTGATAAAATACTGGAACTGCTGAAAGGCCTGAACGAAGACGAAACCTTACTGGTACAGTCGGGTAAGCCTGTAGGCGTACTGCGTTCTCACAAAGATGCACCGCGTGTTATCATTGCTAATTCAAATCTGGTTGGCCGTTGGGCTACGTGGGAACACTTCCGCGAACTGGAAGCAAAGGGCCTGATGATGTATGGCCAGATGACTGCGGGTAGCTGGATATATATCGGTTCTCAGGGTATTGTACAAGGTACTTATGAAACATACCTATCGTTAGCAAACATGCACTATGGTGGTACACTGAAAGGTACGCTAAACGTAACAGCAGGCCTTGGTGGTATGGGTGGCGCACAGCCACTGGCCATAACCATGAACGAGGGTGTATGCCTTGCCGCAGAGGTAGAAGAATGGCGTATCCAGAAGCGTATTGAAACACGCTACCTCGATAAATATTCTCACAACATAGACGAGGCTATCGATTGGGCACTGGAAGCGAAGGCGAATAAAGAAGCAGTATCTATAGGCGTATGTTGTAATGTTGTTGATTTGCTGCAAAGGCTGATAGACCGCAACATAACGCCTGATACACTTACAGACCAGACATCTGCACACGACGAGCTGATAGGTTATTTCCCTGAAGGTATGTCTGTAGAAGAAGCGAATGCTTTGCGTACAGCAAACCCTAATGAATACATGTCTCATTCGCTCGACACGATGGCACACCATGTTCGCCTGATGCTGGAACTGCAAAAACGTGGCGCTATCACCTTCGACTACGGTAATAACCTCCGCGGACAAGCACACGATAAACGTGGCGTAAACGATGCTTTCAATTTCCCAGGTTTTGTACCTGCATATATACGTCCGTTGTTTTGCGAGGGCAAAGGTCCTTTCCGTTGGGTAGCTCTGAGTGGCGATCCTGAAGACATCTATACTACAGACAAAGCGTTGATGGAACTGTTTCCTGAAAACAAAGGCCTGCAACGTTGGTTGACGATGGCTAAGGATAAAATTGCATTCCAAGGCTTGCCTGCACGTATATGCTGGTTGGGCATGGGCGAACGCGAAAAAGCAGGTTTACTATTCAACGAATTGGTACGTACCGGCAAGGTAAAAGCACCAATCGTTATTGGCCGTGACCATCTGGATTGTGGTTCGGTAGCATCTCCTAACCGCGAAACAGAGGCTATGAAAGATGGCAGCGACGCAGTTGCAGACTGGCCTATCTTGAATGCACTTATAAATACAGCAGGTGGTGCCAGCTGGGTATCTTTCCACCATGGTGGTGGTGTAGGTATGGGCTACTCGCTACACGCAGGTATGGTTATCGTAGCAGATGGTACGCAAGATGCAGAAGAACGCCTGCGCCGTGTATTGCACAACGACCCTGCAATGGGTGTACTGCGTCATAATGATGCTGGCTATGAAATAGCAAAAGACAATGCAGATAAATTCGGGCTCAATGTTTGGTAATTGCTCCCGTTAAATAATCGTAAAAACCGTAGGAGTTTCATTACTTCTACGGTTTTTTATTTTGGCTTCGTTATATTTGAAATTATGTACAGAATAGGACAAGGAATAGATTTTCACCAATTGGCAGAAGGCCGCGAGCTATGGCTGGGTGGTGTAAAAATACCTCATACAAAAGGTGCAGTTGGGCACTCTGATGCAGACGTGCTGCTGCATGCCATTTGCGATGCCATGCTGGGTGCTCTTTGCCTCGGCGATATCGGCAAGCACTTCCCAGATACTGACCCCGCATACAAAGGCATAGATAGTAAAGTATTGCTACGCCGCACCTACAATCTGGTGCGTGAAAAAGGCTTCTGGCTGGTAAACATAGACAGTACCCTGCTGCTGCAAGCACCTAAAATAGCACCGTATGTACCTGAAATGCAGAGCACTATTGCCAATCTACTGCACGTGTCTTTGGACGATGTTTCTATCAAAGCGACAACTACAGAACACCTGAGTTTTATAGGACGTGAAGAGGGCGTAGTAGCTACAGCGAATGTATTGCTGCAGAAATATTAATTTTTCTTAGAATTAATTCTACATATGGCAGATTGCCATTGACTTCTTGCAGGTTATCAGTTATATTTAATAAATATCAATTGATAACCTTTTTTAATTCTTCCTCAATATGGATACGAACAAGAAGTATGTGGCATTGGTAACAGGTGGTACAGGTGGTCTCGGCACAGCTATCTGCAAAAGGCTTGCCGACGATGGCTTTCACGTTGTTGCAAACTACAGCAACAAGGAAAAAGCAATGAAGTGGCAGGAGAAGATGACAGCCGAAGGTTATAAAGTAGATATGTATCAGGCAGATGTTTGCGACTATGAAGCCGTGGGGAATATGGTACAACACATCGAATCAGAAATAGGCCCCATAGATGTACTAGTAAACAATGCAGGCATAACCCGCGATGGGCAATTCAGAAAAATGACACCCGAAAACTGGGATGCTGTTCTCAAAACCAATTTGTACAGTGTATTCAATTGTGCACGCCATGTTATCAATCAAATGATAGAACGCAACTACGGACGCATTATCAACATATCTTCTGTAAACGGTCAGCGTGGTCAATTCGGGCAGGCTAACTACTCTGCTGCCAAAGCAGGTATGCATGGCTTCACCAAAACACTCGCTATGGAAGTGGCTAAGAAAGGTATTACTGTCAACACCATTTCTCCCGGCTATATTGCTACAGATATGGTAATGGCGGTTGCTGAAGAACATCGCAACAAAATCATTGCAGAAATACCTGTTGGGCGTATGGGTGGTACGGAAGAAATAGCCCACCTCGTTTCCTTCCTCGCATCAAAAGATACCAGCTTTATAACAGGTGCCAACTATGCCATCAACGGCGGACAGCACGTCTATTAAAAATCAACTATTCATATACAGAAAAGGCACAGGAAAATCCTGTGCCTTTTTATTGATTGCATACTTAGGTTATTATACAACACCGTTTTTTACATATCGTTTAGCAGTATGTGCTGTTTCTTCTGCTTCATCCAGCATGTCTATCAGTTTGTGCTTCATGTCATCTGTCAGCCCTTCGATGTTTTTGTTCAGATACGTCTTCAAGTCTTCCAGATTACCGTTTGCTTTACCAAGCATTTTACCCAATCTGTTTTTCAGCTTATCTGCCTGGTCTGTAATGTCTTCCCTTAATTCTTTTCCTTTGCGAGGAGCCAGCAACAGGCCCACAGCTATCCCGGCTGCAGCACCCAGTAAAAATTTTGCATTTCCGTTCATAACATGTGTTTTTAGAATGTGAGATAATTTGCAAATGTCATTATCCGAATACCGTGAACAACGCTTGCTTGTCATAGTAAACTTACACCTATTACAAGCCTGTACTGCTTTATATTCTGTTAAAACACCCGTGCGTTTTCTTTATTTTAACAGTTGAGTAAAATCCATAAATCACAAATAGTTGGCGTACATTTGCAGTTCGTTTTTTGACGCATATGCAACATATTAGAAATTTTTGTATTATAGCCCACATCGACCACGGTAAAAGCACCTTGGCCGATAGGCTGCTTGAGCATACCAAAACAATATCTGACCGCGATATGCAGGCTCAGGTATTGGACGATATGGATCTGGAGCGGGAGAAAGGTATTACCATCAAGAGCCATGCAATACAGATGGATTATACGCATAAGGATGGCAAGAAATATGCAATAAACCTGATTGACACTCCTGGCCACGTAGATTTTTCCTATGAGGTATCTCGTGCACTGGCTGCTTGCGAAGGTGCCCTGCTGCTGGTAGATGCTTCTCAGGGTATACAGGCACAAACAATATCTAACCTGTATCTGGCACTGGAAAACGATCTGGAAATCATCCCTGTTATCAACAAGATAGATATGGATGGTGCTAAAATACCGGAAGTAACAGACCAGATTGTAGACCTGATAGGCTGCAAACCTGAAGATATTATTCTGGCAAGCGGTAAAAGCGGTATTGGTATCGAAGATATCATGACTGCTATCATCGACCGTATACCTGCACCAAAAGGCGACCCCGAAGCTCCTTTGCAGGCGCTTATCTTCGATAGCGTGTTCAACTCTTTCCGTGGTATCATCGCATACTATCGAGTACTGAATGGCAGCATCAAAAAAGGTGAGAAAGTAAAATTTGTACATACCGGCAATGAATACTTTGCTGATGAAGTTGGTGTATTGCGCCTTGGTCTTGAGCCTCGCAAGGAGGTAAAAACCGGAGACGTAGGTTATATCATTACCGGTATTAAAAATGCCAAAGATGTAAAAGTGGGTGATACTGTTACTACATCTGTAAACCCTACTACAGAAGTAGTAAAAGGCTTTGAAGAGGTGAAGCCGATGGTATTTGCCGGTATCTTCCCGGTAGAAACAGACGACTTTGAAGAGCTGCGCGATTGCATGGAAAAACTACAGTTGAACGATGCTTCGCTGACGTTTGAACCTGAAACATCACAGGCGCTTGGCTTCGGTTTCCGTTGTGGCTTCCTTGGTATGCTGCACATGGAAATCATTCAGGAACGTCTGGAACGTGAGTTTAACCAAACAGTTATTACTACAGTACCAAACGTTAGCTTCAAAGCATATACAACGCGTGAACCTGAAGTAGCACTGATAGTAAACAACCCTACAGAAATGCCTGACCCGAGCAGGCTGGACAGAATTGAAGAACCTTTTATTCGTGCGCAAATCATTACCCTACCCGACTATATAGGCAATATCATGAGCCTGTGTCTGGGTAAACGTGGTATTCTGATAAATCAACACTACCTGACACCAACGCGTGTTGAGCTGATATTTGAATTGCCACTGGCAGAAATCGTATTCGACTTCTATGACAAGCTGAAGTCTTCTACACGCGGTTATGCATCTTTCGACTATCAACCACTTGACTACCGCGAAAGTGATATCATCAAAATGGATATCCTGCTTAACGCAGAAAAAGTGGATGCTCTGAGTGCATTGATACATCGCAGCCGTGCGCAAGACTTTGGCCGTAAGCTGTGTGCTAAGCTGAAAGAGCTGCTGCCACGTCAACAATTCATGATTGCCATACAGGCTGCAGTAGGTGCTAAAATCATTGCTCGTGAAACCATCTCTGCGATGCGTAAAGACGTAACAGCGAAGTGTTATGGTGGTGATATCAGCCGTAAACGCAAACTATTAGAGAAACAGAAAGAAGGTAAAAAGCGTATGCGCCAGATTGGTAGTGTAGATATACCACAAGAAGCATTCCTTGCTGTATTGAAACTGGATGAATAGTCTCTATACGATAATCATAATAATAAAGCCACCCGATCAGGTGGCTTTATTATTATGATTAAGACAAGTAGATTAGTCTCTTCTGTTACCAAACAAGCGCAACAGCATCAGGAACAGATTGATGAAATCTAAATAAAGATTCAATGCACCCATTATAGCTAGTTTGCGCGTAGCGGTAGCAGGTGTTCCTTCAAACTCAATCCCTTCTCCAATACGTTTCAGCTTCTGTACATCGTAAGCTGTAAGCCCTGTAAATACAGCAACACCAACTATACTGATGACATACTCCATCATTTCACTCTTCATAAAGAAGTTTATCAGCGATGCTATTACAATGCCTATCAGCCCCATTGTAAGGATACGGCCAAAACTCGTCAGATCTTTATTTGTTGTATAGCCCATTACAGCCATGATACCGAACATAAGCGATGCAGCAGCAAAACAACTGATTACAGAACCGGAAGTATATATCAGCAATATAAAACTAAGGCTAATGCCAGTTACAGCGGCATAAGCTATGAAAAACAAAGTAAGTGCTGTTGCAGACAAACGATTGAATGCAAAAGACATTGTCAGTACAAACACAAGTGGTGCAAACATAGCAGCATAACCCAATATATTAAGTCCACCTGTAGTCTCATTTATCAAAGACAGCAGCAATGACGGTGTTGTTGCAAATGCGAATGCTGTTGCAGCAGATATAGCCAAGGCACCAAACATCCACAAAAATACATTAGCCATAAAGTTCTTAGCCATTGTGCGCTTGCCACTACCAACTACGGTATAGTCTGCAAAATTGATAGGTGTGTTACGTTCTTCCATTATTCAATATTTGATTGTAATGTAAAATAAAGCAAAAATCAGTTAATACAAATGTAAAAGCCGATGCTCGGCATCGGCAATACTTAGTTATTTAATCTCTTGAACACATTACTCATTCAACAATTTACTGATATCTTCCTTTAACCGCTCCATTTCAAGCTGTATAGTACCATTATATATTCCTCTTAAATGTCTTTCCTTATCTACCAACAGCACATGTTCTGTATGCAAAAATTCTGTTGCGTCTGCATTAAGCCCTATTTCTTCTTCTGCAAAATAAGACCTGCGTGCAAGCATATATATAGCCGTCTTATCTCCTGTCAGTAATTGCCACTGCTTATCCTCAATTCCATTTAGCTCAGCATATTCTTTAAGCTTAGCTACACTATCTGTCTCCGGTGTTACTGAATGTGACAGTATTACAATATCACTGTTATTCCCAAACGCATCTGCTACTATTTTCAGGTTCTTTGTCATGGCAGGGCACACTTTAGGACATTTTGTAAAAAAGAAGTTTGATACCCATATTTTCCCATTCAACGATTTATCAGATACAACTTGTCCATACTGATTAATAAAACTGAAATCTGCAATTTTATGCAATGTATCTTTCCCTTCGCTATACCAAATCGGTGAGAAATCAGGTGTATTATAGTAAGGCACTTCTACTTTATTGCCGGTACATCCAATAATGCTAATGCCCAACACTGTCAGCCCAAACCGAAACACAGTTTTTAACACCTGTAAGCCCATATTTTCTACCGTTAATATATTGATAGTTCATTCTTATTTTACCGTCATCCCAATACATACGTTGCCAACCATCTTCTTGCCCGTTCTTATAGTTAAAATCTTTGCATAATACTCCTGTTACATACCATTCTTTAACGCTACCCTCATAGACATCATTTTCAAAATGGTAAATAAACTTAGGACTCCCATTCTCGAACCAACCTTTGTGTCTGCCTACCTTTCTATTTTCTTTATAAAACCTTATTTCTTTTTGCTTACTGTTTGTATACCACTCTTTACTAATACCATCCTGCATACCGTCTTTGTAACTATGCACATATATAGTATCTCTTGACGGGTATAAATCGTAAACTACACCATTCACTACTCTTCCGCTGCAATAAGTAACTCCAGCCTTTGTTGCTATTGTTGAATCACTTGCCTTGATATAAGTAACAGGTATATCTTCATGCTGCCTGCATGCAAACAATAATAAACTACTGAGTAACAGTCCCTGCCGTACCATAGAAACCATCGCCATTCAGATAAGGGTTTTCTGTAGTAAAATGATAGTGGTAAATACCATCAGGGTAATCTGCTGTTGCAGTTGTATGTCCATGATACACATCCAAATCTGCATTAGTGATAGTTTTACCATTTTCCATTGGCCCATATACAGGGAACCCATCCAGCAAAAATCCCATCAGTGCATCTTTACCTTTATTCACAGTCAGGTATGTTGGCTCTATATGATAATGGTATTGCCCTTGTTGTTGCGGGTGTCCATTGTATTGATCAAAGCTGTTTATTTCATTTGTTAGTGGTGCTTGCATAGCGGCATACTGATTAAATAGTGGTACGCCATTCAGGCTTACCCCTATAGCACCACCGGGTGTAGCTGCATGATTACTTGCTACTTTAGGATTTTTAGGAATACGGAATGTGAGGTTTACTTGTGCTATTCGATTTGGATTCAATACGAATTGTGAATTGGTCCCATTATATGCTTCATACTTTTCATTGGCCCATGTTGTATTCTGGTAGTATGGCGATTTATGATCAGGCAGAGAATTTACTTTTATTACTATATAATCACCATCCACATACATATCGGTTGCACCATATATCTTTTTATATACAGAGGGTATTCCTGATGTATCAGTAGTTGTAGAATTATTAGTGGTGCTCGGTGCAGTATCTTCTTTTTTGCACCCTGCAATAAGTGCAGCAGACAATACCGGAATAAAAATGAATGCCTTTTTCATATAGTACATGTTAGTTGTTCTAAATTATTAGACGCCAATTGCTAAAAAATCCTTCGCAGCTACAAAAAGCACTTAAACTATATCTAAAACAACTACCAATTTAATGATGTGGCGGCTGCGGTGGACCAAAACGGCGCGCTATTGCCTCTATAAATTCGTCATAAAGCTTGTATTGCTCCGGTTTCAATATCGTTTTCAAATCGCGGAAGTGGTTAAAATTCACCATTTCGCGTTGTTTGGCATTTACTACTATCAGTTGCATAAAACTGTCTACCACATTACTGTCAACCGTTTGCTTATGCAATTCTTTATACAATCCATCGTGCAGATTCTTACTTTCCTCACGTACCATTTGCATATTATGCTGGTGTTCGTGCTTCAGTTCTTCAAACTTCATTTGCTGTTCCTCATCAAGCTGCAGGCTTTTTATAATAAACTCAGCAGGTTCTTTTCTCCTGTCTCCTTCAGGCCCTCCTTGTTGATGCATTTCTTGTTTACCCATCCACAAATAGCCAAGCACCCCAAAATTGAGCAGCAGCAATGCTACTATGATTACCCGATAAAACACTTCCTTTCTCATATCCCAAGCCCTTCACTTTCGTTAGTAATATCATAATAATTTGCTACAGAAGACAGTTCATCCTGCCTTCCGTTATCATACATCCTGATCCTGCTATTGCCTGTCAGCGCCATCATATTCAATACTATCAGCAGTACAATGCTAGCGGCTGCGGCAGAGAATGTAGTCAGCGAAATAGTACGCCCTTTGGTAAACGGAACTGCTATTCTTCGTTCTATTTTACCATACAAGTCCTCGGCAGGACTGGCTTTTGCAGCCCCTTCCATGCTATTGAGGACATCCTCAACCCACCTATTTTCATCCTTCTGCTTCATAACCTATATCGTTTTAGACGTTTTCTTATTTATAATCCTTCGTTTGAATTGTAATAACTGGATAAAATTTTTCTCAAATTGGCTTTTGCCCTTTGCAGCAGCGACTCTACCGCCTTCTCCCCTATATCCATAATCTGTGCTATTTCCCTTTGAGACAGCCCTTCCACCTGCTTCAAAATGAATGCCGTCTGCTGGTTTTCAGGTAGTTGCCTGATGGCATTGAACAACATGGCTGCCCGTTCCCTGTTTTCTGTCCCCACCCCCGGGTGGTCAAAATGGGGCTTATCGTGCTGCAGGGCTCCGGTGTCTTTGTTGAAAATGCTGGTAATAAAGGAGAAGCGCTTTTGGCTGTTGTTGTACCTGATGCGGTCCAAACATTTGTTGACAGTTATCCTATATATCCATGTAGATACGCTGGCGCCGCCTTTGTAAGAAACAGCATTGTGATATACCTCCACAAATACATCCTGCGTTACCTCCTCAGCATCGTTTTCCTGTTGCAGGTACGAAATACTGGTGTTATACACCTTGTCTTTAAACAAGGCATACAGCTGCCCAAAGGCGCTCTTATCGCCTTTCGCCACAAGTACCAGTATCTCTTCAGGCTGCATCTGTTTGTTGTAATTTTTACAATATATAAAATACTGTTTCAAACATTGAAACGCGGGAATAAGTATTTTCGTTTGTGAATATTCAGAATAATATTGTGATAAACAGATTCTTACAAACCATTCTAATGCTTACCTGCGCCTTGCAACTAGCTGCACAGGAAGCACGCATCATTAAGCTAAAGCCCAACAAAAAGCTCTACACACCGCACAACTACTACATAACAACTGTAGTAGACGACCGTGATGAGAAAGACAATATAGGCACGATGCGTGCAGGCCTTGCAAATAAAGTAGTACCTATCAATCTGGAAGGCGGCGCAGCAAAAGCGATTGAGACATTCCTGAACAACAGCATCCAACAAAACACGCAGCTTGACGGGTTGGAAATGCATATTACCCAACTACGTATTTCTGAAAAGAATGTAGACATGCGTCAGCAAGCCGATCTTACCTATGGTGTAGCTTTTTACCAAAATGGTAATAAACTGGTTGAATACACAGGCTCAGGCTATATACAAACAGGTTTTGATGCCAGTGCATATATCGAGAAGCTCATCAAAAGCAATATAGAACGCGGCCTGCAAGACTTTGATAAGTGGTACACTAAAAGCGAAGGCACGGCAGGCGTAGTAGCATCTGTAAAGATTGTACCCGCCGCCGATAAAGACGCGATATATTACAGCAAAAACAGAAAGCTATCGCTCAAAGATTTTGAAGGAGAACCTGATGAACTAAGCAAAGGTGCGGCAGCTACCTATAGTGGTATTGCTATGAAGTACAGTCACGAAAGAAAAGGACGTACCGTAAAGCTGGAAGTACAACTTAATGTGTACTTCGATAAACAACACTCATGGTGTAAAGAAAATGGGAGAAGCGCAAAAACGCTTAATCACGAACAACTGCACTTTGATATTACAGCCCTGAACGCTTGCAGATTTGCTGATAAAATACGCACCTACACTTTCAGTATAGAAAACTACCAGAGCGAACTTGAAAATCTGCTGCGCGAAGCAGATAAAGAAGGTTCAGTCCTGCAAAACAGTTATGACAAGGACACAGTACATGGCACAAAACCGACAGAACAAAAATCTTGGGACGATGAAATAAGAACTGCGCTAAGCAAAATGGATTGTTATTAAACAAGGTTCAATTTAACAGAGCTTTATATATTACACATTTATTAACCACATAGCTTTGACACGCTAATTTTTATAAAACACTATGCGCAACAACCACGAAATTGACTACCACATCTACGGTGAAGAAATGCAATATGTTGAAATAGAGCTAGACCCGCAGGAGACTGCTGTTGCAGAAGCAGGCAGCTTTATGATGATGGATGACGGAATACAAATGGAAACAGTATTTGGCGATGGCAGCATGCCCAACCAAAGCCTGATGGGTAAACTCTTCTCTGCCGGCAAACGCATGCTGACAGGAGAAAGCCTATTCATGACAACCTATACAAACATCGGCCAGGGCAAAAAACGCGTATCATTCGCTTCCCCATATCCCGGCAAAATCATTCCACTAGATTTACAGGAGTTGGGAAATAAAGTAATCTGTCAGAAAGATGCCTTTCTCTGTGCTGCTAAAGGTGTTTCTATTGGTATCGAATTCCAAAAGAAACTAGGTACAGGTCTGTTTGGTGGAGAGGGATTCATTATGGAAAAACTGGAAGGTGACGGACATGCATTTGTTCATGCCGGTGGGCACGTTACCAAACGAGAGCTGCAACCGGGTGAACTTGTAAAAATCGATACCGGCTGTATAGTTGCATTTACCCGCAATGTAGATTATGACATACAGTTTGTAGGCGGTATAAAAAACACACTGTTTGGCGGCGAGGGCGTGTTCTTTGCAACACTACGCGGCCCCGGTACAGTTTGGATACAGACACTACCAATCAGCAGACTTGCTGGCCGTATACTTTCTTACGGCACCTACAAACGAAAAGAAGAAGGCAGCATCCTGGGTGGCATAGGCAATATGCTGGATGGAGACGGCTGGTAAACTTACCACATATCATTAAAAACAAAAGCAGCCCTATAGGCTGCTTTTGTTTTATCCCAATGCAGCAACTTCCAGTTGTTCTCTGTGTTTCTTTTTGATAGACTCACCAATTGGTGTAGGATTACCATCGTCATCTATACGCACAAATGTGATAGACGTAGTACATACAACGGTCTCTTCACTGCTATATAGATTGTATTTGCGCACATCTATATTCAGTGTGATAGATGTGCTGCCCAAATGTGCAACCTCACCATATACACGTATGTGGTTGCCTGTCTTTATAGGCTTTTTAAACAATAGCTCTCCTACTCTTAGTGTCACCATGTTTGGAGTATGGCAATACTCTGTAGCAAATGCTGCAGCAGCCTCATCAATCCAAGCCATTAATATGCCGCCGAACAAATTGCCATGAATGCCAATGTCCTTGCCCATGCATATTTTTTTGTTTATCAGTTTCATCTTGCCTGTTTTAGTATAGTTATAAAAAAAGCCCTTCGGGGTGTACCGAAGGGCTGTATATGCTTGTCATTAAAATCTCTCAGATATTAGAATAATGTACACACACCCTTCACTATGCAAGGCATCCAACAATGTTTGGCGTGTTTATACATGTTATTCATGGTGCAATATTACAATGTTTGTTTGCACATAAACAAAACAATTTTACACTCATATTTTCAAACTATTGATTTTTCTGCGCATTGGTTTCTCTATATATGAATAGCAAAGTGCTGACACAGACACCAATACAACCACAAAAAACAGAAAGAACCAATTGGTAGTTAAGCCTAGATACTTTGCATTGAATTTGGATACATAAAAATTTACAGGCATTTGCAGAATATATATACCATAGCTCACCTCTCCAAGCCATACCAGTGGTTTGGCACTCAGCCATGTATCTTTCTTAGTAGCAATACCAACTATCATCAGTACAAACAAAGGAGATAATAATCCATTGTGTTTGCTGAAAGACAGATAGATAATACTCAGTACAACAATACCAAATATTGCCAACACAGGCATCTTGCTAAGCGGCTCTTTATTATGCGTATAGAAATAATAGCCTGCCATACCTATTACAAATTCATTCAGGTGTGCAAACGGGAAATAATACGTTAGCTCGTGCCAGCTATTGTTATTGGGCTTTGCATGTGCTACCATCCAAAGGTGCAGCAGTTGCGACAATACATAGAACAACAATGCACCATAAGCGAACCGTTGCTGATTGGCTTTATACAGCAAAAGCAACAAAGGGAATAACAAATAAAAAAGCATCTCTACAGAAAGCGACCACCCTGCACTGTTCACTGTTAATGCATACCCGGGCACATAGGATTGCGCAAAAAAGAAGTTCAATAGCGTTTTAAATCCAAGCTGTGCTTCGTCTCTTACCCGTATGATGGAAATAATCATTGCCACCCAATACAATGGTGCTATACGCGCTATCCTTCGCTTCAGATAGTCTTTGTATTGTATCTGCTGATTGAAGTAGGTGTAGCACATGATGAACCCGGAGAGAGTAAAGAAATAACTCACGGCTACGTTCCCCTTTGCAAAGAAGGGTTGCATATGCTTTAACGGGAATACGTTAAGCCCGAAGTGAAATATGACTATCATCAATGCGGCAAAGCCACGCGTTGCTGTAAGCCCGTTCAAGTGCTTTTCATTCATCTGTACTATCTGTTTTTGCCGCTGCCAAAATCTACGCGGTAGTAAAATAACGGCAAAAAGCCCAATTGATATGACTTTACAAACGGATACACACCCTGTGCACCCAAATCTGCATTATAGGTCAACGATAAGATATTTTTTATGCCGAATACGTTTACCAAATCTACCGCTATTTCATGCGTCAGTTTCTTTGCATTGATGCGCACGCCCAGCTTAGCATCTGCCCTGAAATAATCAGGAAAGCGGAGTGTATTCCTGGCAGAATCTACTACTACCAAATCGCCTAATGCGTTAGACGCAGCAACATCTGGTGGGGAATACAATCTGCCGCCTGCGTATGTTACTTTCACACCTGTTATCAGTACACTATTTTTGCCCAGCTTGGGCTCATAACCTGCCAGCAGATTGGTTGCAAAGCGTGTGTTGTAATCTGTATTTCTATATATACCATCATTACCTTTTGCTTTTGAATCAAACACGGAACCTGTGGCAAGAACGTAGAAGTTTTGGCTGAATGTTTTCTCTACCGTCAGCTCAAGCCCATAGTTGTAGCCTGTACCCATATTCACCAATACATCAGGGAACAACCTTGAAAATGACGCACCTTGATTAAGCCCCGAAAACGAGGAGCCCGCTCGTGTTTCTATCGGCACATTAAACAAATACTGATAATACACCTCTGTACGCAGCCTCAATACTTTAGACAATGCGTGTTCGTAACCTGCAACTGCGTGATGACTTCTGGTAAAACCCATATTGTAATTATGCATGACAGCCTGTGTATTCTGTGGCAGATGTGCATAGTATTGATACAATTGCTGCATTTGGCTGTGCAAGCCATATCCTGCTGTCATAGTGCCAATAGATGAGACACGCCAACGCATACCGATGCGCGGCTCTACTACTGCTTTGCTATTATGTGTCAGGTATTGACCATGCAAACCTGCCGTCAGCGTCAAGGCATCACTTGGCCTGTACTTATATTGTATATACCCCTGCAACAAATCTGTACCGCCTTTGTAGCTAAGTCTTTGCTGCCAATCTTGTCTGCTTGGCGGATATTGCCTGCTACTGTCTACAAGGTTTACGCTATAGTAATTATTTACTATACCTGCTCTTACTACAGAGCGTGCTGATAGTTTTGTATTGATATACCAATGTGCACTGGTTGTTTTTGTATTGAACATATAGCCCAATACATTCTTCAAAGAATCTACCTTCCAGTTTGCATCTCGAAATACCTTATCATGGTGTGCACCTATTTCATTTACTGTTTCTGCAATTACAAACTTTGTGTAGGTATTCTTATTTATCAGGTAGTTGAATGACGCCCCCAATATACCTGTGTTAGAATAAAAATATTGGTCTCTGTCGCTCTCTCCATACAATTCTTCAGGTCTTTCTGTCAGCTTGCTTACTATCAAGTCTATTTTACTAAGCCCCCCAATACCAAACACAGAAAAGTTCGCTTTCTTACCTATTGGGAAGTTTAGCTTTAATGCTGCATCCTGATAGTTGGGTATAGAGCTTGTACCTATTTTAATATTCAAGCCTTCAAACAGTTTCAGTGTAGAATATCTGTAGGTAAATAAATAAGATGCCCCACTCTTCTTAGAGAAAGGTCCTTCAACTGCAAGCTCCGTTCCCAGAAACCCTAGTTGCCCTGTAAACTCGTGGCGCTTGTTATTACCATTCCTCATTTTCAAATCAAACACACCTGCTGTAGAATTACCATACTCTGCAGGGAAAGCTCCGGTAAAGAAATCGCTATTTGCGAGTGTCTTGTTATTCAGCATACTTACCGGACCACCGGTAGTTCCGGGTACTGCAAAGTGATTGGGGTTAGGAATGTCTATTTCTTCGAGCCTCCACAGTACCCCTTGTGGCGAGTTACCTCTGATAACGATATCATTCCTTGAATCATCTGCCCCTTGCACACCTGCAAAATTGGATGCCATACGCGCAGGGTCTGACCTACTGCCTGCATAGCGTTCTGTTTCAGACACATCAAAAGTTTTGGCACTCACTACTGCCATTTCATTAATATGCTCTTTCTTAGCCTTCACTTCCACATCTTGCATTTTTGTTGCAGACTCTTCCATCTCTATATTCAATAACACCTCTTTGCCTGACGTAACAAGTATATTTGTAAGTATTACAGGCTGATATCCCAAATATTTTGCAGTAATGGCCAGCTTGCCTACTGGTGCTGCTTTCAGTATATAAAGGCCATTATCATTACTCACATCTGCTATCTCAGGCGTTACACCTACTACATTCACAATTACCCCAATCAATGGCGTTTTAGACTCTTTATCTATAATAATACCACGTATGGTTTGCGTACGTTGCGCATATACATATATGCTGCAGCACAATAGCATAACAATAGAGTATAGTTTATACATATTATCAAACAAAATACTCAACACAATCTGCAAATCACAATATAGCTACTTAACATAATGAAAATCAATTCATTAAAATATGATTAAGTATTATGAAATGACATATAATATTTTTAACTTTTCATTAAACTTTTTAGGAAACACAATAGTCTATAAATAAAATATACGGTTATGGGCAAAGTAAACCGTCGTGAGTTTTTTGAACAAGTAATAGCTGAAAGAGAAGCTCACACGCAAAATATCAGTCTTGACAAAGACCAAGTTTACCAACAATATGTAAACAAAGGAGCTCCGACAGGTCATAACAAAACAACTTCTACACTCAATCCATATACCGGTCCGTGGACAGAAGATGAGGCTATACATCTGCTTCGCAGAACAACATTTGGGGTAAAGCCTGCAGATGTGAGTACTTTATTAAGCATGACAATGAGCCAGGCTGTAGATAAAATACTTACACTACCAACTTCCGCACCAACTCCTCCACTCAACAATTATAATGCTGTTGTTGCAGATCCGACTGTGCCTCTCGGACAAACATGGGTTAATGCACCATACGATAGCAATACTACTGGACAACGCTATTATTCTTTCAAATCCTGGTGGATAGGGCAAATGTTGAATCAGGACTTAAGCATACAAGAAAAAATGGTACTATTCTGGCACAATCACTTTGCTACAGAAGTACTAACTACCGGAGATGCAAGAAAGTCTTATAAATTAAATGCCATGTTCAGAGCAAATGCACTTGGCAATTTCAAAACCATTGTAAAAAATGTAACACTAGACCCATCAATGCTTGTATATTTAAATGGATATTTAAATACAAAGACCGCACCTGATGAAAACTATGCTCGCGAATTGCAAGAGCTGTTTACCATAGGTAAAGGCTTTACACCTATTTACGATGAGGATGACATAAAAGCAGCAGCAAAAGTATTAACAGGCTGGCGCATTAATAATACTACAATTTCCAGCTACTTTGATTCTACTAAACACGATACCAGCCACAAAGTATTCTCTTCTTATTATGGCAACTATGTTGTAATGGGACAAACGGGCAGTGCCGGAGCTAACGAAGTGGATGACATGCTAAGCATGATATTCAGAAAACAAGATGTAGCACTTCACATTTGCCGAAAACTATACAGATGCTTTGTGTATTATGATATTGATAGCACCACAGAAGCTAATATCATTGTGCCGCTTGCACAAATTCTGATTAACAGTAATTATAATATAAAACCCGTTCTGGAAACATTATTAAAAAGCGAACACTTCTACGATATTAATAGTGTAGCATGTTTTATACGTACACCTCTTGATTATTTGGTAGGTATGTTCAGAACAATGAAAATTACAATTCCCCAAACTCTTACAGTAGATAAAACCTATGCCATATGGAACTACATACGCAGCTATGGTAACACCCTGGCTATGGATTTGGGAGATCCCCCAAATGTGTCTGGGTGGCCGGCATTTTATCAGGAACCTGACTATTACGAGATATGGATTAACTCAACAACACTCCCCAAACGTCTTTCATTTGCAGATATGATGTTGAGTTCCGGCTTCTCTGCAGGTACAGGTACTACAATAAAAATTGACACTATAGAGTTTGCAAAGCTTTGCCCGAATGTCGGTGACCCGAATTCATTGATTGACTTTTTTGTGAAGTATTGTTTAGGACTACCATTAACTGCAAACACAAAAAAAGCAATCAAAGACAGTCAATTATTATCAGGACAAACTTCTGATTACTATTGGACTACTGCATGGACAAACTATGTATCCAACCCAACCACCAGTAATACAAATACTGTAAAAACGAGATTGACAAATACGTTGATTGAAATATTACGTTTACCGGAACACCATTTATGTTAAACTTCTTTATCAGGTAAAACTGCAAATATGAAACGCAGAGACTTCTTAAAAATAACGCCAACCGCAGGTTTGGCATTCATGATAAATGGCATACCAGTTAGTACATATGCCGATCACCCATTATTGCAAATGATGGCTAAATCTTCTGCCAGCACTGGTCGTGTGTTGGTAGTAATACAGCTAAATGGTGGTAATGATGGGTTAAATATGGTTATACCTATAGATAAATACAGCGAGTTATCTAATGCCAGATCTAACATATTGATACCACAAAGCAAGGTACTTTCATTATCTAATACTAACCTAACCGGACTACACCCTTCAATGACAGGCATACAGAAAATGTATGCAGACGGCATGGTAAATATTACACAGGCAGTTAGCTACCCAACACCAAATTTCTCTCACTTCCGTGCAACAGATATTTGGTTTAGTGCGTCAGATGCTAGCCAATACGAAACGACAGGTTGGTTGGGCAGATATCTGGATCACCAATACCCAGGCTATCCAAACAACTACCCCAACCCAACAATGCCTGACCCTTTGGCAATACAAGTAGGCTCTGGTGTATCTATGATAACCCAAGGAACCAATGTTAATGCTGGCATGGCTATATCCAGCATAAGCAGCTTTTATAACATTGCTAATAACTATGTAGATCCTGCCCCTGCTACACATGCAGGGCATGAACTAACATTTATAAGATACATAATGCAACAAACTCAAACCTATAATCAGGTTATTAAGGATGCTGCAAATAAAGCAAATAATCTTTCTTCACTATACCCTACAAACAACTCCCTGGCCGATCAGCTAAAAATAGTTGCCAGATTGATTGCAGGCGGATTACAGACACCAATATACATCGTAAGCCTTGGCGGTTTTGATACTCACTCCAATCAGACAGATGCATCTGATACGACCATAGGTGCGCATGCTACACTGATGCAAAAAATATCGGAAGCAGTGTATGCATTTTTTGATGATGCTAAACTGTTAGACTTCCAAAACCGCGTTGCTGCTATGACAATGAGCGAGTTTGGACGCCGTATAAAATCAAACGCCAGTGGCGGTACTGACCATGGTTCAGCTGCACCAGTGATGGTATTCAGTCCACATGTCAATCCCGGATTAATAGGAACAAACCCTGTGTTGCCAGTAAATGCCGGCACATCAGATAATATCCCTATGCAAAACGACTTCCGCGGCATATATGCTGCTGTGCTTGCAGATTGGTTCGGGCTGGACATAAATGATGTGAATGATATATTGATGAATAGTTTCCCTGTACTTCCGGTATTCAAAAGTGCTGGTACATCCATCAACACACAAGAGGGTGGCAGCAACGAAGTGCTTGAACAAAACTATCCGAATCCATTTGTCAACAGTACTTCTTTCAGGTTCAATTCTGATGGTGGTAATGTTCGCATTCAGATATTTGATGCCAACGGAAGATTAATACGCACCATTACAGACCAACAATATAGCCGAGGCCAACATGAAATTACTATTGACAGAAACAGTATGGCTGCAGGCAACTATTTTCTCACACTCACCAACAACAAAACAAAAAGCACGCGCCGCATGACGGTCGTGGATTAACCTATTCTACATATACACAACAAAGGGCGCTTATTCAGCGCCCTTTGTTATTTCGTTTATAATAATCACTTCTTTACGGCATCATCAAATATAGCTTTTGCAACAACAGCTATCACATTTTCGCCATATTCCATATCGCCTATTATGTCATGTAGATAAACAGCCATTGCTACGTGCTGTCCATTAGGGAGCGTTACAATACCAATATCGTTAATGGCAATTGTCTTACCATCTTTAGTATCGCTGCTACCTGTTTTATGAGCCACAACAGTACCTTCAGGCAATAATCCTTTTATACGTTTTGTACCGCCTGTAGTACGCTCCATTATACTGCGCAGTGTGTCTGTAGATGTTTTGCTCAACAACTCCACTTTATAAAATTTCACCATCAGTTTTGCCATATCCTGTGGCGTACACCATGTATCGTATGGATTTTCAAAATCTACATAAGGCTCACCTTTACGTTGCTTTACACCGATACCCTGCAAACCTGTACTCTTTATGTATTCTTCTATTTTCTTGCCACCGCCTACATACCTTGTGAAACCACAAAAGCTGATGTTATCGCTCACATGCGTCATATATTCCAACAAGCTGTGTACTTTCATACTATTGCCTCCTTTCAGTGCTTCCAGTAATGTTTGTCCGCCGCGTATTTTCAACTCGTCTTTAGTAAGTATAAACTTTTCATCGAGCGATATTTTACCACTATCTACCTGCTTCATAATCATGATAGCCAACGGAAACTTGATCGTACTCTGTGTAGGCACATGGTCTGTTGCATTGTAGTAAAATGTATCACCCGTTTCTAAGTTTATACTTGCAACTGCAATTTTTGCTTTTACAGATTTTGCAATGCTGTCTACGGTTGTTTGCAATACAGATGACGCTGGTGTTTCAATGGCTACAGATGTTTCTTTGGGCTGCTCGTTGCCGCAGCCGGCAAGTAGTAATAATGAGAGGGAGAAAATAACAGAACGCATGTTTTCAAGTTTATGAAACACGAATGTATGTAAAAGACCGACCCAAAAACAAAAGGGCTATCAGATTGATAGCCCTTTTTATACAGTAAGCCTTTCGGCATTTATTACAGGTGGATAGCTTCGCCCAATGCTACTTCAATAGCATCTTTCACAGCTTCGCTCATTGTTGGGTGAGGGAAGATGGTATCCAATTGCTCTTGCCATGTAGTTTCCAGCTTGCGGCTTGCTACTGTTTGTGCAATAATCTCGGTTACGTTTGCACCTATCATGTGCGTACCCAACCATTCGCCATACTTAGCATCGAAGATTACTTTTACAAAACCTTCGTTTGCACCGGCTGCACTTGCTTTACCTGAGGCAGAGAATGGGAATTTACCCACTTTCACTTCGTAGCCAGCTTCCTTAGCTTGTTTTTCTGTCATACCAACAGAAGCAATTTCAGGAGAGCAATATGTACAGCCCGGTACGTTGTTATAATCCAACGCTTCCGGTACGTGGTGGTATTTACCTTCTTTATTAGCAATAGCTTCGATACAGATAACTGCTTCTTTCATCGCAACGTGCGCCAGTGCCTGACCCGGAACGATATCGCCGATAGCGTAGATGCCTGCAACGTTTGTATTGTAATGCTTATCTACTAGTACTTTGCCTTTGTCTGTAGCAATGTTCAATGCTTCCAGACCAATATTTTCGATGTTTGCAGAAACACCTACAGCGCTCAGTACTACATCTGCTTCCAGTGTAGACATATTGCCGTCTGCTGTTTTGATATGTGCTACAACACCTGCACCGCTGCCTTCTACTTTTTCAACAGAAGCATTGGTCATGATAGTGATACCTTTCTTCTTGTATACTTTTTCCAGTTCTTTAGATACATCCTCATCTTCAACTGGCACTATACGCGGCATGAATTCTACGATGGTAACTTTTGTACCCATGCTGTTGTACACATAAGCAAACTCAACGCCAATAGCACCACTACCTACTACTATCATAGATTTTGGTTGTGTTGGCAGGTTCATTGCCTCGCGGTAGCCGATGATTTTCTTACCATCTATCGGAAGGTTTGGCAGTTGGCGCGCACGACCACCGGTAGCCAGTATCACATGCTTTGCAGCATATGCTGTTGTTTTACCATCAGCACCTGTTACTTCTACTTCTTTCTTAGCATTCAGTTTACCCATACCCATCAGCACCTCTATCTTGTTCTTCTTCATCAGGAACTGGATGCCCTTGCTCATTTTATCAGCAACACCACGGCTGCGTTTGATAACAGCGTTGAAGTCTGCTTTAGACTCACCGGCTACAATACCGTAGTCTTGTGCGTGGCTGATATATTCTAATACCTGTGCAGATTTTATCAGCGCCTTGGTAGGGATACAACCCCAGTTAAGGCAGATACCACCCAGATTTTCTTTTTCTACGATTGCTGTTTTGTAACCTAACTGAGAGGCACGGATTGCCGCAACATATCCACCGGGACCGCTACCTACTACTATTACATCATACGCCATAAAGCAAATATTTTATAATATTAAATGTATTCTAAAATTTGAACGGACAAATGTACTCAATAAATAGTATAGTTAAAAGGGAAAATACCGCATAGTCTGATATAACATACCCATAATAAAAACAGGTGCTCCACCGCAGCGAAACACCTGTTAAATAAGAATATACAAAGCACTGTTATGCTGCGTCCTTTCTGCCTCTGCCCATCGTTAATACATACAACACAACGTGCAGTGCCGCAAAGATTAATGAGAAGTAATACAGCCCTGTATCATCGGTAGTAGCATCTGTATGGTGTTTCATTGCAACAAATACTAATATTGCCACCATACCCAAGCCTGTGTATGATACTGTTTTATAGCTCTTGTTATTAAACGCACCCTTATTCAGATAGCTGTTCTTCATGCCATAGAACAGGTATACGTCAAAACCAACCATCATCCATGCCACAAGGCGTATCCATGTATCCAATGGCAGAAATACCATCATAAACAAGCATGTTGCAATACCCAGTATAGGAACCAATGGCACCAGTGGCGTGCGGAAAGCACGTGGTGCTTCCGGCATCTTTCTACGCATTACTATAACACCCACACATACAAGAATGAATGCGAACAACGTGCCGATACTTGTCATTTCGCCTACAACATTAGCAGGTACAAATGCCGCAAATATGCTCACAAACAACATAAACAGGAAGTTGTTGCGCGCAGGTGTTTGGAATTTAGGGTGAACGTCAGAGAATACTTTAGGAATCAAACCATCGCGGCTCATAGAGAAGAACACACGAGACTGTCCCATGAGCATTACCATAATCACAGAAGAATAACCTGCAAGAATAGCTACAATGATAGCTTTATTCAACCAAGGGTAGTCGGGTACAATTACTCCGTCTGCACCTGCTTTACCCATGTGGTCTATTGCTACCGCTACAGGAGCAATACCATCTTTGCCTGCAAATTCTGTATAGTTTGCCACACCTGTCATTACATGCGCAAACAATATATATAAAATAGTACATATAAAAAGCGATAACAAAATACCTATCGGCATATCTCGCTTAGGGTTCTTAGACTCCTGTGCAGCAGTTGATACTGCATCAAAACCAATGTACGCAAAGAACACAATAGCCGCCGCGCGTACTATACCACTGAAGCCAAACTCGCCAAACGTACCTGTATTATCAGGTATGTATGGCGTATAGTTTTCAGGGTGAATGTACTGCCAACCCAATGCTATAAATATTAAAACAACCGCAACTTTCAGTGTTACTATCACACCATTAATGAATGCCGACTCCCTTGTACCACGCATCAGCAACAACGACATGAGTATTATAATAAACACTGCAGGCACATTCATAATACCGCCCTCAAACGGAGAAGAAGTAAACTCAGGACCAAGGTTTATACCGAAATATTGCAGAAATTTAACCAAATATCTAGACCAACTGATAGCAACCGTTGCAGAACCTACAGCATACTCCAATACAAGATCCCAACCTATTATCCATGCCAGAAACTCGCCCATTGTTGCATAGCTGTAGGTATATGCACTACCTGCAATAGGTATCATAGATGCAAATTCAGCATAGCAAAGGCCTGCAAATGCACAACCCAATGCTGCTACTATAAATGATATTGTAATTGCAGGCCCTGCATTTGATGCTGCAGCACCTCCGGTAATAGAAAATAGACCTGCGCCAATGATGGCACCAATGCCCAGTGCAACCAACGCCGGAGCGGTTAGTGTTTTCTTGAGCCCCTTTTCCGAATCTGATGCCTCAGCAAGAAGTAGGTTCAACGGTTTCCTGACAAATAAACCCATAATGTAGTTAGATATACAGCCAAACCTATAAAGAAATTGTTGTTTGTACAAATGCTGGTGCTTAATATGGGTTTATTATGATAAATGTTATAGAAAATAAAATCTTGTACAGCAGTTTTTATCAAACCGATTTTTACTGTAGGTTTGGAGGATGTTTAGGTTCGTCAGGGCTATTTTATCAGTTCTCATTACATTATTATACACAACAAATGCATGGGCTCAACCTATGCTGCCGGATATCACAGGTTCTACTTCAAAAGGGTTGAATATACTCAGTTGGACTTGCCAGTACGATGGCATTAAGTCTATTGCTGTACAACGCTCGTCGGACAGTATTTATAATTATGTAACCCTTGGTCTGGTCAAAAACCTCAAAAAAGGCCCGCAGGCATATATTGATGGTCATCCTAAACCAGGCAAAAACTGGTACAGGCTCTATATAATTTTCAATTCAGATCTTACATGGTACAGCAACCGATTTGTAATTTAAAATTATATAGAGCCTGTACCAGTTTTTGCCTGGTTTAGGATGACGTAGATATAATAAATGCAAACGTATTAGCCCCAAACGATTCTCTTCAAAAACTGACTGCCAACATCAAGATAGAACCTATTAAAACTGAAAATGCTGTCAGCGCTCCTCAAGCTAATACTGTTGCAGTGCCGGAAATAGTGCAGGCTCCCCGTATTACACTTGAAATACCCGAAGATGCTACCAATGAAGGTGTAGTGTATGTAAAATCACAATACATTTATACAAACCCTTTTACAGGACATGTAACTATTGATATCCCTGAATATAAAAGACATTTCTACACTGTTAACTTCCTCAACCAAGAAGACAAAAAAATACTGGAAATAGGGCGTATTAGCGAACCGATGATTATTATAGATAAACGTAATTTTCAAAAGAAAGGCATCTATAAATTTGAATTGCAGGAAGATAGGAAAGTACTTGAAACCGGCTTTATTACAATATATTAGGCTTGATGTTAGTCTTCAACATCGTATGTTTCTTGTGCCATACGCTTCCATTCAGGACCAAGGCGTAGTGTGCTCCCCATATATACCTTCATCATCCTAATCATCTCCTCCGCGTCCCACGAATAAACCCCTTTTGCAAATCGTACGGGAAAACCGCAATAATTAAAATACAGGTTACCCTCATCATATATGTTTTGTATCAGGTGTTCCTGTGTTTCAAAACCAAAATAATCATAACATTGACCTTTTAGCGGGTGATCAGTCTTTGTCATCTTACCCGCATAATGCAAAGGACCTACATCCTGCCAGTTATACCTGCTTACTTTACGTTTGAAAGGAGTAATATTCACCAACATCAGAAACTCCTCATCCAGCCATACTTCTTCTTTATATAGAATTCGTGTCATAAACCTATATGCAGCCAACGCATATAAAAAAGCAGATCCTATACCTGAAATAATGTGAATAACACTTGCACTAAACGGCAATGACTGTAAAAGAAAAACGGTCGCCATACCAGCCGTTAACAGAAACTCACCCCAATACAACGCTTTGATTCTAGGAGCTATCCTGTCACCAAGTTTTATCTGAAGGTGATTAGTCCCCCAGTTATATAAAATCTTATCGGGCATAAACGGTAATTAGCGTTCAATACTATTACTAAT
>JADHED010000426.1_pt1 | contig 51295 bp, 43 predicted proteins | sample 8952041 | NCBI WGS metagenome assembly JADHED01 (sample SAMN16124423, study PRJNA663239) | bioreactor sludge metagenome | isolation source: sludge (control) | place: India:Bengaluru | collected 2018-09-08 | reverse complement strand
CCTCGTCGGGGCACGGAGGGGGGTTCGAGTCCGTCAACGGGAAGAATGCACCGAAGACGGGCGCTGTCAACCGGAATCCGGATTCCGCTTATCGCGAATCATTGGCGACAGGATTCCTGACAAGCCCGGAGGGCCGGCGGGACGGGGGTTCGGGCGGAGCGAGCGCCGGCGTCACCGGAGCGACTTCGCGCAGGAGCGGCAGAAGGCGGCGGGCTTCAGGTCCACCTCGCCGGCGTTCGTGGAGGCGCGCATCACGCAGTCGGGACGCCGGCAGTGGATGAGGCCGAAGGTGTGCCCCAGTTCGTGGAGAGCCTCCTTCTCCACGCGCTCGAACAGCAGGCGCGGGTCCGGCGGCAGGCCGTAGAACTCCGGCCGCAGGCGCGTGAGCGACAGTACTCCCGCCGGCCCGCGCAGCATGGCCTCGCCGAAGACGAAGGTGAGGATCGGCACGAAGAGGTCGGCGTCGATCACCCCGAGCACGCGGTCGCCCGGCCCGGCGAGGCCGCCCGCGGCCAGCGCCTCCACGAGGCGCGTGGACCCGTACTGCCCGCGCTCCGGGTCGAAGGCGAAGGAGGGGTCCGCGGGGGGCGCCACCGCCGAGCCGCTAAGGGGCAGCGCCGGCAGCACGCGGCGGGAGAGCTCGCGGGGGACGTCCTCGGGGAGCGCTCCGAACGGGACGAGGATCAGCCTCGCCAACGGGTCAATCCTTGCGGAGTCCGTACTTGCGGATCTTGTTGTAGAGGGTGACCCGGTCGATGCCGAGCTCCCGGGCCGCGCGGGTGACGTTGCCTTCGTGCTTGTCGAGGATCCGCTGGATGTGGGACCGCTCCACCGCCTCGAGGGAGGTCTCCCCCAGCGGCGGCGGCTGGCCGGGGATCGCCACGGGCTTCAGCGGCAGGTCCTGCTCGCGGATCGCCGGCGGCGCGCCCACCACCATCGCCCGCTCCACGGCGTTCTCGAGCTCCCGCACGTTGCCCGGCCAGTCGTGCGCCATGAGGCGCGCCAGGGCCGCGTCCTCGAACCGTTCGAACCGCCGGTTCATCTGGCGCGAGAGTTTGGCGAGGAAGTGACCGGCGAGGAGCGCGATGTCCTCCGGTCGCTCCCGCAGCGGCGGGATCCGGATCGTGATGACGTTCAGGCGGTAGTAGAGGTCCTGCCGGAACGTCCCCTCGCGCACCATGGCCTCGAGGTCCCGGTGGGTGGCGGCGATCACGCGGAAGTCGGAGTGGATGAGCTTCTGGCCGCCGAGGCGCATGAACGCCTTCTCCTGCAGCACCCGCAGGAGATCGACCTGGGTCTTCGGGGAGATCTCCCCCACCTCGTCGAGGAAAAGCGTGCCGCCGTCGGCCAGCTCGAGCTTCCCCTTGCGGCAGTACTGGGCGCCGGTGAAGGCGCCCTTCTCGTGGCCGAACAGCTCCGACTCCATGAGCGTGTCGGGCAGCGCGCCGCACGACACGGGCACGATGGGCATGTACCGCCGCGGGCTGCTGGCGTGGATGGCGCGGGCGATGAGCTCCTTGCCGGTGCCCGATTCGCCGAGGATCAGGGCCGTGGAGTCCGTCGCCGCCACCGTCCGCACCATGTCGAGGACGGCCTGCATGGCGGCGCTCTTGCCCACGATGTCGTCGAAGCGCGCGATCTCCTCGATGGAGCGCTTCAGCTGGACGTTCTCCGCCATGAGCCCGCGGTGCTCGAGGGCCTTCTCCACGAGCCGGGCGAGGTCGTCGGGGTCGAAGGGCTTGCGGACGAAGTCCCAGGCCCCCTGCTTCAGGGCGGCCACCGCGTAGTCCACGGTGGCGAAGGCGGTCATGATGATGACGACGACGTCGGGCGAGATCTCGCGGAGGCGCTCGAGGACGGTGATGCCGTCCATGCCCGGCATCTTGATGTCGAGCAGTACGACGTCGGCGGGGCGATCGGCGAGCGCGGCCAGCGCGGCCTTGCCGTCGCCGGCGGTCCGGACGTCGTAGCCGTACTCGGTGAACCACCGGGCGAGGGAGTCCTGCACCACCCGCTCGTCGTCCACCACGAGGATGCTGGCGTTCTTCATCGGCGGTCCTCTGCCCCCTGTCTCACGGCGGCCGTCAGCGCGGCGAGAAGCTGCTCCGGGTCGAAGGGCTTCGGCAGCCACACCGCCGCGCCGCCCTCCGTGCACTCCCGCTCCGTCTGCGTCGTCGCGTAGCCCGTCATGACCACGACCGGCAGCCTCCGCCACCGCTCGCGGATGAGCTTCAGCGTCTCCGTGCCGCCCATCCCGGGCATCTTCAGGTCCAGGATGACGGCATCGTAGCCGCCGCCCTCCAGCGCGGCGAGAGCCTCTTCACCCCGCGGCGCCGTGCCCGCCGCGATGCCGGCCTCCGCGAGGATGCGCTCGCACGCGCGCCGGATCGTGGATTCGTCGTCCACGATGAGCACCGCGCGGAGGGAGGTCATGCCCCCGCCCCGTTCGCCGGCAGGGGCAGGCAGACCTGGAACCGCGCGCCCTCGCCGGGCCGGCTCGCGAGGAGGATCCGCCCGCCGTGGTCCTCCACGATGCGGTAGGTCACGGAGAGCCCGAGCCCGGTGCCCTTGCCCGCCGGCTTCGTGGTGAAGAACGGGTCGAAGATCCGCTCGCGGATCTCGTCGGGGATGCCCGGCCCGGTATCCGCCACCTCCACGACGATCTCCGGCCCGTGGATGTCGCCGGCCGGGGAGACCCAGGTGGAGAGGGTCAGGCGCCCCCGCCCGTCCATGGCCTCCGCGGCGTTCACGATGAGGTTCAGGAACACCTGCTCCATCCGGCTCTGGTCCACCGCGAGGCGCGGGAGGCGGGGCTCATAACGCCGCTCCACCATGATGTTGTGGAACACGGCCTGGTGCTCCACGATGGCGAGCGCGCGGTCCACGATGTCCCCGAGGTTGGCCGGCCGCCGGTCGAGGTCGCCGCTCCGCGCGAAGTCGAGGAGCCCGCGGGCGATCTTCGAGCACCGCTGCGCCTCGGCGATGATCGTTTCGAGGTCCTTGCGCTCCTGGCCGTCCGGCGGCAGGCGTTTGCGCATGAGATGGGCGAACGTGATGACGCCGGTCAGGGGGTTGTTGATCTCGTGCGCCACGCCGGCGGCCATCTGCCCGATCGCCGCCATCTTCTCCGCCCGGACCATCTGCGCCTGCGTGGCGCGGAGCTCCTCGGTCTTGTCGGCGACCTTCTTCTCGAGGCCGAGGGCGAACTCGCGGACCTCCGCCCGCGCCTCCTCGAGGTTCGCGGTCATCTCGTTGAACGCCCGCGCCAGGTTCCCGAGCTCGTCGGTCCGGTCCGCCGGCAGCCGGTGGGACAGGTCCTGGAGCCCGACCTTCTTCGCCCCCTCCGCGAGCCCCTTCACCGGCCGGTGGACGAGCACGTGCATGAGGAACCAGGTGACGAACATGATGAGCGCGGCGCCGAGGATGCCCGTGGCGGCGAGGGTCTTCCGGTACACCGACACCTGCTCGTCCACCCGGCGCAGGGACACCACCACGTCGAGGACGCCGAGGACCGTGCCGCTGTGGTGGCAGGAGACGCAGCCCTTGTCGCGCTCGTTGTAGATGGGGTTGATGACGCCGAGCACGCGGTACGGCCGCTCACCGTCCCCCGACGGCGTGTAGAAGAACCCCTCGCGCTCTCCGGCGTCCCCGGGATGGCGCGTCTGCCCCGGAGCGTGGCACCGGCGGCAGTTCTCGGCCTCCTTGCTGACGTGGGTCCCCCGCTCGGCAGGCTGGGAGGAGTACCGTATCTCGCCGTCGGCGTCGAAGATGCGGACCTGTTCGATCTCCTCGCGGAGGCTGACCTCCTCGATGGCCCGCTGGATGGCCTCCCGGCCGGCGTCGCCCTGCCGCATGGCGTGCTTCAGCGACCCCTTCAGGGTCTCGGCGAGGATCGTGGCCTCCTCCTGCTTCAGGGACAGGACCTCCGCCTCGCGGGCCCGGAACGTGATGTAGAAGATGAGGAGGAAGACGAGGGACAGCGCCGCCCCCACCACCAGCGACAGGCGTATGCACAGGCTGCGCAGGGCGAAGACGATCCGCTTCACGACGGGCGACTCCCGGGGACGGCCGCCCACTGTACCGGTTTCCGGCGATCCTCCGACATGTCCCGGAGGGGGCTGCGTCGGCATTGCCGACTCGACTGCCGGATTCCCCAACACAATCGGACGACCGTTCTGACGTCGCCAAAACACATCCCATTGCTGGCAAACCATTTATGTCGTCGCCGGATTCCGCACGCCGTTTGCTGGAGGGCGGTTGGAGGTTCCATGGCCCTTCCGCACGAGTTCTGGCTGGTCCTGACGAACGTGGCCCTCGGGCTGCTCGTGGCGGTGCCCCTGCTGGCCGTCGTCATCTCCGTCCTCCGGGAAGGGCTCCGCGAACGGCGGAAGGCGACCTTCGAGTGGGTCGACGTGCCGGGGGTGGGCATCCTGCCCGTCCTGCGGCAGCCGCCGTCCCGGCGCCGCCGCGACCTCGCGCTCCGCTGACCGCCCCGGTCACTTGCGGATCCCGTATTTCCGCATCTTGTCGTAGAGCGTCGACCGGTCGATCCCGAGGATCTCCGCCGCGCGCTTGACGTTGCCCTCCGTCCGCTCGAGGACCGCCGGGATCACGCGCTTCTCGAGTTCCTCCAGCGTGAGGTTCGTCGGGGCGTCCCACTCCTTCCTCGTCCCCCGGGGCGGCAGGAAGTCGAAGCAGCGCTCCTCGAGGCGCTCCGCCCGGCAGGTGACGATCGCGCGCTCCACGGCGTTCTCCAGCTCCCGCACGTTCCCCGGCCAGTCCCACTCGAGGAGAAGGCGCAGCGCGTCGTCGGAGACCTCCTTCGCCGGCACCCCGAGCTCCGCGGCGATCCGGGCGACGAAGTGCCGCACCAGGAGCGGGATGTCCTCTTTGCGTTCCCGCAGGGGCGGGATCCGCAGGCTGACGACATTGAGGCGGTAGAAGAGGTCCTCGCGGAAGGCGCCGTCGCGGACCGCCTGCTCGAGGTCCCGGTTCGTGGCGGCGATGATCCGGACGTCCACCCGGATCTCGTCCGCCCCGCCCACCCGGAAGAACGACCGCTCCTGCAGGACCCGCAGCAGGTCCAGCTGGAGCTTGGGCGAGATGTCCCCGATCTCGTCGAGGAAGATCGTCCCGCCGTCGGCCTGCTCGAACTTGCCGATCTTGCGGATGTGGGCCCCCGTGAAGGCCCCCTTCTCGTGCCCGAACAGCTCGGATTCGAGCAGCGTCTCGGCCAGCGCCGCGCAGGCCACCTGGACGAAGGGCTTCTCGCGGCGGGGCGAGAGGTCGTGGACCGCGCCCGCGACGAGCTCCTTGCCGGTGCCGCTCTCGCCGAGGATGAGCACCGTGCTGCGGAGGTCCGCGACCTTGCGGATCATGTCGAAGATGGTCTGCATCTTCGGGCTCTTGCTGACCATGTCCGCGAACACGTAGCGGTCCGCGAGGCGGCGCCGCAGGAGCCGGTTCTCCCGCTGCAGTTCCCGCATCTGGATGATGCGCCGCGTGAGGACCGAGACCTCCTCCACGTTGAACGGTTTCACGACGTAGTCCTGCGCCCCCTCCTTCATGGCCTGCACCGCGGTGTCCACCGCGGCGTAGGCCGTCACGATGATCACCGCCGCCTCCGGGCGGACGCGCTTGATCTCCCGCAGGACGTCGAGGCCGTCCATCCCGCCCGGCATCCGCAGGTCCACGAAGCAGATGGCGAAGTCGCTCTCGCGCGCCTTCTCCACGGCGGACGGTCCGTCCGCTGCCGTCTCGACGGCGTAGCCGTCTTCGCGCAGCCACGCCGCGAGGGATTCCCGCATGGCGCGCTCGTCGTCCACCACGAGGATCCGCCAGGAGTCGCTCATCGGGTCAGGTCTCCGTTCACGGCCAGCGGGAACCGCACCGTGAAGACCGTGCCGGTCACCGGCTCGCTCTTCACGTCGATGGTGCCCCGGTGCGCCTCCACGATCCCGTAGACCACCGCGAGGCCGAGGCCGATCCCCTGGCAGCCCTCCTTCGTCGTGAAGAACGGCTCGAAGATCCGCTTCAGGTTCTCGGGGGGGATGCCCTCGCCGTCGTCCTCCACCGCGAGAACCGCCGCGCCCCCGGCCTCGTCGAGGCGGGTCACGACCCGCACGGACTTCGACCGGGGCTTCGCCTCCGCCGCGTTGCGCACGAGGTTCGTGACCACCTGCCGCACCCGGGCGGCGTCGAGCGGCACGAGCGGCAGGCCGCCCGCGAGGTCGAGCCGGGCCTCGACGGCGTGGTCCACGAGCAGCGGGGCCAGCCCGGCCACGCTCTGCCGCACGACCTCGTTCAGGTCGGTCGGCGTCCGCTGGGCCCGGTAGCCGCGGGAGAAGGTCAGGAGGTCGCCCACGATCCGTCCCGCACGGCTGGCCTCCCCGATGATCTGTTCGAGGCTGTCGCGGAACTGCTCGCGCTTCTCCGGCGGCACGCCCTCGTCCGTCAGGACACGCCGCATGAGGCGGGCGAAGTTCAGGACCCCCGTCAGCGGGTTGTTGATCTCGTGCGCCACGCTGGCGCAGAGGCGACCGAGGGAGGCCAGTCGCTCCGAGCGCGCCAGCTTCTCGTTGGCCGAGGCGAGTTCCTCGGTCCGCTCCTTCACCTTCACCTCGAGTTCCCGCGCGAAGCCCTCGATCCGCTGCCGGGCCTCCAGCAGGCGCTCCCGCATGCTGTCGAAGGAGCCGCCGAGTTGCCCGATCTCGTCCCGCGAACGGATGTCCACCGGGGAGGTGAGGTCGAGTTCGCCCACCCGGTGCGCGGCCCCCATCAGCGATCGCACGGGGCGGATCACGAAGTGCTTGGTGAAGAACCAGGCGAACACCACGAGGACGAGGCACGCCACCGCGGCGGTCAGCAGCGCCCGCCAGCGGATGCCCGAGACCTCGCGGTCCACGCGGTCGAGAGGGACCGACAGGTCGAGCACCCCGAGGACCGTCCGGTCCGCGGGGTGGGCGTGGCAGGCGGCGTCGGTGCAGGCGGGCTCGTTGTAGATGGGAGTCACGAGGCCGAGCAGCCGGGTCCCCTTCTCGTCGACGTAGTGGCGGACCCGCGTCGGGGCGCTGACGCGGACGAGCGGCTGCCCCGCGGCATGGCAGAGGTAGCAGGCCTCGGCGGACATGTCCACCACGTGGCCGGTGTCGGGGCCGGTGGAGAACGTGATCCGCCCCTGCTTGTTGAAGAACCGCACCCGCTGCACGCCCGGCTGGCGGCCGATCGTGCGCATGACCTGGTACGCCGTCTCCCGGCGGTCGGCGAGCATGGCGTGCCAGATGGCGCTCTTCACGGTCTCGGAGAGTTCGTCGACCCGGAGGAGGTGCTCGTCCGTGAGCTCTTTCTCCTGAATCCGGGCATTGAAGACGGCGAACGTCCCCTCGACGAGGATGACGATGGCGGCGAGCGAGAGGACGAGTCTCGGTGCGAGACCGCGCAGCATCGATACCCCCGGGCGGCTGACCGCCGCGCCGGGTAGACCATACCCGCCGGGCGAGCCCCGGTCACCGAAAGGCGGGGCGCCCCGGGAATCGACGCGGCCCGGCGTCATCCGCCGGGCCGCGCGGGAAGCTCCTGCCGTGCGCGAGAGCGACTACTTCGCGCCGTAGAGCTTCTTGTAGGAGATGTGCGGGTTGTGGCAGTCCTTGCAGCCCGTGTCGCGGGAGATCTTCTTGTCCGCGACCGGCTCCTCGGCCGCCGCCGCCGCGACCATGACCTTCATGTGGTCGCCGCCGGCGCCGTGGCACGCCTCGCAGCCGACGCCCTTGAGCGCCGGGGTCTTCTCCTCGGACACCCAGCCGTTCGGCTTGCCGTAGCCGGTCACGTGGCACTGGATGCAGGGCCGGTCCTTGGGGTCCTTGCCGCTGGCGATCTGCTCGGGCGTCAGGCTCTCCCAGGCCTTGCTGTGCTTCATCTCGGTCCACGAGGCGTGGGCCTCGGCGTGGCACATCTTGCACTTCTCGGACCCGACGAACTTCGGGCCCTCCTGCCCCTTCGCGGCGGGCGCCGTGAGGAGGCTGGCCCCCGCCACGAGGATCGCGGCGGAGACGGCGATGACGACAAGGAGCACGGAAACTCGTCCGGACATCTGATTTCCTCCCTCGGGGACGGAGCCCGCACACGCGGCTCCTTCTAGGAATCGATCGCTCTAAGTGAACCGGATTGTACCACTTTCCGCCCGGAAAACCCGAGACAGGCCACGACCCTACTTTTCGCCTCCCCCGTCCGTCGGCTGCTCGGTCGGAGCGGGCGTCTCCTTCGGCTCCTCCGCGGGGGCCGGGTCCACCTTCGGGGCCTCCTTCGCGGCGGCCAGGAGTTCGTCGGCCTTCTCCCGGGCCGCCTTCCGCGCCCGCTCCAGCGCCGCCGCCGGCAGCAGGAAGGGACGCGTCCCGCCGCCCTCCACGCCTTCCGAGCCGGCCTGGATGGCGACGACTCCGAGCAGGCGCCCCTCGGCATCGAAGGCCGGCAGGCCGGGGGCATTGCCCTCACCGCCGAGGACCCACATCTCGCGGGGCTTCTCGACCTTGCCGCGGACGTAAGCCAGGTTCAGCACCGGGGCGTAGTCGTAGTCGCGGGCGAGACGCGCCACTCCGAAGATCTCCTGCCCCACCGCGATGGGGGCCGGCGCGGAGAAGTCCACCGTCTTCACCGCCCGCTCCTTCAGGTCGAGGATCTGCACGAAGGCCAGCCCGAGGAGGCTGTCGATGGCCGCGATCTGCGCCGGGTACTCCTCCTCCTCGTTGCCGAACACGACCTTGATGTCCGACGGCGTGGACTTCACCTGGATCTGGTCGCGCATACGCGGCGGGATCTGCATGGCCGGGTCGAGGTACGAGTTGGAGGTCAGGATGAGACCGCGCTCGTCGATGATGACGCCGGGGGCCTCCATGCTGCGCTCCTGCTCCTGGCTCTGGGCCCCCATCGTGATCTGGACCTTCAGCACGACGCGCAGGTAGACCACCGACTCCGCCTTCTCCTTCAGCCGCGCGCTCCACGCGCCGGCCTCCTCGGCCCCCGCGGAGGCGGCGAAGAGCAGTGCGGCGACGAGCGCCGCGGCGATCCATGACATCCGAGACATGAGCAGACCTCCCCGTGAGAGTGGAAAACGCCTATTCTACCTCCGGCACCCGCCGTATCCGATAGTACGTTGCCCGGGAGGAGATCGCCCCGTGTCCGGCCGCCCGTTTCTCGTCATCGACTTCGACGGAACACTCCTGCGCTCCGATTCCACGCTGGCGGCGGAGGACCTCGGCGCGCTCGAGGCGGCCGGGCGCCGAGGCGCGGTCCGCGTGCTGGCCACGGGGCGGTCCCTGTTCTCCCTGCGCCGGACGCTGGCGGGCCGCTCGCTGCCGCTGGACTACATCGTGTTCTCGACGGGCGCCGGTCTCGCCCGGGCGGCGGACGAGGAGGTCCTCGAGGCCCGCTCGCTCACCCCCTCGCAGGTCGGGCGGGCCGCGGAGGCTCTCACCGCACGCGGGCTCTGCTTCATGATCCACGAGCCGATTCCCGGGAACCACCGGTTCGCCTGGAGCGCGGCGGCGGAGGTGCCTCCCGACTTCCCCCGCCGCCTCGCGCTGTACGAGGGCCACTGCCGCCCCCTTCCCGGGCCCGCCGCGGGCTTCGGCCCCGCAGCGCAGCTCCTCGCCATCCTCCCCCCGGGACGGTCCGCCGACGGTCTCCGAGAGGATCTGGGCGACCTCAGCGTCGTGAACGCCACGTCGCCACTCGACCACGCCTCGACGTGGGTGGAGGTCTTCGCCCCCGGGGTCAGCAAGGGCGCGGCGGTGGCCCGCCTCGCCGCGGGCCTGGACGGGGACGCGGCGGCCTCCCTCGCCGTCGGCAACGACTACAACGACGAGGACATCCTCGCGTGGGCGGGGACGGCGCGGGTGACGGCGAACGCCCCGGAGGGGATGCGCCGGCGCCACCCCGTCGTGCCCGGCAACGACCACGGGGGGGTGGCCGCCGCGGTGCGCGAGTGGCTCGCATAGCCGGACGTGTCCGGCACGGAGTGGCTGGTGTGGTGAGTCAGAAGTCCCGCGTCACACCGGGAGTGCCGCCGCGCCCGGTCCGCAAGGAGCGAGGAGGGCGCGACCTGGGCTGGTCGTAACCGACGAGCGTGAGCCGATCGCGGGCTCCGGGGAAGCCCGCGATCGGTCGGCCCTCGAATGTAGCGGACTCCTGACTCACCACACTAGGCTTCGGGGCGGGCCGGCTCGGCGGTCAGGTACCGGTGGATCGCCGCCGCGGCCCTGCGGCCATCGCCCATCGCGGTGATCACCGTGGACCCGCCCGTGATGTCGCCGCCGGCGAACACGCCGGGCAGGGACGTCATCCGGTTCTCGTCGACCTCGATCTGTCCCCAGCGGTTCGTCTTGAGCCCCGGCGTCGTGCTGGCGATGATCGGGTTCGGCCCCTGGCCGATGGCGAAGACGAACGTCTCGACCGGCGTGACGAACTCCGAGCCGGGCTGCTCCACGGGCCGGCGGCGCCCGGAGGAGTCCGGCTCGCCGAGCCCCATGCGGATGCACTCGACCCCGGTGAGGCTGCCGCCCTCGTCGCCGAACAGGCGCGTGGGGTTCGTCAGGAGGTGGAACTCGATCCCCTCCTCCTTCGCGTGGTGGACCTCCTCCACACGGGCCGGCATCTCCTGCTCCGACCGCCGGTAGAAGAGGTAGACCTTCCCGGCGCCGACCCGCAGCGCCGTCCGGGCGGCGTCCATGGCCACGTTGCCGCCGCCCGCCACGCCCACCGCGGACCCCACGCGCAGCGGCGTCGGCGCCTCGGGGAAGCGGTAGGACTTCATGAGGTTGACGCGGGTGAGGAACTCGTTGGCGGTGTACACGCCCTTCAGGTTCTTGCCGGGGATGTTCATCATGTAGGGCAGGCCGGCCCCGGTGCCGATGAACACGGCCTTCACGCCGGACCGGAGGAGGCCGTCGATGGTGAAGAGCTTCCCGATCACCGCGTTGTAGTAGATCTTCACCCCCATCCGCCGGATGTTCTCCACCTCCATGTCGATGATCTTCTTCGGGAGGCGGAACTCCGGGATGCCGTACACGAGGACGCCGCCGGGCCGGTGGAGCGCCTCGTAGACGGTGACGTCGCAGCCGTGGCGCGCGAGGTCCGCCGCGCAGGTCAGCCCCGCGGGCCCCGAACCGATGATCGCCACCTTCGGTGCGCCGGGGAGCGCCCTGCGTTCGGGGACCTGCTCGCCCCGCGCCGCGTACCAGTCGGCCACGAAGCGCTCGAGACGCCCGATGGCGATCGGGTCCCCGCGCTTGCCGGCGAGGCACTGCTTCTGGCACTGCTCCTCCTGCGGGCAGACGCGGCCGCAGATCGACGGGAGCAGGTTGTCCTGCATGATGGTCTCGACGGCCGCGTGGAAGTCGCCGCGGGCCACCTCGTCGATGAACTTCGGGATGTTGATCCCGACCGGGCAGTCGGTGATGCACTTCGCCCGGTCTCCCTTGCACTGGTAGCAGCGCAGCGCCTCGCGGATCGCCTGCTCCGGCGTGTAGCCGTAGGGGACCTCGCTGAAGTTCCGGACGCGGTCCTCGGCCTTCTGCTCCGCCATCGGGACGGCGGTCTTCTCGCGCGGCCCCTTGCGCTTCTCGGCGCCCTCGCCGGCGGCGGGCGTCGTGGTCTCGTCGGCGGCCATCTCAGCGACCTCCCGGCATCGTCGTGCCACGGACGCGGCAGTAGTGCTCCCGGGCGACCTTCTCCTCCGCCCCGAAGGTCCTCAGGCGCGTCATCATCTCGTCCCAGTCGATCTTCGTCCCGTCGAAGCAGGGGCCGTCGACGCAGGCGAACTTGGTGTCCTCCCCCAGCGTGACGCGGCAGCCGCCGCACATCCCCGTGCCGTCGATCATGATCGGGTTCAGCGAGACCAGCACCGGCGCGCCGCGCGCCGCCGCGACCTTGGTGCAGAACTTCATCATGATCGGTGGGCCGACGGCGATGACCTCCGCGACCTTCCCCTCCCGCACGAGGACCTCGTCGAGCGGGATGGTGACCAGCGCCTTCCGGCCGTGGGTGCCGTCGTCGGTGCAGACGATGAGTTCGTCGGAGACCGCCCGCATCTCCTCCTCCAGCATCAGGAGCGACTTCGTGCGGGCGCCGATGATGGAGATCACGCGGTTGCCGAGCGCCTTCAGGGCCTTCGCCTTGGGGTAGATCGGGGCGACGCCGACGCCGCCGCCGACGATGACGAAGGGCTCGTCGCGCTTCTCGATGTGGATCGCCTCGCCGAGCGGGCCGACGAGGTCGAGGACCGACTCCCCCGCCTTCATCTCGCACATCTGGTCGGTGGTGCGTCCCACGGCCTGCACGATGAGGCGCAACCAGCCCTTCTCGCGGTCGACGTCCACGACGGTGAGAGGGATCCGTTCGCCGTCGTCGTCGAGCCTCACGATGACGAACTGTCCGGGCCCGAAGGCCCGCACCACGTCGGGCGCCTCGATCCAGAAGGAGACGAGGTCCGCCGACAGTCGGTCGGCGACGTGGATGGGGAAGTTCTTGCCGAGGGATTCGCTCATCGGGCGCTCCTCACCGACGGGCCGTGCGCCGGCCCCGGAAGCGCGAGAGGATAGCAGGAGCCGGAGGGGCCCACAACCTTACACGGGGATCACGCCCTCGCCGTAGCGGACCGTGTACCGGGGCACCGACGGTTCCACCTCCACCGACCACCTCTCGATGCCGCCGGCGAGGTTGCCGACGTCCGTGAACCCCGCCGCAAGCAACCGGAGACCGAACAGGAGGCTGCGGCGACCATGGTGGCAGAAGACGAGGATCGGGGTGTCCCTCGGCCAGTCCTCGAGGATCTCGGCGGCGACGCCGGGGGTGACGAGGACGGAGCCCGGGAGGCTCGCCACCGCCCGCTCCGCCGGGTCGCGGACATCGAGGAGACGGAGGCCGGGCCGACCGGCGAGGAGCGTCCTCGCCTCCGTGGGGGGCACCTCGCGGGGGCGCACGTCAGGACCCCTCCGCCGGGCGGGCCCGGCGCAGGAACGCGAACGAGAAGAACCCGTTCCGGTGGCCGTCGCTGAAGAGGAACTCCACGGCGTAGCGGCCCACGAGGCGGGCGCCGGTGAGGCGCACGTCCGCCGGGACGGTGTCGGGGTCGAGCGTCCGGCGGCCGGTGACCTCGTCGACGCAAAGGGCGCAGGGGCAGGACAGCCGGAGTTCACGGGCCGGCCAGACCGTCACGGCGCCGCCCGGCCAGAGGATGCGGGCCTCGGTCTCGCCCGAACGATCGATCTCGAGGGGCAGCGGATCGTCCATCCCCCGAGAGTACGGCAAGGGGCGGCCGACCGCTAACTCCTGAGCCGGGCGGCGCTTTGGCTCGGGGGACGGTCCGTCTCGCCCTGTCTCTCCGTGTGGAACCGAGGGAAGCGACCGGAGGTCGCGGCGGGTCAGAGTGCACGGGGCCTATACTGGTCGCACGGCGCGACTGCCTTGAGGCGGCGGGCCGACCCTGAATGGGTGAGATCGAATCACCGGCCGAGTTCCGCGAGGTCTTCATGGCCCATCGCGAGGCGGTCTACCGCTTCGCGTGGCGGCTCACCGGCCGCTCGCACGATGCCGAGGATCTGACCCAGGAGACGTTCGTGACGTTCTGGCGGAAGAGGGACCAGTTCCGGGGCGAGGGAAGCCTGGCGGGGTATCTCCGGCGGATCGCCTGGCGCACCTTCCTCAACTCCCGCGCCCGTCTGTCGGCGAGACACCCGCCGCGGCCGATCGAGGAGGCTCCGGAACCGGCCGCCGCCGAAGAGGCGGGCGCCGAGACGCGGGACGCGAGGGAGTACCTTCGGCGGCGGGTGATGGAGGCCCTCGAGTCGCTGCCCGACATGGTCCGCGAGACGTTCCTCCTGTTCCGCTTCGAGGGAATGAAGGTCGCCGAGGTCGCCGAGGTCACCGGCGCCCCGGTCAAGACGGTGGAGTCGCGCCTGAAGCGAGCCCACGAGGTGCTCGCGGCGAGGCTTAGCCGCTATCGTGATCAACTTATGCCGCGTTGAGCCCATGGGAAGTCGTTTGTCCTACGACGAGTTCCGCGCCCTGGTCTCCGGGACCCTGCCGGCCGAGGAGGAGCGGCGGATCCGGGAACGGTGCGAGGCGGACCCCGCGCTGAAGGCGGACCTCGAGCAGTTCGTCGAGGTCCAGGCCCTGACGGCGCCGGGGGATGCCCCCCCGCCGCCCTGTCCGCTCGACTTCGAGGCCGTCCTGGGCGCGCTCGCTCCCCGGCGGGCGTGGAGGATGGTCCTCCGCCGGACCTGGCGCGTGGCCGCTGCGGTCCTGGTGCTCGTCGTGGGCGGCGCTCTCCTGGCTCTCGCGATCTCCGACCGGCAGAACCGGTCGGACGGAGGGGAGGCCGGCCGGCCTCTTCTGCTGGCGGCGATCCCGCCGGCGGCGGAGGCGCCCGCCGAAAGCGGTCCGGACGTCCCGGCGATGCTCGCCGACTACCGTCCCGTGAAGGAGGGGAGAGTGCAGTGGATCTCCTCCCTCGAGGCGGCGAAGGCGGTGGCGCAGGCGACGGCCCGGCCGGTCCTCCTGTTCGTCTATCATCCTTCCTGCCCCGTCTGCGGGCAGATGGAGGCCGTCACATTCCGGGACACCGAGGTCCTCGCGCAGTTCGAGGGCTTCGTGCCCGCCCGGGAGAATGTCGTCAACGCCCCGCCCGAGGTCCGGCGCCTCCTCGACGAGGGGTTCCCGTGGCTCGGGGCGCTCGACACCACGGGGCGTCTCCTCCTGTCCTTCCCCGGAGGCCGGGGGCCGGTGGAGTTCCTCGACCGGCTCACCGCGGCGGGGAGGCTCGCCGGACCGTCGCCGCTGACCTGGGAGAAGGTGCACGAGCTGCTGCGCCGTCTCGCCGACGCGGAGAGCGCGGAGGGCCGCGGGGACCTGGCCGCCGCCGACGCCGGGTTCCGCGCGCTGGCCGCCGATGTCGGCGGCCTCCCCTGCGGCCTGCGCGCCCGGGCCGGGCTCGCCCGCCTCGGCGCGGCGGCCCGCCACGCCCTGCTCGCGGCCCGCGACGCCGCGGCCCGGGACGACCTCCCCGCCGCCCGACGGATGCTCGAGGACGCCGCGGCCCGGTTCGCCGGCACTCCCTACGCCGCCGACCTCGCCGCGGTCCGCGCCCGCCTCGCCGCCACCAGCCGCTTCCCCGACATCGCCAACCTCTGAGGTCGCCGCGAGAAGTACGGAGGCGGGCTCGTTCTTTCGCGCGCCGGTCAGCGACCAGCGGGATCTGTCCAGGCACCGATGGCGCTGCGGGGGGAGGTCTCCGGGCGTTCTCTCCGAGGGGCGAGGAGCGGGACGCTACAATCCTCCGCTCTTCATCGGAGACGCCATGAGAACTGCCCGCTCCCCCCTCGTGCTCGCCGTCCTCGCCCTCGGCCTCGCGGCCGGCGCCCTGCCGGCGGGAGAACCGCCCGCGGCGGCGGCCGTGACCCTCTCCCTCCGGTTCGAACCCGCCGAGCACCGGATCGCGGGCGAGGCGGTCCTGCGGATGCCCGCGCCGGTCGGAGAACTCGCCTTCCGCCTGCACACGAACCTGAAGGTGACCGAGGCGAAGGCCGCCGGCCTCGAGGCGCCGCTCCTGCCCGTGGCCGATCCCGTCGACGAGGACCCGTTCCTGTCCGAGGTGCGCCTCGCCCTCCCGGCCGGGGCCACCGCCGACCTGTTCACCATCCGCTACGAGGGGACCCTGTACGACGCCGTGCGCAAGGACGAGAACCTCTCGTTCGTCATCGGGGACGACACCCGCGGCGTCGTGGGCGCCGAGGGCGTGTTCCTCGTGAACTCCTCGGGGTTCTACCCGCTCATCGAGCCGCTCTGCCGCTTCGAGAAGATCGTCCTCGACGTGCCCGAACCGCTCCGCGCGGTGACCCAGGGCGGTCTCGTGTCCCGCGAAGCGAAGGACGGCCGCGAGATCACGACGTGGACATCCGGGATCCCCGTGGACGGCCTCGCCCTGCAGGCCGGCGAGTACGTGGTGGACACCCGCGACGTGAACGGGGTCGCCGTCTCCACGTACTTCTTCGCGAAGGACCGCGAGCACTCGAAGTTCGTCCTCGACGAGACCGAGCGCTACCTCCGCTTCTACACTCCGCTCCTCGGCCCCTACCCGTGGCCGAAGTTCGACATCGTGGAGAACTTTTTCACCACCGGCTACGGGATGCCCTCCTACACGCTGCTCGGCGCGGACGTCGTGCAGGTCATGGTCCGCATGGCCCCCCGCTTCGGCGGCCGCCTGCCCCCCGGCTTCGTGGACCACGAGCTCGTGCACTGCTGGTGGGGCAACTACGTCTATCCGGACTACGCCACGGGCAACTGGTGCGAGGGGCTCACCTCGTACTGCTCGAACTACCTCGCGAAGGAGAAGGAGTCCACCGCCGAGGCCGTCGCGCACCGCAAGCGCACCTGCACGAACTTCGCCATCCGGGCCAATGACGTGAACGACTACCCGGTGCGCGAATTCCGCGGCAAGACGGAGGAGGTCGACAACGACATCGGCTACGGCAAGTCCTCGATGATCTTCCACATGGCCCGCCGCCTCGTCGGGGACGCGGCGTTCTTCGGCGGCCTCCGGCAGATCGTCAAGGAGTTCGGCGGTCGCGCCGCCACCTGGGAGGACTTCGCCGCCGTCATCGGCGGCGCCGCCGGCCAGGACCTCTCCGCCTTCTTCGCGCAGTGGCTCTCCCGCAAAAGCGCCCCTCGCCTCTCCGCCGGCCCGGTCGCCGTGACCCGCGACGAGCACGGCCGGTTCCTCGTCCGGGCCGAGGTGCGGCAGGACGGCGAGCCGTGGACGGTCCGCGTCCCCGTGCGCGCCGAGTGGGCCGAGGGCTACGACGAGAAGCAGGTGGACCTCGCCGGGCCCTCCGCCACCGTCGAGTTCACGCTGACCCGCCCGCCGGTCCGGGTCGTCGTGGACCCCGAGTTCGAGGTCTTCCGCCTGGTTCCCCGCGCGGAGATCCAGCCCTGCCTGAACCTGCTGCTCGAGAGCAGGGAGAAGGTCTACGTGGTGCCGGACGGCCACGCCGGCTACCGGCGCCTCGCGGAGATGGCGGTGGCCCGGAAGGGCGGCGAAATCGCCTCCCCCGCCGCCGGCCTCCCGGCGGTGGACTGCCTGCTCTTCGGCACGCCCGACCAGAACCCGGCGGTTGCCGAGGTCCTGGCCGCGGCGGGCGTGAAGGTCGATGGGCGCACCGTCACCGTCCGCGGCGCGAAGCACGAGTCCGAGGACCTGTGGCTTTTGTGGTCGGGCCGGCACCCGAAGGACGAGAAGCGGTTCGTCACCGTCTTCTTCGGCGTCTCCGACAAGGCCCTCGAGGGCGGCCGCGCCATCTACCACTACGGGTGGGACGGGTTCGTCGTCTACGGCGGCCGCCCGCTCGCCCGCGGCGACACGATCGAAGGCACGCCCGCCACCGTCGCCCCCGTCACGCTGCCCGCGGAAGAGGCGCGCGTGAAGGAGGACGTCGGCTTCCTCCTCGATCCCCGCTGGAAGGGCCGCCGCGCCGGCACGCCCGAGGACGTCGACCTGCGCGGCGCGCTCATCGCGCGCCTGAAGGACGCCGGCGCGTCGGACGTCCGCGAGGTGCCCTGCGACATCACGGTCCGCGACTTCGCCGACCCCGATGCGTGGACGGTGGCGCAGGGCGAGCTGACGGGGGGCACGGCCTGGAAGACCGCCTACCCCGACGCCGTGGTGCCCGCCGTGTTCTCCGCCGAGAACCTCGAGGGCGTGCGCATCCGCCGGATCGCGGCGATGCCCGCGGAGCCCACGGACGGCCTGCTCCTCATGGTCCCCGCGGAGACCGCCGCCGACGCTCTCCTCGCGAAGGTCCGCGAGGCGGCGGCAGCGAAGCCCGCCGCCATCGGCATCCCCATGGAGGTCCTCACCGGCAAGGACCGGCGCATCGCCGACTTCGCCGCGTTCCCCGCCCGCCTGCCGCCGTCCGAGGCCGACCCCGTCCGGGCCGCCGCCGGCATGCAGGCGCGCGCCGCGGAGACGGCCGGCGACCTCGCCGCCCTCGGCATCCCGGTCGTGTTCGTGGACGCCCGGCTTCTGCCTCCGGCGCTGCCCGCGGAAGCCGACGCGCGGCTCCGCGTCCTGTTCGTGATCCGGGCCGTGACCACGGGCAGCGTGGTGGGGATCGTCCCGGACCGGCACGGCCGCACGGACGCCCCCGCCGTGGCCCTCGGCGCGCACTTCGACGGCCTCGGGGAGGGCTTCGCGGGAGCCGACGACAACGCCTCCGGGGTGGCGGCCGTCCTCGAGGCGGTGCGCCTGCTCACGGCACGGCGCGATCTCCTCGGGTCGCCGGTCCGCGTGCTGCTCTTCGGCGCCGAGGAGTGGGGGCTCCGCGGGTCCGCCGCGCTCGTCCCGGGGTTCGCCCCCGGCCTGCGGGCGCTCGTCAACATCGACACGGTCGGGGCGAAAGACGTCTCCGAGGTCTTCGTCATCGGGCAGAGCGCGCACCCGTCCCTCGCCGCCGCGGCGAGGAGCTTCTGCGCCGCCGCCGGCGTGCCGCCGGGAAAGGACATCGACCGGTTCGCGTTCCGGCACGGCTCCGACCACTGGCCGTTCCACCGCGCCGGCGTGCCGTCGATCGACCTCTTCTCGGGCCAGTACCGGCGCATGAACTCCGCGGACGACACCGCGGACCTCCTCGACTGCGGCAAGATCGCCCGTATCGCCTCCGCCGCCGCCCTCACGGCGATCGACCAGGCCCCGGAACCCCCGCGTCTCGCGACGATCTACGAAGGGGAGGAGGCCCACCTCGGCAACGTCCGGATGCTGACCTTCGGCGGCGAGAACGCCGAGGCGTACTTCCCGCCGGAGGACGACCGCCTCGTGTTCCAGAGCAAGCGCGGCGGCCTCTCCGCGGACCAGATCTTCCTCATGGGCCTCGACGGGTCCGGGCTCCGGATGGCCAGCAGCGGCAAGGGCGTCACGACGTGCTCGTACCTGTTCCCCGGCGGGAAGCGGGTCGTGTACGCCACGACCGCGCTCTCCGGCGACGCGCCGCCGCCGCCCCCGGACTACACGCGCGGCTACGTCTGGAAGCTGCACCCGGAGTACGAGATCGTGGCCCACGACCTCGACGGGGCGAACTTCGTCCGGCTGACGAACGAACCGGGCTACGACGCCGAGGCCACGATCAGCCGGGACGGGCAGTGGATCGTGTTCACGTCGTGCCGCACGGGCGATCCCGAGATCTACAAGATGCGGCCGGACGGCTCGGAGGTCACGCGGCTCACCGACGCCATGGGTTACGACGGCGGCGCCTTCTTCTCCTTCGACGGCACGCGAATCGTGTGGCGCGCGAACCGGCCGCAGGGCGAGGAGGAGGAGGAGAAGTACCGGCGACTGCGGGAGCACGACGAGTTCTCCCCCACGCGGCTCGACCTGTGGGTGATGAACGCGGACGGCACCGACCCGCGACGGGTCACGGACAACGGCGCGGCGAACTTCGGGCCCTTCTTCCACCCCGACGGCAAGCGGATCATCTTCTCGAGCAACGTGGGCAGCAAGGGCCGGCCGGGCATGCCGAACTTCGACCTCTACCTCGTCAACGTGGACGGCTCGGGGCTCACGCGGGTCACGACCTGCCCGTCCTTCGACGGGTTCCCCATGTTCACCGCGGACGGGAAGCGGCTCGTGTTCTGCAGCAACCGCGACAACGGCGGCACCAGCGACACGAACGTCTTCATCGCGGACTTCCTGGACTGACCGGGCTGGCGCCGGTCTGGGCGCGCCACGCGGCGGCGTAGCGGCCGCCGGCGGCGACGAGATCCTCGTGGGTGCCGGATTCCACGATCCGTCCGTCCCCGAGCACGTGGATCCGGTCGGCCCGCCGGGCGGTGCTGAAGCGGTGCGTCACGAGGAGCACCGTCCGGCCCGCCGCCTCCTCGCGGAACCGCGCGAAGAACTCCTCCTCCGCCCAGGAGTCCATGTGGCTCGTGGGCTCGTCGAGGAGCAGCACGGGCGCCTCCCGCACCAGCGCCCGGGCCAGCGCGACGCGCTGCCACTCGCCGTGGGACAGCTCCGTGCCGCCGGGGAACCCCTTGCCGAGCAGGGCGTCGTAGCCGCCGGGCAGCGATCCGACGACCTCCTCCGCCCCGGCGGAGCGGGCGGCCTCGGCGAGGTCGGCCGGCCCCGGGCGGCGTGAGAGGTCGCCGAGCGCGATGTTCTCCCCCGCCGTCAGGTGGTAGTGGACGGGGTCCTGGAACAGGACGGCGAGGCGGCGGCGCAGGTCGGCGAGGGGCAGGCGCCGGAGGTCCGCCCCGCCGTACGCGACGCGCCCCTCGTCGGGGTCGTAGAGGCGGCACAGGAGCTTCACGATCGTGCTCTTGCCGCAGCCGTTCTCCCCCACGAGGGCGGTGATCCGCCCGGCGGGGACGGCGAGATCGAAGTCGCGCAGCACCGGCCGCGCCGCGCCGGGGTAGGCGAAAGTCACGCCCTCGAGCGCCAGCGCGGGCGGCCCGGGCCCGGGGAACGCTTCGGGCGCCGCCGGTTCGGTGACGCGCGGAGAGAGCGAGAGGAACTCGAAGAGGTCTCCGAGGAAGAGCGAGTGGCCGAAGACCTGCCCGGCGTCGGCGAGCAGGGTGCGCATGAGGCGCTGCCCGGTGTGGAACGCCTGCCAGAACAGCGCGAGCTCCCCCAGCGTCAGGGCGCCGCGGGCGGCCCGCAGCGCGACCAGGACGAAGGCGGCCGCGGAGACCGCGAGCCCGAAGGCCCCGGCCAGCGTCTCGGCGACCGCCTGCCGGCGGGCCAGCCGGACGCGCTCCGCGCGCAGGTTCGCGCGGAGGTCATCCCACCGCCGCCGCAACTCCGGGGCGAGGTCGAGCAGGCGCACCTCCGCCGCCTCCTCGCCGCGGGACAGCACGCTCTCGAGGTACGCGGCGCGCCGCTCGTCGGCGGTCCGGAGGCGGCGCCAGCGGTGGAGGCGGGCGACGCTCGCCGTCGCCACCCACAGGGCGGGCAGGGTGCTCGCCAGGAGCGCCGCCGGCATGAGCACGCCGAACGGCAGCAGGACGGCGGCCATGGCGGCGAAGGTGAGGCCGTTCTGGAGGATGCCGCCCGCGCTCTCGAGGAGGGCGAGGGGCCGGTAGCGCGACTCCTCCTTCGCGCGGTGGAGGCGGTCGAAGAACTCCGGCGTCTCGTAGAAGGCGAGGTCCGCGGCGGCGGAGCGCTCGAGGATGAGGCCGGAGAGGTGGTCGCGGACCCGCTCCGCCTGGCTCACGCGGATGGCGCCCGTGGCCCCGCGGAGCACCTCGCCCGCGAGCAGTGCGGCGCCAAGAAGGGCGACGGCGGTCGCCACGGCGCGCGAGGGCGCCCCGCCGGCGACGGCATCGACGAGGGCCTTCGTGGCGTACACCGTGACGAGGGGCAGCAGGCCGGAGAGCAGGAGCAGGGCCGCCCATGCCGCCGTCAGGCGGGGCGCCGCGGAGCGGCACAGGCGAAGTGCCCGCGGCAGCATCCTGAACTGGGCGAGACCCTCCCTGAGTCGCACGGCCCGTCCTTTCGGCCCCGCCAGAGGCTACCGGATGCCGCGGGCCCGCGGTTAGGATCGGCGGCCCATGATCGTGCGGATCCCCGAGACCACGCTCTTCACCGACCTCGGCGGCGAGGCCGTCCTCCTGAACCTCGAATCGGGCACGTACTACTCGCTCGACGAGGTGGGAACCCGCATGTGGAACCTCCTGGCCGCGGACGGCCGCCCGGAGTCGGTCGTGGCCGCCCTCCTGGCGGAGTACGACGTCGCGGAGGACCGCCTCCGCGAGGATCTCGAGGCCCTCGTGGCCGATCTCGCCCGCGCCGGACTGGTCCTCGCGGATCCCCCCCGCCCTCCCCCATAGATCGAACGCCCCCTCGAACCGACGGCGTCGATCTTCCGCAACACGACGTCCGGATTTCGCGACAAAAGCGAGCATTCTGGACAAGGCCCGGCTATGATGCCGGCGGTGGGGCAGAGAGGGTCGGATGTGCAGATCGGCACCGCGCCCGGACGGTGTGCGCGGTTTCTTCGAGGCTGGCCGCCGCTCCCTTTCCGGCCGTCCCACGCCCGCGGAGCGCCCCGCTGACGCGGTGGGACGTTCGACGGGGTCTGGGCCACCCGCCCGGCCAGCGCCAGCCGGCAGGCGCACTTGCCGTTCTGGACCCCGTCGGTCCCGCCGGCCTGACCCAGAGGGCACGAGTTTCGCCATCTACGGTCCGGAGGTGACCCGACGCGTCACCACGACCACGGCGGAGTCCGATGCATGCACGGCCGCCGCGTACCTGCGTAACACGGAGGAAAAGACCATGAAGCACACTCACGGGCTTATGCCCGGATCCCGCCGCATCCTGCCGGCGGCCCTGTTGGCCGCCGCCTTGGTACTGACTGCCACCTCGTCCTCCCTCGCGCAACCTGAGTTCAGCGCCTTCCCGGATGCGGACCAGGACTCCGGGCGGTTCACCAACATCGTCCACGGCCTCGAGAGCCTCGGTGAGGACGAGCAGGGCGGCACGGGGGTGGGCGGCACTCGGCTGATGGTCGAGGTCCCCGGCGACCGCACCCAGTTCCGTCTCTCTGTTTTCGACGGAGACTACGGTGGCCTGTGGGACTACAACCCGGCCGGTTCCCCCGTCGTCGAGTACCTGCTGACGCCCGACGCCACGGGCCCCCAGGGCGTGCCTGACAGGTTCCCGGACCGCGACACATCCGGGAACATCATTGTTCTCGAGCGGTGGACCTCCGACGCTCCGATGCCGGACGATGGCTGGTTCGAGTGTACCGGCCAGAACTCCTCGCCGTCATCCTCCGGTAACGCCCTCTCAACCGGAGTGCCCACGCACTCCGCAGCCAAGGTCACGAACTCCAACCATCCGAGCTACGGCACCTTCCGCTACGTCTTCGTCGTGCGCTGGGCAAACTCGGTCAGCGGCGGCGCGATGAACTGCTTCAAGGTCCGCGTGCAGGGCCAGATCTTCGGCCCCGCTGAAAGCCGGTTCGGCATCATGGGTTTCCAGTGGGGATTCGGCGACTACGGCGGCTCGCCGGACTGGGACTGGAACATTTGGGGCCAGCCACCGTTCACCTTCAATAGTCCGCCACCGACGCACTACGATGGTACTTGGGACTTCTTCTGGACTCTGCCACACGAGCGCGCCCCCTACTCCAAACTTGACCTCTGGAACGGGGATTTCGACGTGGTGCACGACACGGACGACCCTCACTCCGCGGGGACTCCTCCGTGGGTTCCCGCCGGGAACACGGTAGTTCAGGAGGAAGAGGCAAACCCCGGGGATCCAGCTGACGATGGCATACTCTACCTAGCCTCCGGGGCTTGGCCGATGCCTGGGACCATGGTCGTTGTGGATGACGACGGCAACCCCATCTACGAGGGGGCGAACCGGGTGGGGATCCTCCACCGGATTCGGTTCCCCGACGGTTCGAGCATCACGGAACTGAACCCTTCCGGCAACATGGAGTGGGAGAACTTCCAGGTCGCCGTGGAGGGCTACTACGAGGAACACCCCACGGAGACGGAGACCGATCTGCTCACCGGAGGAACGCGGCCGAAGCGGATCTACCCCGAGGCGACCGTGGACGAGATCCCTCTCGGCACCTACACCTGGCAGATCGAGGGCGCCGACGAGCAGAACACGCTGTTCCTCCGGCCTGACTTCGACCTCTACGCGGAGTTCGGATCCCACGCCCTGGGCGACCGGGTGTTCTGGGACGCGGACGGCGTGCCCAGCGTGGACGACCTGTCCGAGCCCGGCATCAACGGGGTGAAGATCGACCTCTACTTCAAGGACGAGGCCGGCCAGTGGATCTACTACGACAGCACCGTTACCGGCCCTGTGCCGCACCCCGGCGATCCCACGAAGACCCTCGACGGCTACTACCTGTTCGACCACATCGCCGCCGGCGAGTGGAAGGCCGTGGTCGACCTCGCCCACAGTCCCATCCTGACCGTCGGCCGAGCGGTCTACGACCTCGACGGTGGTCAGGATAGCCAAGCCACGGTGAAGCTGGCCATGGGCGACAGCCGGTATGACCTCGACTTCAGCTACTGGAAGGGCAGCGCTCCTGGCACCGGGACTCCCGGCTACTGGAAGAACCACCCCGAGGCCTGGCCGGTGACGACCCTCGAGATCGGAGGAGTCACTTACACGCGGGACCAGGCCATCGCCCGCATGGAGGCGGCCACGAGCAGCAAGAACCGGGTGGAGACGATGTTCACCCACCTCGTGGCGGGGTTGCTGAACGCCTACTCCGGCAATGACGCCTCCGCGGTCTGGAGCACGCTCCTCGCCGCCGATGCCTGGATGGCGGAGTACGGCGCGACCAACGTCAAGGGCTCCAGCAGCGCCTGGAAGGAGGGGGAGCCGCTGGCCTCGAAGCTCGACGACTACAACAACGGCCTCCTGCCGGGGGCTCCGAGTCGCGACAGCATCACGACCACGTCCGGGGGGAGCGGCAAGAAGAAGCGCTGATCCGCACGCCTTTCGCCTCGCGTCTCACCACCGGCCCCTGCCATCGGCAGGGGCCGGTTCGCTTCGCCCCTCCGACGGGGGCTCCCTGCGCTGTTCACCGTTCTCGCCGGTGGTCCCCCGGAAGCCCCGGGCCGTGCGGAACCGTCCGGACTCGATACGGGAGGCACGAGATCGATCGGGCGTCGTTTTGGCGCAACACCATGTCCGAATTCTCGAACAACGCTGGATGCCGGAATGCCAGGCCGCTAGAACCAAATCGGGGGGCTGACGAGAGGGCTGGATGGGCTTATTCGACGCGCACGGCGCTCCGGCCGCATGCCGGAGGACCGCTCGGCCCCGGACCCGCCAGACGGCCAGCGGGCGACACGCGGGATTCACCCCGTCAGTACCCCCCGGCCGGGGACTGGCCAGTGAGGACCGGGCGCCCGTTCGGACCTCGGCCCGGGACGTCCTCCGCGGAACCGCGGTGGGCCGGGCCCGGGCCGGCACGGCCCTTGCTCTCCACCAGCCAACCATGTCTCGGCCAGTGACCACGAACCCGGCGTGCATCGACGCGAACACGACCGGGAGGCTCCCGAAGAGCACAGAAGAAGGAGACCCGAAGATGCCCCGTTCCACCACTCCCGCCGCACCAGGCGTGCTTGCGGCCACTCTCGTCGCTGCGGCGATGCTGCTGATGGTCTCCTCGTCCGCCATCGCCCAGCCGGAGTTCAGCGCCTTTCCGGACGGGGATGCGGACTCCGGCCGGTTCACCAACATCGTCAATGGCCTCGAGAGCCTCGGGGAGGACGAGCAGGGCGCCACGGGGGTCGGCGGTACGCGACTCATCGTCGAGGTCCCTGGCGAGCGCGGCGAGTTCATCCTCTCCATCTTCGACGGCGACTACGGCGCGCTCTGGGACTTCGCCCGGACTCCCGCCCCGCTCGTGGAGTACCTCCTGACTCCGGACGTGGACGGCCCTGAAGGCAAGCCGGACCGTTTCCCAGATCGCGGTCCCAACGGCGACATCATCGTCCTCGAGCGCTGGACATCGAACGAGATGCCGGACAACGGCTGGTTCGAGTGCACGGGGCAGAACTCGTCCACGCCGACCTCGAACCTCCAGACCGGGGTGCCCACGCACGAAGCCGCCCTCGTGACGGATCCGACGCACCCGAGCTACGATGACTACCGGTATGTGCTCGTCGTGCGGTGGGCGACACCCGTCACCGGCGGCGCGATGAACTGCTTCAAGATGCGCGTCCAAGGCCAGGTCTTCGGCCCTGCGGAGAGTCGGTTCGGCATCATGGGCTTCCAGTGGGGATATGGCGACTATGGCGGCAGCGATGACTGGTCGTTCGTCCCTGGGCGCGTTCCTCCCTACATCACCGGTGTACCTCCTACGCACTATGACGGAAAGTGGGGCTTCTACTGGACGCTGCCCCTGGAGCGCTCGCCTTACTCCAAGCTCGATCTGTGGAACGGCGACTTCGACGTAGTTCACGACACAGATGATCCTCACTCAGCGGGCATTCCGCCCTGGGTTCCCGCCGGAAACGTGGTTGTCCGGGCCGAGAGGGACAACCCGGGTGACCCACAGGACGACACGTACTACTATCAGGCGAGCACTGGCACCTATTGGCCAATGCCGGGGACGATGGTCGTCACCGACTCGAACGGGGCCCCGATCTACGATGGTGGAAGCCGGGTCGGGATCCTCCACCGGATCGTCTTCCCCGATGGATCGAGCATCACCGAACTGAACCCCTCCGGTAACATGGAGTGGGAGAACTTCCAGGTGGCCGTGAACGGCTACTCCGAACCGGCGCCGCTGCTCGACCCCGTCACAGGACTTCCCCTGTACGACCCGATCACGGGCGAGCCCCTGTATGACGGGACAAAGCGCATCTACCCCGAGGCGACGGTCCCCGTCATCCCCGTGGGCAGCTACGTGTGGGAACTCGAGGGCGTCGACGAGCAGAACACGCTCTTCCTCCGCCCGGACTTCGATCTTTTCGCCGAGTACGGACGCCACGCCATCGGCGACCGCGTCTTCCTGGACGCGGACGGGATGCCCAGCCCGGACGATCTCTCCGAGCCCGGCATCAACGGCGTGAAGGTCGACCTCTACCTCCTGGCCGAAAACGGCCAGTGGCTCCACTACGACAGCACGGTGACGGGCACGGTGACCGACCCGACCGACCCGACCCGCACCATCGACGGCTACTACCTGTTCCCGGGCATCTCCGCCGGCGAGTGGAAGGTCGTGGTGGACGTCCCCGGCAGCCCGGCCCTCGCGGGAACGCGGCCCGTGTACGACGTCGACCTGGGCGAGGACAGCCTCTCCCTCGTCACCGTCTTCGGGGATGCCGACCGTCTGGATGTCGACTTCTCCTACGTGATGGTGCCGCTGTCCGCCGACATCGGTGACTACGTGTGGAAGGACCTGAACGGCAACGGTCTGCAGGACGATGGCGCCACCGGCATCCCGGGTGTCACGGTCCTGCTGTGGGAGGACACCGACGGGGACGGCGTCGCGGACATTCAGCGCACCTCGACGGTGACCAACACCGCGGGGTACTACCTCTTCGCCGACCTGCCGGCGGGCCGGTACGAGGTGCGGGTCGTGGCCAGCACCGTCCCCGCCTACTACACCCCGACGTTCGACTACGACGGCATCGTGACCCCGAACCGCGCGGAAGTGACCCTCCTCGCGGGCGAGGACAACCTCGCCGTCGACTTCGGCTACAAGAAGTCCTGCTACGACCAGACCGGCAAGATCGGCGACTTCGTCTACCAGAAGAAGAAGTCCACCTCCTGCTGGTCCACCTACTACACGAACGTCGGCCTCCCGAACGTGACGCTCGAGCTCTGGGCGGACACGAACGGCGACGGGATCGGCAACTACTACCTCGGCAGCACGGTCACCAACAGCAGCGGCTACTACTACTTCTCCGGCCTCTATGCGGGCGCCTACGAGGTCCGGGTGGACGACTCGACGCTCCCGGCGGGCCTGACGCCCATCTACGACTACGACGGCATCATCACCCCGCACGTGGCGGACGTGACGCTGGCGGCCGGCGAGCGGAACCTCGACGTGGACTTCGGCTACCAGGCCTCCACGTCCACCAACACCGGGAAGATCGGCGACTTCGTGTACCTCCGCAAGAAGAACTACTGCGGCACGGGCTACACGAACGTCGGGCTCTCCGGCGTGAAGGTCGAGCTGTACCTGAACGGCGCGTCCGTGGCCGTGACGACCACCAACTCCAGCGGCTACTACTACTTCACGAACCTTGCTGCCGGGAACTACGAGGTCCGGATCGTCACCACCACGCTGCCCGAGAACGTGACGCCCTACTACGACTACGACGGGATCGCGACGGCGCACAAGGCCGCCCTGACTCTCGCCGCCGGCGGACGCAACCTGGACATCGACTTCGGCTACCAGAAGTACTGCCCGCCGTCCGGCAAGATCGGTGACTTCGTCTACTACGTGAAGAAGCAGACCTGCGGGACGGGCTACACGAAGGTGGGCATCGCCGGCGTGACGGTGGAACTGTACATCGACGCGAACGGCGACGGCACCCCGGAGACGCTCCTCGGCACGAAGGTGACGGACTCGAACGGCGCGTACCTCTTCAGCGCCCTCGAGGCCGGCAAGTACCTCGCGCGGGTCGACGACACCACCCTCCCCGCGGGCTTCGCTCCCTACTACGACCTCGACGGCACCGAGACGCCGCACAAGGCCACGCTGACGCTGTCCGCGGGGCAGGCGAACCTCGACGTCGACTTCGGCTACAAGAAGGTGTGCACGACGACCGGCAAGATCGGGGACTACGTCTACCTCGTGAAGAAGCAGTCCTGCGGCACCGGCTACTACAAGGTCGGCCTGTCCAACGTGACGGTCGAGCTCTGGCTCGACTCGAACAACGACGGCACCTGGGACACCAAGGTCGGCACCAAAGTCACCGATGCGCAGGGCGCGTACCTGTTCACGGGCCTCGAGGCCGGCAAGTACCAGGCCCGGGTGGACAAGTCGACGCTGCCTCTCGGCGTCACGCCCTACGCGGACCTCGACGGAGTCAGCACGCCCCACAACGCCACGTTGACGCTCACCACCGGCCAGGCGAACCTTGACGTCGACTTCGGCTACAAGAAGTCCTCGACCTCCTGCAACCCGCCCCCCTCCGGCGGCGGCTGCGGCGACGACGACGACGACGACGACGGCCACGACGGCAAGCCCGGCTGCGGCGACGACGACGACGACGGCCACGACGGCAAGCCCGGCTGCGGCGCCCGGCTGCGGCGACGACGACGACGACGGCCACGACGGCAAGCCCGGCTGCGGCGACGACGACGACGACGGCCACGACGGCAAGCCCGGCTGCGACGGCGACGACGACGACGGCCACGGCGGCAAGCCCGGCTGCGGCGGCGGCGACGACGACGGGCACGACGGCAAGTCCGGCGGGTCCTGCGGCAGCGGATGGAGCGGCGACGGCAAGAGCAGCATCGGCGACGACGACTGCTCGAGCGGTTTCAGCCCGTTCCGGAACTGGCTCGACGGCTGGCGCTCCTCCCGGAGCGACTGCGCGGGCTGGTAGGACTCACGAGACCACCCGGTAAGGCACCGGCCCCTGCCCTTGCGGCGGGGGCCGTTCCTTTCGTGCGCCGGCGTCCGCTCACCGGCTCGTCAAGGTGATGTCCAGCTCGGTGTCGCGACCGTCGTCCACCACGACCTGACCGAGATCCACGGGCAGGTACCCCGGCGACTCGAATCGCAACTGGTATCGGCCCGGGGGGAAGTAGACCCGCCAGGAGTCCCGCGGCTTCGGAGTGCGCCCTGCTCCGAAGGAGGGGACGATGCCCGAGTCGGCGCGGACCAGTCGTCCGGACCTGAGGAGGAGGGGGACTCCGGGCCTCTCGGCGGCCTCGAAACGCAGGAGGACCGCGCTGCCGGGCGCGAGCGAGAGCAACAGGCCGATGTCTCCGGCTTCGACGCCATCGAGGCGCCGGTACTGCCAGCCCTGGTCCGGGAACTCGAAGGAGGCGTGGACGAAGTACTTTCCCGGACGGAGGTTCTCGAAGCGGAACCGCCCGTCGGCGTCGGTGAGAACGGCCTGTCGGGACAGCCCGCTGGCCTCCGCGAGCCCGACGACGACCCGCGCCCCCTGGACCGGACCGCCTGCGGCATCGCACACCACGCCTCCCAGGGGCGCGGACAGACCAAGAACCACGTCCCCAATGTCGACTTCGTTGCTGGTCCCCGGCTCAACGGGCCTCGAGAGGACCACTGGCCAACCGGACAGGTCCTCGGCCGTCGTCCCCGGTGGCAGGCCAGGGAAGAACGCGATCCGGGCGTACTCGCGGGGGACGCCGCCGACGAGGAACTCACCGGTCTCGCTCGTGAACATCGTCGGGAGAGCGAATGTGTCCGCCCCCCCCGGCCACACCCTGACGACGCCGACAGCGACGTCGCTGACAGGCACGCCCCCCGTGTCGACAACCCGCCCCCGCACCCGAATGCGTGACTCGGGGGGTGACATGGGGGCGGGTGCAGTCTCATCGGCTGGTGCTGCATGAGGCCCGGAGGCTGCCGGCACCACCACGTCCGGCCGATCCTGCCGTCCTGGCCCGGAAGTCTGTGCCCCGGGAGCAGGCGGAACCGCCTCAAACACCTGCCGCGCGGCGAGGCCCACCCCGAGCAACGCGAGGGCGGCGAGGGCCAGAACCCAGACCGTTGAGGAGATCCTGCGCATAGGCACTTCTGAGTATCGACCGCGAACGCCGAGCCCCCAAGTCCTTTCACTGTCGCCAGAGCGTTATCTTCCCTGCCGGCACATCATGCGGTAGGCTGACGAACAGGCGTGAGAACGCTCACCGTGAGTTCCCCCCCAGAAGCCACTGCATGGCGGTTGCCTCGTCAGCAAACCGGGGCGGCAGATCCCATCGGGGACACTCCCATCCTCGCGGACATCTGGCTCCGTCTGCTTTGGATTGGGCTGCGCTGCCGCTGCCGGCACCCACCGGTGCTGCCGAGAGATGAGACAGATCACGCGGGGCCAGCCCCCTCACCGCCAGATGCGCGAGAACTCCGGATCTGCCGCATCTTCAGGCGCGCAGTCAGGCTGCAGCCGCTGAAGGTATCCTGTCTCGCACAGTCACTCGTACTCCGATGGTTCCTCGTCGGCCGTCGGATTCCGGCTCGACTGAGGCTTGGCGTCCGCGCCAGTGGATCCGGCATCTCGGCCCACGCCTGGGTGGAACTGGCGGGGCGCGCCGTCGCGGAGACTCCTGATCCTACTGCCGAGTTCAGGACGCTGATCCGCGAGAGACCACGTTGAGCGGCATCTGTCTGGCAGCGGATCTCTCGGGTTCCCCCCTGCCGACCGGTTCCGTCAGGGAGATGGCAGCGGCTTCTCCTCACCGGGGGCCGGACGGACTCGAAGTCTGGTCCGGTGGTTGGCTCACCGCGGCCCACCAGAGACTGTGTGCGACCCCGGAGTCGTCCCAGGAGCGACAACCCCTCGTTGACCATGGAGCTGGCCTCCTCCTGGTGGCGGACGTTCGAGTCGACGACCGCGAGACCGCTCTCCGGACTCTGTTCCCTGAAGGCGCGACTCCCTCGGACGCGGAGGTCTTGCTCGCCGCCTGGCGTCGCTGGGGAGAGGAGTGCACATCTCGGATCCAGGGCGATTTCGCGTTCGTGGTTGTGGATCTCCTGCGGCGAAGGCTGTTCGCCGCCTGCGACGCATTCGGAGTCAAGCCCCTGCATTTCGCGCGTTCCGGTTCTGTAATAGTCGTCGCATCGGAGGCGCAGCAGATCCTGCGCTATCCCGGGATGCCAACCACGTTGGACCTGACGACAGTTGCGAACTTCCTCGCGTGTCGTCCAGAGCCACCCTCTCGGTCGTTCTTCAGGCACGTCTCCAGAATCCCGGGAGGACACTTCCTGACGTGCTCGCCGCGGCACTCCTCGGTGCGGCGATGGTGGGACCCGGAGACGCGGCACGGCATCCGCCACCGTCGGTCGGAGTCGTACGCGCTGGAGTACCGGGAGATCCTTCGGCAGGCGGTCGCAGACCGACTCCGCGCCGGAGGTACTGGCATCGGGGTGTTCCTCAGCGGCGGCCTAGACTCGGGGACCGTGGTCACCCTTGCTGCAGACCAATCCCCGCGTGACTCACCCTCTCTCCTGCCACTCACCTACGAGTTCCACAACTTCGCGGAGTGCAGCGAGCTCGACTTCTCCCAGCCTCTCTGCAGACAGTTGGGGCTGACCTTGTCCCGTTTCCCGCTGGACCAGGTCCTTCAGTTCGATAATCCGGCAGCCCTACCGACCTCGATCGAGACGCCGTTCCTGGGTTGGGAACATGCTCACCACTCGATGCGCCGCTTTCTTCGCGAGAGAGGTGCCCGGGTCGTCCTCACGGGGATGGTGGGGGAGTACGCTGCGATCGGTCATGACCGTCTAGCCTATCCATGGCGCCTCCTGCGAGGAGACTCGGGTGTCTTGAGAGAAGTCCTGCGCCGCGGGAGGCGGTTCGGGTGGTCCTCTTCCCGCACAATCCTCAACATGCTGCTGAAACCGCTCCTGCCCGACCCCGCTATCGGGTGGGTGAGGCAAGCCGTGGGCAGGGGGACGGGCCCGACGGAACCCGAATGGCTGTCCCCACGGCTTGCCGCGCTCTACCACGCAAGCATGGAGCCTGCGGCGCCAACCGGCCTCTCCCGGTTGCTCCAGCGCCACTCTCTCGCATCGCGTCGGCGGTTCCTGCTTCCTGAGGGGCTTCCGGAGATCCTCTACTGGCACGACCGCGGGTGCGCCCCGTTCGGGATCGAGGTCCGCCACCCGCTGCTCGACAGGCGACTCGTGGAGTACTCGGCGCGCATTCCACCCGAGGAGATCTTCCGCGCCGGCTGGGACCGCATCGTGGTGCGCAGGGCGATGAGGGGGCTCTTGCCGGAGAAGTCCCGACTCCGGACAGACAAGACCATGTTCACCCCCTACGTCGAAGCGGGTCTCCGCGCGCTCCTCACACGAACTCCCGACTCGGAGATCCGGCGATGGTGCATCGTCCGCACGGACTTGGTAAGCGAGGCGGTCCTGCTGAAGGTCATCGCGGATTGTCGAACGGGCGTACGGCCGTGCTGCGGACTGCTCGGCGTTGTGCTGCTCGAGATTTGGCTTGCGAAGAATCGACGCTTGCTTCAGGGGGTCGGATAACATCTTTCGGACCAGGGGCACTGGTGCCACGAGAGCGGGACCACCCCTTGGGGGAGCGTCGGTATGGCCAGCAGACCAGACTTGGAAGCGGGGCGCCCTGAGAGTGCGCTACGGCCTTACTCCCCCCCACGCCTGCGTGTTCTGGGGAGCGTCGTGAACCTCACGCACGGCAGGAATCGCGGTCCTCTCGACGACAGTGGCAGACTCTCGTATCCCTCGACGTAGCGCGATGGGAGCGTTGCCTGCTCTGGGTGGTGCGGCATCGTCACGGGGTGAGGAGCGACGGTCCCTGCTCGTCCGCTGCGCACCCCTGCACTCGCGTGTGGCGGATCTCAGGGCTCTGGCGGCTCTGGCTCGGGCAGTAGCTTGCACACCGGGGTTGCCTGCTACGAGGATCGCGGTCACCCTCCACCCGTCTCCAGGACTGTCGCTTTGGGGTGACTACTCGGCAGAGGACAGCAGGCGCCTCCAGACTCAGCTCTCGACGTTGTCTCAGAGTCTCTCGCGCCTGACGTGGGTCTCTGGACGACAAGGACTGGCACTGTGCCGGCGTCTGGCTCGCGTCCTCGACGAGCGTCTCGACCGCAGCACGCTGGCGGAATCGGCGTTCCTGGCCATCCCCCGCGGCGGCCACATCGTCCTCGGGTGGCTGTCCTACCTGCTCGACCTGCGTCGCGAGCAGCTGATGCCCGAGGCCGTCCGCGCCGCGAAGAGGGTCGTCGTCGTCGATGACGCGGCGTTCAGCGGTCACCGGTTCGGCCAGTTCATCTCGGGGCTCGCGGCCGAGGAGATCGTCTTCGCGCACCTGCTCTCCCCCGACTCGCTCCGGAGAGCCCTCCTCGGGGCGGAGCCCCGCGTGAAGCACTGCATCGCCGCCCGCGACGTGCGGGAGCTGTCCGCCCCGGAGCTCCCGCCGCTCGCGGAGAGACTGAGACACCTTCCCCCGCCGCGATACTGGGCCGGGCCCACGGAGATGATCGCCTTCCCCTGGGGCGAGCCGGACGGCGTCACCTGGGACCCCGACACCGGCGAGCCCGTGCGAGCGTTCCGGCTCGTGCCACCGGAGAAGTGCCTCGGGAACCACATCCAGCCGGGGGTCACCGTCGTCGAGGTCGAGGAGCCCACGGGGGACGGGCCGCTCCGGCCCTCGGCGCAGGCGCTGTGGCTGCTCACGCCCGAACGGTCGCTCCTCGCCGACCGCACCACGTGCGAAGTCCTGGAACTCGAGGGGGCCGCCGCCACGATCTGGCGGAGCCTCCTCCGCACCGGCGACGCCGCCCGCATCCTCGCCGACCTCCGCACGGAGTACGACGCGCCCGAGGCGACGCTAAGGGCCGACCTCGAGCGCTTCCTCGCCGAGCTCACGGCCCGCGGCCTCATCGTCACGGAGGCCGGGCGTGGAGACTGAGCCCGCGGGGATGCGCGGCCGGGCCTATGGTCTCACCCTCGACCTCGACCGGCCGCTCGCCCACCGCCTCGCCCCCGCGGCCGGCCCTCCGGACCTCACGGTCCGCACGCATGGCGGGCCGCCGCCCCACCGCCCCGCGGCCGGCCTCCCGGACTACGAGAGCGCCCGCCGGACCGCGGACGGTGAGAGCGCGCTGACGGTGCGCCGCGACGGCGCCGCCATCCTCCTGCGCTTCCCCGGCCTCGCGGAGTATGCGCTGGCGCCGGGGACCATCGACGTCCACCCCCTCGGCCGCCCCCCGGCGGAGACCTTCGAGGCCGCGCTCCTCGGCACCGTCCTCGTCCACGTCCTCGAGGAGGCGGGCTGCCCGGCCCTCCACGCCTCCGCCGTGTCCGTGGGGGACGGCGCCGTCGTCTTCCTCGCCAGCAAGGGCGGGGGCAAGAGCACGCTGGCGGCGGCGTTCGTCGAAGCGGGCTGCCCCCTGCTCGCCGACGACGTGGTGGCCCTGGATCCCGCCGGCGACCGCCTCGCCGTCCGCCCCGCCCACCCGAACCTCCGCCTCGAACCCGACGCGGCGGCGCACTTCGCCCCCGGCGCCGACCTGCCCCTCGTGCACCCCGCCTTCGCCAAGCGGCGCCTCGCGGTGGGCCCGCCCGGTTTCGGGACGTTCCTCGACCGCGCGCCGCCGCTGCGCGCCGTGTACCTGCCCGAGCGGCGGGACCCCGCCGACGGCCCGCCGGCCCTCGAACCGGCCCGGCCGGCCGAGGCCGTCTTCGCCCTCGCGCGGCACTCCTTCGCCGCCCTCCTGATGGAGCGCCTCGGCCGGCAGGGCGCGCGCCTTCGGGTCTTCGGGCGCGTGGTCCGCGAGGCGCCCGTCCGTCGCCTCCGCTACCCGGCCGGGTTCGACCGGCTGCCCATCGTCAGGGACGCGGTCCTCGCCGACCTCGACACGCTTCGCGGATGAGCCTCCCCGGGCGCCGCAGGTGGTGCAGGAAGAAGAGGCCCCGGGGCAGCCGCAGGGTCTCCCACTCCCGGAGCGTCGGCGTGAGCGCCAGCCGCAGGGCGCCCGCCAACGCATCCCGGGGCCGCTCGCGACAGCGCAGGTAGAAGAGCGCCCGGCCGAGGACTCCGGGGACCCCGGGGGGATCCGCGAAGAGGTGGCGCGCGGCGGCCGCCGCCAGGGGCCGCGCGGCGGGGTCCGCGTCGACATCGGCCCGCGCCGGCGCCGGCAGCGCCGCGCCGAGGGTGTCCGCGGCGATCGCCAGCGCCACCCGGAGCATCCGCGCGACGCCCGCTCCGCGCGCCCGGCGCAGGAGCGCCGGCCAGTCGAGGCCGTCGCGCCGGTGCGCGAGCCTCGCGAGGTCGGCGATCCAGACCAGCCGCTCGAAGGCGTGCTTCACCCCGTGCACCGCGAGCACGAGGATCTCGTCCTCCGCGGACAGCGTCGTGACCTCCTCGCCCCCGATCCGCACCCGCCGACGCGACGCGGCGTCCCCGCCGCCGAACCGGAACCCGAGGAAGCGCGGCACGACTTCCCAGTGGATCTCCACGGCCAGGGGCCGCGTCCCGTGCAGGAACTTGAGGTCGCAGTAGTCCCGGAACTGCGCGGCCGTCTCCGCCGGCGAGAGCGTCCTCTCCCGGCGGTACCCGCGGGCGAGGAGGACCTCCTCCGCGCGCGGCACGTCGCGCCGCGGGAGGAGGAAGTCGAGGTCCGAGTACTCCCGCAGGACCGGCGACCCGTAGGCCGAGAGCGCGAGGAGCGGGCCCTTCCACGGCAGGGCCGTAACCCCCTCCGCCCGGAACGCCCTCGCGATCGCCACCATCTCCTCGACGAAGGCGAACCCGCGCACCGCCCACTCCCGCGCCCGCTCGCGGAGGACGATCCGCAGGGCCTCGGGCACGGCGACGGATCCCGCCTCCACCTGCCGGGCGAGGAGCGGCGTCACCCCGTGGAGCGCGGCGAGGCGGAGGACACGCTCCGCATCGAGCCCCTCCCCCGGCGGCGCTCTCCGGCCGTCCACGGCCGCCGCGGCGAGGAGCAGCGACTCCTCCGCGGGGATCGACGGGCCGCCGGTCAGGCCCCGCCTCCCCGCGCCCCCGGCCGGGGGATCTCGAACCGGCCGGTTACCGGGTCGAGGTAGGAGGCCCCGCCGAGGCGGCCCACCGGGCGGAGACCGTCGAAGTCCACCTGCCCCTTCACGTAGAGGTCGTCCCGGACATGGACCCGCAGCACCCGCCCCACCACCATCGTCGTCCCACCGAAGGGGATCAGCCGCTCCAGGCGGCATTCGAGGCTCACCGGCGACAGGGCGAGCCGCGGCGGCTTCACGACCTCGGAGGGGGCGAGCGCCAGGCCCACCACTTCCGGCTCGCTGACCTCCGGCGGGAACTCCTCGGAGGTCGCCACCATCTCCCGGGCCAGCGTGTTCGGCACCACGTTCACCACCATCTCCTGCGTGTCGCGGGCGTTTCGCAGGGTGTCCTTCTCCGAGCCGTCCCGGCGGCGCCCCGCGCAGAACTGCACGAGCGGTGGCGTCCCCGAGATCCCGTTGAAGAACGAGTACGGCGCCGCATTCACCACGCCCCCCGGCGACACCGTCGTCACCCACGCGATGGGCCGCGGCACGACGGCGGAGATGAGGAGCCGATAGCGGTCCGGCGCGGACAGCCCGTCGGGATCGAGGATCATCTCTTTGGTTTTATTCTGCGGCGGGCCTGCCCCTCGCGGTAATCTCAGGGTTCGGTTTTGTCGGACGACGTATGCCGGGCCTCGCCGCAGTGCGCAGAACCCGCCCGTCCCGCCAGAGCCTTTCAATCGAGATTTCGCGAGGGGCCCGACGCTCCCGGGTCGGTTGTGTACCCGGGGGGGTGCCTTCGCAAAAACCCCGTTTCGAAGGGAAGCAGTGTCATGCCTCAGGGTATCGTGAAGTGGTTCGACGACGCGAAGGGTTACGGGTTCATCCAGGAGGACGGCGGCGGAGACGTCTTCGTCCATCACAGCGAGATCAACATGGAGGGTTTCCGGACTCTGGCCGAGGGTGACCGGGTCGAGTTCGAGAAGACCGCCGGCCCGAAGGGCCCCAAGGCCCTGCGGGTGCGCAAGGCCCAGTAGCACGATCCAGACGATCCACGGGGGCGCCGGCACGACCGGCGCCCCTTTCGTTTTCCGGGCGCACCGGCCCGTGTCGGACCCTGGTGGTAGGATTCTGTTCGTGATCGCGAAGCGCGACGAGCCACCGGGCCGGCGGGATCTCCTGCTGGGAGACGAGCCCGCGGACCTCGCCCGCGGTCGCCTCCTCTTCGACCTTGCGCCCCCGGAGGCGCCCCTCCGGCCCGTGTTCCCGGGCAAGGGGGACGTCCCGCCCCCCACCGCCGCGGAGGGCGAGGCCGCGGAGTGGCTCCTCCACCGCCGGCCGGGGCCGCTCCCCGGCGGCCGGGAGTGGCTCGTTGCCCTCGCCGCGGCGGACGAGGACCGCCCGGTCCCGGAGGGCGCCCCCGGGGCGACCGCGCTCCGGGAGATCGCGGTGCTCCTCTCCTCCGCCCGGCGCTCCGCGGCCCACGATCTGCCCCACGCCTTCCGGGCGCTCGCGTCGCCCCCGGACGTCGTCCGCCGCGACCCCCTCCTCGCCGCGTACCGGGAGGAGTGCCGACTCGCCCTGACCGCGGCCCTGCGGGCCCGTCCCCGCTTCGCGTGGCGCACGGCGCTCGTCGTCTGCCCGTGCGCGGAGGCCGTGGAAGACATCCTCGCCGCCCGCTGGCAGTCCCGCTTCCCCGACCGCCTCGTGCTGGCCGCGAACCCGGCCCGCGCGGAGGGACGGGTGCTCCTCGCCTGGCACTCGCCGCCGGGGCACGACGCGCCCGCGCTCCTCGGGGGAGCGTGGCCCGCTGGCGCGCCCCCCTTCCGCCTCCGCCGCGGCGGCCTCGCCGGCCGGGCGGCCCTCGATCCCGGCGAGTGCGACCGCCTCCTCGCCGCGCTGCGGTTCCGGCGGAGCGAGCGGGCGCCCCGGTAGAATCCGCCGCATGGACGAGAGGACGCTCGAGGCGGTCCGCGGAGTGGTGGCCCCCCTCGACTTCGCGCCCCTGTTCCTCGTGGTCGCCGGGCCGCACGCCCAGGGCCTCGCGGCCCCGGACTCCCCCGTCCTCGTGCGCGGAGTCCACGACGAGGCGCTCGGCGCGGCCCTCGGCGCGGGCCGGCGGCTTCCCGTGCTCACCCTCGACCTGCTCGATCGGGGGATGCACGTCCGCGTCCGCTCCGAGGACCGTGACCGCACCGCCTCCCGCCTCGCCCGCCCCGACGGCACGTTCCTCGAGGCGCTGCACTCCCCCCTCGTCCTCTCGGGCGCCCCCGCCCTCGCCGGCCTGCGCGAGATCGCCCGCGGCTTCGCGACTCGGGCCCTTCTCCCCCACTTCCGCCGGGAGGCGGAGCGGGCCTTGCGGGACCTCCGCCGGCAGACGGCCCACCGGCGGCTCTCCGTGCTGCGCCTGATCCGGGCCCGGCTCGGGGCGCTCCACCTGCTCGCCACGGGCGAGGTGGAGCCCGACCTCGGCCGCCTCGTCCGCTGGCGGGGCGACGCCTTCCTCGAGCCCCTCGCGCGCCGGCCGTTCTCGCCGGCCTTCGTGGGCGACCCCGCCCGCCTCGGGTTCCTGCTCGGCGAGGCGGAGGGCCTGGCGCGGGAGATCGACGCCGCCGAAGCGGCGTCCCTGCTGCCGGCGGAGCCGTCCGCGGACGCCCGGGCACGCCTCGCCGGGTTCCGCGCGGCGGAGAAACCTCTTCCTGCCCCCGCCGAAGAGTCGTAGAACCGGGCTGTCCCTTCAGAGGAGGAAAGACCATGCGTTCCCGCCACCTCGTCGTCGCGGCGGCCATCGCCGCCGCCCTGTTCTCCGGCCTCGCGCTCGCCCAGGCCCTGCGGCCCGCCGAGACATCCGCCGGCCTCGTGAACACGTACTCCGAACTCGCCACGGCGATCCTCGGCTCGAAGCGCGCCGAGTCCAGCATCGTCCGGGCGATCTGCCAGGAGGCTTTCGACACGGCGCAGGCCCGCCTGGCCGCCGCCGCGACGTGCGCCACCGCCGGCGACAAGGACGGCGCGGCGGCACACCTCGAGACGGCCGCCGCGGCGGCGGCCAACATCGCCACCGAGGGGGACAAGGCGGTGGCGGCGGTCCGCAACCGCCTCCTCGAGGGCGGGCACCATCACCACGCCACGCCGGAGATCGCGGCGAAGTACGACGCGGGCTACGTCGTGGTGACCAAGGAGGCGAAGAAGGCCCTCCTCGAGCAGGCCACCGCCCTCGGCCGCCTCGCGGGCCTGGCGCGGGCTGGAGCGGCGAGCCGCGCGGAGATCGAGGCCGCCGCCGCCCAGCTCGGCACGGTCTTCGCCGCGGCGCTGAAGTAGGGTCGCCCCTTGCCGCACTCTCGCCGCCTCCTCGCGGCGGGCCTCGTGCTGCTCCTCGCCGCCTGTGGCGGAGAGGAGCAGCGTGCCCCGGCCGCGCCAGGGTCCGCCGCCGCCCCCTCCTCGGCGGCGCCGGGCCGCGTCGCCTACGTCGACGTGGCGAAGGAGGCCGGCTTCACGCACGTCTCGTGGTGCGGAAGCGACGTGAAGAACCACCTGCTCGAATCCGACGGGTGCGGGGCGGCGATCTTCGACTACGACGGCGACGGGGACGTAGACGTCTACCTCGTCTCGGCATGGAAGATCGAGGGGCGCACGGTGACGGTCCGCGGGCGGAACGCGCTCTACCGCAACGACGGCGCGTGGAGGTTCACCGACGTCACCGAGGCCGCCGGCGTCGGCGACGACGGCTGGGGGTGCGGGGCGGCCGTCGGAGACTACGACAACGACGGCGACCTCGACCTGTACGTGACGAACTACGGGCCGAACGTGCTGTACCGCAACAACGGCGACGGCACGTTCACCGACGTGACGGCACGGGCCGGCGTCGGCGATCCGCGCTGGTCCTCCTGTGCCACCTTCTTCGATCCCGACAGGGACGGGGACCTCGACCTCTACGTCACGAACTACGTGGACGCGACGTGGGAGGAGATCATCAACGCGGAGCGGACGCTCCTGTGGAAGGACCGGAAGGTCATGGTGGGCCCGGTGGGCCTGCGCGGGGCCCGGGACATCTACTACCGCAACCGCGGCGACGGGACCTTCGAGGACGGCACAGACTCCGCGGGGCTCGCGGACGTCGGCGAGTTCTTCGGCTACACGGCGGTCGCCACGGACTACGACGACGACGGCGACGTCGACCTGTACGTGGCCAACGACAGCAACCCGAACTTCTGCTACCGGAACAACGGGGACGGGACCTTCACCGACGTGGGCTCGTGGAACGGGAGCGCGCTGAACGCCACCGGTGACGCGCAGGCCAGCATGGGAGTCGACGCCGGGGACGTGGACGGCGACCTCGACATGGACCTGGTGGTGGCGAACTACGCGGAGGACGTCGTCACCCTCTACCGGAACCTGGGAGACGGGTTCTTCGAGGACGCCACCACGATGTCCGGGCTGGCCAGTCCGACGTTCCAGCCGCTGACGTGGGGCGTGCTGTTCTTCGACCACGACCACGACGGCGACCTCGACCTGACCATCGCCAACGGGCACATCTATCCGCAGGCGGACGAGATCCGGGACCGGTTCGACGGCTTCGGATTCCACGCGAGGAACCAGATCTTCGAGAACGACGGGCGGGGCCGGTTCCGGGAGATCACGCGGGACTCCGGACCGGGGTTCGCGGTGGAGGAACCCTCGCACGGCCTCGCGGCCGGCGATCTCGACGACGACGGCGACCTCGACCTCGTCATCGTCAACGTGGACACGACTCCCACCGTTCTGCGCAACGACGGGGGCAACGCGCGTCCCTGGCTGCTTCTCGACCTCCGGCCGCCGGCGGGGAGGAACCGGCTTCTGGGCGCGCGGGTGTACGTGACCGCGGGCGGCCGGACCCAGGTCCGTGAGGTGAGGACGGGCAACTCCTACGCCTCACACCACGACCTGCGGGTGCACTTCGGCCTGGGCGACGCCGAACGCGCCGAGAAGGTGGAGGTCCGCTGGGCCGACGGCACGGCGACGACGCTGACCGACGTCCCCGCCCGCCGCCTCCTCCGCATCCCGTGAGAATACTGAGCCGGGCTCATTCTGCTCAGCAGGCTCCCCGCGCCGACGCTGGCGTAGCACGGTCCGCAGCCTCGTGAGGAGATTAGCCCCGGCTCCGTATGCTCAGCGGATGATCGGGAGGCGGCCCTTCATGCCCTCCGGACCGCCCAGGTGAAGGCGGGAGATGTTGGCCGCCAGGGTGCGGGCGATCTCGCGGAACGCCTTGCTCGACGGCGCCTCGGGGTGGCTCCACACGCTCGGCATCCCGCGATCGCCGCCCTCCCGGATCTCCACTTCGATCGGCACCTCGCCGAGAAACGGCGCGCCCAGCTCCTCCGCCACCTTCCGGCCCCCTCCGCGTCCGAAGATCTCCACCGGGCGGTCGCTCCCCGGCGGCAGGAACCACGCCATGTTCTCCACGACCCCGAGGATCGGCACGGACACCTTCGCGAACATGTCGGCGCCCTTCCGCACGTCGATCAGGGCGATCTCCTGGGGGGTCGTCACGAGAACGGCGCCAGTCAGCGGGATCGTCTGCGTCAGCGAGAGCTGGGCATCGCCGGTGCCCGGAGGGAGATCCACGAGGAGGTAGTCCAGGTCGCCCCAGTCCACGTCCGTGAGGAACTGCTGCACGGCCCGGTGCACCAGCGGCCCGCGCCACACCACGGACTGCCCCGCGGGCACCATGTACCCGATGGACATGAGCCGGAGACCGTGTCGCTCCACGGGGAGGATGCGGTCCGCGCCCGCGCCCGGCGTGGCGTCGGCGGTCCCCGTCATCTTCGGGATCGACGGCCCGTAGATGTCGCAGTCGAGGAGCCCCGTCCGCGCGCCCTCCTTGGCGAGCGCGCACGCGAGGTTGACGGCCACCGTCGACTTCCCGACACCGCCCTTCCCGCTGGCCACCGCCACCGTATTCCGGACTCCCGGGATCGGGTTATTCTCACGCGCCGCGGCATGCCGGACGTTCGCGGTGAACTCGATCGCCACGCGCGGAAGTCCGGGAATCGCCCCCAGCGCCGTCCGGATGTCGCGCTCGATCTCCGCTTTCAGGGGGCAGGCCGGCGTCGTCAGCTCCACGACGATCCGCGCCTGCTCCTTCGCCACGACGACGCTCTTCACCATGCCGAGGCTGACGAGGTCGCGGCCGATTTCCGGGTCCTTCACGGTCCCGAGCGCGGCGCGCACCTGCTTCTCGAGTCTCTCTTCGCTCACGGGGTCCTCCGGACGAGGCGGCGATCATAGCAGTTCCGCCGGGAACCTCCGCGGCCTACAATCCCGGCGTGCGCCGCCTGCTGCCCGCCGTCCTGGCCGTCCTCGCCGCGTGCGGCGACGCGCCCGCGCCCGCACCGCCGGCCACGGCGGGCTTCGTGCCCGTCCCGCCCCCGCCCGCGACGGCGGAGGTCCTCGCTGCCCGCGACGCCCTGCTGGCGGGCCCCGTGGCGCGCCTCGGCGTCTCCGAGCCCCCCATCCTCGGCGCCCTCCGCGCCACCGACCGCCGCCTGTTCCTCCCTCCGGCGCAGTGGCCGCGGGCGTGGGAGGACGGGGCGGTGGAGCGCCCGGACGGGGAGACCGTGGCCGCCGTGGATCTCACGGCCGCCGTCCTCCGGGCGCTCGCCCTCCGCCCCGGCGACCGGGTGCTGGAGTGCGGCACCCGTAGCGGCTGGCTCACCGCGCTCCTCGCGGCCCTCGCCGAGGAGGTCTTCACGGTCGATTCCCGCCCCGAGGCGATCGCCGGCGCCCGCCGCTGCCTCGAACTCGCGGGCCGCCTCAACGTGCGCTTCCGCGAGGGCGACCCGGCCGCGGGGTGGCCCGAGGAGGGCCCGTTCGACGCGATCGTCGTGAACGGCCGGGTCCCCCACATCCCACGGGGGCTCTACGAGACCCTCGTGCCGGGGGGCCGCATCCTCGCGCCGGTGGGAGACGCGGGGGCGCCGCAGACGCTCATCCTCTCCGTCCGGGGCGAGGACTCGCCCCGCGAGACGCGCCCGGTGCTCACCGTCCGATACGCTCCGCTCCGCTGACGGATCGGGCGCCGTCCGCTTCGCGGACCGCGCCCCGGGCTACCGGCCGTCGCCCACGAAGGGATTGTGCGCCCGCTCCTCGCGGATCGTCGTGTCCGGACCGTGCCCGCAATGGACGATCGTCTCCGGCGGAAGCGCGAACAGGCGCTCCCGGATCGACCGCCGCAGGCGGCGGTCGTCGCCCCCCGGCAGGTCCGTCCGGCCCACCGACCCCGCGAAGAGCGTGTCGCCGGCGAACACACGCCCGGGCGCCACGAACGACACGCCTCCGGCCGTGTGGCCCGGGGTCTCCACGGCCAGGAGCGAGCACTCGCCGAAGGCGTAGACGGCGCCCTCCGTGACCCACTCGGCTACTTCCGGCACGGGCAACGGCGGCAGGCCGAAGTACGCGCAGTGCTCCGGGAGCGATTCGAGGTTCTCCCGCTCCCGCTCATGGATGGCGAACGGGATCCCGTAGCGCACGCGCAGCTCCTCCACCGCGCCCACGTGGTCCAGGTGGCCGTGGGTGTTGAGGATCCGCACGGGCCTCACGCGCATCGCCGTCACGAGATCGGCGATGGTCCCGGCCTCCGCCCCCGGGTCGATGAGGACGGCTTCGCGGGTCCGCTCGCAGGCCGCCACGAAGGCGTTCTCGGCGAACATCCCGACGACGGCGCGCTCGACGATCATGGCGCGGGAATCTACCCGGCCCCCCGCCGCCGGACGAGAAAGTGCGCGATCTCCGATCCGCTCCTTAACCTTGACGGGATGCCGAGCCGCCGCCGGACCCGGACCGTGATGAAAGGCTCCGTCCCCGTGGGGGGCGACCACCCCGTGTCGGTGCAGACCATGACGAAGACCGACACGGCCGACGTCCCGACCACCGTGGACGAGATCCGGCGCCTCTCGGCGGCCGGCGCGGAGATCGTGCGGGTCTCGGTCCCCGGCGCCAACGCCGCACGGGCCATCGCCGACATCAAGCGGCAGGTCAAGGTCCCCATCGTGGCGGACATCCACTTCAGCCCCGCGCTGGCCCTGCTCGCCATCGAGGCCGGCGCGGACTGCATCCGCATCAACCCGGGCAACATCGGGCGGCACGTCGAGGCGATCCGGGAGATCTGCCGGCAGTGCCGCGACCGCGGTATCTCCATGCGGGTCGGCGGCAACGAGGGCTCGATCATGGAGCGCCGGGGGATCGAGGTCGTGGAGCACGACACCGACCCCGTGGAGAAGATGGTGGCGGAGGTCCTCCGCTCCTGCGAGATCCTCGAGGCCGAGGGCTTCCGGGACATCGTCGTGTCCGTGAAGTCCCACGACCCCGTGGAGACGATCCGCGCGTATCGGACCATCGCCGCGCAGTGCGACTACCCGCTGCACGTCGGCGTCACCCACGCGGGCACGCCGGAGCAGGCCACGATCAAGACGGCCGTGGCGCTCGGCTCCCTCCTCTACGACGGCATCGGCGACACGGTCCGGGTGTCCATCACCGGCGACCCCGCCGACGAGGTGCGCGTCGGCCGGGAGATCCTGATGTGCCTCGGGCTTCGGAAGCGCGGTCTCGAGGTCTACGCCTGCCCCTCCTGCGGCCGCGCCGACGTCGATGTCGTGAAGTTGACGGCGGAGGTGGAAGCCATCGTGAAGGGCCTCGAGGTGGACGTCCGCGTCGCCGTCATGGGCTGCGAGGTCAACGGCCCGGGCGAGGCGGCCCGCGCCGACATCGGCATCGCCGCCGGCCGGGGCTGGGGCTACATCATGCGGCGGGGGAAGATCCTCGAGAAGGCGGAGTCCTCGAGGCTCGCGGAGCGCCTGCGGCACCACATCGAGGTCCTGAAGGCCGAGGGCGCGTTCGCCGCCAGGGACCCGGCGTGAGGATGAAGAAGGTCCGCGTCCGCCTGTCCGGAGAGGTCCGGGCGGCCGTCGGACTGCCGGAGGTCCTCGTGCAGATCCCGCTCGAGGGTACGCTCGGGGACCTCCGCCGGCACCTGCAGGACGCCTTTCCGGCCGCCGCCGGCCTCATCGGCGCCCTGCCCGCCGAGCGGGACGACGAGGCCGCCCCGCCCCTCGTCGACCTGCCGTGGCTCACAGCCCGAGGTAGGTCAGCGCCTCCTTCACGCTCGACGTGATGCCCTCGGGCAGCTCCTTCCCGCCGTCGAAGGACACGAGCTTCGCGCCGATGCCCGCCGCGGTGAGCTGCTTCAGGCCGTCCTCCGCCTTGCCGAAGAAGGGGTCCTTCGTGCCGTGGACGAAGCAGATCTTCGCGCCGCCCTCCTTGCCCTTCGCGAGGTAGTCCTCGAAGTAGTACTTGTTCCAGAAGGCGTTCACCGGCACGGCCCCCTTCACGAGGTCCGGCTTCGTCAGGGCGAGGAGGCTGGCGAAGTACCCGCCGGAGCCGAGGCCGACCACGAACACCTTCGCGGGGTTGACGGCGTGCTTGCCCTTCGCGAACTCCACGGTGGCGAGGATCTTGCGGAGCGCGGACTCCTCGTCGTCGGAGTACCGCTTCCAGTCGTAGGCGTCCGCCCCCATCTTGAAGGGCGCCCGCGGCGCGGCGAGGACGAACTTGCCCTCGTCGGCGAGGCCCTTCCACTTCTGGATGACGCCCGCCTCGCTGTCGTTGGAGGCGTGCAGGACGACCACGAGCGGCACGGGGTCGGCGGGCAGCCCCTCGGGCAGGTGGATCGCCATCTCGTCGTTGTAGTTGAGCCCGGCGAGGATCTTCTTGAACCCGTCCGTCCCGCGGATGGGGTCGAGGTCGGAGTCCATCTTGGCGTGCTCGATGTCGAGGTAGCCGAGCTCCACCGCCCGGCCGAACGCCGCCACCGCGTCGTCGAGCTTCCCGGTGAGCGAGAGGCAGCAGGCCTGGTTGTAGAAGTTGCCCGCCAGCATCTCCTTCAGCTGCGCGATGGCCATCTTCGTCTGCTCGCCGTAGTCGACCTCGCCCTTCTCCACGCGGGCGATGCCGGCCTCGAGGATCGGCACCTGCTCCTTCAGCGCCGCGAGCGCCGCCTCGTGCTGCTTCTCGGTGAACGCCTCCCGGATCTTCTGCTCCAGGGCGACGAACTTCTGCCCCTCCTCCTCCGTGAACGGGCTCTTCTGGCCCTCCCCGTCCTGGGCCAGGACGGGCATGACGACGGACAGGAGCAGGATGGCGGCGACGGTGACCTTCATGGAGTCCTCCCTCCGTGAGCGTGACCGGGAGATTGTAACGGCTGTGGCGGAGAGCGGACGGCGGAAACTGTGCGGGGTCCCTTTGACTCCCGGGCGGCGGCCCTTAAACTATGGGTGTGTGTGCGAAGGGGGAGCCTCTCCCCCGGGAGTCGGCCATGAGAGGGTTCACCGTTCTCGCGATCATCGGCGCGCTTCTGCTCGCCGCCATGCCGGTGCTCCTCGCGCAGCCGGGGGGCGGCGGCAAGGGCCCGGACGACGGGTCCGGCGGAGGCGGCAGCGCCTTCGACCAACCCAAGGAGGGCGAGGGCGAGCCGGAGAAGGAGCCCGAGCCGACCCCGAAGGTCTTCACCTTCAAGGATTACCGCATGGAGATGGAGACCAAGGACGGCCGCTGGTGGACGGTGAACGACATCCCGGCGGAGGAGGTGGAGAAGGGCGTGATGTTCAGCCTCCGCTTCAAGCTGCCCAAGTCCCCGGACCATTTCGACGTCCAGATGTTCTGCCAGGGCTGGAAGCACGGCGGCGGGCTCACCTTCCCCGACGGCACGCAGATCGGCATCGACAACTACAAGGCCCTCTGCGACAAGTACTACGAAGGGGACATGAAGGAGTGGAAGGAAGTCCGCGACCCCGAGCCGCCGAAGAAGATCAAGTGGGCGAACGCCGCGAAGGTCGCCTACCGCTACGCCTTCACGGGCCTCGGGCCGGGCTCCGCGTTCCCGCTCCGCAAGGAGCTCTACACCTTCAAGTTCAAGGACAAGACGTACTACTTCAACATCCTCTTCACGACGACCTCGACGAAGAACGAGCGGGTCCGGAAGGAAGTCGAGGACCTCCTGAAGTCCCTCCGCGAGAAGCCCGAGGTCCGGCGCTGAGCGCGGCCTGAGCGGATGGAGACGATCCGGCTCGAGGGCCTGACGCGGTCCTTCGGGCCGGCGCGGGCGCTGAACGGTGTGTCCGCGGCCCTCCCGGGCGGCCCGATGGGCCTCCTCGGCCCCAACGGGGCGGGCAAGACGACGCTGCTCCGCATACTCCTCGGCCTGCTGCCGCCGGACGGCGGCCGGGCCGAGGTGCTGGGCCTCGACCCCGCGCGGGCTCCCCTCCCCGTCCGGCGTCGCGTCGGCTACATGCCGGAGTCGGACTGCTACATCCCCCGTCTGAAGGGGGTCCGCTGCGCGGCGCTGTCCGGAGAACTCGCCGGGCTACCCCGCCGCGAGGCGCTGGCGCGGGCCCACGAGGTCCTGTTCTACGTCGGGCTCGGCGAGGCGCGCTACCGCAAGGTGGACGAGTACTCCCAGGGCATGCGGCAGCGCCTGCGGCTGGCGCAGGCCCTCGTCCACGACCCCGAACTGCTGTTCCTCGACGAGCCGACGAGCGGCCTCGATCCCGCCGGCCGCCGGGAGATGCTCGGCCTCGTCCGGGACCTCGCGCGCGGGCACGGGAAGCACGTCCTGCTGTCCTCCCACCTCCTGCCCGACGTGGAGGAGGTCTGCGACTACGCGCTCCTCCTCCGCCGCGGCGAGATCGCCGCCGCGGGCGAGATCGGCGCGCTGCGCGGGGAGGGCGACGGGCGCTACGAGGCGAGGCTGCGCGGCGACGCGGACCGCGTGGCCGCCCTCCTCGCCGCCCGCGGCATCGCCGCGGAGCGCCCGGCGCCGGACGTCCTCGTCGCGCGGTTCCCCGCCGGCACCGGGCCGCTGTTCTCGGCCGCCGCGGAGGCCCGCGCGGAGATCCGGGAACTCCACGCCGTGGCGGCCTCCCTGGAGGAGGCGATGCTCCGCCTCCTCGATCGCCCGCCCTCCGCGGAGGCGCGCTGATGCCCGTCTTCACGCAGGGCTACCGCCCCTACGAGGGGCCCCGGCGCACGCCCGTCCTGCGGTTCCTCCCCATCGCGCGCACGTCGCTCGCGGTCAGCATCCGCTGGCCCTTCTTCGCCGTCCTCGTGGTGGCCTCCGTCCCCCTGTTCCGGAAGCTGTTCGAGGCCTACGCCGCCGGCGCCGGAGCCGCGCTGTTCCCCGGCGTGCCGATGAAGTGGGGCTTCACGGACGGCCTGTTCTACGAACTCGTCAGCCAGGAGATCTTCCCCGCCGTCCTGCTCCTGCTCGTCACCGGGGCGGGCCAGATCGCCGACGACTTCCGCAGCGGGGCGCTGCAGATCTACTTCAGCAAGCCGATCCGGCCCCTCGACTACCTCCTCGGCAAACTCGCGGCGGTCACGCTGTCCGCGCTGTTCGTCACCCTGGGGCCGGTCCTCGTCCTCCTCACCGCCTGCCTCGCGTTCGCGCCGGACTTCTCCTTCCTGCGGGACAACCCGCTCCTGCCGCTGCGCGCGGCGGCCTTCGCCCTGCTGGTGTCGCTCTCGCTCGGCGCCGCGGTGCTCGCCGTCTCCTCCCTGGCCCGGAGCGGCCGCGCCGTGGGGCTCCTGTTCGGCGGAGGGTACTTCCTCACGATGGTGCTGTCCCGCGTCCTCGACCGTCTCTTCGACGACGCGCGGTACGCGGCGGTGCACGTCGGGAAGTGCCTCGACGCCGCGGGGCTCGCGTTCTTCGTCGAGGGCCCGACGCCCCCCGCGCCGATCGACCTGTCGTTCGGGATCCTCGGCTCGCTGTTCTCGGTCTCGGTCCTCGTCCTCGCCTTCCGCGCCAGCCGCGTCGAGGTGGTGGGATGAGCGACGCCGTCATCTCCGCCCGGAACGTGTCGCGCTTCTACGGCGACGTGGTGGGCCTGACCGACGTCAGCGTGGACGTGCCGCCCGGCGTCACCGGGCTCCTCGGCCAGAACGGCGCCGGCAAGTCCTCGTTCCTCCGCATCGCGTCGGGGGAGATCCGGCCCTCGCGCGGCGCGCTCACCGTCTTCGCCGAACCGCCGTTCGCCAATCCGCGAGTCCTCGCCCGCATCGGCTATGCGCCGGAGGGCGACCGGTTCTTCCCCGACGCCCGCGCGGAGGAGTTCCTCGTCCACCTGCTGCGGCTGTCGGGCTTCGCCCGGCCCGAGGCCCGCCGCCGCGCCGCCGCGGCCCTCGACGAAGTCGGGCTCGCCACGACGGCCCGCACGAGGCTCTCCGCCTGCTCCCGGGGCATGCGGCAGCGGGTGAAGCTCGCGCAGGCCTTCGCCCACGATCCCGACCTGCTGCTGCTCGACGAGCCCCTGTCGGGCCTCGACCCCGTGGCCCGCCGCGACGCCCAGGAGTCCATCCGCCGGCGCGCCGAGCGCGGCGCCACGGTTCTCATCTCGAGCCACGTCCTGCACGAGGTGGAGGCGCTGACCCGCAGCATCCTGCTCATCCACCGCGGCAAGATCGCGGCCTCGGGCGACGTGGCGGAGATCCGGGCGCTCCTCCCCCGCCACCCCCACCGGATCCGCGTGACGACATCCGACGCGCCCCGCCTGGCGGCGGGCCTCCTGCCTCTGCCGGGGATCGCCGGGCTGCGCTTCGCGCCCGGGGTCCTCGTCGCGGAGACGACGGAGCCCGACGCCATCTACGCCGCGCTGCCGCGGCTCGTGGCGGAATCCGGACTCGCCGTCACCGGCATCGAGAGCCCCGACGACCGGCTGGAGGCGGTGTTCGACCTCCTCGTGGACGGCGGAGGCGCCCCGTGAGCGATCCCCGGCCGGGCTTCCTCTCCGCGTTCCTCCCGGCGTTCTCCCGGGCCGTCGTCCAGTTCCTCCGCTCGCGACGGGCGGTCGTGCTCGTCCTCGCCTTGTCGATCCCGCCGCTCCTCGCGCTGCCGATCTCCACCCGCGCCGCGGAGGTGCGCGTCGAGGCGCTGGCGGCGATCGTGGTCTTCGTCTACCTGCAGTTCCTCCTGCCGATCACGGGCCTCGTGTTCGGCACGGGCATCCTCCTGGAGGAAGTGTCGTCGGGGGCCGTCCCGTACCTGTTCACGCGCCCGTCCCCGCGCGCCGGCCTCCTGCTCGGGAAGTACGCGGCCTCGCTCCTGTGCGGGGCGGTCGCGCTGTCGCTCTCCCTCTTCGGCTTCGTCGCGCTCTCCGGGGGCGCCATGCCCGGCGACACGCTTCCCGCCCGGGCGTTCGGAGCGGTCCTCGCGGCGCTCCCCGCCTACGTCGCCCTGTTCACGCTCCTCGGGGTGTTCACGCGCTGGGCGCTCTTCGCCGCGTTCTTCTACGCCTTCGGCCTCGAGGGTTTCCTCGGGATCATCCCCGGCATGATCCGGCAGACGACGCTCCTCTTCTACTCGCGTTCCCTCCTCGGGCCGTGGGAGGCGCGCCGGTTCCGCCCCGACCTCGTGCTCGGTCCGGAGGGTCCGGCAGACGTCGCGACCTCGCTCGTCGTGCTCGCTTCCGTGACCGCGGCGGCGCTCCTGGTGGCCGTCGTGATCCTCTCCCGACGGCAGTTCGTCCCGCGTACCGCCGCCCGCGACTGATCCGCGGTAGAATCCGCCTCGCGTGGCGGAGGACGACGATCACAGCGCCGACGCCGCCCGGTTCCGCGGATCGGGGGGCCTCTACGAAGGCGAGACCTACTCGCTGCCCGCCGGATGCTCCGCCACGGCGGGCCGGAGCAGCCTCGCCACGTGGCCCGCGAGCCACGCCCGGGCCTTCGCCGGGCTCGCGGCCGGCGAGGACGGCGAAGTGCGGCTCGCCGCGCTGGCCGCCGAGCACGTGAGGTTCCTGTACCTCGGGGGAGGCCGGCTGTTCGTCGAGAACCTCACCGGGTCGGCCCTGAAGGTGGCCGGGTGGTTCGTCCGCACCCACACCGAGATCGACCTCGCCGCCGGCCCCGCGTCGGTGGAGTTCGGCGCCGGGGAGCGGTTCCTCGTGACCGCTCCCGGCATCCCGGCCCGCGCGACGGAACCGGGCTATTCGCTGGAGGCCCCGCCCGTCGCGGCGCCTGTGCCGGCGCCGGAGCGCCGCCCGCCGGCGGCGGGGGCCGCGGCGCCGGGGACCGCCGCC
>JADHED010000429.1_pt1 | contig 51337 bp, 50 predicted proteins | sample 8952041 | NCBI WGS metagenome assembly JADHED01 (sample SAMN16124423, study PRJNA663239) | bioreactor sludge metagenome | isolation source: sludge (control) | place: India:Bengaluru | collected 2018-09-08 | reverse complement strand
CGTTTACGCCCTTGCGGCGAACGGCTCTCAAACGGGTGAAGGTTATATCCAGGGGCAGGTTCAGCAGGTCCCCGGACAAAGTCAAAACTGCGGCCCCGGCAACTCAACGGGTGATGGTTAAAAATTAAACAGGTGAAGGAGAATTATATGCGTTTAGCATCCCGATTTGGACTTACTCATTCCATTCGTCAGGAACGCCCACTGACTAACGATGAATTAGTCAAGGTTGTACCTTCTGTGTTTTCAGAAGAAAAGCATAATTCACGTAGTGATCGCTATACCTATATTCCAACTATTACACTGCTGGATAAATTACGTGAAGAAGGTTTCCAGCCATTTTTTGCCTGTCAGTCACGAGTAAGGGATGAGGATAAACGGGGGCATACTAAGCATATGGTAAGACTTCGCCGTGAAGGGGCCAATAAAGGAACAGAAGTACCCGAAATCATTCTTCTTAACTCGCATGATGGATCGTCCAGTTATCAAATGATCCCGGGTATGTTCCGTTTTGTATGCACAAATGGCCTTGTGTGCGGTACGTCGTTTGGTGAGATTCGTGTACCTCATAAAGGTGATATTGTTGGAAGGGTTATCGAAGGTGCTTACGAAGTTCTGGGAATTTTCGATAAAATAACTGAAGGCGTTGATGTCATGAAGTCTATTACATTAACCAGGGAAGAACAGCGTCTGTTTGGACAAGCTGCATTAACCTACCGATATGAAGATGAAAATAAATCTCCGGTCAGTATTGAACAGATAATTCATCCGCGCCGTTATGAAGATAAAAAAGATGACATCTGGACTACATATCAAAGGGTCCAGGAAAATCTGATTAAAGGCGGTTTGCCTGGCCGAACTGAAAAAGGGAAAAGAACAACAACCCGGCCAGTAAAAGCAATCGATGGTGATGTTAAACTCAATAAGGCATTGTGGTTAATTGCGGAGAAATTCCGCACTCTTAAAGGCTAATTATAAGCGCCGGGCAGTTGTCCGGCGTTTTGATGGTGGGAATACTTATGTTTGAATTTAAAGCTGTCTGTATCAGTATTTCACATATGGAAGAAGGTGATATCAGAGTTCTTCAGGTGCTTTCATCAACAACCAATTATCTAACTTGCGATAGTTACTTAGAGTGGATACATGATACACCTTATGGTTGTGTTATAAGGATGTATGATTTCAAACGCCATCTTCTGGCGCTAAAAAGAGGTGGGGTGTCAAAATTTTTACGCAAAAATCTCATACTAATGCACCGGGAGGGCGGGTATCTGCTTTTTCATTTTGATAGTGATGCCGATTATTATCCAGGTATAGATGCCGTAGATTTTTAAGAAATTCAAGCCTTCTTATATCAGAAGGCTTTTTAGTTCATGGCGATTTTCTGATCTTTAGAAGAAGTTCGTTTGCTTGCTTTGATAGCCGTGTAGTAGTAATGGATCTTCTTCGCATACTCGTAACGTCTTGCTGCCTGGCGCGGGGTCTTTTTGAAGCCTGCATTGTATGCCCCGACTGCATCCCACGAAACGCCCCACTTTTTAAACGCCTGAGCCAGATAATAGGCTCCGGTGTAGATGTTAAGACAAGCATCGCTAAGAAGATGATCCGGTTTTATTCCATATCGCGACAGTTCGTTGAAATGCTGCGAGTCAATTTGCATCAAGCCTGATCCATAACCCGTAACAGGATTACGCCCAATCGCATCAATTTTAAATCGTGATTCTTGCCATGATATAGCACGCAGGAGATCCGGATCAATTTTGTAATCCCTGCCAGCCATATCAAAGCAGTCTGCTGCCATTGATGACAATGGTATTAAAGACAGGATGATACCAAACGCTACTCCCTTCATGAATTCCCCTCCGTGCCAAATCCCGGAATAACCTTAACCCATCCAAGACCGAGACTCAACATATATGCACTCCTCACCACAAAATCACCACACCCCACGCAAAATTAAAATTTTGCAGATTGGTATTTGTAAACAGTGAGTTATGACAAAAATAATGTGCAGTACATTTATTTAATGTGTTAAAGCGATTCGCCTATGAATCTAAATAGATTCACTGGCGAATTGTATGGGATTCGTTAGAGACTATTTTTTTGTAAAACATTTATTTACAAGAGCCATGAATCTATATTAGATTCGTGGCTAAAAGGATAGTGATTCGTGGAATGAATCGTCATTTCTATCATAGTGACTCTAATAGTGAATCGCGCAACATGCGTAGTTTTAGCACTTAGAGTTTTGTGGGTTATACGAGATTATAATTGTGAGGGACTATGGCTAAGATCCAAGTTTATGTAAATGACAAAGTTGCAGAGAAAATTAATGCGATAGCAGTTCAGCGTCGTGCTGAAGGTGCGAAAGAGAAAGATATTAGCTATTCAAGTATTGCATCGATGTTGCTTGAGCTTGGTTTGCGTGTCTACGAAGCCCAGATGGAACGCAAAGAATCCGGGTTTAATCAGATGGCATTCAATAGAGCGCTGCTTGAAAGCATGGTTAAAACACAGTTTACTGTGAATAAGGTGCTGGGGATCGAATGTTTGAGTCCTCATGTTCATGGTAACCCAAGATGGGAATGGTCAGGGTTAATAGAAAACATCCGGGATGACGTTAATGCTGTGATAGAGCAATTCTTTCCAAAAGTGGATGACACTGACAATGATTAGCGTAAGGCATTGCGAAATGTAATAATGGACCGTCTAGTTTTTTATTATAAGTTGAATAAATATACTTCTTTTTTGAGAATCTTTAGAAGAATGATCTGATCTATTTTGATGACATCCAGTTAAATGGGATTTATAATTCAAGAGCAACTGAAAATTTGAGAAACATTGGTGTAGAGAGATGCAACCTCTCTACACCAACTATCCATAGAACCCTTCTAAGGAGGAACCTATGTGTGCGATGGATCGTAGTGGTGATGACAGCTTAAGTCAATCGGTTAGGGATGCTCTTCTTCACATAAAGGGGTTGTATAACACCTCACCTGTCTCTGTTTGCGTAAGAAACCAACAACGCGATGTCCTATATTCCAACACATCATTTGAACAAATGTATGACTTTTTTAAAACAGAAGGTGTAGCAGGTAGTTTCTCAGGATCATTTCATGAACTGGAGTTGATGCTTTCCCAGTTAGAACTTGATTGCATGGCGCTAGGTAAAGGTTGTGTGTTAAGTAAAATTTTTTCGTGTGGAAAATCAAATTTTCAAATTCGAATTGAGTTTATCAGTCTTTTGGATGATGATTTTTATTTTTTTTGGCAAATGAATCTTCTGATAACGGTTCCATTATCCAGCCGAAAAATGAAATTCATAAAATCAAAAGACATTCCGGATTTTGATGAGGCTATTGCAAGGATAAGTGATTTGAATATCATTCCTCTTTCATTTTATGTTCTTGGTTTTAGCTATATGGACATATCAAATTATATTTCTGTGCCTGAGAAGATTGTAAAAAAAAGGATCGATCGTGCGAAAGAGAAAGTATTGGAGGTTTATCCGTCTTTTAGAGCATTTGTAACGGATTGCTACAGGAGCAGGAAAATATATTTTTTTATTGAGAATGTTTATGAATATGTTATGTTAATAAATTGTTAAATTGATTGGGGCTGTTTAGCCCCTTTATTTCCTGTGTCTTTCTGTGTAATGATTTGTCTATAAGGTTTCTAATCGGAGAAGCAGTGTGTCAAAGCGTTATACCAGCACTGGAAATAAGAATATTGTTTCCGTTTACCTTGATGACGACACTCATGCACTTTTAGTTAGCGCAAAGAACCGTAGTGGCAGAACTAAATCAACCGAGGTCGCGATGCGTCTCAAAGATCATCTGAGGCGCTTTCCAAACTATATCTTTTCTGAACTGCGAGAGGAGGGTGAAAGTTAATATCCTAATCAAATAATACAGAAGTGATTTTCAACTAACGTATACATTCTCTTTAAAGGAAATAAATATGAATGCTGTATTAAGTGTTCAGGGCTCTGCTGTCTCTGAAAAAACCAAACCTTCTTTTATGTCCCGCGTTTTCAATAAAAAGAAAGCCCTGAAAGTCGCTAAAGTTGCGCTGCCGGTTGCTGCTGTGGCGGCGTTCTTCCCGGATGCTGCGATGGCCACCACCACGGCAACCGACCTGATGAAGTCCGGGGATGCGACCGTTAAAGGCACGTTTGGTAAGCAGTCCAGTGTCGTCAAATGGGTGGTTCTGGCAGAAGTTGTCGCCGGCGGCATCATGTACATGATGACCAAAAACGTGAAGTTCCTGTTTGGCTTCGCGATTATTTCCACCTTTATCACCATCGGTATGTCGGTCGCCGGTTACTGACAGGAAGCACGTGATGACGGGAGACGAATTAAAGCGATACCGTTTCCCGGAAACACTGACTAACCAGTCCCGCTGGTTTGGCTTATATCTCGATGAACTTATCCCGGCCGTGATTTGTCTCGGCTGGGGTTTCTGGACCAGCAAGTTCATTTTTGGCATAGCTTCAGCGGTACTGGTTTTCTGGGGTATCAAGAAACTGAAAAAAGGGCGGGGCAGTTCCTGGCTACGCGACCTGATTTACTGGTATCTGCCAACCTCCCTTCTTAAAGGTTTCTTTCATGATGTTCCGGACTCCTGTTTCCGGCAGTGGATTAAATAAATCAACGGGGAAATAACATATGGAACATGGTGCCAGACAAAATACCACCCGCGTTATCGCTGTGGGATTTATCAGTCTGGGGACACTCCTGACCCTCAGTCTTGCGACCAATATTATCCAGGGCATAAATAATTACCGTCTGCAGACGGAACAGAAAGTGGCGGTGACACCGATGTTATTCCGTGCACCCTTTGCGGTGTCTCAGAACCAGGCTGACGCCTCTTATATTGAGCAGCTGGGCCTGTCCTTTGTTGCCCTGCGTCTGAATGTCACGCCGGAAACGGTTGATGCCCAGCATCAGCAGCTTCTCCGGTATGTATTACCCGCCTCGCAGAACAGCCTCAAGGTCCAGCTGGCTGAAGATGCGAAACGCATTAAAGACAATAACGTTAATTCCACCTTTTATATGACGTCGATGCGTGCCTGGCCGGCAGAGAACCGCGTGGATATCCGGGGTGAGCTGAAAACGTGGATTGGGGATTCCAAACCCTACAGTGAAATTAAAAGCTATGTCATTCAGTTCAGTCGTGTCGATGGTGTCAGCTGGCTGGCGCGTTTTGGAGAAATAAATAATGAAAAAAATTAACCCGTTATTTATTTCAGGCTGTCTGCTGTTGGTCGCCCCCGCGATGTCCGCGACCCTCAGCGGTACGCTGGCGCCGACAGTGGTCCCCCTCACCAATGGTGGTCAGGCAAATATTGCCGTGAGTAACACCGACCCGAATCTGTTCACAGTACCTGGAGATCGCATCACGGCGATAAACAGCCTGGACGGTGGCCTGACAAACCAGGAGCAGACCGACAGCGGCGGTGCCATTCTGGCGACCGTCAGTAAAAAACCATTCACCTTCATTGTGGAAACCGAACGCGGGCTGAACTTCTCCATTCGTGCCGTGCCCCGTGCGGGCTCAGGCCGGACAATTCAGCTGGTCAGCGAGCTGGCGGGTACCCCCGGTCCGGCAAAAGCCTGGGAAGAGTCGAACCCCTATGAATCGTTACTGGTTTCGCTGAATCGCGCCGTGCGTCAGGGCAGCGTACCCGATGAGTATCAGTCTGTCCCCGTCACTTCTGAAGTGCTGCAGGTGCCGGCTGGTCTGCGCGCCACTGCCGACAGGGTCTGGGTCGGCCACCACCTGAAAGTCGTCCGTTACAGTCTGGACAATGTCTCCCTGTCGGCCCGTATGGTGCGTGAAAGCGATTTCTGGCAGCCCGGAACACGTGCCGTCATGTTCAGTACCCCGGCGGGCCTGCTGACTGCCGGTGGTCGCATGCAGATCTGGGTCACGACGTCAGATGAAGGAGTGAAGCGCTGATGGCCAACTTCAACACGCTGATCAAACGTAAGCAATATATCTGGCTGGGACTCATTCTGGCGGGCGGCGCGGCAGCAGTCGGAGGCGGGCTGTATCTGTCAGATCTGAACATGAGCTCTGATGAGGAAGCCCCGGCTCAGGGCGAACCCGCACCGGATATGACCGGGGTGGTCGACAGCAGCTTCAACAGTAAGGTGGAGCAGCACGCGACAACAGAAATGCAGGCGACTGCCGCTGATCTCAACAAGCGTTTTGACTCCCTGCAGGGGGAAGTGGACCTACTGAGTAAGGCGCGAACCGCTGACCAGATACGTATCGACAAGCTCAGCAGTGATAATGAAGCCATGCAGACTCAGCTGAAGGCGCTGGGCGTGAAACCGGCTGTCTCTGGTGGCGAGCCCGCGCCGACTCCTCCGTCACCGCCACCCGGTCCGGAAGGGGAGCCGCAGCCAGCCAGTTATCCGCCGCAAACCGGCGCCGCGGTACCGCCTCCGACGGCATTCTATCCGGGGAATGGTATGACACCGCCGCCGCAGGTCAGCTACCAGTCTGTACCGGTACCAAACCAGATACAGCGTAAAACGTTCAGTTACGACAAAGGAAAAAAAACGAAGTCATTGCCGTACATTCCGTCGGGGAGCTTTGCAAAAAGCATGCTTATCGAGGGGGCAGATGCCAACGCGTCTGTTACCGGGAATGAATCAACTGTACCGATGCAGTTGCGTATCACCGGTCGCGTGGAAATGCCAAACAGCAAAACCTACGACCTGACAGGGTGTTTTGTGGGCCTTGAAGCCTGGGGCGATGTCTCCAGCGAACGCGCCATCGTCCGTACCCGCAATATCAGCTGTATCAAAGGTGATAAAACCATCGATCAGCCCATTAACGGCCACGTTTCCTTTATGGGGAAAAACGGGGTTAAGGGAGAGGTGGTGATGCGTAACGGAAAAATCCTCGGCTGGGCATGGGGGGCCGGTTTTGTTGACGGGATTGGTCAGGGCATGGAACGGGCTTCACAGCCGGCTGTTGGCCTGGGGGCAACCGCATCTGTTGGCGCCGGTGACGTTCTGAAAATGGGGGTCGGCGGTGGTGCATCTAAAGCTGCGCAGACGCTGAGCGAGTACTACATCAAAAGGGCCGAGCAGTATCACCCGGTCATTCCGATTGGTGCCGGCAACGAAGTGACCGTCGTGTTCCTGGATGGATTCCAGCTGAAAACGATTGAAGAACTGGAAGCGGAAAAGAACGGGCAACAGCAGGCTCAGAATCAGGAGGCGGAGCCGGCACAGCAGGCTGATGCACATCATCAGTCAGGCGGCGGTATGAACGGATTCAATACTGACGAGATGCTGAAGAAGCTGGGCAAACTTGATCCGCGTGAGTTCTCTCCGGGCGCAGCGCCGCAGGGGGAAAATAATGGCTAGTTCGGGCGATTAAGGAAAATACCCAGCTCAGGATGAACCTGAAAAAAAAAACCGATAAATAGCGAGAAATATTATGAAGGAATTAATGCTGTTAATTCCTCTGGGCAGCGCTTTGCTCTTAACCGGGTGCGCGGGCACAGAGACTGAATTTCAATGTAATGCCACGACGTCGGATACCTGTATGACGATGGAGCAGGCAAATGAAAAAGCGAAGCTGAAGGAGGAACGCAGTGATGCAAAGCCGGCTGCGGCCGGGTTGCCACAACTGGCTGAGGGTAATTTCAGAACCACGTCAGTTAATTCGTACCCGTTGCCGCCTCAACCCAACCTGAACCGGGCCAGAGTGGCAGCGGAGAGAGAACGAGCACGTGCAGTGTACCTAAATAATCCAACGGCAAAGAATGAGGCAATATATTTCGAAACCGAGAAAAGGCTCCAGTCTTTGCCGGTAGTGAAAATGTCTTTACCAGTAGTGGCGTCAACGTTTACGTCACCGTCAACACCGCCAGGTAATTATCCCCGGCCATTAAGAAAAGGGGAGGAGACAACGTCATTGTGGATAGCGCCGTATGTGGATTCAGATGATGTATATCACCAGCCAGCAACGGTTCTTTTTGTCGTAAAACCATCGGCGTGGGGACAGCCTCGCCTTAATTGATTCACAGCGCCATTACTGGCGCTGCAGTAAGTTTTCATTTCTGAATTATAACGAGTGCCCTCTGCGTTGAAAGGGATGGGCGGTAGCGTGCTCAGACGAAGATATTACGCTCATGTATCTTTATGTAAGGGTTATTTAAAAGGGGGGGTTGAAAATGATTAATTATTTAACATTCTCTTATAGACTTGTTCGGGCTGACTCATTTTATATATTTTATTTTTTTCTCGCTATTGGCATGGGAGTGATAGTTGGATCTTTTGCATCAAGGGCGTTTGAGAGAAGGGGGTTACGTGGTTGCATGTTCTCTGGGGTTTTAATTCTTCATGTTATAACCGCTCTTGTTATTTTGTCACCAGAGGATACTTATAAAGATATGGTTTTTAGAAAAAATAATACAATGTATACGTTAACAAACTGCAAGGTGTCAGCTTTCGATGCTCAACAAGGATTTAATGGTCGCAAAGACGCCTGGTCATGTCCTGATGGAATAACCCGCTACCTTCCCGTTAAGTACAGGCCAGAGGGAAGTTCATCTGAATATAAAATGCAATGATGTTTTTAACTGAAAGCAAAGGCTGGTTATGAGTGAATTATTCAAATGTACGATGGCTGTGGTGTTTTAATTGACATATTATAGCCTGTTTTTTTCTACTGACAGTAATACAGTGCCCGAAGTTCTATCTCATCACTGGAAAAATGACTGCCGGTTGCTTGAGACTAATATTGATAAAGGGTTTTTCTCTCCAGCGCAAAATCGACTTCAGTGTAGTGATGTTATTGAAAATGTAAGCAAGTCTGATTATGACAGAGCGATAAGTGGCAATAGGCAAACAACTATCGCAGAGGCAATGAAAGAAATATTCATTCGTTAATATATAAACAGAGGCAATAAAGTATGCATGCCTTTATTTTTCTGGTGCTGATGACGCCGAGTAGTGGCGGTGGGATTTGGGATATTACTCCCATGCCTAATACAGATGTCTGCATAAAAATGCTACGGGTACTCGAAGCACGTGGGGGCAGAGGTTACGGAAGTAATACAGGAGAGTGCATTGAAATTAAAACCCGCGAGCCTTTGAGCAGCGTGATAGAAACATTGAATGAGGGTGGGTAAATGGCTGAATACCAGTTAAGTTTTGATGGTTTTGTTCGACTTTTTTTTGCAATGGCAATCATCATCTGCGGTTACGGCTATGTAATTATTGGTGTTTTTATAAGAGATACGCTTGCCTGTATTTTAATGTTGTTTGGGCTTACAGGTCTCAGTGCTTTATTTTCTTTTATGGTGTTTAAGGATAAAAACATATGGGCGGACTCTCCTGATTTGACGCTGTCAGTAATAACGGGATTTTTTACAGCCACAGTGATCTTTTATATGTTTTATGTCTTGATTTATTACTTTGATCGGATGGGGGCAGGTGAATAGTAAGACCGATGGTCAGTATTAACAATCTCACGTTATTTGAAAGTATGCAGCATAAGGAATAAGAAAGTGAAAGCGTACTATATACTTGGACATAACGTTGCATGGCTTAACGGTATATGCCTGATTCTTTTTGTTATTGGTGTGGTCGGTGCGCTGGCAATGGTTGCCATCCCTGAAAAATTCAATCTTCGAGTTAACAGAGGCGATACATTCATATACTGTGCGCTTATAGCGGTGGTTGGGTTTTCCGGGATGTTCGTTATCTCCATTCACTCATTTTCGATGGATGAACTTGAAGCAGGTAGACACTGGAAAGATGACTGCCGGACACTTGAGGTAAACATGCCGACAGGCGCTTTTACCAGCCCTGTTAATAAACTGGACTGTGATGGCATCATCATTAATGTGCCTGGTGGGCAGTATTATTCCTATATCCATCAGTGGGAATTATATAAAGCTAACTCAAAATGAAATGCTGATTAATAAACTGTATTGACCGGTAAGGAAGTAACAATGGACAATGGTTTTTTCTGGTTTCTACTTTTTCTTGCGTCAGCTGGATATTTTTTTGTGCAGTATGAAGATTTTCGCGATATGCAGCCCGCCACTCCAGAACAACTGCAAAGTATTATTCATGATGCGCCTTGTGCGGGTGAGGCTTTTCGGATGGTTCTTCAAACTAATACTGTGACTTCGTCAGCGACATTAACTTTTGGTGACGCAAAAAAGATGGCATCAGAATGCAAGGATAAAGAAGAAATTAAAGCAGTACGTGAAAAACAACTTAACGCACTGAACGATATGAGCAAATAATCAGGGGGTGGATATGATGCTGTTTCTTCGAAAGTATGGATTTTTGTTTATCCCTCCAGTCTACTGGCTCATCTATCTGGGAGCCAGACTGACTTACAATGGACTGGCAGGAGAGTTTTCTCCTGATTTCTTTCAGGGTATTCGACATGAAGGCGTCTATATTATCTGTAGTTTGTGTGTATTTTATTTTTTCTGCTTAGAGGTGGAAGTTGGTGATGGGGAGTTCTCAGCGAACATTCTGTTCCTGATTGTTTTCTTTCATGTGGTTTTATTATTTATCACTCTGCTTGTTTGTCTGTGGCAAGGGGAGGTGTTGTTGGATTCGATCTTTATGGGCCAGATTATTGCCTCCATGTGTTTATTGTTTTTTATTCCAGTGCTTTCCATTATAAGAAGGAGTTTCTAGTGCGGATATGAATATTCTTCTTGCCATTTATTACCCTTGTTATTTTGAAATGCTCTTAAAGGAACGCCTGCATGAGTAATAACATCATCGATGCCGTCACCCAGACTGTGAATTCACTGGTATCAGCACTGAAGCTGCCCGACGAATCCGCGAAAGCCAATGACACGCTGGGCAGCATGAATTTCCCCCAGTTCAGCCGTATTTTGCCCTATAAGGATTATGATTCCGCGACCGGGCTGTTTATTAATAACAAAACCATCGGTTTTATGTTTGAGGCGCGTCCTTTACCCGGTGCGGATAAAAGTATCGTCGCCACACTGGAGCATTTACTGCGCAGCAAACTTCCCCGGGGCGTCCCGGTCAGTTTTCATCTGGTCTCCAGCAAACTGGTCGGCAATGATATCGACTACGGTCTGCGTGAATTCCGCTGGAGCGGTAAACAGGCTAAGAAGTTTAACGCCATCACCCAGGCCTACTATCTCCGGGCAGCGGAGACGAAGTTCCCCCTGCCTCCTGCACTGGATTTACCCCTGACGCTGCGTAACTACCGCGTGTACATCTCCTGCTGCGTGCCCCGGAAGAAAAACTCCACCACGCAAATTGTGGAGATGGAGAACCAGATTAAAATCCTGCGGGCGTCACTGGGCGGTGCCTATATTCCGACGCGTATCCTTGATGCTGCCGGGCTGGTCGAACTGATGCGCGAGCTTATAAACCCGGACCCGCACGAGATGTACCGCGTACCGTATAAGCTGGACCCCTATCAGGATCTGAACTATCAGTGTGTCGATGACAGCTTTGATATGCAGGTCACCGCCGGTCATCTGAAAATTGGCCGCCTGGGGCGTGACGGGAAAGAGTGCGTAACCCGGGTGACGAGCTACCATCTGGAGAGTGATCCGGAAATGGCCTTCCTCTGGACCTCCGCGGATAACTACGCCAACCTGCTTAACCCGGAGCTCTCCATTTCCTGCCCCTTTGTCATTACGCTGACGCTGATGGTGGAGGACCAGGTGAAGACCCAGAATGAAGCCAACATGAAATTCATGGACGTGGAGAAGAAAAGCAAAACCTCCTACGCGAAGTTTTTTCCGAACGTGATAAAGGAAATGCAGGAGTGGGGCGATATCCGCCAGCGACTGGCGACCAACCAGACCTCCCTGGTGTCCTACTTCTTTAATATCACCACGTATACCGCCGATAACGCAGAGGCCTCTCTCGCTACCGAGCAGCAGGTGCTCAACAGTTACCGTAAGGGTGGCTTCCAGCTTATCCCGGCCCGCTACCATCACCTGCGTAATTTTCTGGCCATGATGCCGTTCAAATGCGGCGAAGGCCTGTTCAAAGAGCTGCAGGCGGCAGGCGTGGTGAAGCGGGCGGAGACGTTCCAGGTGGCTAACCTCCTGCCGATCGTCGCTGACAGCCCGCTGGCGCCGGCGGGACTCCTGGCCCCCACCTACCGAAATCAGCTGGCGTTCATCGACCTGTTCTACGAGGGAATGAACAATACCAATTTCAACATGGCGGTCTGCGGCACCTCCGGGGCGGGTAAAACCGGTCTGATTCAGCCCCTCATTCGCAGTGTGCTCGACTCCGGCGGGTTTGCCTGGGTGTTCGACATGGGGGATGGCTATAAGTCCCTGTGTGAAAACATGGGGGGCGTATACCTCGATGGCGATACCCTCAAGTTTAACCCGTTCGCCAACGTGCTGGATGATGCTCACTTCGACATGTCAGCAGAACGTATACGCGATCAGATGTCGGTGATGGCCAGTCCGAACGGCAACCTCGATGAAGTCCATGAAGGCCTGCTTCTGCAGGCAGTTCAGGCGGCCTGGTTAAGCAAGCGTAATCATGCACGCGTTGATGACGTAGTTCAGTTTTTACAGGACGCGAAGGACAGCGATGAATATGCTGATTCCCCGACAATCCGGGGCCGTCTGGACGAGATGATAATCCTGCTCGATCAGTACACGGTGAATGGGATCTACGGGGACTATTTCAACTCAGATAAACCAACACTTCACGATGACGCCCGGATGGTGGTACTGGAGCTCGGTGGCCTGGAGTCGCGGCCCTCTCTGCTTATCGCGGTGATGTTCTCATTGATTATTTACATCGAGAACAGGATGTATCAGTCACCGCGTGGCCTGAAAAAACTGAACGTCATCGATGAGGGCTGGAAGCTCCTTGATTTCAAAAATGAAAAAGTGGGTCAGTTCATCGAGAAAGGCTACCGTACCGCGCGTCGACATACCGGCGCATACATCACCATCACGCAAAATATCGTGGACTTCGACTCCCCGACCGCCTCCAGCGCTGCACGCGCTGCCTGGGGGAACTCATCGTACAAGGCCATTCTGAAACAGTCAGCGAAGGAATTTGCCAAGTATAACCAGCTGTACCCGGATCAGTTCAGCAAGCTGGAGAAAGACATGATTAACGGCTTCGGTTCGGCCAAAGAGCAGTGGTTCTCCTCTTTTATGCTGCAGGTGGAAGCGAACTGCTCCTGGCACCGCCTGTTCGTCGACCCGCTCAGCCGGGCGATGTACTCCTCGAAAGGCCCGGATTTTGAGTACATGAAAGCACGCCGGCAGGAGGGGGTCGATATCCACGATGCGGTGTACGGCCTCGCGTGTCGCAACTTTAAAGACGAAATGGCTGAGCTTGAATCCCGAATACCGGTGAATGACATGGAGGATAAACAGTGATGAAAAACAACACCGAACAACCGGTCAGTACGACCTCTCTTACCTTTCGCCGGATACCTGTCATCGTTGCTCTCGTGCTTTTCGCCCTGGCAACCAGCGCGTTTCTCTCACGCGTGGTTCTGGACTACTCCACGCCGCGGGTGGTGGCTTTTGATATGAAGAAAACGCTCGACAGCTTTATGGACAGTGTGAGTCAGAAGCAGCTGACAGAGGCGCAGTCCAAAGCGCTCTCTGATCGGTTTAACGACGCGCTGGAGAAGAGTCTGGCGGAGTATCAGCAGCAGCATCATGTGGTCATTCTGGTTTCACCTGCCGTGGTTCAGGGCGCGCCTGATGTGACCCGCAACATCCAGCACGACATTGCCCGCCGGATGAAAGGAGAAGAGTAATGATACGACTGAAAGACTGTCTGCTCGCCGCCTGCCTGTTATCGCCGCTGACTCAGGCGGCTGATCTCGGTACCTGGGGAGATTTATGGCCCGTCCGGGAGCAGGACATGCTGCAGCTCATCACGCAGCGTCTGCAGTCGCTGCAATCCTCTGGCCAGTGGGGCCAGACGATGGATGCGTTTAAGCAGCGGGTTATCGAGAACAGTCAGCGCCCGGCACCTGTGGAGGGCATTAAGCGTGCGGAGAAATACGAGCAGCGCTGGTTTGATCCCAGCATCCGACTGACCGAAGACCTGAAGGACAATGAGGGGCGGGTGTTTGCCCGCAAGGGCGAAGTGGTGAACCCGCTTAAAACCGTACCGTTTGTCCAGACCCTGTACTTCATCAATGGTGACGATGCCGACCAGCTGGCCTGGATGAAGCGTCAGGTGCCGGAAACCCTGATGAGCAAAATTATCCTGGTGCGTGGCAGTATCCCGGACACCTCCGCAGCGCTGGACAGCCGGATCTATTTCGACCAGAACGGCGTACTGAGCAAGCGATTTGGTCTGACGGCGGTCCCGGCGCGGATCACGCCGGCGCCCTCCGGTGAACGGCTGAATATTGAGACCTTCCCTGTAAAATAAGGATGTTTCTGTGAAAACCCTGACGCTTTTCCTGAGTGCCCTGATGTTGTGGGGGGACAGCCTCAGTGCGGCTGCTGACCCCTCCTGTGAGGGCCGGTTTGTTAACCCGATCACCGATGTGTGCTGGCGCTGCATCTTCCCTCTGTCGCTCGGCAGTGTGCAGGTTGGTAAAGGCGACCTGCCTGATACCAGCAATCCCGGCAGTCCCCTGCAGTTGTGTCCGGCGCCGCCACCGCTTTTTGTTCGTCCCGGCCTGGCCATCGGGTACTGGGAGCCGATGGCCATGACGGACGTCAGCCGTTCGCCAGGCTGTATGGTCAATCTGGGGGGCTTCAGTATCAATCTCGGCAAGACCGGCATGGGGACCGCGAGAAAGGACGACAAGCAGGTGAACGGCGCCTTCTATCACGTTCACTGGTACAAGTACCCGCTGACGTACTGGCTGAACATCATCACCTCTGCAGGCTGTCTGGAAGGCGGAGACATGGATATAGCCTATCTGTCCGAGATAGACCCGACCTGGGTGGACAGCAGCCTCACCACCATCCTGAATCCGGAAGCCATCCTGTTTGCCAACCCCATCGCGCAGGGCGCCTGCGCAGCGGATGCGCTGGCCAGTGCATTCCATATGCCACTGGATGTGCTCTTCTGGTGTGGTGGAAGTCACGGCTCACTTTACCCATTTAACGGCCAGGTCAGTAATGAGTCCAGCCCGCTGCAGTCGTCGGTACTGGTCAGTGAGCGTATGGCCTTCAAGCTCCACCGGCAGGGACAAATTATGGAGAGTATCGGGAAGGACAAGGCAGTCTGTTACGAATATCCCTCCCCGATCATCCCGAAAGAGCGCTGGCGCTATCAGATGGTGAACATGTATCCGGACAGTGGTCAGTGCCATCCGCTTGGACGCAGCGTGATGCGCTGGGAGGCCGGCAAAAATCCACCCAACACCCGCAAGAACTACGGCTATCTGATGTGGCGTAAACGCAATTGTGTCTTTCTCTGACAGGAGTCTCTCATGAAATTAATGAATCTGTTTATGGTCATGCTTTTGCTGAACGGACGAGCAGTGTTGGCTGAAACTTCCTCGGTTACAGACAGGGAATGGCTGAAGCAGCAGGAGAACCTCAGCGAACAGCTGCGCCAGCATCCGGATAAACAGCTGCAGCAGGAGCTTGAGGCGCAAATCAGCCGCAATCCTCTGCCCAAATCAGACCGCCAGTTTATCGATAATCTGGTCAGCCAGCAGAAAGCGGCGAATCAGGAAAAACCGTCAGAAGGAGCGCTGTACTTTGTCTCCTTCTCGATACCTGAAGAGGGGCTGAAGCGGATGCTGCACGAAACCCGGCAGTACGGCATTCCGGCGACACTGCGTGGGCTCGTCAATAACGACATGAGAACCACCACTGACGCGGTGCTGCAGCTGGTGAAGGATGGCGTTACCGACGGGGTGCAGATTGACCCGACACTATACACACAGTACGGCATCCGGAGTGTGCCGTCTCTGGTGGTACGGTGTCAGGCCGGGTATGACGTGGTACGCGGTAACATTCACGTCAAACAGGCGCTGGAGAAAGTGGCACAGACCGGTGACTGCGCACAGCTGGCCCGGCAAATACTTGATGCGCACTCGAATGCCGCCGGGAGCCAGCCATGAAAGACAGACCGTACTTCATAGCGTTACCGGAAATGGTGAGGGATGAGGGAGGGTGGAAATGAAGACGGTTATTTCCGTGCTGACCGCGCATTTTTTAGTCCTGAGCGCCTTTATCTGGCTGGCATCTCCCGCCTGCGCTGACAGTGGAAGTGACTATAAAGCTGGTTCGGATTTTGCGAAACAGGTGCAGGGCAATGGTCTGAACTCACTGAAAAATTTCAGTGGTGAGCAAAACCTGCCGGGGTATACCGACAACCCTGATCAGACAAAATACTACGGCGGCGTCACTGCCAGCGGAGACAGCTCCCTGAAAAGCGATTCAGCCCTGGAGTTCAGCCAGGGGGACACAGGCAAAGCGATTACGGAGTCGTTCACAAACCGGCCACCGGATCAGATATCTCAGGATGCGCCGTTTATTCAGGCCGCAAAGGATACAGAATCCCGTGCCGACAGCATTGTCGGCGATACCGGACAGTCCTGTACCGCCCAGGTTGTGAACCGCAGCGAGTTCACAAACCATACCTGCGAACGTGATCTGCAGGTGGAAAATTTTTGCACACGGGAAGCGACCCTGAAGGATAACGCCACCACGCAGAAAGTTAACCGAACCTATCAGCAGGTGGTGACGCTGAATTATGCCCGGAGTACCCGGCAATGGAGTGGCAACCTGACGATCCCGACCAACGGTCGTCTGCTGAATGCCTCGGTGGATGGTGAGCCTCTGGTGATCCCCTGGATTGAAGAATGCAATTCCGAAGGGAAGGTGCGGGATAGCTGCAAGAGTGCAGTGAGTGAAAGCCTGACCCTCTTTGAACGAACGTTCCCCATTGATGTGATCAGCTGGCCACGTTCAGAATCGATGTGTTCAGGCGGTCAGAACACGCATTGTACGAAATATACCTATGACGGGAAGGGGAAGATTCATCAGTCGTTTGGTGTGGACAAAGCGGTCACTGCTGGGCAGAACTTTTCAGTAAGCAAAACATCACGGACCGTATCATCGGCCAGCCAGAAACCCGTACAGGTCACGGTCACCCTGGTGATGGAAGAAACCGAAACCGTCTATGCACCTGAAGTCGTCTGGGTTGAAAGCTGTCCGTTCAGTAAGGATGAAGGAAAAAAAACGGGCGAGGAATGTATCAGCCCGGGAGGAACGCGAACCATCACCCTCGGAGGCAGGGATTACTCGTTCACGGAGGCCTGCTGGAAATATAAGGATACCTGGCTCACGCAACCGGCGGACAACGGCTCCTGTGAAAGCCTGATGAAAAATACGGCCTGTACTCTGTCATCCCGCCAGTGCGCCTTCTCCAGCGAGGAAGGCACGTGCCTGCATGAATATGCAACGTATTCCTGCGAAACCAGGACGAGTGGCAAGCAAATGATCTGCGGCGGTGATGTCTTCTGCCTTGATGGTGAATGTGACAAAGCCACGTCCGGGAAGAGCAACGACTTTGGGCAGGCGGTGTCTGAGCTGGCGGCACTGGCTGCCGCGGGGAAGGACGTCGCGACACTGAACGGGGTGGATGTCCGGGCCTTCACCGGAAAAGCGAAGTTCTGTAAGAAGTTTGCTGCCGGCTTCAGTAACTGCTGCAAAGACAGCGGCTGGGGCCAGGATGTGGGGCTGGCACGCTGCAGCAGCGAGGAAAAGGCGCTGGCCAAAGCGAAAAAAGACAAGCTGACGGTCAGTATCGGGGAATTCTGCTCTAAAAAGGTTCTGGGGATTTGCCTGGAGAAAAAAAGGAGCTATTGCCAGTTCGACTCAAAACTGGCGCAGATCGTTCAGCAGCAGGGAAGAAACGGTCAGCTGCATATCGGTTTTGGCGGCGCCAGCAGTCCTGACTGTCGGGGGATTACGGTTGAGGAGCTCCAGAGGATCGACTTTAACATGCTTGATTTCACCAACTTTATGGACGACCTGATGAAAAATCAAAAAATACCGGAAAACGATGTGCTCACCAATAAGACCAGAGAACGAATTAAGGAAATCATGAGTCAGCAATCCGCGCAATAAACCATGCTGCCTAATAAAGAGACCGATAATCATGAAAATGAGTTTTCACAAAAAGCCTGTTATTGATTTTGTCCTGAGATTAACGCTAACAATAATCATTATTTCTCCGGTGATTTATTTCTCCTGGGATGCCGTCAAAGGGACATCTGGGAGTGATTATGTTGAAAGTGTGGTCTTTATTCTTATGGCTGGGTTTGCCATGTCTGTGTGTTATTTGTTTTTCTCAGCTCTGGAGAAAGTTATAAATGCAAGGAAAAGCAAAGATGAATCGATATATCACGATTGAGAAATTTATAGACATTCTGAATGAAGAGAATTTACCCCAGGAGCATCATGTTATGGTGCTGGCTGTTCTTGCGGATATCTCTCTGCATACAGACAGGTTCCTGATTAACTCGTCCGAACTGGTTCAGATGGCCGCTCAGTACTCACCTGCTTTCCAGAAACTGCCAGCGGACCGGCAGGCTTTTATATCTTCAGTACTGAGCATGCCGCTATTCCTTATTATGTGACCAGGAGAGTCAATGGAAGAGAAAAAAGCATACGGGCTGGTCATGGTGTTTGTCGGGGTGTTTGTCTTTCTCCTGGTCAGCATTATGTCGTACAGCCTGTGGCGGGACAGGCAGGTTAACGCATTTATGACCACCAACCGGGCCTGGGGGATCCAGTGCGACACTGTTTCTCAGGCCGCGTGGGTGATCAGGGACGGGGAGCGGGTGGACCTTCAGATAAATCATCTGCCTCTGTACTGCAGCGGTTATCGCTTTGAAGCCCGTGATGATGCAGGAAAGGTACAGCGCCAGCTCGATAAATACAGTGTCTATCAGCATCTGTCACGCCAGTCGCATTAATTCATAAAAGGGTATTTGCCATGCGAACAATACATGCCGCCATGCTGGCGGGGTGCCTTTGCTGCGCCCTGATGCCGGCTTTCGCCAAAGACGCGGGCTGGCAGTGGTACAACGAGAAACTGAAGCCCCGTGATGAGGACAGGAAAGCCGTACCAGCGGCACCACCGCCGCAAATGGATATTCTGGAGAAACTCGCCACACTCCAGGCGGCCACCAAACGGTCGTTGTACGAAGCCATTCTGTATCCATCGTCTGAAAACTTCGTGAAGTATTTCCGGCTGCAGAACTACTGGACGCAGCAGGCAGGTTTGTTCTCGATGAGTGCGAAGAAAGCCATGCTGGAAAACCCCGAACTCGATTACAACCTGCAGTACAGCCACTACAACGGCACGGTAAAAAACCAGCTCGCCGCTGATTATGCCGAACAGCGACAGGCTATCTCCACCCTCGCACAGCACTACGGCGTGATGTTCTTCTACCGGGGCCGGGAAGCGATCGATGGCCAGCTGGTCCAGGTGATTAAAAATTTTCGCGAAACCTATGGCCTGAGCGTGATACCGGTGTCGGTTGACGGAGTGATTAACCCCATGCTGCCCGACAGCCGGACGGACCAGGGCCAGGCAGAGCAGCTTGGCGTGAAGTTCTTCCCCGCGATGATGCTGGTTAACCCGAAAAGTGGCCAGGTGAAGCCTCTCAGTTACGGCTTTATCAGTCAGGACGACCTGGCGAAACAGTTCCTCTATGTCTCCAGCGACTTTAAACCGAATTTCTAAGGAGTGTGTCATGCGAAATATTCGTTTTCCGGATTTAGATATCACCGGGATGTGGGTGCTGGCCGTGGGCGTGTTTTTCCACCTGATAGCCCGGCTTGTCAGAAAACAGCCTGAGCTGGCCGTCCAGGCCGGGGAAATCTTCGGGCTGGGTATGGTGGTGTTCGGGGGATACCGCATTCTAAACGCCCTGATTGCTGAAGCCGAAAAAGAGGAGAAAGCCTGTGAAAAACAGCCTGATGAACCTCGCTAAGACGCCGCTGGCGGCACTGGCTCTTTCCCTTGCACTGGCTGGGATGGCACATGCGGGAACGCTCGATGAGGTGAAGTCGCTCTGGGATCCGCGGGGTATCTCCGGTACTGAAACGGCCTCCCCGCAGAGCGACACTCCCCAGGCGGTGAGCGGGGCATCTCAGCCACGCTGGTTACGACTCAGCAACGGAAAGCAGGTGGACCTGCGCGACTGGAAAGTGGTGCTGTTCATGCAGGGACACTGTCCCTACTGCCATAAATTTGACCCGGTGCTGAAGCAGCTGGCCGGACAGTATGGCTTCTCCGTGTTCTCTTACACCATTGACGGACAGGGTGATGACGCGTTTCCGGAAGCGCTGCCGGCGCCTCCTGACGTGATGCAGACCTTTTTCCCCAATATCCCGGTGGCCACGCCGACTACGTTTCTGGTGAACGTAAACACGCTGGCAGCGTACCCGATCCTGCAGGGCGCCACGGATGCACAGGGCTTTATGGCCAGAGTGGATACGGTATTTCAGATGATGCACTGAGTCTCTGTTATATCCGGTCTTAGCAAGTGATTAAGGAAAATAGCCATGAACAAATATATACGTTCGACGGGACTGTATGCGTTTTTATTTCCAGCCAGTTTAAAAGCACCCGGGCAGACAGCAGCAGAAAAAATAGAACAACTGAAGCCGGAATTTATCCACCGGGAAAGGCGTCTGGAAATCTATCTGGAATTATTCATTGTGTTTCTCACTGCAGGTGCTCTGCTGTTATGGATAATGAGATTTTTATTTAATCTCTGCGTGGATGACTGGATAGCCAGCGGTGACCTGCGAGTAAAAGACCTGTGGAATATTATGATGTACGTCATCCCTTATGCGCTGATCGCTGTTGGGGTGGGGTTCTTTGTTGCCGGAGTGACATTAGCGATCCGCAATTTTTTCAGTTATCACCTTAAGACCCTTTTTATTCTGAGAAATGACAGAGTTAAAAAGAATGCTGTGCGTAATGGAGGACAGGATGCGAATTAAACTTCTGTCACTTTTCTGCGGTGCCGCGCTTGGCCTGTCATTTAGTGCCGCCGCCGATGTGAATGGCGACATGAATAACTTCTTCAATAAGCTCGGGTTTGCGTCCAATACCAGCCAGCCACAGGTCTGGCAGGGGCAGGCGGCGGGTTATGCCTCTGGCGGTTCGCTGTATGCCAGAACGCAGGTGAAAACGATCCAGCTGGTCAGCATGACCCTGCCGGATATTAACGCCGGCTGCGGCGGCATCGATGCGTACCTGGGGTCGTTCTCCTTTATCAACAGCGAGCAGCTGCAGCGCTTTGGCAAACAAATTATGTCCAATGCCGCGGGTTACTTCTTTGACCTTGCCCTGCAGACCACGGTTCCGGAGATCAAAACCGCGAAGGATTTCCTTCAGAAGATGGCCACTGATATGAACAGCATGAACCTCAGCTCCTGCCAGGCCGCACAGGGCATTGTGGGCGGTCTGTTTCCACGGACCCAGGTGGCGCAGCAAAAGGTCTGCCAGGACATCGCCGGCGAGAGCAACATTTTTGCGGACTGGGCGGCTTCCCGTCAGGGCTGTTCGGTGGGGGGGCAGATGGACAAAGTGCAGGATAAAGCCAGCGATAAGGACAAAGAGCGTGTGATGAAGAACATTAACATCATGTGGAATGCCTTATCGAAGAACCGGCTCTTTGATGGCAATAAGGAGCTGAAAGAGTTTGTGATGACCCTGACCGGTACGCTGATTTTTGGTGAGAACAGTGAGATCACCCCGTTGCCGGCACGCACCACTGACCAGGACCTGATTAAAGCCATGATGGAGGGCGGCACAGCTAAAATCTACCACTGCAATGACTCGGATAAATGTCTCAAGGTCGTTGCTGATGCGACCGTAACCATCACCGCCAATAAGGCGCTCAAAAATCAGATTCGCGCTTTGTTGAGCAGTATCCAGAATAAAGCGGTGGCTGATGAAAAACTGACGGAGCAGGAGAAAGGGTTTATCTCCAGCACCACCATCCCGGTGTTCAAATACCTGGTCGATCCGCAGATGCTCGGGGTGTCTAACTCACTTATTTACCAGCTGACGGACTATATCGGCTACGACATCCTGCTGCAGTACATTCAGGAACTTATCCAGCAGGCCCGGGCGATGATCTCAACCGGTAATTATCCCCAGTCGACAATGGATATGATCATGGAAAATCTCAACCAGGCGAGTGTGCAGATTGCCGCTTTCCAGTCCCGTGTTCAGGTCCAGCAGGACGCCTTGCTCGTGGTGGACAGACAAATGAGTTACATGCGCCAGCAGGTTTCTGCCCGCATGATGACCCGCTACCAGAATAACTATCATTTTGGGGGGAATCTGTAATGCTTGAGATATATGCCATTGCTGGCGGCGACTGGTTACGGGGCAACCTGAACGCGATTGCGGCGTTTATGGGGACCAGCACATGGTCGACTATAGAAAAGATGTGTATCGCCATCTCGGTACTCATTGTGGCGGGGAACTGGGTAAAAAAACACAACGTAATGGACCTTATTGGCTGGGTCTTTTCCCTCACCCTGGTCTCTATGCTGGTTGTGATTCGCACCCCTGTGCAGATCATCGATTACAGTAACGTGGCGCAGGTCTATGAAGTCGATAATGTTCCTATTGGTCTGGCCATTCCTGCGTCGCTGACAACGCGGGTGGGAAACGCGCTTATCCAGAGTTATGAGATGGTCTTCGCGCTGCCGGACAGCGTCACGTACAGTAAAACAGGGATGTTATTTGGCAGTAATCTGGTCGCGAAAAGTACGGATTTTTTATCACAAAATCCTCAGATTACGACGCTGTTCTCCGATTACGTACAAAACTGTGTGATGGGCGATATTTTCCTCAATCATAAGTACTCTTTTGAAGAATTACTGAATTCACCTGATCCGTATACCCTGATTTTTGCAAACCCAAGCCCACTGCGTGGCGTGTTTGATAAAAACAACCAGTTCCAGACATGCGAAGAGGCCTCACGGGATCTGAAATCGGCTCTTGCGCTGGATACTCAGACAGGCGGGAAAACCTGGAACTACTATGTTCGTCAGCTGTTTGGCGGCAAACCTAATCCCGATCTGCTTTTCAGCCAGATGATTGGCGACAGCTACAATTACTTCTACAGCTCGGGACAGAGCGCCGGGCAGATTATCCGCCAGAACGTCACGATGAACGCCCTGCGCAGCGGGATCCAGAGTTATGCGGCCCGCAGCGGGGACACCGCCAGTCTGGTCAATATGGCTAACACATCATCCCTTGAAAAGCAGCGGCTGGCACAGGCCACAATGGGGCACCAGGCGCTTCGCGCACTTCCACTGATGCAGACCGTCATTATGGGTTTAATGATTGGGATGTTCCCGATCATGGTGATGGCTGCCATGTTTAATATGATGACGCTGCAGGTGCTTAAAGGGTATGTGTTTGCGCTTATCTGGCTGCAGACGTGGCCATTACTGTTCGCCATCCTGAACAGCGCGATGGCCTACTATGCGAAGCAAAATGGCGTACCGGTCGTTCTCTCTGAGTTGTCGCAGGTTCAGCTCAAAAACTCGGATATTGCGACCACCGCGGGTTATATTGCCGTGATGATACCGCCCTTGTCGTGGGGGATCGTGAAGAGCATGGGGGCCGCTTTCTCCAGTGCCTACAGCCATTTTTCTTCTTCGGGGCTCAGTGCAACATCGCAGGCGGCCTCCGGCGTGGTGGACGGGAATTACTCTTTCGCCAACATGCAGATGGAGAACGTCAGCGGCTACAGCTGGGGTACCAACAGCACAACCAGTTTCGGACAGATGTCGCGGCAGCTGGCGAATGGGGGCATGAGCACGCAGACGCGGGATGGATCGATGGTCTGGGACAGTGGTGGTGCAATGTCAAAACTGCCGGTGGATATTAACGTCGGTCGTCAGATAGCCAGTGCGCAGCAACAGATGGCCCGTGAGGCTGATGTCCAGGCCGAAAGCGCGCTGCATGGCTATAACAGCAGCGTGACAAGCGCCTGGAATAGTCTGCAGCAATTTGGCACCAATAAAGGGAACAGCACATCAACAACGACCGGGGCCGATACTACCGAGTCATCACAGGATTCGATGGCCAGAAGCAAGATGTGGAATGCGGTTGTTGCTAATGCGAAAGCCAACAACATCAGTAATGAGGAGTCTTTCCAGCAGTTGATGGATAAGTCCACTAAGGGAGCTGTGTCTGGAGAGATATACGGTGGCGGAAAATGGAGTTCTGGTGATCAACTGGCCGGGAAACTGGGTAAATTGGCTACCGGGTTTTCTGCTGAGGGAGGTTTCAAAGGAAGTGTTGCATTAAGTGGAACTAGTGGTTCTACTGACTCGACAACCGAATCTGGAAGGGAATCTCATGACAGTAGGCATGATACCAGTAGTCAGGCGGCGAAAGACTTTAAAGAAGCATCCGATTACTTTACCAGCCGTAAAACTACCACATCGGGCAATATTACCGATAATAATGCCAGCTCGCGTGTTGACCAGTTTGCCGCGTCACTCTCCAGTGCCAAAAACAGCTATGACCAGTATACAACCAGCCGGACACGCAGCCATGAGTACAGTGAAATGGCTTCACGCACAGAGAGCATGAGTGGCCAGATGAACGAAAACCTGACTCAGCAGTTTGCGAACTTTGTTCAGCATCGTGCTCCACAGGATGCAGAGGCCATTCTGACCAATACCAGTTCTCCTGAAATTGCGGCGCAGCGTGAAGCACTGGCGCGTGAATTCGTCAAAGAGCAGGTTGAACCCAGGGTTGATGCCGCGTATCAACAGGGGCGTGAAAGCATCGGACAGAATATGGCTGGGGTGTCAGGTGGTGGTGACAATGGTTCGGTAATGGCTGACTACGGACAAAATTCTGGTCGTATCGATGCCATGACGCAAGATGCGGGTATTAAGGATAATGTGGGTCAGAAAGTGGATGGGATGATTGCAGAGAATAAACAACAGCATAAGGAAACCCGTGAAAACATACAACAGCAAGGCGTTGAAGTGAAAAAAGAGAATGCTGAACTGGAAAATGACCACAAAACAAAAGGAAATGATTTCAAAAACACTTATAATAACAAAAAGGAAAGTCAGACTAAATTACCTGGCGCAGATACAACAAAAGAATTGTTGGATAAGGCAAGAAAATTAGAAAATGAGACATCAAAGAGATAGGGAGGAAAGGATGTTAACCCATCAAATAATACAAAGTGAAGTCGAAGAGTTAAAACAGCTTCTGACTGAGAGAGATCTGACGATCCCCTCATTTTGGAGTTGCGTCTGGCCTGGTCTGTTATGTATGTTGTGGTTTCTGCTGTCATCCTATTTTTCTTATGGCATCAGTGATTTTTCAACTAGCATGGATAAGTTAGGAGCAATGGTGTTTGCAGGGGCAATGGGAGTGTTTTCAACCATTGCGATAGCAAATACACGCTCATTGTTTCTATCTCTACCGGAAGATTTCAGGAGGAAGTCGATATTTTTTAAGTGTATATCCAAAAAAAGCAAGCTTTATGGCTTAACTATTTTAGTTATGTTTTCTTTGTTTGCATTCACTACTTCATCAATTGGATGGAATGTTGTTGGTTTCTGTGTTTTGACTATGTTTAGTATTGTAATAACAGTTATGGTGATGAATATTGACCTTGGTCGTTATCAGTTGGCTACCCTGACGTCTGTTATTGAATCGGTTAGAAATAAAGGTGTAAAACTGCAATAACATCTGAGTTCCTGTTCTTGGCTAACCGAATGTAATTGTTCGGTTAGTAAATCTTACGCTCTTTACTTTTTTACTTTATACGACTTTTCTTCTCATAAATGGTGAGCAGGTGCGCAGTTTACTTGTGCACCTGTTAGGTGTTGCCGCATCCGGCAGGGGCTTAATTTTATTCTTAAATTAGGGGGGGGAACTTATGGGTTTGTCAAAGTTTGGAGTTGGTCATCAAGACTTAACCTATCAATTATAGTGGTTCATTAACAGCCTAAAAGTTTCCTTTGTTATTATTGGTTTCTCAGGCTGTAATTAGTTTTCACATCTCGTTTAAAATTCGTATATAGTGAATGCGCATTCCGAAATCATAAGAGAATGTGTATTCACTCGTATTGATTATGTCACAAGGATTCAGGATGAAGCTTAATAAAGTCATGGCTGTGATGGTCGTCAGCTCTGCTCTGGTGTTGTCTGGATGTAGTGCAATGGGAACCGCCATTAAAAAGAGAAATCTGGGTAAAAACCCAGATGAGCGAAACAATCTGGCTGGAACCTTCAAATAATAAGACGGTTTATCTGCAAATCAAAAATACCTCCGATAAGGATATGAGTGGCCTGCAGGCAAAAATTGCCAGCGCTGTCACTTCAAAGGGATATCAGGTCGTCAGTAACCCCGATACGGCGGGCTACTGGATCCAGGCGAATGTGCTCAAGGCCGATAAAATGGACCTTCGTGAGTCTCAGGGCTGGTTAAGCCGGGGTTATGAGGGCGCTGTTACTGGCGCCGCGCTTGGGGCGGGGATTACCGCTTACAACTCCAGTTCCGCGGGAGCAACCCTGGGAGTAGGGCTTGCAGCCGGTCTGGTCGGAATGGCGGCTGACGCGATGGTGGAAGATGTGAACTACACCATGATCACCGATGTTCAGATCGCGGAAAGAACCAAAACACAGGTTCAGACTGATAACGTGGCCGTATTACGTCAGGGAACATCCGGAGCAAAAGTGCAGACAAGTACTGAAACGGGTAATCAGCATAAATACCAGACTCGCGTCGTCTCTAACGCGAATAAAGTTAACCTCAAGTTCCCTGAAGCCCAGCCTGTTCTTGAAGACCAGCTGGCAAAATCGATCGCTAATATCCTGTAAGCGTTCTATTCCACGGCCCGGGTACTCCGGGCCAGACTGGCATCACCTTTCCGGCGTGTCAGAATTCATTCGTCAAATAATCAGTTAATTCCACATCTAAACGGTGAACAGTTGCGCAATTTATTTGTGCATCTGTGAGGCGTTGCCGCCTTCGGCGGAGTCTTTTCGTCTTTATTTGAACAGAGGTTATTTATGACAATATCTGTGCCTGTCAGGTCTCTTGATACACATGAACTGATGCCTGGCGATATTTACCCACATCCTGCAGCGGGGGGAATTTATTCCCTGTCACATCGCGAGGTCTGTTCTCTCTTCAGTGACCACATCATGTATATCTGCAGCGCGTTAGTTATTCTTCTGCTTGTTTTCATCGCAGGTGTCTTTTTCCGAAAAATAATGACGTCTTCCGTGGAGCGTAAGCGAAACACGGCGTCAGTTATTTCCGATGCAAAGCCAGAAGTACAGAGCAAACCGGAATACTTCCATCTTTCCATATGTGTGGAAGGCCCGGCCAGCACGGATGACTCCGCCTTGTCCTCTCTTGCCTCCCGTGTTGTCCGCGAAGCAGAAAATCTGTATATCCCCGGCGTCAATCGCCGCGACAGCGCTGACGACGTGTTTGCCTGGTCCGTGCAGACTCAGTTTCCTTCTGACAGGCTCTTCGGCACACGGATTTTCCCGTCAACCGGCTGGTTTGAACGTCCGGATATGATTAAACATCCGGTGAAATGCTACTGCGTCTGCCTGCAGTACACGACTGAAACATTGCCATCCACACTGTATGCCCTGGTCGATGAGGCCGGACGGCAGGTGGCGAAGTCGTATATTAAAGGCGGGCACTGCCCTGGCTCAGAGGGCTATACCTTCTGCATAACCTCTTAATAGAAGTCAGTATCCGGCCTGGCCATCAATGGATCCGGGCATGACTGTAATCCTGTTTTGTGCCGGTGTATTTCCGCTGATTAATTTGTCCTTCCGACCCTAATACTTTACTGACGGATTAGTGCCATGAGTTTCAATGCCAAAGATATGACGCAGGGCGGTCAGATCGCCAATATGCGCTTTCGCATGTTTGGTCAGATTGCCAATATTATTTTCTACGTGCTGTTTATTTTATTCTGGGTGCTGTGCGGGCTGATGCTGATGTACCGGCTCAGCTGGCAAACCTTTGTGAACGGCTGCGTATACTGGTGGTGTACGACGCTGGGTCCGATGCGCGATATTATTCGTTCCCAGCCGGTATACACCATTCAGTATTACGGCCAGTCGCTGGAATATACCTCAGAACAAATCCTGGCCGATAAATATACTGTCTGGTGCGGAGAGCAGCTGTGGACCAGTTTCGTCTTTGCAGCCGTGGTTTCTCTTGTTATCTGTATCGTGACGTTCTTCATCGCCAGTTGGGTGCTGGGCCGCCAGGGGAAACAGCAGAGTGAGGATGAGAATACCGGCGGGCGCCAGCTTTCCGATAAGCCCAAAGAAGTGGCCCGCCAGATGAAGCGTGATGGTATGGCCTCCGATATTAAAATTGGCGATCTGCCTATTCTTAAAAACTCCGAAATCCAGAACTTCTGCCTCCACGGTACCGTAGGCTCCGGTAAATCAGAAGTGATCCGCCGGCTACTGAACTACGTGCGTGCACGTGGGGATATGGCCATCATTTATGATCGCTCCTGTGAGTTCGTCAAAAGCTATTATGACCCGTCACTGGATAAAATCCTCAACCCGCTGGATTCGCGCTGCGCGGCCTGGGATTTGTGGAAAGAGTGCCTGACGCTGCCGGACTTCGACAACATCTCCAACACCCTTATCCCGATGGGTACCAAAGAAGATCCGTTCTGGCAGGGCTCCGGTCGCACTATCTTTGCCGAAGGCGCGTATCTGATGCGCAAAGACGACGATCGGAGCTACGAGAAGCTGGTCGATACCATGCTGTCCATTAAGATCGACAAGCTGCGCGCCTATCTGCAGAACACGCCGGCAGCGAACCTGGTTGAAGAGAAAATTGAGAAAACCGCCATCTCCATTCGAGCTGTGCTGACCAACTACGTTAAGGCTATTCGTTACCTGCAGGGCATTGAGAAGAACGGCGAACCATTCACTATCCGGGACTGGATGCGCGGCGTCCGTGAGGACCGACCCAATGGCTGGCTGTTTATCTCCTCCAACGCTGACACCCATGCTTCCCTGAAGCCGGTTATCTCAATGTGGCTGTCGATTGCCATCCGCGGCCTGCTGGCGATGGGGGAGAACCGTAACCGGCGCGTGTGGATTTTCGCTGACGAACTTCCCACGCTGCACAAGCTGCCGGACCTGGTCGAAATCCTCCCTGAGGCGCGTAAATTTGGTGGTTGTTATGTGTTTGGTATTCAGTCCTATGCCCAGCTGGAAGACATCTATGGCGTCAAGCCTGCCGCCACGCTCTTTGACGTAATGAACACCCGGGCCTTCTTCCGCTCCCCGAGTAAGGAGATTGCGGAGTTTGCTGCCGGTGAAATTGGCGAGAAGGAAATCCTCAAGGCCAGCGAGCAGTACTCCTACGGTGCTGACCCGGTGCGTGATGGTGTATCGACCGGGAAAGAAAAAGAGCGGGAAACGCTGGTCAGTTACTCCGATATTCAGACGCTGCCTGACCTGTCCTGTTACGTCACGCTGCCCGGGCCGTATCCGGCCGTGAAACTGGCCCTCAAATACAAGCCGCGTCCGAAAATTGCCGAGGGATTTATTCCTCGCACTCTCGATGCGCGGGTGGATGCACGGCTCAGTGCGCTGCTTGAGGCCCGGGAAGCTGAAGGCAGCCTTGCCCGGGCGCTTTTCACGCCGGATACGCCGGAACCCGGGCCAGCTGATACAGACAGTCACGCCAGTGAACAACCTGAGCCGGTCAGCCCGCCTGCGCCAGCAGACATGACAGTATCTCCGGCACCGGTAAAATCGCCGCCGACAACAAAGCGTCCGGCAGCGGAGCCTTCCGTCAGAGCAACGGAGCCTCCCGTCCTGCGGGGCACGACCGTACCGTTGATCAAACCAAAAGCAGCCGCAGCGGCCACTGCTGCCTCAACAGCATCCTCTGCCGGTGCCCCTGCGGCAGCTGCAGGCGGGACAGAACAGGAACTGGCGCAGCAGTCAGCGGAACAGGGACAGGACATGCTGCCGGCCGGCATGAACGAGGACGGCGTCATCGAGGACATGCAGGCGTATGACGCCTGGCTGGCAGATGAGCAGACACAGCGGGATATGCAGCGGCGTGAAGAGGTCAATATCAACCACAGCCACCGCCACGATGAACAGGATGATGTCGAGATTGGGGGGAACTTCTGATGATGTCGATTGGCTCCGTTAAATCGGCGGGCAGTGCCGGTAATTACTATACGGATAAGGATAATTACTACGTCATAGGGAGCATGGACGAACGCTGGCAGGGTAAGGGGGCTGAGGCGCTGGGGATCGACGGGAAAGCCGTGGATAAGGCGCTGTTTACGGAACTGCTGAAAGGGAAGCTGCCGGATGGCAGCGACCTGACCCGAATACAGGACGGCGCCAACAAGCACCGGCCCGGTTATGACCTGACCTTCTCGGCCCCCAAAAGCGTGTCGGTCATGGCGATGCTGGGCGGCGATAAACGCCTTATCGATGCCCACAACCAGGCGGTAACCGAAGCGGTGCGGCAACTGGAGACGCTGGCCGCGACCCGGGTCATGACGGACGGTAAAAGCGAAACGGTGCTGACCGGAAATCTGATTGTGGCGAAATTCAACCACGACACGAACCGTAACCAGGAACCTCAGATACACACCCATGCCGTCGTCATTAACGCCACGCAGAACGGGGACAAATGGCAGTCTCTCGGCACAGATAAGATCGGTAAAACAGGTTTTATCGAGAACGTGTACGCGAACCAGATAGCGTTCGGGAAGCTTTACCGGGAGGCGTTCAAACCCCTGGTTGAGAAGCTTGGCTATGAGACGGAAGTTGTGGGCAAACACGGGATGTGGGAGATGAAAGGGGTCCCTGTGGAACCGTTCTCCACCCGGTCTCAGGAGGTCAGGGAGGCCGCAGGGCCCGATGCCTCCCTGAAGTCACGGGATGTGGCCGCGCTCGATACCCGCAAGTCGAAAGAAGCCATCGATCCGGCAGAGAAGATGGTGGAGTGGATGAACACGCTGAAGGAGACCGGGTTTGACATCCGGGGGTACCGTGAGGCCGCCGATGCGCGAGCCGCAGAGCTGGCCCGTGCACCTGCCGCGCCGGTGAACACTGACGGTCCGGATATCACGGATGTGGTGACGAAAGCGATTGCCGGTCTCAGCGACCGCAAGGTGCAGTTCACGTATGCCGACCTGCTGGCACGCACGGTCGGCCAGCTGGAGGCGAAGGACGGTGTGTTTGAGCTGGCGAGAAAGGGCATCGATGCCGCCATTGAACGGGAGCAGCTTATCCCTCTCGATCGCGAGAAAGGCCTGTTCACCTCAAACATCCACGTTCTCGATGAACTCGCCGTCAAAGCCCTGAGTCAGGAGGTGCAGCGCCAGAATCATGTCTCCGTCACGCCCGATGCGTCTGTGGTGCGCCAGGTTCCTTTCAGCGATGCCGTCAGCGTGCTGGCGCAGGATCGCCCGGTAATGGGTATCGTTTCCGGTCAGGGCGGTGCAACCGGCCAGCGGGAGCGGGTGGCCGAGTTAACCCTGATGGCCCGGGAGCAGGGGCGTGACGTCCATATCCTGGCGGCCGATAACCGCTCACGTGATTTTCTCGCCGGTGATGTGCGTCTGGCCGGGGAAACGGTGACCGGGAAATCCGCCCTGCAGGACGGAACGGCGTTTATTCCGGGCGGAACACTCATCGTGGATCAGGCGGAAAAGCTGAGCCTGAAGGAAACGATTTCCCTGCTCGATGGCGCGATGCGCCATAACGTGCAGGTCCTGCTCTCCGACAGCGGGAAGCGCAGCGGGACCGGCAGTGCGCTGACGGTGCTGAAGGACAGCGGCGTGAATACGTATCGCTGGCAGGGGGGGCATAAGACCACAGCCGACATCATCAGTGAACCGGATAAAGGAGCACGCTACAGCCGGCTGGCACAGGAGTTTGCCGTCAGCGTACGTGAAGGGCAGGAAAGCGTGGCCCAAATCAGCGGGACGCGTGAACAGAGCGTACTCAACGGCCTTATCCGTGACTCCCTCAGACATGAGGGGGTGCTGGGTGAGAAAGACACGACCATTACAGCCCTGACGCCGGTGTGGCTGGACAGTAAAAGCCGGGGCGTGCGGGATTATTACCGGGAGGGGATGGTGATGGAACGCTGGGATCCGGAGACCCGGACGCACGATCGCTTTGTCATTGACCGGGTGACCGCGAGCAGCAATATGCTGACCCTGAAAGACCGGGATGGGGTCCGTCTGGATCTGAAGGTTTCCGCGGTCGACAGCCAGTGGACGCTGTTCCGGGCAGAGACACTGCCGGTGGCCGAGGGGGAACGTCTGGCGGTGCTCGGGAAGATACCGGACACACGCCTGAAGGGCGGGGAAAGCATCACGGTGATGAAAGTGGAGGACGGGCAGCTGACGGTACAGCGTCCGGGGCAGAAAACCACGCAGACCCTGGCCGTGGGCGCGGGCGTGTTTGACGGTATTAAAATCGGCCACGGCTGGGTGGAAAGTCCCGGCAGGTCGGTTAGCGAGACGGCAACGGTCTTTGCGTCGGTGACGCAGCGTGAGCTGGATAACGCCACCCTCAACCAGCTGGCGCAGAGCGGAAGTCATCTCCGGCTGTACTCAGCGCAGGATGCGGCTCGCACGACGGAGAAGCTGTCGCGGCATACCGCCTTCAGCGTGGTCTCAGAGCAGCTGAAGACCCGATCCGGCGAGACGGACCTGGATGCGGCCATTGCGCAGCAGAAGGCCGGACTGCGTACCCCGGCAGAACAGGCCATTCACCTGGCCATCCCGCTGCTTGAAAGTGAGAAACTGACCTTCTCCCGGCCCCAGCTGCTGGCGACGGCGCTGGAAACCGGGGGCGGGAAGGTTCCGATGGCGGACATCGACACGACCATTCAGGCACAAATCAGGTCGGGGCAGTTGCTGAATGTACCGGTGGCGCACGGCTACGGCAATGACCTGCTGATTTCCCGTCAGACCTGGGACGCAGAAAAAAGCATCCTGACCCACGTGCTGGAAGGTAAAGACGCGGTGGCCCCCCTGATGGACCGTGTGCCGGCCAGTCTGATGACGGACCTGACCGCCGGACAGCGGGCGGCGACCCGGATGATTCTGGAAAGCACGGATCGGTTCACGGTGGTTCAGGGGTATGCCGGGGTGGGGAAAACCACCCAGTTCCGGGCCGTCATGAGTGCCATCAGTCTGCTGCCGGAAGAGACCCGTCCGCGCGTCATCGGTCTGGCGCCGACGCATCGCGCGGTCGGGGAAATGCAGAGTGCCGGCGTGGATGCGCGCACGACGGCGTCGTTCCTCCACGACACGCAGTTGCTGCAGCGCAATGGCCAGACACCCGATTTCAGCAACACCCTGTTCCTGCTCGACGAGAGCTCAATGGTGGGGCTGGCCGATATGGCAAAAGCCCACTCCCTCATCGTCGCCGGCGGTGGACGGGCGGTGTCCAGTGGGGATAACGACCAGCTGCAGCCCATCGCGCCGGGCCAGCCGTTCAGGCTGATGCAGCAGCGCAGCGCCGCCGACGTTGCCATCATGAAAGAGATTGTGCGCCAGGTGCCTGAGCTGCGACCGGCGGTCTACAGCCTGATTGAGCGGGATGTGCACCGCGCCCTGACCACCATCGAGCAGGTCACGCCGGAGCAGGTGCCGAGAAAAGAAGGCGCATGGGCGCCGGGCAGTTCTGTGGTGGAATTCACGCCAAAGCAGGAAAAGGCGATAGAAAAGGCGCTGAGCGAGGGGAAAGCCCTGCCGGAAGGTCAGCCCGCGACGCTCTACGAGGCGCTGGTGAAGGACTATACCGGACGGACCCCGGAGGCACAGTCGCAGACGCTGGTGATCACCCATCTGAATAAGGACCGGCGGGCGCTGAACAGTCTGATCCATGACGCACGGCGGGAGAACGGGGAAACCGGCAAAGAGGAAATCACCCTGCCGGTGCTGGTCACGAGTAACATCCGTGACGGTGAACTGCGCAAACTGTCGACCTGGACGGCTCACAAGGAGGCGGTGGCGCTGGTTGATAACGTATACCACCGTATCAGCAAAGTGGATAAGGATAATCAGCTGATCACCCTGACAGACAGTGAAGGAAAGGAGCGATTTATCTCACCCCGGGAGGCATCGGCAGAAGGCGTCACGCTCTATCGTCAGGAAAAGATCACCGTGTCTCAGGGGGACCGAATGCGCTTCAGCAAAAGTGACCCGGAGCGCGGTTATGTGGCCAACAGTATCTGGGAAGTGCAGTCTGTTTCGGGTGACAGTGTCACGCTGTCTGATGGCAAAATCACCCGTACGCTGACCCCGAAGGCGGATCAGGCGCAGCAGCATATCGACCTCGCCTACGCCATCACGGCTCACGGCGCCCAGGGGGCCAGCGAACCGTATGCCATCGCGCTGGAAGGGGTGGCCGGTGGTCGGGAACAGATGGCCAGCTTTGAGTCTGCCTATGTGGCTTTATCCCGCATGAAACAGCATGTGCAGGTTTACACCGACAGCCGTGAGGGCTGGATAAAGGCCATCAAGCATTCACCTGAGAAAGCGACGGCGCACGATATTCTTGAACCCCGTAACGACCGGGCGGTGAAAAGCGCCGATCTGCTGTTCGGGCGGGCAAGACTACTGGATGAAACCGCCGCTGGCCGGGCAGCCCTGCAGCAGTCCGGTCTGGCACAGGGAAATTCACCGGGAAAATTCATTTCTCCGGGGAAAAAGTACCCTCAGCCGCATGTGGCGCTGCCGGCATTCGATAAGAACGGGAAAGCCGCCGGTATCTGGCTCAGCCCGCTGACCGATCGGGACGGACGGCTGGAGGCCATCGGCGGAGAGGGACGAATTATGGGCAATGACGCCGCCCGGTTCGTGGCGCTGCAGAACAGCCGCAATGGTGAAAGCCTGCTGGCCGGGAATATGGGGGAGGGCGTCAGAATGGCCCGCGACAATCCCGATACCGGGGTGGTGGTGCGGCTGGCCGGTGATGACCGCCCCTGGAACCCCGGGGCCATGACCGGCGGGCGGGTATGGGCTGAACCGGCGCCGGTGGCTCCGGTACCGCAGGCCGGGGCTGACATTATCCTCCCGCCAGAGGTTCTGGCGCAGCGGGCGGCAGAAGAACAGCAGCGCCGCGAAATGGAAAAACAGGCGGAACAGACTGCCCGGGAAGTGGCCGGGGAGGCGCGTAAAGCCGGCGAGCCGGTGGACCGGGTGAAAGAGGTTATCGGGGACGTCATCCGTGGACTCGAGCGTGACCGGCCGGGCCCGGAGAAAACGACGCTACCGGATGATCCTCAGTTCCGGCGCCAGGAGGCGGCGATTCAGCAGGTGGCCTCAGAAAGTCTGCAGCGTGAGCGTCTGCAGGCTGTGGAGCGGGACATGGTTCGTGACCTGAACCGCGAGAAAACCCTCGGGGGCGACTGACGCGCCTGCGGCTTGTCTGCTCCGGCAGCCTCCCCGATTAAAATCGGGAAGTCTGCCGGAGCGCTAAAAGGAAAAAAACATGAGAGCACAACACACATTTCCAGGTGCGACAGACCGCTGGCTTCATCGCCTGCTAACCTGGACACCGGGACAAACGGATATGATTAAAACGGTCGCACTGGTACTGATGGTGACTGACCACACCGGCTTACTGCTGGCCGGAAACAATGAAGTGATGCGCCTGCTGGGACGGGGCTGTTTTCCACTGTTCGGTCTGGCATGGGGAATGAATCTGGCCCGGCACGCGGAAATACGCCAGTCGCAGCTGAACAGCCTGTGGGGCTGGGCGCTGGTTGCCCAGGTGTCGTTTATGCTCATCGGGTACCCGTGGTATACCGGGAATATTCTGTTTGCCTTTGCCGTCACCGGCCAGGTCCTGCGGTGGGTCAGCCAGCCGTCCTGGTCTTACACCCTCCCGGCGGCTGGACTGCTGGTCGCCTGGATACCCCTGTCGACCGCCAGCTACGGCATGGCCGGAGTGGGTATGCTCACCGCCAGCTGGCTGCTTTGCCGCGCACAGCATGCACCGGAACGGCTGGGATACGGGGTGCTGTGGGCCCTCATGGTGTTGCTGATGAATATGCATGACGTGAGTGAATCAGTGGCCGGGCTGGCGATTGCGCTGCTGACGCTGATGGTGTGCTCATCTGCCGGAGAACGTGTGAAACGCTTCTGGCCGCGGCAGTTCTTCGTGATGTTCTATGCGGTGCACCTGGCGGTACTCGGTATTGTCGTCTCGATGTAAAAAAAAAACCGGACACAGGTCCGGGGGGCGGGCACATTGCCCGTAAACGTGACAAAGGGGACATCATCGTTGTGTCCACTGCATTGCGAGGTGAAACGATGATACCGTTAGCGTATCGTATAGCACAGACCTGTAGCTTTTATTGATATGGCCCCTTATGAGTGAAGAAAAACGCCCTGTACTGAGCCTGAAACGAAAACCGGCGGAGAACAGTACGGCCCCCGCAGAGGCAACCCCTGCTCCTGGTGTGGTGCGCCGAAAGAAGGTCGTGGTGGTCTCGTCCCCGCCAGCCTGGAAGGCAAAAAAAGAGAAACTTGAGAAGGTTAAACAAGCGGCCGAAGCCGCCGCGCGCAACGCTGCGCCGGTGCCGGTTAAAGCAGTAAAGACGCCACCTCCGGTGCGTTATCTTCGCCTGCTGCCGCCGGAACAGGCCATTATGACGCTGAAGGCATTCTGGCCACAGCTGTTCGACGGAAACTCACCCCGTCTGCTGGCGACGGGCATGCGCGAGCAGCTGTTTGCCGACATTGTGAACCGCGACCTGCCGCTGTCGCATAAACAGGTCATTAAGTGCCTGAAGAGTCTGACCCGGTCTGCGGGCTATCTGTCCTGGATGAAGGTGGGGGCCTCCCGCTATGACCTGCAGGGAAATGCTGTGGCCACCGTCACTGCTGAAGAAGCTCAGTACGCCAGTGAGCGCATGATGAAGGAGCTGCTGCGAGCTGAACGAAAGATGAGTCAGACCCTTTAATTATATTTACCCAATCCTGATAATTATACCTGGGAATCCTCAGCTAATAGATGGAACGAAAATTAGCTGAGGGTATGCCTGAAATAGCAACAGGTATTCATTTTATATTTGCCGCATTACAGGCTGCGGCATCATAACTGTCCGTGCAGACAGATTCTGGATGACGATGACTGAAAAAATTATTGCTCTCGTAGATTATGAAAATATTGGTACACTTGAAAGTGTCCGTCTGTCCCGTTATGAACGTCTTATTTTATTTACCGGGCCTCAGCAGGAGTTTATACGTTTTCCAGCTGTAACGTATGCAGGTGATATATCGATAAGCGTATTCCAGGTTGCGAATGTGTCAAAAAATAATGTGGACTTCCATCTGGTGTTTGAGCTGGGAAGACTTAGCGCGACTGCGCCGAAAGAGACGATATTCCATATTATCTCGAATGATAAAGGCTATGATGGCGTCATTGCCGGGCTATGCAGGGCGGGGAGACGATGTTGCCGTATATCATCACCTTGCTCTGCAGAGAAACCGAAGGCGGCATCTATGGTAATCAGTAACGATGAAGTGCTGCACCTGACCGATAAAGTCCAGTCATTAAGTAAAAAATCTGCAGGGAACCGCCCGGCGAATACTTCATCCCTGATGAACTATATTAAATCCCTGTCCGGTAATACAAAAGGCATGGCGCTTTATGGTCGCGTTAAAGAGGAATTAATCAGGCGAGGTGTGATAGCGGTGTATGAGAAAACTGTGGTCTGGCGATAATGAAATTAGGACGGCGGTAAAGGTTATTTTTATCTAAAAAGGAATCAATATGTTTAAATATTTTATTCTGCGCGCACAGCAGCAGCGTTCTGTTATTTCTGCGGCATCTTGCTTGCGATGGTTCTTATGCTCCTGTTCCCTTCTGTTTTCCGGGGGAGTGGGTTTTATCTGCTTTTATCGTCTGTTGTGCTGTTCTGGGCAGGTCTTGCCCTTTATACCCGTCACATCGACCGGATGAGAAAGCCAATCAGAAGAGGGACAGAAAGATGAGGAAGACGACAGGAAAACGCATCGGGAAAGAAAGGAACATCAGGGAATAAAATACATGGCAAAGATATTAATGATGGCAGGCAGCATTATTGTTGTGCTGAGTCTGCTGGGGTTTCTGGTGCTGCTTCTGAAAGGACGCGCAGTAACGCAGACTTCCCCGGTTCTGATGTCACTGAAAGCCCTGGGTATTCGCCCCTCAGAGGCTGAGCAACGGTTGTGTCGCCAGCGGGTCTGGGTGGGTAATGACACACTGTTGACGCCACGGGAACAACATTTTTTCAGGGCATTACTGAGGCATACCAGCCGAAAGCGCTGGCTGTTGTGTCCTCAGGTCCGGGTGGCAGATATTGCCACACTCTCTCCCCATATCAGGCCACGTTCCCGGACCTGGTGGCAACTCTTCCGGATGGCATCACAGTGGCACTGCGATGTGGTCATCGTTGACATCCATACCTTCGCTATCATCGGCGCAGTTGAACTGGATGATGCCTCACACCTGAAAAAACACCGTATCCGGCGCGATATTCTGCTGGAAGAGGTTCTGAGGCAGGCCGGTATTCCACTACTACGCGATCGGGATTCAGAGAGGCTGGTAAGAAGGGTCGGAGAGTTTCTGAAATACCGGGAAGCCGGTGCTGAAGAAAAATCCATAACCGTTATGAAATCAACGACAAAGCATAGCGAACACAAGGAGAAAGAAAAATGATTATCGCCGCCGAAGTGAAACGTGATGAACAGGGGTACTGGACACATCCTGCGCTGGTACGAAGTGGCTGTGAAACTTCCGCAGAATTAAGTTACTGGCTCAGAACCCATAAACTCCAGTGCTTTGTGATGACAATGCGCGATGAAGCGCCTGAAGCTTTCGCTGCCGGATTTACGGATGAAGCCCCAGATGCCCGTGGCTGGATACCGGAGCCACCGGATGATGATGGATGGTTTCTGGGATCTGTCCACGATACCGGCGACGGACCCGTCTGCTACTGGTTTCGGCATACCACAAAATCCTGACGCCTCCGCATGGCGTCGTTGTCCAACCCCGGGAACGGGGAAAAGCCAGTTTTCCCCGCTCCCGGCGTTTCTTAAACACCCGTTAAGGAAATACTGTGAAAAAAATGAACCGTACGCTCCGCAGATGTTGTCTGTCGGGGCTTATCAGCCTGGCTTTGTGTGCACCTGTTCCGGCCGTGTATGCCGACAGCATCGAGACAGGATATTCTCCGGAAGGAACGGCTCTGCAGCTGGTCCTGAAGACTATTGATTCTGCGCAGCAGGAAATCCGGCTGATGGGGTATTCCTTTACCTCACCTGAAGTCGCCGGTGCGCTAGTCAGGGCAAAGCGGCGTGGTGTCGATGTGAAAGTGGTTCTGGACTGGAAAGCCAATACCGGCAAGCAAAACCAGGCGAGCCTGGCGGCCATGAATCTTCTGGTCAATTCCGGCATCCCGGTTCGCACAGTGTCCCAGTACAAAATCATGCACGACAAAGTCATCATTGCCGACGGCCGCAATATTGAAGTCGGGTCTTTTAACTACACCCGCGCCGCTGATCGGGTCAATTCAGAGAATGTGCTTGTCGCATGGGATGTTCCAGTCGTAGCTCAACGCTATCTGCGGCACTGGCAGTCCCGCTGGAATGGCGGTACTGACTGGTATTCATCGTACTAACGATCACATTGAACACATTTTTTCTGCGCCAACAGGAAAATGTATTTTACATTAAATTAATGTGTGCTCTCGCTGCCTATAAAGACATGTAGTATCTTTGTCCAGGTATTTTGTTAAATGCTTGAGGAGGCAGAGATGTCACAGGTCGTTAACGGAGTTACTTCCTCATCGAAACGTCCCTACCGGAAAGGGAACCCACTTAGCGCTGCTGATAAACAGCGATCTTCAGTGGCAAAGAAAAGGACCACCCATAAAGAAGTTAAAGTTTTTCTGGAACCACAGCTCAAAGAAATATTGATGAAAATGTGTCATGACGATGGGTTAACACAGGCTGAAGTACTGTCCCGGTTGATCCACCGCGAAGCATTAGCCAGAAACATAGCTTAATGGGCTTACTTTCTTGAACCTTTACCCGATGAGTGTTAAATTGCTGCGAGATTAGAGTTTTTGGTGTGCCACGCCGTAAGATGGCAGGGAGCTGGTTCTGATGAGGTATCTACCCGGGACCAGAAAAGCAAAAACCCCGATAATCTTCTTCAATCTTGGCGGAACGAAAAGATTAACGGGGCCTTCATAAACTGCATAGAACGTGTTGCTCTATGCAGGGAGTATATGTACATGCTCAGAAAACTTCAAGATCAGTTTCTGTGTCATTCGCTCCTTCCGTGCAACATAAGCGCAGGAAGCGGTGACTGATCATAACCAACAAAGCTCACGCAAGTATGTTCAGGTAAACAATCCTGAACCTGTTTTCACGGTTCCCCAGGACTACACTCCCTGGCCTTTCTCGCTGAAACTTATGGTAAAAGCCAATGGTTTCACTGAAAGTTTCAGTTTCGATATCGCATCAGCGATGTCGCGTAGGGACGGAATACGAAAACGTAAACCCCCATTTTTGCGCCGCAGAGCGATGAATGCGTTGCTCATGGCGATGTGTTTTTATTACGATCCCCTGTCAAATAAAGTTCTGCGCTCACTCAGAGAGATTGCCCTGGAGTGCGGACTTGCAACTAAATCTCTTTCTGGCGAAGTGTCCATTACACGAGCAATCAGGGCAATGGAATCGCTGGAAAAAGATTTTGAATTTGTTGCCTGCTCATCGGATTGCTATTCAACTGCTGAGATTTTTTTCACCCCTAAGCTGTTCGAATTTCTTGGCGTATTTCCACTCTCTCTGAGCGAAGCCAGACTGAAGTGTCTGGCCGCCAGAAACAGCGACAGGGAGAGTGCAGATGAGTAATGCGCACAATCCGCAACACTGGAGTCAGCTGGATACGGAAGAACAGATCCGTTTCTGGCAGGGGGTAGAGGACGGCCAAGTGGCATCTTTTCTGGTTTCCCCGGAGAAGAAATCTACCCGTCGCCGGCGCGGCGAGCACTCCACCAAACCCAAATGTGAAAACCCGACCTGGTTTCGACCGGAGCATTACAAAAAACTGGGTGGCCAGCTGGGGCACGCCTATAACCGTCTTGTTCAAAAAGATCGCACCACTGGTGAGGTGCGACTGCGTATGCACGTATCGCTTCATCCGCTGTACGTCAGGGAACGCCGTCGGGCTGGCCGCCGGTATGGCTTCCGGCCGGAAAAGCAACGTCTGCTGGATGCTATCTGGCCAGTGCTGATCAGTTTCTGTGATGCCGGCAAGCTGACGGTCGGTATGTGTATTTCTCGTCTGGCAAAAGAACTCAGCCAGAAAGACAGTCATGGAAAAGTTATTCCGGAAACAGAGGTAACCGTCTCACGTCTGTCCCGGTTGATTGACGAACAGGTTCGTTTTGGTGTCCTGGCTGTATCTGAAGAAAATAGCTGGGACAGGGAATCCCGTACCTGGCTTCCTAAATACGTCTATATCACCGCGTTAGGGTTTCAGATGCTGGGAGTGGATCTGGAAAAACTTGATGCGGAACAACAAAAAAAGCTCCGGCAAAGCGAAGAGCGTCGTCGTCTTATCGAGGAGGGGATTCTGCGTGAAGATGAGGAGATCTCCCCGCGTGCAGCACGTGAGCGCTGGTACCGTCAAAAAACTCTCGATGCACTGAGGTTCCGTCGGCAGCGTGGCGCCGAGCGTAAACGAGCTAACCGCCTGGCCAGATATTCTCGTGAGCGCCAGATTCACGAAATGTCGCTTCATATCCTGAAGACAATGCCGGCAGACGAGGCTTACTGGTGTACAACGGAGCGGCTGCAGCAGCTGGCCATTCAGAACCTGTATCAGCTGGAGCTGGCCCTGGGTCCGCCGTCCTGACGGATATCATTTAGCTATTTTTTCTATGCCCCTGCCCGGGGCTTTTGGCGTTTGTCCGGATTCATGAAATTGCCTGGTTTTTATCCATCTGACGTTCCGGCCGTCGGACCATCGCTGGTTTGAGCACGTATACCCTGTGACGTTCGCACCAGGTTTTGACTTATCCACAAAAACCCGCAAATGAATAAACAGGGAATTTAGCAAAAGGGTAACAGCAAACCTGCAAAACAGTCTTACCCCACGTTTTTAATCCCCTGCATGCAAGCAGCAGGGAGATCTTTTGTCTTTGCCGGCTCTGTGAATAACTCAATGAGGCCTTCGCTTACAGCGGCCGCACGCGTCCGCGTCGCTCAGATAAAAGTAGCTCCCATCGCTTCGCGACGGGCCCCGACCGGAGAACCGCATTAGTTACAGCATTCAAAAGGAAATCCATCATAAAACCGGCGCCGGTTTGCCGGCCAGGAGCCCCTCCCCACCACTGAAAAGCGCCGCCGCCCCCGGCCGAAGGCCGGGAGTAGTGTCGCTTTTAATGATGGGTGTTGTAACTATTCTTCTTCATCGCTGTGGGTGGAGCTGTGGCCAGTTGTTTAGTACACGCTCGTAAGCGGCCCTGCGGCCCGCTAACGCGGAGATACGCCCCGACTGCGGCTGACGCCTTGCCGGGACCACTCCGACCGCGTACAGAGGCATCTGAGCTGTTTTAAGCGGGTATGGCTTTGCAACTACCGTGTTAAGTTCCCTGGTGTCGCTGAAATAGTTGATGAACATCCCCCTAAGCGTCAGCAGCAAGCTGCCGCCGCTAAGGCCCCGGAAATCACGCCCTTTACGTCGTAAACGCCGTAAAGCCCGCTCACCGGGGTTAAAAGGGATTACCTTAATTTCTTCATTGCTGATAGCGGGTTAAGGCTAATCAGGGCAGGGGGTAGGGTGGCAGAATTTATAGCCCGGTAACCGGCTACGCCGGGCTTTCGGCGCCATTTGACTCCACAGACACATGTAACCTCATCTGGCGCCTCCATGCCGCTGACGCGGCATCCAGAAGTTTCCCGATGCTGTAAGTCTTAACGTCTGCTTTGAGCCAAAAGCGGAAGTAACTAACAGCAGTCTGTGTGAAAATACGGGGAGCAGGTCAAGTCTGCAGTAAATGTCCGCTCATAGATTATATCGGGGAAATGAGCGGTGTGTGACAGGCAAAAGGGAGTGTATTCAGCGCCACCGACATCGTGGCGCTGGCAATAATGTTAGCTAAATCTTTCCGGGCGGAAGGTCGCCAGCATCGGGTGTTTGACGCCGGTGAGTATCTCCTGCGTCAGTATCTCGCCGAGGATTAACGCCAGCGTGGCGCCGGAATGGGTGAAAACGACAAAACAGCCGGGAACGTTCTGCAACTCGCCGACCACTGGTTCGCCATCTCCTGGAATGGGCTTCAGACCAATTTTCCAACTGTTGGCTGTTAACGGCTCGCCGTCACCTATCAGGCTACCCGCTTCCGCCATCAACTGGTTAATGACAGATGTATCAATGCTGTACTGCCCGTCAGCCTGAGCGACGATATGCTCTTCATACCAGTCATGATCGACGGCGATAGTGTTGCCAGGGTTAGGGCGGACCGCAGCGCGTGGTGTATTCAAGACCACCTGGAGTGCGTGATCGCAGGGTTGGCTGGTCACCAGCATTGAGACCGGAGAGCTATTGGGTATCTTCACACCGAGTGGGGCAACCACTTCCGGCGTCCACGGGCCACACGCCACCAGTACCTGATCGGCCTGCAGCTCACCGAATTTTTCACTGCGAATGCCGCTGGCCCGGCCGTCTTTGGTTAGCACGCTGGCTTTACCAGCGTGCTCAACGACTTCTCCGCCCAGCGCACGAAATGCCTGCATCAGATGCTCAACCAGATGCGGCAGACTGACCCAGCCTTCACCCAGATTTGCAATCGCGACCTGACTCAGGCTGGCCGGATTCACCTGCGCATCGACATCACCGACCGTGGCGTGATTGATCAGCTTTGAGTCGTAGCCCTGCGCTTTTTCATAGTCATGACGCGCTTTGGTGCCCGCGACATCGTCTGCGGCCCAGTAAATAGCACCATCGAAACGCAGCCAGTCAAGCTGTGGATGGCGGGCAAATAGCGTGCGATAGCGGTCAATACCCGCCATCCGCAGCGCATGATAAGGCTGCGAACGCTCACCAGCTGAGTTGAGCCAGGAGAGGGAACGGCCGGTGGCGCCTGAGCAGAGCGCCGCTTCCGTCACCAGTGTGACTTGCGCGCCCGCCTGCGCCAGCTGCCAGGCGGTTGAGACTCCGAGAATGCCGCCACCCAGCACGATGACGGTTTTTGCCACGGTTTTGTCAGACATCATTTATTCCTTCTGTTAAAAAATGTTCGCCCTCAGGCAATACGTACGCGATGCTGCCGATGGAGTTGCTCAATAAGCTGTAAAACACTGAGCGCTTCACGTGCATCAACCGGCGGCGGCCCGCCGTGTAACAGCGCGTGGGCTAACAGCTGATAGAAAGCGGGGTAGTGGCCACGTTCAATGGGCACCGTTGTGGTTGCCCCGACCGTGCCGGCCCGGGCAAAATTACCTGCCGGCGTGACGCCGTACTGGCTATCGGTGGGCGACATGCCAGCCGCCAGCTGCGGCTCCTGATTATCCAGCCCCCAGTGGGTGAAAGCGCCTTTGCTGCCCAGCAGGTGGAAGCGCGGCGCATTCAATGCCGCCTGACCATTCATCCACAGCCGGGAACGCACCCCGTTGTGATGCAGCAATGAGACGAAACTGTCTTCGTCACTGTCCGGCTGAGGCCCGGAATGGCGTGCCAGCTCCGCCGTGGCGTGGACTACCGGGCCAAATAGCTGCATGGCCTGGTCAATCAAATGGCTTCCGAGATCCAGCAACAAACCGCCGCCCTGCGCAAGAGTGACGCTGTCACGCCAGTTGCCAAATCCCTGCGGTCGCCACCACTCGAAACGCGACTCAAAACTTCTTACGGTGCCAAAGGCTTCCTGTTGTACCAGGCGCTGTAATGTCAGAAAGTCACCGTCCCAGCGTCGGTTATGAAAAACGGTGAGCAAGGTATTAGCCTGCTGCGCTGCGGCGATCATCATTTCGGCCGCTTGTACATCTGCTGCAAACGGCTTATCCACCACCAGATGGATAGCACGCTGGCTGGCCTGCACAGCCTGCTCCGCATGTTGCGCCGGCGGCGTGGCCAGCACGATGAGATCGATGCTAATCTCGCCGCCATCAATTGCCTTAAGCAACGCCGGCCAGTCCGGCAGCACCCGCGCCTGTGGGTAACGTTGCTGCGCCGTCGCTACGCGTTGGGCATCGCCAGTGACGATGACGTCGAGACGATAGTCGGTGTTAGGGGTAATCAGCGGCGCATGAAACACGCTGCCGGCGACGCCAAAACCCACCAGAGCCGTGCGGATTGGGCCTCTAACCTGTTGATGTGGCATCACAGTACCTCCGACAGAAAACGCTGCAGGCGTGCAGATTGCGGGCGGTCAAAGATTTGTTCTGGTGTGCCGGCTTCTACAATCTCGCCTTCATCCATAAACACTACCTGGTCTGCCACGCGCCGGGCGAAGCCCATCTCATGCGTCACTACCACCATGGTCATGCCTCGCTGGCACAAATCAGCCATTAGCGTCAGAACACCTTTCACCAGCTCAGGATCGAGTGCCGAGGTTGCTTCATCGAACAGCATCACTTCCGGCTCCATCGCCAGCGCACGTGCTATCGCCACCCGCTGTTGCTGGCCACCCGAGAGGTCGCGCGGACGGTGATCGGCTCGCTGAGCAAGGCCAACTTCGGCCAGCCGCTGGCGGGCAATCTCCAGAGCCTCGGCTTTCGGGAGGCCTTTCACTTTCCACGGTGCCAGCGCCACGTTTTCCAGCGCGCTATGATCGGGAAAAAGGTTGAAATGCTGAAATACCATGCCAATCCTCAACCGTAGCGAATCGGGCTTATCCTTCAGGACAGATCGCCCGGCCAGTAATACATCCCCTTTCTTCGGCTCATGCAGGCGATTGATGCCACGCAGTAAGGTGGATTTTCCCGATCCCGAGGGACCGATGATGCAGGTGGTGGTGCCAGGTTCGATGCTCAGCGACACATTACGCAGCACCTCAATCGGGCCGTACGCCAGGGTCAGATTGCACAGCTCCAGGCTCGCGCCGTGAAACGCAGAAGGTATAGCCATATTAATGTCCTTGCTCGCTGGTAAGGGAGACCGAGACCGCCGGAACCACATTGCGCTTTTGCTGCACTTCATCGAGCTCCTTCAGGCCGCTTTGTGGCGCAGTGGCGCGACGCCGCCCGGTACGGTAGCGGATGTCGATATAGTTCACGGCGTGGGTGAGCGGCACGGTGATCACCAGATAGAACAGCCCGGCCAGCATCAGTGGAGACAGGTTGCCGCTCAGCACGGCAGCATCCTGACCGACCCGGAACAGCTCACGCTGACCGGTCATCAGGCCCAGCAGATAAACCAGCGACGAGTCTTTGATGATGGCGATGAACTGATTGACAATCGCAGGTAACACGCGGCGGATGCCTTGCGGAATGATCACCAGGCGCATCGCCCGGCCATAGCTCATTCCCAGTGCCCGGCACGCTTCCATCTGCCCCTGTTCCACGCTCTGAATACCGGAGCGGAAAATTTCGCCCATGTAAGCGCTGGCAATCAGGCTCAGGGCAAAAATGCCCAGCGGATAAGGAGTAGGGCCAAACAGCTGATAGCTAAACCGCGCCAGGCCCTGACCAATCAACAAAATGGTGAGGATGGATGGCAAGCCCCGAAACAGATCGGTATACAGCCGCGCGGGCACGCGCAGCCAGCGGGAGGGCGAGATGCCCATCAGCGCCAGTATAAGGCCGAATAGCGTGCCCAGCACGGTGGCTGCTACAGAGATAATGATGGTGTTAACCAGTCCGGTTGCCAGCAGCTGAGGCAGGACGTCCATCATCGATGGAATATCAAAAAACGTACGGGAAAGAATAGTGATCAGATCCATAGCCGATTCTCGGTTGCGGGTGACGGACATGTGCCGTCAACGGATGCAGTCTCACGCATAATGATGCGCAGGGTTATTGGCCACCGGGCAGATACTGTTGCGGCATTGGCGAACCAGGGAACCATTTCTGGTACAGCTGTTTCCAGGTTCCATCCTGCATCGCTGCTTTGATGGCTTTATCCAGCGCAGCTTTGAACTCAGGCTTACCTTTGGCGATGGCGACGCCCGCAGGCGCGTCAAAAGAAGGGATGTTCGCCGCCGTGACCAGCCTGAAGCGGGTGGCATAATCTTTGGCCGCTTCGTAGTCGAGGAACATGGCATCGAGCGTGCCGTTGTTTAGCGCGGACACCGCTGCGTTGTTATCGGGGAAACGCACCAGATCGGACTGTTTGAAATGCTGCAGCGCATAGTTCTCCTGCAGTGTGCCCTGAATCACCCCAACTCGTTTATGCGCCAGGGCTTCAACGTTCTTCACGCCTGAATCACTGCGGGTCAGCACAGTTAAATAGCCCGCGAGATAGCCAGTAGAGAAGTCGACTGTTTTTTCACGTAGCGGCGTGATTCCAATGGCGGCGACACCGGCATCATACTGACCATTTGCCACAGCCGGCAGGATGGCGGAAAAATCCTGGTCGTGACGCTGATTTAGTGGTAATGGTTGATTGTCAGATACCATCCGATGACCTTATCGTGCATTTCTTCTGATTTTGAAAAGCAGATTGTCCTTCGGGTAAGGCGCTTAAGGTGAGTCCGCAGATTCAGGTTATGACGCTCTATTCGCTGGGTATATTTCTTGCTGACTACATGGCTGGCTGAGTCCAGCAACGTCCGGTATACCGGCCACGCATCGGTCATGTAGAAGGCAATATTAAATTTGCTCAGCAGTGCCAGAAGCCGCTGTAACGTCACCGCATTTCGGGGGCCAAAGACGTGAGCAAGAACCCGCTTTCGGATGCGGTCATAGGCATAAAAGAGCCAGCGTGGATTGCCCTTACAACGTACGAATGACCACTGCTCATCAGCTTCACAACAGATGACAACTTCTGCTCCGGGCTCAATGTGTTGCGCTACCTGTTTCGGCGCCAGTTTTTTAGATGGCGGAGGACAGTATTGAGGCTGATATCAAGGACTCGTGCAGTGTCACGACACCCGGCCCCATTCATTGCCATATCAATAATGGATTGATGGGTATCGGGTTTAGCGGCGTTGTACTGAAAGCTGAGCTGGAAGGTTTTCAGGCAGAGCTTGCAGCGATAGAGCTGAGCACCTGACGTTGAGTGACCATTACGGATAACCCCTTGAGTTTCAGAGCAACGGGGACAAACCACATCAATCTTTGCCATCACTTATCCAAAAGGCGAAGTATACAGCAGCACTAAGTTGGCGTCATGACCTGAAAATCTTACTGTTTATTGTGCCGGTGTTTTTATTAACTTTTGTCATCGCTATCTTCAGTTCTGGTGTGCCTGAGAAAATACCTGTCGCACTGGTAGATTATGATCATTCATCATTGAGTCGGGAAATAATCAAAAATATTGATGCATCGAAGAGTATTGAGTTAATAGAAACAACGGACAATATTTCCCTGGCTCAACGCCTGATGAAGAGTATGAAAATTTATGCTTTTATAGAGATCCCCCGAGGTGCATCTGGATCAACTATCCGTCAGGATGATAATAAGGTCGTAATTCGTTATAACGGGCAGTTAAGAACAACTGGTAATGCTGCGTTTATCGGTTTGCAGGCAGCGGTGAATGATGCCTTTAACTCAATAAATAACAGGAAGTCACTGGGTGTTGAGCATAAAGGTACGGGCAACTCAATGCCAAATATACAAGTAATCAGTATCAGCAATCCACAAAATAGCTATGAAAGATTCTTGACCCCAATTGCAGTGCCGGTGTTGCTGAGTATAGTTCTAAGCAGCGCTGTAATTTGCGCTATCGGACGTTTTTTTGAAGAAGGTAATCTCTGTGACGATTGGATTAAGAAAAAAACAATATATTTATCAGTTCAGATTGCTTCCCGTTGCCTACCATATATAACCATCATTTTTCTTTGGGGATTAATATTCAATGTCTGGCAAGTAGTGGGGCGGGGTTGGCCAATTTTAGGTAATTCATGGTTGTTAATTCTGGCGATGTTTATGTTGTGTCTTCTTACTGCATCTATCGCCATTATGTTTATTTCAATAACGCGAAATGTACTTACAGCTTTAAGTATCTCAACGGTATATGCTAGTGCTGCGTTAACCTACTCAGATGGTACGCTTTCTATTTTGAATGCCAATGGTTGGGCTAAATTCTGGAGTAATTTTCAGCCATTCACCCACTATTACCGAATACAGTTAGAGCAGGTCAATCTTGGCAGTTATATCACAACGAGTTTTTCCCAATTTGGTATCTTGTCACTCTATATTATCATTCCTTTAACTATTTCTTTTATTATTCTTGCAAGACGTAATTATAGTCAACAGCCGGTAGTCTTTCAGGAGAATGTAAAACTCGATGGTGTTTTACAGAGTTTTATTAGTACTGTTAAATCAATAAGAAAATGTCAACCTATATTTTCAACGGCAGTTATGTCATTGATTCTTTATAGTGTTTTTTATCCAAGCGCCTACAAGGCACAAATTAACCTCAAACTTCCCGTTGCGGTAGTTGATTTTGATCAATCATCATTGTCACGTAATCTGATCGATAATCTGCAAACCACACGTGAAATTGATGTTACCCAGGTTGATAGTTCTCTGTCTGATGCATTAATTTTATTGCGAAACAGAAAAGTTTCCGCGGTGATAGCTATTGATAATGATTTTAAAAAGAATCTTATCAGAGGAGAGAACGCAGGGATCGATGTGCACCTATCAGGCGGTTATATGGCTGTTGCTGCCGATTTGAGAACGGCAGTGACTAATGCAATAAACGCTACGACGGATGTTAATAGATTAACATCTAAAGCTACTAATAACATCATTCCTCTTCCTCTATATAATCCAACATTGGGATACGAATCTTTTATTATGCCGCTGGTTTTTATTATAATACTTCAGCAAACACTTATCTTTACCAGTTCTATGCTTATTGCATTGCGTAATAGTATCGGTTTAACAAAAATTAATTCATCTCAGTTTATCGGGACGTTTTTTGGGTTGTTTATGGTTGGTTTTTTTGGAGCGGTTTTTGTGTTTGGTTGGGTTTATTATTTGCAAGGGTATCCCAATGAAGGAAGTATGTTTTTACAGGTTTTGTTGATTGTTCTTTTTTCTGCGGCAGTAAGTTCAATGGGGATGTTGATTGGTAGTTTTCTGGATAACATCAACCGTCCAATGCAGATCCTATCGGCTACCTCGATGGTTATTTTTTATGCGTCAGGAGCCTCGTTTCCTACATTTAATATGCCTGAATGGGTTGTGAAAACGATGGTGATTTTCCCATCAAGTACAATGATAAGTGGGTTTACTATGCTGAACTCTCAGGGGGCAGGTATCTATGAGTTGGCACCCGTAATAATAAAAATATCTTTGCTAGCAATTATATTATTTTTACTTGCTATGTATCGTCTAGTTTGGCAGAAGTAAGTATCCTCCGGCAGAGCCGGAGGCTTTAGGGTGAGCGCCTCAAAGGCGCCGACAAACCATGAGCCGCCCAAGGCGCCTGTTATACGTTCAGATTCATCTGGTCGTAACGTTCGTCTTCTCGCTCTTGCTTGCGTATGTAAGCCCTGACCGTGGCTTCATCCAGGCCTACAGTTGAAACAAAATATCCTCGTGCCCAGAAAACTTCACCAGTGAAGTTTTTTCCTCTGCCGAACTGCCGGGCTATCGCTATCGCACTTTTCCCCTTCAGATAGCCGACGATTGTCGATACCGAATACTTTGGTGGAATGCTGATGCACATGTGAACATGATGCCGCTGCTCGATACCCTCCGCGTAAGTCACGGAGTCGGACCGGTATGCCATGAGCTGGATATCGCCCCGTCGACATACTACCGGTACCAGAACCAACGTCAGCATCCGGAAAAACGCAGTCAGCGTGACCGGCGTGATGACCAGCTGAAGCTGGAGGTACAGCGCGTGTACGACGAAAACTACAGTGTCTATGGAGTTCGTAAGGTCTGGCACCAGCTGCAACGGGAAAGCTTCAGCGTGGTCAGATGCACCATCGCGCGACTGATGAAAAGCATGGGGCTTACCGGCGTGCGGCGGGAAAAAGTACGAACCATGGTCAGCAGGAAAGAAGCTGCGGCAGGCGGCCGGGTAAACCGTCAGTTCGTGGCAGAGCGTCCCAATCAGCTGTGGGTAGCAGACTTCACGTACGGTGTGCCCGGAGTTCAGGGCGGGCATGGATGCTTAAATGAACCGCGAGTCTGTCT
>JADHED010000428.1_pt1 | contig 51351 bp, 53 predicted proteins | sample 8952041 | NCBI WGS metagenome assembly JADHED01 (sample SAMN16124423, study PRJNA663239) | bioreactor sludge metagenome | isolation source: sludge (control) | place: India:Bengaluru | collected 2018-09-08 | reverse complement strand
CACCGTGTGCTTGTGCCGGCCTTTGGGCTCGTGCTTGAGCAGTACCAGCCGGCACACATGGGGGCGCGAGCGCACGCATTCATAAGCGCCCAGGTCGCTCGGCCTGGTGGTGGCTTGCGCCCACACGCTGCGGCAGCTGGCCCAGCGCGCCTGCGGGTGGTCCGCTGGACGCAGCAGATCACGCCCACGGATACGCCCCAGCCAATGCCAGCCGAGTTTTTCCACGGCGGCAAACCAGGGCGCACGAAAGCCTGCATCGGTGACGATGATAGGGCACGCCCGCTCGCCAACGATGGCCTTGAGCTGGCGCAGAAAGCGCGTATGCGTGCGGGGCGTGGCCGCCTGCTTGGCGCCGTACACCTGCTCGAGCAAGCTCAGGCTGCGCCCATGCAAGGCCAAGCTGGCGCGGATCAGCTGCACACTGCGATCGGCCTTGAGATCGCTCCAATCGACCAAGATCACTGGCTGCTTGCAGTCCGCAAGTATTTGCCTGGCCATGCCAGCGTAGATGTCTGCACATTGGCGCTGCAATGCCGCGTTGCCCAGCAGGCGATCCATGCATTAGACGCGCTGGCGCACGCTGGTGCGCCCGTTCAAGGCGCGGGCCAGGTTCGATAGGGTATGGCTGCGCGCATGCAACGCCGCCTCGACGGCCCCCATCAGAGTCTGCAGCCTGCGCTTGTGTAGGCCCGGGCAACTGCGGGCCAGCGTATCGCGCAAAATCTCTATGGCATGCATGGCGGTGTCTCCTCGTGGCTTGTGTGGAAACACCAGTGGGGACTCAACTAACCATGCATGCACTCAGGCGCTGTTTTGGACAGCCAATCTAGCCCCCATGCTATTGATTTGCAAGCGAAATTTGAGGGGAAACCTCAGGATCTGATCAGCTTATGAGGCCGAAAGCCTTTGCTGTGTTGGATGTCTCCGGTAATTCCGCCTGATCAACGAACGATTGATAGGCTGGTCAATTTCACCGGCGGCAACATAAGAGGGATAAGGTACTGTAGTGCCGATGGGAGCCCTGTTGGCGTTGGTTATTTCTATCACAGCAACCTGCTCGGAAATTCCAGACTGAACTTTGTTCTCCCCGCACCGGATTCAACCGTCACACGTCCCCCGTGAGCTTGTGCGATGGCCCGGGTAATTGATAGTCCTAGGCCAGCACCATCGGATTGTGGGTGCAATCGAGACGGGTCGGCACGGTAGAAGCGGTCAAACAGGCGAGGAATGATTTGAGGATCAATGTCCTCCCCTGTGTTCTCGACCGTCACGATAACGGCTTGCGCTGTATCGCTGATGTCAATCGTTACATCGCTATGGTTTTTGGAATGGCGCAATGCGTTCGATAGCAAATTGCTCAACGCTCTTCGAAACATCAGTCGGTCACCCAAGACGTCTCCGTCACCGAACAGGCGTAGTGTGACGCTCTTTTCTTCCGCGACGGCTTCGTAAAACTCCAGTAACGCCTGGGCTTCCTTCGCGGCGGAAAACCGCTCCTTGTTCGGCAAGTCAACCCCACGATCCGTCTTGGCCAGGAACAACATATCCGACACCATGCGCGCCAAGCGTTCGAACTCCTCCGCGTTCGACGCCAGTATGTCTCGATATGTGTCAGCGTCTCGCCTGGTGGAGAGTGCGACCTGGGTTTGCGTCAGCAGGTTGCTGATGGGCGTGCGAAGTTCATGCGCCAAGTCCGAGGAGAAATCGGAGAGTCGCTGAAAGTCATTTTGCAGTCTGTCCAGCATCTTGTTGAGTTCCTGCGCCAAGTCAGCCATTTCCACAGGAACTGCTTCGACGGGCATTCGCTTATCGAGACGATGGGAGCTGACCGTTGTGGCTCGGGTCTTCATGGCGCGCAACGGTGCCATGCCTTTGTAGGCTGCGAACCACCCCAGCATCCCGCTGACGAAGATGGCACCAATGGCGTAAAGCGCCAGCGTGCGCCGCAACTGCGCCATGAATTGCATGTGATCTTCCATGTCAATAGCGATCAGGAAATCCAGCGGTGGCGCCGCACTGTGGGCAGGGTTGACGCGCAAGTTCAACGCACGAAATTCACGGCCTTGGTTTTTCCAACTCTGAATCTCGGAAATCCGATGCTCTGGTGTTGGCGCATCTAAAGTGGCTGGAGGTTGAAACCCTTCAGTCTTGAAAAGAACATCCCCTTTAGCGTTTTTGACAATGACAGACAAGCCGTGGTGATTGTTCAATGACTCGCGTAAGCGCGATGGGATGTCATCGATGGAGTTGGTATTGACTACTATGTTCTCGATCAGGTGCTGTTTGTCTTGCAGCGTGATTCGATCCAGTTCCAGGAAGTGGCGTTCGGTCGCAACCAGGAACAACATTCCAAGCCCCAGCACCATGGCTGCAGCCACCATCGTGAAAAAGATGGCCAAACGATGGGTAAGCGAAAAGAACCGGAACATTTAAACGCTCTCCGGCGCTTCCAGCACATAGCCCATGCCTCGCACGGTCTGGATCAACTTGACGTCCTGGCCTTCGTCGATCTTCAGACGCAAGCGGCGCATCGCCACTTCGATCACGTTGGTGTCGCTGTCGAAGTTCATGTCCCACACCTGGGAGGCAATCAGCGAGCGAGGCAACACTTCTCCATGCCTGCGCATCAGCAACTCTAGCAAACCAAATTCCTTGGCTGTCAGGTCAATGCGGCGGCCACCCCGCGAGACCCGTCGGCGCAGCAGATCAAGCTCCAGGTCAGCCACGCGCAGTGTGTTGGTTTCGGTGCCTCCTCGGCCCCGGCGCAGAATTGTGCGTACACGGGCCAGCAACTCGGCGAATGAAAAGGGCTTGACCAGATAGTCGTCAGCGCCCAGTTCCAACCCTTTGACCCGATCTTCCACCTGATCCCGGGCCGTCAGGAACAGCACGGGCATCTGCAAGCCGCGATTGCGCAGGGACTGCAGCACCTGCCAGCCATCCAGTCCGGGCAGCATGACATCCAGGATCACGAGGTCGTACTCACCTTGGAGTGCCAGGTGCAGCCCATCGCTACCGTTGTGAGCCAGGTCGGCCACAAATCCGGCCTCGCTCAATCCCTGGCGAAGGTATTCACCGGTTTTAGGCTCATCTTCGACGATCAATATCTTCATGGTCACTCTCCGCTATCTGGCGTAGACGTGAGTTTGACGAGTTTCTGCGTTCCCGACATGCAGATAACAAATATGTAATCTGGCGCACAGCTTTCTGACAGGGTCGCTCTTCAGAATCTCTTCCATGAGATCGGTCATTCGTCGTGATGTGCCCAGCAAGGTCACGCTGGTCCCTGGCAAGCAAGGTGAGATCGTCTGGCAATTCGCCAAGGCGGGCACTGTCAACTTCGCGTGCCTGATGCTTGGTCATTACGAGGCCGGCATGAAGTGGGCCGTCAAAATGGCCAAGAAGTAATCCACTTTTTTACTCTCATTCCTGAGGAAATCATGAACACCATCAAAAACATTCTTGCTATCTCCGCGCTTGCCATGGGCACATTAACGCCCATGGGCAGCTTCGCCCAGACCATGATGGATCACGGCAAGATGGATATGTCCCAAGCATCGGCATCCATGACCGACGGCGAAATCAAGAAGGTCGATCAGTCCACTGGCAAGGTCACCATCAAGCACGGAGAAATCAAGCACATGGACATGCCCGGCATGACCATGGTGTTCACCGCAAAAGACAAGAGTCTGCTGGGCAAAGTGAAGCCCGGCGACAAGGTCAAGTTCATGGTCGTCAACGAGGGCGGGAAGATGGTTGTCACTGACATTCATCCCGCTCAGTAAGAACGCGCTGCTTGGGCGTGCTGTGTCGTCGCGGACGTCTGGGTTGAATGCTGAATGCGACGGTTTTTCACCGCAAGAAGGAGAACACTATGTCAAAAATTCGCCATACCCTGGTTGGTATCTGTATCGCTTCGGCCTCGCTGAGCTTGATGGCGCAAACCGCCGATGAGCACAAGGCCCATCACCCTGCAGGAAGCACATTGCCTGCGTCTACCCAAATGAAGGCGGCCGCGAAGCCAACGGGTGCGGGGCAGATGGCTGGAATGGCCAAGATGGACGAGCACATGAAAGCCATGCAAGCGATGCACGAAAAGATGATGGCGGCCAAAACGCCGGAAGAGCGGCAGGCGCTCATGGACGAGCACATGAAGCTGATGCAGGACGGTATGGGAATGATGCAGCAGATGGGCGCAGGCATGCAGGGCATGGGTGGCATGCAAGGTGGCAAGGGCATGCCCACCAACATGGCCGAGCGCCATCAGATGATGGAAAAGCGCATGGAAATGATGCAGTCCATGATGCAAATGATGATGGACCGCCTGCCTGCCACGCCGACCAAGTAACGCACCCACCTGATTGCGAGTCACCATGAGCCATCAACACGACGGACACGAGTCGCCCCCCAGTTTCTGGAGTTCTCGATACGCCATCGGCTACGTGGCGATTGGTGCCGTGGCGGCGTATTTTTTGTTGACAGAACACCTCGCGCATGTCGTCGGGGCGCTACCTTTTCTCCTGCTCCTCGCCTGCCCGCTGATGCATGTTTTCATGCACGGCAGCCACGGTGGGCATGGTCACCATGGCCAGAGCAAGCCTGATGTGTCGAAGACTGCCGAATCGCGCAAAGAAGGAGATCCCCAGTGAACCACACCGAATCTGCTTATGGCCTGTGGTCGTTGGTCATCATCAATTCAGCGATCTTCATCATGTTTGCGTTCAGCTTTTTCAAGCCTGCAACGGCCCGTGACTGGAGGACGTTTGGCGCATTCGCAGCCTTCATAGTTGCCTTGTTCGTAGAGATGTATGGCTTCCCGCTGACGATTTATCTGATATCGGGCTGGCTTCAAACCAAGTTCCCTAATCTGGATCTGCTCTCCCACACCTCGGGTCACTTGTGGTCCACCCTGTTGGGCGAAAAGGGCGACCCGCATTTCGGCGTACTGCACATCGCCAGCTACGTTTTTCTGGGCTTTGGTTTCTACCTGTTGTCCACAGCGTGGAATGTGCTCTACCACGCTCAGCGTGGCCAATCGCTTGCAACAACAGGCCCCTACGCGCGCATTCGCCATCCGCAGTACGTGGCTTTTGTGATGATTCTGCTGGGCTTCCTGCTGCAGTGGCCCACCTTGCTGACCTTGGCCATGTTCCCTGTCTTGCTCCTGATGTACGGACGTCTGGCAATCACCGAAGAGAACGAAATGCACAAACAGTTCGGTGCAACGTACGACACATACGCCCAGCGCACACCCCGGTTTATCCCTCGCATGGGCAAGGCCCAGTCGACGACTGACTCGGTGTCAAAAAGATGATCTGGAATATTTCCCCGGCGGTATACGTTTCAATTTTTAGGAGTTTGATATATGAAAACGATTGATCTGCAAGTCGAGGGCATGAGCTGCGGCTCATGCGTCAAGCACGTCACGCACGCATTGCAACCGCTGCCGGGTGTCAGTGGGGTGGAGGTCGATCTCCAGTCTGGGCATGTCCGGGTGAGCGGGGAACTGGCGCAGGGCAGCGCCCCATTGTTGATGGCATTGACGGATGCGGGTTACCCCGCAAAGCTGGCCACAGACGCGCCCATTCCCGCTGCGACCTCGCAGCCTAAAGCCTCGGGCTGCCACAGCGGCGGTGCGGGGGGCTGTGGTTGCCGATGACGGCCACGGTATTTGATTCAGGGTCGACCGGCTGGGCGCGTCCGCGCCCGCACCTTTTGCTGGCAACTTTGAAGGAGCAACGCCATGGATCAGCCTGACAACGACTCCCATGCGCCATCGTTCTGGCGCCGCCCAGCCGGCATGGCGCTGGCAACGGCTGCCGTGATCGCTGGTTTTTATCTGCTGCGAGAGCACTGGGGCCATGTTCTGGGTTATTGGCCCTACCTGCTGCTGCTCGCCTGTCCGCTAATGCACCTGATGCACGGCCACGGCGGCCATGGTGGGCACGGCAACCATGCGCAGACGCCCCGGCGCACCAACAACGACAAGGAATAAGCAATGGACATGCATGCACACCACCATCACGGCAGTCACCCCCCTGCCGAGCCAGCCTCGCCAAAGGATCTAAAGGATCCGGTGTGCGGCATGACCGTTACGGAGCAGTCTGAACACAAATTGACGCACGAAGGGCGGCCCTACTATTTCTGTAGCGCCAAGTGCCAAGGCAAGTTCGCAGCGAACCCACTGCAATACCTTGTATCTACTGCACCCGAGGACACCGCGCCAGAGCCGGCCGGCACCATCTACACCTGCCCTATGCACCCCGAGGTGCGGCAGGATCATCCTGGAGTCTGTCCCAAGTGCGGCATGACATTGGAGCCCATCATTCCACTGGACGAGGAAGACAACCATGAGTTAAAGGATTTTCAGCATCGCTTCTGGTGGACACTGCCATTCACAGTCATTGTCACCGTTCTTGCAATGTTCGGCCATCGTCTTGGATGGTTTGACATGAAGGTGCAAACCTGGGTTGAGCTGGTGCTTTCCTTACCCGTCGTGTTGTGGACGGGGTGGCCCTTCTTCGTACGCGGCTGGCAGTCTCTCGTCCTCCGCAGCCCCAACATGTGGACCTTGATCGGTTTGGGTACGGGCGCGGCCTTTCTCTACAGCCTCGTGGCTACCGTGGCGCCGGGCGTGTTCCCAGATTCATTCATTTCCATGGGTCGCGTGGCTGTTTACTATGAGGCGGCAGTGGTCATCATCTCGCTGACCATGCTGGGCCAGATCATCGAGTTGAAGGCCCGTTCGCAAACTTCTGCGGCCATCAAGGCGCTGCTCGGTTTGGCACCCAAGACGGCACGTCGGATCAATGCGGATGGCAACGAAGAAGACGTACCGCTGAACCATGTTCACGTCGGTGACCTGTTGCGCATCCGCCCCGGCGAGAAAGTGCCGGTCGACGGCGTTGTGACCGAAGGCAGCAGTGCGGTCGATGAATCCATGCTGACCGGTGAGCCTGTGCCGGTGACCAAACGCCTTGGTGACAAGGTGATTGGCGCCACGATGAACACCAGTGGCGCCCTGGTAATGCGCGCCGAGAAGGTCGGTGCGGCCACCATGCTGTCGCAGATTGTTCAGATGGTGGCCAATGCCCAGCGCTCGAAGGCGCCCATGCAGCGCATGGCGGACGTGGTCGCAGGCCAATTCGTGGTCGTGGTGGTGCTCATCGCCATTGCCACCTTCTTTGTCTGGGGTTGGTTCGGTCCGGAACCTAGCTGGGTGTTTGGCTTGATTAACGCAGTGGCCGTCCTGATCATCGCTTGCCCCTGTGCGCTGGGGCTGGCCACGCCGATGTCGGTGATGGTGGCCACAGGGCGTGCCGCGACACACGGGGTGCTGTTCCGTGATGCTGGCGCCATCGAAAAAATGCGCGAGGTCGACACGCTGATTGTGGACAAGACAGGAACACTGACCGAAGGTAAACCCGCTTTCGACACCGCAGTTGCCGCACCTGGCTATACAGCGGACGAAGTTCTGCGCCTTGCTGCCAGTTTGGACCAAGGCAGCGAGCATCCTTTGGCAGAGGCCATCGTCAGTGCAGCACGCGCCAAGGGCCTGGAACTGATCAAACCGCTAGATTTCGAATCTGGCAGCGGTATTGGCGTGCGCGGCATGGTCGATGGGAAGCATCTGGTGCTGGGCAACACCGCATTGATGCAGCAGGAGGGCGTGGCCACTGATGCGCTCAAGATCGATGGCGAGCGTCTGCGCAGTGAAGGCGCCAGCGTGATGCATCTGGCCGTGGACAGACAACTGGCTGGCATCCTGGCTGTGACCGATCCCATCAAGGCCACCACGCTGGAAGCCATTAGGACTTTGCACGCCAGCGGCTTGCGCATCGTGATGGCAACTGGCGATGGTCTGACCACCGCCAAGGCAGTGGGTGCAAAACTTGGCATCGACGAGGTGCATGGCGAAGTCAAGCCCGCAGACAAGCTGGCGCTCGTGGAACGGCTCCAGAAAGAGGGCCACATTGTCGCTATGGCCGGCGATGGCATCAACGATGCGCCTGCGTTGGCCAAGGCCGACGTCGGCGTGGCCATGGGCACCGGCACCGACGTGGCCATGAACAGCGGCCAGATCACGCTGGTCAAAGGCGATTTGCGCGGCATCACCGCCGCACGCGACATCTCTATCGACACCGTCCGAAACATGCGCCAGAACCTCCTGTTCGCATTCGTTTACAACGGCATTGGGGTGCCGATTGCGGCAGGCGTGCTGTACCCATTCACTGGGTGGTTGTTGTCCCCGCTGATCGCGGCGCTGGCCATGAGTCTGAGCTCGGCCTCGGTGATTTTCAATGCTCTGCGTTTACGGCGCGGAAAAAAATGACCCCGTAGTTCGGAGGAATGATGAAAATCCCCACGTCACCACAAAAGCCTCGGACCTCTCAACGCACCACGGCGGTGGGTAAGGAAGCAGCGGTGCAATGGACGCACCGCCAGACAAAGGATCTACCACCGACCGTCTTGGATCATTCCGAGGAGTTGTTGAAGCCTGCGCCACAGGATGCGTCTAGTGGCATGAAAAGAGCAGCTGAAGCACCTTCGGCGCAGGACTATTTCGATTACCAGCGCGACTTCTTCGAACGCACCATTCTGTTCTGGGACACGCTTCGCCAGCGCGCGAACAACATGCTGGAGCACGAGCGAGCCGGATTGCCGCCGCTTCTGGACTTCAAGTATGAAACGCTGTTGGACGCGCGCGGCTTCGAGCGGCCTGTCAACTATGCACTGCTGCGCATCACCGAAATCGACAAGCATTGCTGGGACGACTGCGTCGATCCTGACAAACCGCCGGTCATTGTTGTCGATCCACGCGCCGGCCATGGCCCTGGGATTGGCGGCTTCAAGCGCGACTCCGAAGTCGGGATGGCCATGCGCGAAGGGCATCCGGTTTATTTCGTCATCTTCTTTCCGGAGCCAGCGCTAGGGCAGACCCTGGCAGATGTGTTGCATGTGCTGCGGCGTTTCGTCGAAGAAGTTGCTCAACGTCATCCTGGCAAGCCTCCTGTGCTCTATGGCAACTGCCAGGCCGGGTGGGCGCTGACGCTGCTGTCCGCAGACTGCGCCGGTCTGGTCGGACCGGTGGTGCTCAATGGCTCACCCTTGTCATATTGGGCTGGCGAGTCCGGTGTCAATCCGATGCGTCTTTCCGGAGGGCTCCTTGGCGGCAGCTGGTTGGCGCATCTGACGGCCGACCTGGGCAATGGCCGCTTCGATGGAGCCTGGCTGGCGCAGAATTTCGAGAACCTCAAGCCCGAAAAGGCTGTTTGGGAGAAGTACGCCCAACTCTTCACCAACGTCGACAGTGAGCAGGCGCGTTTTCTGGAGTTCGAGCGTTGGTGGAACGGTTTTTATTTCCTGAGTCGGGAAGAGATCCTTGCGATTGTTGAAAACCTGTTCATCGGCAACCAGCTTGAACAGGGTCTTTTCCAGATTTGCCAGGGTTGCACTGCTGACCTCAGGCGGATCAGGAATCCAATCGTCATCTTTGCGTCCTACGGCGACAACATTACGCCACCACACCAGGCGCTCGGATGGATTCCGGCAGTCTACAAAGACACCGAGGATCTCAAGCAGGCCGGACAGCGCATCGTCTACCTCACGAACCCGCACGTCGGCCATCTCGGCATTTTTGTCTCCGCCGGGGTGGCGCGTCTGGAGCACCGGGCCATCCTGGAGAGCCTGGCTGGCATTGAAGCGCTGGCCCCGGGTCTTTATGAAATGAAAATAGACAACCCGTCGGGTGACCCGGACTGCCATAAGCCTTCCTTCAGCATCCGCTACGAACCCCGTGAGGTGGAAGACCTGAAAACGGATTACCCGCAGGAAGCTTTTGAGCGGGTGAAACAGGTCTCGACATTCAACGAGGCGCTTTACCGGGCATTCGTCAGTCCCTGGGCGCAAGCGCTGTCCACGCCGGGGACAGCCGAAGTGCTCAAGTGGCTCCATCCAATGCGCAGCAGCAGGTATTTGTTTTCAGAAGCATTTAATCCGTGGATGAAATGGGTCAGTATGATGGCCGACCCCCTCGCCAGGAGCCGACAACCGCTTGCGCAGCATCACCCATTGATTGAGCGTGAGCGTGAAGCTGCGGGACAAGTTACTCATGCATTGGGACGACTTCGCGAAGGCCGCGACGCTGCGATCGAGCAAGCGTTTCGTTTGATGTTTCAACACCCTGGCTAGTTTTTATTAGGAACAGGAAAACCCCCGGCTCTGCCGGGGAGGCAGTAGAAGTTTGACTTTTCAGGGGTTGTCCATCGCAGAGACTTCCAGCCGTGAGCCGCCAAGCACACGAAAGGAAGAATCAGGATGGACAAGTATGAGAGTTTGAATCACACGGCATGGGACTGTAAATATCACGTGGTCTTCATACCGAAATGTCGAAGAGGGGCGCTGTACTACCAACTACGCCAGCACCTTGGAGAGGTGTTTCGCAAGCTGGCATCGCAGAAGGAGAGTAGGGTAGAGGAAGGACACTTGATGCCCGACCATGTGCACATGATGCTGTCGATACCGCCGAAATACGCGGTATCGCAGGTGGTGGGGTTCATCAAAGGCAAGAGTGCGATCCACCTTGCAAGGGTCTACGGGGAGCGTAAGCGCAACTTTGTAGGTCAGCATTTCTGGGCGAGGGGCTACTTCGTATCGACGGTAGGGCGAGACGAAGCGGTCATACGGCAATATATCCGTAACCAGGAGAAGGAAGACGAACGCCTGGATCAACTGGGCCTGTGGAGATGAACGGCCGCCAGTAGGCGGCACCAACCCGAGGGGCCGCGTTAGCGACCCCGTTCAGCCGCTTTGAGCTGCTCACATAACGAAAGCCCCCCGGCTTTGCCGGGGGATGGTTACTCGTCCTGGACATGATGGAAAAAACGGTGACGGTAATACCGGACGTTCAAAGCGGACATAGCCCTGTTCTAGGGGCCATTTCTCAACAAGGATTGATCATGATGATTGGAAGATGCAACTGGCTTTCGGCAGCGGTCCAGATCGGCCTGCTGGCTTGGTCTGGAACCACTTTGGCCGCCGACCAGGTATATGTGGCCAATGAAGGCGCTGACACGGTCAGCGTCCTCGATGCGGTATCGTTGAAAACGCTGACGAACGTGCGCGTCGGCAAGATGCCTCACAACGTGCAAGTGTCGCCCGACGGCAAGCTCGCATGGTTGACCAATAACGGCGAGCCTGACCAGGCAGCCGACGCTTCTGCGCACAAGGGCATGGCCCAAGGCGACCACGATGCGATGGGAAAACCGGGCGCGATCTGGGCCATCGACACCGCGACCAACACGGTCGTCGCCAAGGTGCCGGTGGGTTTGCACCCGGCCCATGTGGTGGTTTCACCAGACGGTCGCCTGGCCTATGTCACCAATGGGGGTGACAACACGGTCACTGTGATCGACACAGCAGCGCGGAGCCACGTGGCGACGATTCCGGTTGGTCAGTTTCCCCATGGTCTTCGGTTCAGCCCGGATGGCAAGGAGGTCTACGTCGCCAATCTCAAGGGTGGCACGGTATCGGTCATCGACACCGCCAGCCAGAAGGAGGTTGCGCAGGTGCCGACCGGCAAAGGTCCGGCCCAGACTGGCTTCACGCTGGACGGCCGCTTGGCCTTTGCCTCGTTGTCCGGCGAAAACGCCATTGCCGTGATCGACCCAGCAACGCGCAAGGTGATTCGCAAGGTTGCGGTAGGAACGGTGCCGATCCAGTTGTACGCCACACCTGACTCGCGCACGCTCCTGGTGGCCAACCAGGGTACGCGCAAGATGCCGGGCAAGACCGTCAGCATGATTGACCTGGAGACTTTCAAGGTCGTCAAGACAGTCGTAACTGGCGCTGGTGCTCATGGCGTGGTCGTTGATCGTGAAGGGCGGTACGCCTATGTGACGAACATCTACGCCAATTCGGTTTCCGTGCTTGACGTGAAAGATCGCAAGGTAACGAAGACCGTTCCTGTCGGTAAGGCACCCAACGGCATCAGCGTAACGCCTTGAGTGGGGCCCGTCGCCTACACCCGTCCGGTACGGTACCGTACACAAAAATGTAGAACAAGCCAGCGCCAGCCTTGCCGTATGTCCAAATGACGCGCACGCGCACGCGCACGCGCACGCGCACGCGCCCGACGCACACCATCAGCACAAGCACTGACAGCCTCGGGCAAGAACCTCTTCCCGCGTGGCGTGTTAACGCTAAGCCGCCATGTCTGGAGGCCAGTCGTGCGTTTCCGGCTGGCATGACTTGCACCACGCATAGAGCGCGTCGTACATCACCATGCCATGGCCAATATGCAAGGCCCCATGAATCGCCTGACAGAAATGTAATTTTTGAAACATCTTCCCGTTAGCCTGGGTTCGCAAAATGCATGATGTGCATTCACACAAGATAGGCGGATGCGAATGCGAAGTACAACAACCTGAATTTCAGTGGCCGAGGGTGCAATGCTGCGTGAGGAACTAATGTTGAACGTGGATTGGACCGAAGCGGTGGTGCTGTTCAATGTCGACTCGCGTTATACCTGTGGTGCGGTCGTGATTCCTGGCATGCGCAAGATCGTTCATCCGGCTAAGCAGGCCATCAACACAGAGCACCGATGAACGGCTACGAACTACCACCGGGCGCCGCGGGCTTGGTTGCCGCGCTTGCTGTTGGTCTGGTGATTGGCTTGGAACGCGGCTGGCGCGACCGCGAATTGCCGGAGGGTGGGCGTGTTGCGGGCCTGCGCACCTTTGCGCTGACCGGACTGCTCGGCGGTGTGCTTGGACATCTGGAGCCAGATTTCGGCCCCTGGCCTTTGCTGGGTGCGCTGCTCGGACTTGCCCTGCTGCTGACGGTGTCCTACGCCCGTAATTCCAAACTGTCAGGCAACCTGAGTGCCACTACCCCGGTGGCGATGCTATTGACTTTGGTCCTGGGTGCCTTTGCGGCACACGGCAACATCACCTTGGCGTTGTCGGCAGCGGTGATTGGGGCCGTGTTGCTGGACCTCAAGCCGACCTTGCACGGTTGGCTGCGCTTGATTGATCACCGCGAGTTGACGGCATCGCTGCAACTGCTGGTGTTGTCCATGGTCATCCTGCCCTACCTGCCCAATACGGGCCTCGGGCCCTATGCCGCGCTCAATCCGTACCAGCTGTGGTGGGCAGTCATCCTGATTGCGGGCCTGTCGCTAACGGGCCACTTTGCCATGCGGATTACCGGTGCGCAAAGGGGTGTGCTGTGGACGGGGATTCTGGGAGGGCTGGCTTCTTCCACGGCCACCACGTTGGCTTTGGCTCGTTACGCACGCGCGCAGCCTTCGCTGGCCGGCGCGGCGGCAGCTGGCACGTTGGCCTCCTGTGGTGTCATGTTTTTTCGCATGGTCGTTCTGCTGGGCGTCATCCAGCCGACGTTGTTGCCCACCTTCGGCAGCGCCCTAGTGGTCACTGGCGTGGTGCTGCTGTGTATGGCGCTATGGGGGTGGCGCAAGTTGAACCGCACTGCAGTGGGAGAGGGCGCTGTCGGCGCGATGGCGCCATTCGACCTTGGCACCGCGCTCGGTTTTGGTGTGCTGCTCGCTGTCATGAGCGTCCTGGTGCCAGCGGCAAAGCAATGGCTGGACACCAGCGGCCTCTATGTGCTGTCGGCGGTTTCTGGCCTTGCGGACGTGGACGCGATCTTGATCTCGCTCGCTCGGCTGCATGGTGCCGGTGGATTGTCCACGGGCGCCACCGTCACGGCGCTCGGTCTCGCGACGTTGGCAAACATGGTGGCTAAGGTCGGCATCGCCTGGACGACAGGTGGTGCGCAGGTCGGTAAATCGGTTGTTTTTGGCTACCTCGGCGCGATGGCGTCCGGAGCTGCCGTATTGGCGCTGAGCGTGACGCTTTCGTGAGCGTCCACCGGCCACGTCTTCAGAATTTTGTGTTTAAACAATAGGGATCACCGCTATGGAAAAGTCATTTCATCGCTTCTCTGAACTGTTTGCCCAGCTCGGCTTGCGCATGGACGCGGCAGGCATTGGGGAGTTCTTGGAGGTCCACGCTCCACTGCCGGCCGATGTGCTGCTGGCCGATGCGCCATTCTGGACACCATCTCAGGCGACTCTGTTGCGCGAAGAACTTCTGGAAGACGCGGACTGGGCCGAAGTAATTGACCGGTTGAATGCCGCCTTGCGTGCGCCAAGGGGGAGGTCATGATGGCTATTAGGAATCGCCTGTCGTTGGGGGTGGTAATGGTGTCTCTCGCGCTGAGCTCGATGGTTCACGCGCAGGAGGTCAAGCTTGGGTCGAGTGTTGAAGGGTTGCTGCAAGCGGCCTGGGAGCGAAACCCCGAAATCGCAAGCATGCGTTTTGATGCCGATGCCGCTGCCGAGCGTGTCGTACCCGCGGGTGCCTTGCCGGATCCAAAGTTCAGCATGGAACTTCGTGACCTTACCCGGATGGGCGAGCGCAACCCGACGCTGCTGCCAGGGCGTGTGGGCAGCACGCGATACCTGCTCACACAGGAATTGCCGTGGTTTGGGAAACGGGGCCTCAAGCGTGAATCGGCCCAATTGCAGGCCGAAGCGGCCCGAGGGCGAGTGGCTGGCACCTGGAGTGAACTAGCGACCAAGATCAAGACGACATACGCCCAACTCTACTATCTGGACCAGAACGAGCGGCTGACCAGGGAGATCCTGGACCTGATGACTCGCCTGGAAAAAGTCGCCCAGGTGCGCTACGCCGGTGGCCTGGCCGCGCAGCAGGACGTGATTCGTGCGCAGCTGGAGCAAACCACCATGCGCAACGAATTGATTGCACTCGAAGCAGAGCGAAGTCAGTTGCAGGCCAAGCTGAAAGCGCTCGTGGGGCGCCCTGCCAGCGAGATGCTGGCTACGCCAGAGAGCATTCGCACACTTCCGGCGCCTGAGACCATGCGATTTGATGTCCTGGAGCAGCGTGCACGGTCCAGCAATCCGCTGCTGAGAACCGAGGAGTCACAAATCCAGGCTGCAGAAAAGAACCGTGACCTCACCTACAAGAACCGCTATCCGGACTTTGCGGTGGGGGTGTCACCCATCCAGTACGGTAAGTCGATCCGGGAATGGGAGTTGATGGTCGAGGTCACCATTCCCTTGCAGCAGGACACCCGGCGCGCACAGGAGCAGGAAGCACAGGCCATGCTGGATGCCGCCCGCTCGCGCCGCGAAGCGGCCACCAACCAGGTACTGGCGGATCTGTATGAAAACATTGCTGGCCTGGAAGCGGCGCGCCGTACGCTGGCGTTGACTACAGAAAGTTTGCTACCCCAGTCGGAACTGACGTTCCGCTCTGCATTGGCAGGCTATGAATCGGGCAAGGTGGACTTTGCCACGTTGCTGGATGCACAGAAGCAAATACGCCAAGCCAAACTCAATCAAGTCAAAGCAGGAGTCGCGGCGCAGATTCGCCTGGCAGACATCGAGCGCATCGTGGGAGAAGATCTATGACAACAACTATCAAGGTGGGCGCGCTCGTGCTGGCCGCCACGGCACTGGCTGCGGGAGGCGGCTATTGGTACGGGCAACGCCAGTCCGCTGCACATGGATCAGTGCAGGCGACATCGACTGTTGCTTCGGCAAACGATAAGAAGGAGCGCAAGGTTCTCTATTACCGCAATCCGATGGGCTTGCCCGATACGTCCCCCACGCCCAAGAAGGACCCGATGGGGATGGATTACATCCCCGTCTACGAGGGCGATCAGGAACCGGAAGCCGGAAGCGCCAACCAGATCAAGATCAGCACCGACAAGGTTCAGAAGCTCGGGGTGCGCGTTGAGGCTGTCAGCCTGCGCAACCTGGACAAGATGGTGCGCGCGGCAGGCCGCATCGAACCCGACGAGCGCCTGACCTACGCCATCACCCCCAAGTTCGAGGGCTACGTCGAACGCTTGCATGTCAACGCCACCGGCCAGGCCGTGGGCAAGGGCCAGCCGTTGTTCGAGGTCTACAGCCCAGAGCTGGTGTCGGCGCAACGCGAATATGCGATTGCCGCCCAAGGGGTCGACGCCTTGAAGGGCGCCAGCGTGGAAACACAGAAAGGAATGCGAGAACTCGCCGAATCGGGCCTGACGCGCCTGCGCAACTGGGATATTTCGGACGAGCAGGTGAAGGCGCTGACTCAGTCGGGCACGGCGCGCCGCACCCTCACATTTCGCTCGCCGGTGGCAGGCATCGTGACCGAGAAAAAGGCGGTACAGGGCATGCGTTTCATGCCAGGCGACGCGCTCTACCAGGTCACTAACCTGTCTTCAGTGTGGGTGATAGCCGATGTATTCGAGCAGGACATCGGCATGGTCAAAACAGGGGCAAAGGCCACGGTTCGCATCAACGCCTACCCGGACAAGGTATTCACCGGTTCCATCACCTACGTCTATCCAACGCTCACGGCTGAAACTCGCACCGTGCCCGTGCGGGTCGAATTGACCAATGCAGGTGGGTTGCTAAAGCCGGGCATGTTTGCACAGGTGGAACTGCCCGCCGCCTCCAAGGGCACCGTGCTGACGGTACCGACGTCGGCCGTCATCGACAGCGGAACACGGCAGATCGTTCTGGTGCAACTCAAGGAGGGGCGTTTCGAGCCCCGCGAAGTCAAGGTCGGCGCGCGCAGCGAGGACCGCATCGAAATTATCGAGGGCGTGCAGGACGGTGAGATGGTCGTAGTGGCCGCCAATTTCCTCATCGATGCGGAAAGCAACCTCAAAGCCGCCATCGGAGGCCTGGGGCATACAGGACACGGGACTCAAGCCACTCCTGATGGATCAGCAAGCACCAAGGCCGTCACAGGCGTGGGTCACCAAGCCGAAGGCACAGTAGAGGACATCGATACGAAGTCCTCCACGGTGACGCTGGCACATGGCCCGGTGCCCAGTCTCAAATGGCCCGCCATGTCGATGGAGTTCAAGGTCGCCCACAGCGGCTTGCTCAAGGAGCTCAAGCCGGGTGCCCTGGTTGCCTTTGAGTTCGTCGAGCGCGGGCAAGGCGAATGGGTAATCACCGCCGCCCGGCCCCAGGGCAAAGCCCCGGCCAATCCCCACGCCGGTCACAACTGATTTTCGGGAAACAATATGCTTGCGAAGATCATCGACTGGTCCGGGAGAAACCGTTTCCTGGTACTGCTGGCGACCCTGTTTGTTATTGTTGGCGGTATCTATGCTGTGCTCAAAACACCGCTGGATGCGCTGCCGGACCTGTCAGACGTTCAGGTCATCGTCTACACCGAGTATCCGGGCCAGGCCCCGCAGGTGGTCGAGGATCAGGTCACGTATCCGTTGACCACCTCCATGCTGTCGGTTCCCAAGTCCAAGGTGGTGCGGGGCTTCTCCTTCTTCGGCGCCTCGTTCGTCTACATCATCTTCGAGGATGGCACTGACATCTACTGGGCCCGCTCACGCGTGCTCGAATACCTCAACTTCGCAGCGGGGCGCATGCCCAAGGGTGTGACACCGCAGATCGGCCCGGATGCGACTGGTGTGGGCTGGGTGTACCAATATGCGCTCTTGGCCAAAGATATGACCCTGGCCGAATTGCGTAGCTTGCAGGACTGGTACCTGCGCTACCAGTTGACCAAGGCCCATGGCGTGGCCGAAGTGGCGTCGATGGGCGGGTTTGTGCAGACCTACCAGATCACCGTCGATCCGGTGAAACTGCGGGCTTACGGCATTCCCTTGGCCAAGGTCTCCCAGGTGGTGCGCGACTCGAACCGCGACGTCGGCGGGCGCGTGGTGGAGATGGCCGAGACCGAGTACATGGTGCGTGGCAAGGGCTATCTGCGCGGGGTGGCCGACATCGAGAGCCTGGTCGTCAAGGCGGAAAAAGGCACACCGGTGCTGATCCGTGACATTGCCCGTGTTGAACTGGTACCGGACGAGCGCCGTGGCGTGACCGAGCTCAATGGCGAGGGCGAGGTGGTCTCCGGCATCGCCGTGGCCCGCTACGGCCAGAACGCGCTGGAGGTGATTCACAACCTCAAGGAAAAGATCGCCGAGGTCTCGGCGGGCCTCCCGCCGGGCGTGAGCATCGAGGCGGTGTACGACCGATCCGACCTGATTCACCGGGCCATCGATACGCTCAAGCGTACCTTGCTGGAAGAGAGCCTGATCGTTGCCCTGGTCTGCATGGTCTTTTTGATGCACGTTCGCTCGGCCCTCGTGGCTATCTTGATGTTGCCCGTGGGTGTGCTGATCTCATTCATCGCCATGCGCCTGCTGGGCATGAATTCCAACCTGATGAGCCTTGGCGGCATCGCCATCGCCATTGGGGCGATGGTGGATGCGGCCATCGTCATGATCGAGAACGCGCACAAGCACTTGGAACGTCTCCCGCCCGAGCACAGCAAGACCGATCGCGTGGAGGCGATGATCGCCGCCTGCAAGGAGGTGGGGCCTGCGCTGTTTTTCTCGCTGCTCATCATTACCGTGTCCTTTCTGCCGGTATTCACACTGGAATCACAGGAAGGGCGCATGTTCTCGCCGCTGGCCTATACCAAGACCTTTGCGATGGCCGGGGCCGCGCTGCTGTCCGTGACGCTGGTGCCCGTGCTGATGATGCTGTTCATCCGGGGAAAAATCATGCCCGAATCCCGCAACCCGGTGAACCGGTTCCTGATCTGGGTCTACCGCCCCATCATCGCCACCGTGATGCGCTGGAAGAAGCTGACCGTCGCTGCTGCGCTCCTGGTGCTGGGCATTTCGTTCTATCCCGCCAGCCAGCTCGGCTCTGAATTCATGCCTACGCTCAACGAAGGCTCGTTGCTGTATATGCCCGCCTCGCTGCCAGGCATGTCGATTACGAAGGCGGCCGAGCTGATGCAGACGCAGAACAAAATCATCAAGAGCTTCCCGGAGGTGGTATCGGTCTATGGCAAGGCTGGGCGCGCCAACACCGCCACCGACCCGGCGCCGACCGAGATGTTCGAGACCGTCATCAACCTCAAGCCCGAGTCCGAATGGCGCCCCGGCATGACGACCGACAAGCTCATCGCGGAACTGGACAAGGCATTGCAATTCCCCGGCGTGTCCAACGCCTGGACCATGCCCATCAAGGCGCGCATCGACATGCTGTCCACCGGCATTCGCACGCCCATTGGCATCAAGGTCTACGGCAATGACTTGACCGAAATGGAACGCCTGGCGCGCGAGATTGAAACAGTGGTCAAGCAGGTGCCGGGAACGACCTCCGCTTTCGCTGAGCGCATCACGGGGGGCTTCTACCTCAACATCGAGCCCGACCGAGAGCAACTTGCGCGCTACGGTCTGGCGGTCGGAGATTTGCTCGAGGTTGTAGGTACGGCGCTGGGCGGAGAAATGGTGACCACGACGGTCGAAGGCCGGGAGCGCTTTGGCGTCACGGTGCGCTACCCACGCGAGTTGCGCACCGACCCGCAGCAGATCGCCCGCGAAGTGCTGGTGCCCACCATGGACGGCGCGATGGTGCCGCTGGGGCAGGTGGCCCGGGTCGAAGTGGCAAAGGGTGCGCCGGGCATCCGCACTGAAAATGCGCTTCTGTCTGCTTACATCTTCGTGGACATCCGTGAGCGTGACATCGGCAGCTATGTGGCAGACGCGCGCAAAGCCGTGAACGAACAGGTAAAGTTTCCGCCGGGCTACTACGCGACCTGGAGTGGCCAGTTTGAGTCGATGGAACGTGCGGTGCAAAAGATGAAGGTGGTCATTCCCGTCACCTTGCTCATCATCTTTCTACTGCTGTACCTGAACTTCAAGCGCCTGACGGAAACCCTGATCGTCATGCTGTCGGTGCCGTTTGCCTTGGTCGGAGGGGTCTGGCTCATGTGGTTGATGGGCTACAACATGTCTGTGGCCGTCGCGGTGGGCTTCATCGCCTTGGCGGGGGTGGCCGCTGAGACCGGGGTGATCATGTTGATCTATTTAGACCATGCCTGGGAGGAAATTCAGGCAAAACGCCGCGCTGAAAACAAAGAGCCTGGCGTTGCGGATCTTTATGAAGCCATCATGGAGGGTGCGGTTGAGCGGGTGCGTCCCAAGATGATGACTGTGGTCGCCATCATGGCTGGCTTGCTTCCCATCCTGTGGGGAACTGGCACAGGCTCGGAAGTCATGAGCCGTATCGCTGCACCGATGGTTGGAGGGATGATTTCCTCGACCGTGCTGACGCTGGCAGTAATTCCCGCTATTTATGGCTTGGTCAAGCAGTTTGAACTTCGAAGACAGCGCGCTTCGGGAGTGGATTCGCAATCCATCCGACCCACTCTGGTGCCATGATGCATGAACGATGGTCGCTTCCTTGATGTGCATCACCGCCTTGTCTCCGTGCTGCCCATGCCAACCTTCTTCTATGGCATGAAACCGGGCGACGAGGTGGCGCTGGAGATCGAGGCGGGCAAGACCTTGCTGGTGAGCCTGCAGACCGTCCATGTGGACGAGTGTGTGGCAAAGGTGTAGTTCGAGATGAACGGCCAGTCGCGTATGACCAGCGTGGCCAAGGCCGGCGCGGCCACGGCGGCACAGCGCGAAACTGCGGAACCCGGCAACCCGCTGCATGTAGGTGCACCTATGCCCGGGGCCATCGTGACCGGGGCGGTGACTGCAGGTCAGCAGGTGAAGGCGGGAGCCACGCTGTTGTCGCTGGAGGCCATGAGGATGAAGACCTGAACGGATTGCACTTATCGAAACCGGTTTGGTGTTCAAGCTACCGGGACCACCTCTTGCGAAAGGTTGGAGGAGAACGCTGTCGATTCAACGATAGGGACGCTGCTCTAAGTTACTTGACTCGGAGAGAAATCTTGATAGGGTTTTACCAAGTAGGGCCGTATGCGAAAAACCATCTTCCTCTTCTTCCTGCTGCTGGGCATCGGTCTTGGCTACCTGCCCGCGCGCCATGACGACTGGGGCCTGAAGATCGTCATGATGGCCGTGGGCGCGCTGTTCGGCGGCGCGATCGGGGGCGGCCTGTCGCAGATTGGAAAGCCGCGAGCACAAGACAAGGTTCGCCACTGGCGGACTGAGGAAGAGATCGAGCCGATTCCAGGTGGAGGAGGTTCGGGCCGTGATCTAGCTGTGAACTTCTGGCGTGATGAAGGGCATCAGCCATTCACGAAGCCGCCTCGTCCGGAGCATGGAACCCGTATGTTCGACGCGGACAAGAACATCTGACGGGGCTATTTCTTCAAGGCATCCCTGACCGCTTGCTTCGCGTCGTCGATGAACGGCGCTGCATCCTCCTTCACCTGCTTGCCCGATTGCAGCAGCAAGGAGCGTTCGGATGCCAATGTGCCATCGGGGGTTTTCGTGATTTGCGCCTTGCGATCGAACGCCCCCTGATCGGCGGATGTGGTCGCACGGATGCGCTCGCCTTCCTCGCGGATCGCGCTGCGCATGGGCGACGGCGCTCCAGCCGATGGAGCGGAAGTTGAGGTACCACCGAATCGACGTACCTCACCCTGATTTGAGTGGTGACGCTCCGTGAGGTCAGGTCTCAATGCGGGATCCCCGGAGTTCCGCAGATGCTGGGCCTGAAGTTCGCCGAACGCCGTGGGCACAGCGGCCCCATCCGAGAACACCTGTTGAGGCCGCAGGGATTGCCTCGCCAACTCCGCTTCCATCAACACGCGAGCGGAAGCGCTGCTGCCACCATACTGTTCCGCGTAGCGGGTGAACATGGCGAGGTTGTGGGGATCCTGGGCAATGTCGATCGAGATGGTCTCGCCGCGCTCATAGGCCGTTGAGACACGTTCCGCGAAGGCGCTTCTTTCCGAGAGGCTGGCGTCAGCGCGTTCGGTGCGGGAAGTCGTCGACGCCAACCGCGATGTAAGGTCCTGTGCTTCGCGTGCGTCGCTGGCGATCACGCTCATGAAGCTCTTGTCTCTGGATGCTCGGTCTCCGAACTGTTTGAAATCAGTGATCTGTTCACTTGACATCGAGGCGAGCGCCTTTTGTTCGGCTGCGGTGAGGTTCGAGCTGTAGTTCTTTTCGGCGATGGCATTGCCGCCGAGCCCGGCGATGGGAGTGCTGAGGCCCAGATGCCCGGAAGCTCCTATGGCAATGCGTGCTACCTGTGCCTGCGTAAGTCCTGTCGAGTCCGCCACGCTCTTGCTGATCTGATCCAGCCGGTTGAGCGTCTCGCCGAACTGCTCGAAGCTGCTCGACGTGGAGCCGGTGCTGCTGCGCGACGAGCGCAGCTTGGCGACGCCCTTGGTAAAGGCCTCCGCCAGCACGGACGACCGTTCGCTGCTGGCCGCGACCGCCTCGCTGCGCGCGGCATCCACTTGCCGGCTCGCATCCTGCACGTCCTGCTCGGACACGCGCATCGACACGACGCGCGAGGCGTAGCCCTGGTTGCGCAGCAGGCTCACCGCCGTCCTGCCTGTGAGTGCGTTGGATGAGAAGGTGTTGCCGCTCAGATCATGCTGCCAACTGCCCATGAAGGCCGAGGTGCGGTTTGGCGCGAGCTGCATCTGATCCATGGAGACATTGCCCAGCGACGTGTTCCCCACGGTGGATGCCGAGGTTGTGCCCGACAGCATGGCCTGCAGTCCCGACAGCCCACCCACCAGTGCCGTGCCAAAGTTCTCCATGCGCTTGAGCGCGGCCCAGGCGATGAACGGAATGCTGATGGCCAGATAGCCCACGATGGCCTCGCCCGACAGCGCTCGGGAGTAGATGACCGAGGCCGTCTGCAGGGCCAGGGCCTTTGCGCCAGTTCCGAGATCGGCGGCAGCCGCCAGGTCGTACGCCGCATAGATCGAGGCCATGTAGTTCAGGATCGCGTAGAGCGGCGGCCACAGCTGGATCCAGATCAGGATGGCCGCATAGCCCTTGAAGGCCAGCATGGTCTCGCGGCCGCTGGTCAGCAAGAGCAGGAGTACGAACAACGGGAAGAGGGCGTAGGTCACCGCTTCGATCACATTGCGGAACACCGGCAGCGCCTGCTCGGCGACCTTGCCGTAGTTGAGCCACGAGGCGTTCATTTGGGCCACGGCCTGGGCCCTCCCCACCGCCAGCACCATGGCAGCTGGATCGTTGACCTTCTGCCCCACGATCTTGCCCGTGTCCTCGAGGGCGTTGAGCATGGCGTTCTGGCGGATGATGTCCGCGGCGGTGGCCGAGGCATTGGCGATGCCGTTCTTCAGGTAGGCCTGCTGGATCTGGCCCGCGATGGCAGCGGCGGCCGCCGTGCCTGGCAACGTCGGGTTGAGCTGGAAGGAGAGCCGTCCCTGGATGCGCTGCAGCTGTGCCGGCAGCCGGCCGTTCAGGCTCAGGTACACATTGGGGCAGGTGTCCACGCCCACGGCGCCGCCCGCGCCCGTCAATGTGCTGAAACGCGCCGGATTCGGCGAGGCCATCAACGGCCAGACGTCATCGGAGGCGGAGAAGGTCGCCGGATCGAGCGTGCCGTCGACCAGGTCGTAGGTCGTGCAGTTGTGGATGAAGTTCACCAGGTCCGTGCGGAAGGCCGGATCCTGGAACACCACAGTGCCGGTCTCGCGCACGAGCCGGTTGCCGAACATCAGCCCGTTCTGCTGATAGGACAGCTCGGCCGGCATGGCTCCAGCGCCCGGGATCACCTGGAAGGCCGTTTCGAACATCCCCGTGAGTGTGTGCCCGATGGTGCTGGTCAAGCTACCCAGCAGCGCCACGCCGAACGGCACATTGTCCACGACCTTGACCGCGGAGCCGCCGGTCTTGTCGACCACGCCCACCGTCACCTTGGGCACGATCAGGATGCCGAAGACGAGCACCACCGAGGCCAGCCACTTCCAGCCCTGGAGTTTCTCTGGCGCAAAGGCATAGGCGATCAGCGCCGCCACAAAGCCGCAGAATGCCACTGCCGCGACGGCCGAGGCATAGTCATTGGAGGCATGGATGGCCGCGGCCGCGTTGAACACGCCGAACAGGCTGTCGGCGTTCTGGTAAGCGTAGATCTCCCACATGGCTGTGCCGCTTCATCGGTGTCAGCGCGACAGGTAGGCCGCCTGCTGGCCCAGCATGTCCATGACGTGCTGAGGCATGCTGGAGCGCAACTGCCGCTCCAACTGCTCGAGGTGGCTGGCCACGGCCCTGTACGAGCCGACCTTCTGGTATAGCAGGTTCTTCTCCTGCGAGATCTGCAGCAGCATGGCCTGCGCGCGCTGCCGCACCTGGTTGGCCTGGTCGCGCTGGGTCTGCTGCAGCGTGTAGTCCTTGGCGAGGGCCGCCATGCCCAGGCGCAGGTTACGCTCCAGGAACACGTAGGCGTAGTCCGCCGCGATCACGTCGCGGTACTGGCCGATCAGGCTGTCGGCCAGGCCCGAGCCCGGGATGCTGGTGCCGACCGAGAGCATCTTGTAGACGGGCTCGGTGGTCTGATTCACGAAACCGACCTCGGCCGAATTATTGGGAATCGGCGTGCGCGTGGCGATCTTTTCCGCGATCGAACGCATCATCGTCTCCACCTTCGCCGTGAAGGGGACGTGGCTGTAGTTGGTATTGAGCGAGACCACGTCGCAGTTCGTGTAGTCGTTGCAGCGCAGCAGGTGCTGGACGACATTGGTGCCGGAGCCGGCGGCCTGACCGTAGAGCAACTGGCTGATGGAGGTGAGCGTCGGGGCGATGGGCTCCGGATCGCGCTTCGACTCCTCGGGGTAGTAGATGATGGTGCCGACCATGCTCATGATCAGCTCGCGTTCGGCATCGTCCAGGTAGGCGCCGGTGTACTGCAGCGCTCTCCAGGTCAGGTTGCCGACGAAGGGGGCCTTGTTGCGCACATTGGCATCTCCCGACGAGCGCGCCGACGACAGGATGCTGGGCCGGTCGGTGCCGCAGCGCTTGCGCGCCGAGTCCCGGTCGCTCTCCAGCCCCATGTCGATCGCGAGATCGGCGCAGGTCTCCTGCGAGCTGTAGCCCACGGCCTCCGCCGCCGTACTGACGATGGCTTTCGCGGTTTCGCAGGAGTTGATGCGGGCGTTGTTGATCCAGGTCTCCAGGCCCTTGGCCCACTTGGTCAGTCCGCCGAGCAGCGGCGAGACGGCCTCCAATGCCAACTGGAAAGCGATGCCGGGCAGCGCCGCCGTGATGTTGCGTAGCATGTTCTTGAACTCCTGCGCGGAGATGTGCGAGAAGCTGCCCCCGAACACGTCGATCCCGCCGCAGCCTGCTTTCGCGCTCGGGAACTGGATGGCCGCGAGCTGGTAGACCTTGTTTGGCGAGCGCATCATCAGACTGCCGCCGGTGTAGGTGTTGTAGGTCTGGCCGCGGAACGCGCCGGGTGCGGTGTAGTTCCCGATGGCCCCCAGGTTGTTGAACATGTCATTGACCTCGCTGTTGAGATCGGCGCGGCTGGGCATCGCAGCGCACAGCAGCGACAGGGCGACTGCTGTGGCGACCGCCTTGCGCGCAGGAAGAGTGCGGGAGCGGATGGACATGGAAACTTCCTATGGAAGCGCCAGGCGCCGGGCAGCGCCGGGCAGCATGGCTTCGCCCGCGGGTGAAGCCACCGTGGCAATGCGCTCCAGCAGTTGCGACTCGGACAGCACACCAAAGCCGATCGGGGTGATCTTTCCGGTGAAGGGCTGGGCCAGGAACACGGCTGGTACCTGGGTCACCTTCAGCGCGGTGGCGATGCCGTTGTCGGGGCGCGCCTTGGGGAAGCCCGGCATCGGGCCTCCGTCCACGCTCACGGCCACCACCTGGATACCGTGGCGTGCCTCGAAAGCCTGCAGGGTCGGCGCGAAGGCGTGGCAATACGGACAGTCCGAACGGTAGAAGAAGAACAGCACATGGTCGCGGCCCAGCGATTCAACGGAGGTGGAGCGGCCTGCGCGCTGCTGCTGGTCGAAGACCTCCAGGGCTTGCGCATTGACCGGGCGGCCCTGCAGCGTTGGATCGAGCTCCGGCGTGGCCCAGGCCACGCGCTGCGCCACGTCGGCGAAGTAGGAGGCGCGGTTCACCACCTGCATCTCCAGCTCCATGTAGCGCCGCACGTTGCGCTCGGTCGGCCGCATGATCGCGATGTTGCGCAGGTCTTCCAGGGTCTTCTGCAGGCGCTCGAACTCCACCAGCGCGGGTGGCCGCGACGGCGCGGTGGGCAGGGGCGGGATGGCCGGCGCGGGCCGGGCGGTGGGTGCGGGCTCCTCCGAGGGTGGATCCTCGTAGAAGTGCCAACCGCGCCAGCCGTCGTACCAGTAGGGGCGCTGGGATTCACCCAAGGGCGCGGGCGGAACAACGCCCTGGGCGGAGGCCATGCCAATCACCATGGCGGTCACGGAGACCGCCGCGGCTGCCAGAAGCGAAGGGCGACGCGCGCGCATGGTCATCCCCTCAGAGCAGCGACTTGGGCGGCAGGCCCGTGGCGCAGTAGTTGATGCCGAACTCGATCGTCTGCTTGCGCGGCGCCTTGGCATCCGGGAGGCGGACACCCTCCTGCCAGAAGAGCACCTTCAGCCGGCTGCAGCCCGGCGCGCGGTAGCGCTGCTCGGTGGTGACGTCGATGTAGATCGGCGACGTGGCCTCGAAGCGCTTCGTGATGGCATCCGCGCTGTCACCTGTCAAAACGCCATGAGCCGTACCGTCCGCGGATCGCAGCGCAGCCAGCATGACGGGCCGCGCGCCGGGCACCGGGGTGCGGGACGGCTCGGCCTGAATCGGAGACCAGGGGCCGAAAAGCACCGTTCCGGCCAGGCAGACGGCGGTGGAGCGCGCAAAAGCGGCTATTCCAGTCATTGGCACCTTCCTTCCCCAAAGTAACAGTTGCTGGCCCGATTGGCGGCGCCGCCCTGGATGGCAGCGGCGTCAGGCAGCTTTGGAACGATCGAGGCATAGAACTCGGTGAGGTCCATGCGTGCGAAATCCAGCGCCTGGAGCTGGGCTATGCTGAAACCCGAGCAGTCTGGGGAGCGCGCCGAGCCCCAGCCCTTGACGACCTGCAGGCGGCCTTGTTCGTTGATGATCCGGGCCAGCACCGAGTTGAAGCAGCACTTGCCTGTCGTGTACTCGATGCAGGCCACGCACTTGCCCAGCACCCGGATGCAGGAGGAGCAGTAGGTGCCGACCGTGCGGCACAGCTTGGCGCCTTCCTTCAGGGCGAGCTTTCCTTCCTCTTCATTGCAAGACGTCAGCGACATCGCCACATAGAAGACCGCCAAGATCGCAAGGCTCCAGGGATCGAAGGCGATCACCACGCTCTCACCGGAATAGAGGACGGCGGAGCCGGCAGGCAGGGCGGTGCCGTTGATCGCGACGGTAACGCCATAGCTTGTGAAACTCCCGCTGAAGCCGCCTGCCATGAGCATGGCCTGCAGGCCCTGGTACAGGAACTGGCGGTTGCCGGCGTTCATCAGCACGTCGTAGACCAGCCGCGTGCCAACACCGAACATGCTCTGGTTGGTCATGCCGCGGCCTGCGGCGTCGGACATGCAGCAGTTCTTGAGCAGGCGGTCGCGGCAGCTGTTGACCTCGCCCTTGAACACCTGCAGGGTGTCTGTGTCGAGGTAGACGCCGGCCTCGCGCCCGGCTTCGAGGAAGGACATGGCGCGAGCGAAGTCGGCGTCGTTCGTGTACGCGGTGCTGAAGCAGTTGCCGGCGAGACAGAATACGTTGGCCGGGCAGTTGCCGTTGTCCTGGCATCCGCTGTAGTAGCTGGCGAGGTTCTCCAGCATGGTGGCGGGATTGTTCGCGACGTATCGTGCTCCTTGTACTGTCGGGTTGTCGGGCGAGACAAGCTCCCGCGGGGTGTTGGCCGAGGCCCGAGCACCCAGCAGCGCCTGGCACACAGGGTCGTTGGGCGTGAGCGCGCAGGTGGTGAATTGCGCGCTGGTCTGGCCCGAGAGATTGGGCCGGCCGTAGTAGAGGCGCTCGGGCGGTGCCGTGGTGTAGCCCGGCACCACGGACGAAGCGCTGGGCGCCGTGATTGTTCCCCGGATCACCGGGTTGGCCGAGTGCCCTGCGGCTGTGCCTTCCTCATGCGGACCGGCCACGGCCGCCGTTTGCGTGGCGAGGAAGCTGACCAGCGCGAAGCCGATGACGATCCGGCGCAGCAGCAGGGCAAGAGCGGTAGGCATGCCGTTTTCCTAGTTCCGCAGCCGGGCAAGGAATGGGGCGGCGTCGGCGCGGAACGCCGGGGCGGCGCGCTGCATGTGCTCGAGCGCGTAGTCCAGGCTCACGTCCCCTGCCGTGCGCAGGAAGGCCTCCGGCGGCGCGCAACTGCCCGCGGCGCAGGACTCGGGCCGCGTGCCGTCGCGCACCAGCACGAAACTGGGCACGCGCGCGATCGCAAAGCGGTCGAAGGCCTGCGGATCGATCTGCACCGCGACCTGGCGCTGGCCGATCAGCGGCTGCACCTGGGCCACGGTCTGGCGCAGCGAGCCGTTGGCCAGGCCCCGCAGGATGACCGAGGCCCGGGCGCGCGCCGCCTGGTCGATCAGGCGTTGCAGCGTGGGTCGGGGCATCGCCAGGCTGACGAAGACGAACAGGCCGGGGCCCTTGGCCAGACTCTGGGCCGCTTCCATCGCGTCGGCCTGCAAGGCATAGCCGCGCGCCAGCGCTTCCAGATCCATCGGTGTGCGTGCCACGGGCTGCGGCAGGGCGTCGACGGAGGGGGCAGTAGTCGCGGGGGCATTCGCCGGGAGGTCGATCGGCGGCATGCCGTGCTTGCGGCGCGCCTGCTCGATGTCCTGCTCGGTGACCGTGGGCTGTGCGCGGCGCGCACGCTCGATGTCGGCCTCTGTGATGGTCGGGCCGGCGGCCCAGGTTATAGGCATGGCGGCTGTTGTCGCCAGCAGGGAGAGCGCGCGCCGCAGGAGGGTGGGGAGGTCAGTAGCCGACACAGCAGTTCCTTTTCCTGAACAACATGAAGGCGAAGTCCTCGCCGCGCACTGGGTACTCCTTCCCGGCGCCCCAGGTCACAGTCGTGCGGCCGAAGGGCTGGCAGCACTTGCCGGCTTCCTTGGTGGTGTTGGGGATGGGGTGGGTGAGCTGGGTCTTGTAGGCGGTCTTGTTCATCACGGGCTCGAAGTACGGCCCGCACAGTCCCGCCTGGCCATGCCAGCCCCAGGCGATCAACTCGCGGTGCATCTTGGCCGTCAGGCGCTGGGCCATCAGGGCCGCGGTGCGCACACCGCCCATGTGGTACGGGACATGGCCATTCATTGGATAAAGGCCGCCCTGGCAGCCCGCGCACCAGAACATCTCCCGGATCCCGAAGCCCACCGAGGCGGCCACGCAGTCTGCAGCGCAGGCGGCGACCGCCACCGGGTTGGCGAACAGCGCCGCGTCCGGATTGATGATCAGGGTGAGCTCGTCGTCGGCCCACAGCGGATCGACCTCGGTGAGATAGGCCAAGTCGAACGAGCCTTTCTCCAGGCACGGGAAATCGGTCACCACCTCCAGGTAGTAGAGGACCGGGTTCACGTAGAAGTGGGCCTGGTAGAAGCTGCCGCCGTCGCCATCGCCCTCGGGGCGCGTGAAGCGGGCCGCCTCGGGCGCCGGAATACCGGGGTCGAGGTCGATGCCGCCCAGGGATGTCAGGCAGAAGGGCTTGCGCACGGCCTCGACGTGGCGCGCGGGCTCCCAGAAACCGATCGACAGGCCGATGATGGGATTCACGCCGCAGGTGCACAGCGGGCTGCTCGGGTTGTCGATGTCCTCCTGGTCGCCGAAGTTGCCGATTCGCGCGCCGCCGATGCTCAGCGGCAGGATGCAGCTCCAGCAGATATCGGTGATCGGGTTCGGAAATTTGCCGGTGCAGGTGGCTACCCCGGCGGCCGAGACCGAGGTGGTCAGCGTCAGGAGCAGCGCGGCGAGCAGGCTGGTAGTCAGAGAATGGAGCAAGCGGATCATCGCGGCACCTCCATCTCGTCGATGCGCAGCCGCTTGTCCTCCTGCGAGACCAGGGCCGGCACCTGGGCGATACCGAGCCGGCGGGTCAGCAGTCCCTGTTGGTCGTAATAGACGGGGATGCGCCAGGACTTCATCAGGTCCAGGTAGGAGCCACCCGTCAGGATGGGCTTGACCTTGCCCTGGTACCGCCCCAGCAGCTCGCGCGCCTGGCGGACCTGGCGGCCGTCGCGGGCGTCGAAGAACAGCAGGTGCCGCGACAGCGAAACCACGTCCAAGGGATTGGCCTTGGTGCCGGCGGCGAACAGCAGCTCGCCATGCGCGCCGAGGATGTTGCGGTCCAGCGTGTAGCTCGGGTCGTAGTAGAAGCTGCGCGGCTTGGCCGTGGTCTGCACACCGGCGACGGGGGGCGGGCTGCGCACCGCCTCCGTGCCGCGCGCGCGCGCATCCTGCTCGATCCTGGCCAACTCGCCCGAGCGCTCCTTCTCGCGCAGGCGCTGCTCGATCATCCGCAGCAGATGGGGCTCGGTGATCTCGTAGGTGGGGCCGAGGGTGCCGAGGTCGGTGGCGTGCGTGGAGGCGTTGGTGCCGGCCAGCACGGCGAACGCGAGGGCGAGGGCGAGGCGGGCTTTCATCGTGTGCCTCCGCGCAGGCAGGGGAGTTGCGCGACCAGCCGGTCGCGCGCTGCGCTGTCCTTCTGGTGGGCGGCGCGGATCAGGCCCATCAGGGCGGGATTGCCTTCGCCCTCGGACACGGCCTGTCGCAGCTCGGCCGTGGTCAACGCACGGCCGCAGCGCAACCGCAGGGCGGCGAGGTAGGTGCGTGCACCGCTCTCCGCCGCTGGCGCGATCTGCTTGAGCAGGCCCAGGTAGTCCGCGAGGGGTATGTCGCCTGAGGCCTCCTGGCTGGGCACCGCAGACAGCGGGCCGAACGCTGGGCTGGTCTGGGCCAGCGCGGTGCCTGCGGCCAGCGCGTGGCCCAGCAGGAGCGCGGTGAGGATGGAGACGCTGCGCATGTTCCGGCCTCTCAGAAGATCGGCACCACGATGCCCACCACCTGCTCGGCGCGCACCAGGCCGCTTTCGGCGTAGCGCGAATCGAAGCTGTGGGGGCCGATGCCCTGCACGTAGAAATGCCCGGGTGGAATCACCACGGGCGCGATGGGCGCCAGTGGGTGACCGTCGAAGGCATGGGTCTTGGCCAGGCCCACGGCCTCGCCGTTGACGAAGACCGCGCGGTCCAGGACCGTGACCACGTCGCCGGGCACGCCGCGCACCTGCTTGAAGAAGGGCTGGCCACGCAGGCCAGGGTAGTGCGCCTGGGCCTCGCCCGCGAACGCGAAGACGATCAGGTCGCCGCGGCGCACGGGCTGCTGCTGGAACTGCATCAGCGCCACGTGGTAGGGCAGGCTCGACGTCCAGTTGACCAGGATCGGCATGTGCGGCGTCGGGTCGATGAAGAGCCGCACGTAGGCGAAGCTCCAGATCGCGAAGACCGGCAGGTACAGGTACCAGCGCCGCCGCATGTGGTGCAGGAAATCGCCAAAGGCCTGGGCGTGCCGGTGCCACCAGCCTGGGGCCGGTAGCTGTGTCGGTGCCATGGCTTCGGTCGAGGTGGATTGCGTGGTCATGGCTGGTCCACCTTTCTGCGCAGCAGCGGCGTCAGATCCCGGCTGTTCGGTGCGCCGGCGATCGCGCTCTTGACCATCACCAGGCAGCCGCATTCGCGCGGCAGTTCGTCCAGCGCCGCGGGCAGGCGCTGAGAGAAGCTGCGCGCCAGCGCGAGCGCGCGTTCGCGCTCGGACTCGCTGCCGGTCTGGGTCAGCAACTGCGTGAACTCGGCCTCCTTGGCGCGGTAGACCTCGGACAGGTCCACCACGCCCACGACCAGGGCGGGCCGCAGCACCCAGCGGTCATAGGCGGCGATTCCGAGGGCAACCAGCAGCGCCGCAACCACGGCGTGGAGCAGCAGGGGCCGGGTCATAACGCATGCCCCCGCTGCCGCAGCAGTTCGGCAATCGCCTCGTCAATCGACAGCCCTTGTGCCCGTAACGCGTCGATGGGTGCGTTGTCCTCCAGCTTGTTCGAGAACAGCAGGTGCGTCGCGGGATCCAGGATGTTGCGCGCCACGCCTTCGCCCACGGGCGAGGAGATATACAGCTCCGAGAACGCGCCGGCTTCCGTGCGCAGCGAGTTCAGCAGCCGTTTCTTGGGCTCGTCCATCGCAAGCCGCCCCTTGCGGTCCAGCATCTCGATGGATTCGGGCTTTTGCCGCAGCAGGAACACCCAGTCCGAGCAATTGAATGCCGCCTCCATCTGCGCTGAGCCGTAGTAATCGTCCGCGCTCTGCGTGGCCGTACCCAGCGCGCCACCGTACTTGCGGGCACGCCGCGCGGCTTCCTCCACCACAGCGGCCTTCACCGGATCATCGGCGCCGATGTCGCCAAGCTGCTGCTTGAGCTCGTCGATGAACAGCACCTTGCGCCGGTTGCGCGTCAGGTACATCTCGCCGGTGATCTGGTGCAGCAGCAGGATGTTGACGACGGCGTGCAGGTCGGGCCGGCGCTTGAGTTCCTCGTTTTCGATGACAATGAAGTCGTTCGAGAAATCGACGTTGGCCCGCCCCTCGAAGAAGCGCTCGTACTGCCCGCCCCTGGCATAGGGGTTGAGCATGATGGCCAGATCCTTGATGCGCTGATCGCCCGCGACGCCCAGCTCCTCGATAGTTCCGGTCTTGAAGGCATCGCGCAGGCCGGTGATCGTGAGGTCGTTGCCGTGCTCGCGCCAGAGCTTGAGCACCATCGCCGAGATCGCCTTGTACTGGACCTCGTCCAGCGCGTGCTGCATCGAGCACATCTTGCTGATGCCCGGCACCAGCATGTCGATGTCCTCGTTGATGTCGTGCACGATCGTGAACGGGTTCAGGCAGATGTCCACGTCGGGCCGGAACTCGATGTAGGTGCCCTGGGCCTTGCGGCACAGCTTCTCGAAACTGCGGCCCAGATCCAGCATCCACACCTTGGCGCCGATCGCGCGGTACGACCAGGCCAACTCGTTCATCAGAACGGACTTGCCCGAGCCGGGTGCGCCGATGATCGCGAAGTTGTAGTTGCCCAGGTCGTTGTCGAACAGGTCCAGCGTCATGACCTGGCCGCGCCGCCCGCCGAACACCAGCGCCGGCGTGCGCGTGCCGCGCCATTCGGCGATCAGTGGCGCCATGTGGATGGCGTTGGCCATGGTCTTGCGCGTGACGCGGCGCATCTTGCCCAGATCCTTGTGGAATCGGGGTGTCAGCGTCATCGGCAGGCTGGCCAGCAGCGCCTGGCGGTGCATGTAGGCGTCGGCATTGAGCTGGAAACCTCGGGCGCGCCAGATGGCGTTCGCGGCCTCGTGCGCCGAGGCCGCCTTGTCCGGGGGCGTGAAGATCGCGAGCTGGTGGTACAGGCTCACCAGGCTGCCGCCGGTGTCGATCGCATTGGCCGCGGCCGACCAGTCGTCGAGCTTTTTGCGCACGTCCGGCATCACGTCGGCCATCTTGGACTTGGCGTTCTGTGTGGCGCGCACGTGATTCGCCGTGATGATGGACTTGGTGGCGTTGGGATCCAGCACGTGTACGCCCAGCGTGATCAGGAAGGGCGCGTTGTACTGCAACGCCGGCTGCATCAGGTCGCCGATCAGCGAGCCCATCTGCCACAGGGCAAAGCGCTCCGGGAACGACTTGATCGAATAGAAGCGCGCCTCCAGCACCTCGGCGCTGGTTTCCTTCCAGAGCGTGATCCCCGAGGGGTGCGGATCCTGGATGGTGTCGAAGTCCACGATCTGGTCGCGGATCTCCCGACCGTCGTCGTAGCGCAGCCTGCGGTCATCGTCGTAGTTCAGGTCCTCGGCATCCGAATGCGCGATGCGGTCGGGGTTGGTGAACAGCGCACACCAGTTGATGAGGTCGACCGCGTCGCAGACCCGGTTGGGCAGCATGGCCGAGCGCAGCGTGGCCGCCATCGAGTCGCGCAGCGCCAGCAGCGCTTCGCGCCGGTTCAGGTCGGCCGCGCTGCCCGGAAACGCCACGCTCAGCATCAGCCGGAAGTCGCGCAAGGTGTAGTGGAAGCCCGCCGTCAGCGAGGCCTGGGTGCCGCGCAGCAGGTGCTGCACCCGCTGGTGCGCCAGCTTGCGGAATAGGTTCTCGTTGGGCACGGGCCGCCCGAACGGGCGGGCCTTCTCGGCCTGGTCCTCGTCCTCAACCCGCAGGTTGGTGTACTGGCGCAGCTGGTGGCGCACGTGCGGCGAGGCGAACAGGTGGAACTGCAGGCCGGTGTCCGGCGGGCAGTTGGCATAGAGCGAGACCAGCACCTCGGCCATGCGCTCATCGGCGCCCGACTGCGGCATCACCTCGAGCATGAAGCCCATGCCGTCACGGTTCACGAAGATTTTCTCGTTGGCCAGGTAGGCGGAGTAGGGCAGCCAGCCGGCGAACTGCTCGGCGGGCGTGTCCGCGGCCATGCCGAACGGAAACAGTGGCGCGGCGCGGGTGCCGCCAGATTGAGCGTCGGTGGAGGAAAACAGCATGGCGGCCTCACTGCGGACGAGGGCCCAGGCCCGCCGGTGGCTGGGCGAGCGAGGGGAAGGCGTGGAAGGGGGCGGGGCGCTGCACCGCACCGCCGGTCGGGCCTGCGGCTTCGGGTTCGGCCGGGGGCGGTGTGCCTGCGGGGAGCGCTGTCGGTGCAGGCGCCGGAGGCGGGCGCAGCGGGGCGTACTGGTCGCGGATGCGCTGGCGCACATGGTCGATCTGCCAGCGTCCGGCATCGACCTGCACATAGACATAGCCCTGGTCCCAGAGATCGCCGTCAGCGTCTTCCCAGGGCTTGGTCCACAGGCGCAGCACCCGAGCCTGGGAACGCAGTGCCAGGGCAGGGGCGCCTTCCGCGCCGCCATCGGCAATGCTGCGCGGCGCGCCGGCAATCGGCTGGCGCGCTGGCGGCGATGAGCCGGGCTCCGGCGCAACTTCCCGAGACTCGCCGCGGGCAGCCGATGCCTGCTGGCTGGGCAGGTTGTGGTGCAGCGCGTTGGTGTAGGTGCCGGACACCGAGTCGCAGGCCACGCCCTCGGGCGCGGCGCAGGCGTATTTGGAGTTGCCGGAGAGCCCCGACATGTTCATGCAGCCGGCCAGCGGCAGCAGCAGGGCAGCGGCGGCCGCGCGTGCAGTGTAGGCAGTGTAGGCAGTGTAGGCAGTGTAGGCAGTGTAGGCAGTGTAGGCAGTGTAGGCAGTGTGCGCGCTCATGGCCGCTTCTCCGTCTTGACCGGCTGGGCCGCTGCGACCTTGGCGACCTCTGCAAATCGGGCCTCGAGCACCGAGCGCCCGACATAGCCGTCGGTGCGGCTGCCGTCCGCCCAGATCATGGTCGGCGTTCCCTGCACGCGGAGCCGGCGCGCCAGCTCGAGGTTGCGCGCTATCGGGTGCTCGCACTGTGCGCCTGGCTGCATCAGGCTGGGATCCGCCTGCAGCATCCATTGGCGCCAGGCGCGCTCACGGTCGGCGGCGCACCAGATGGCGACCGGCCGGGCCTCGCCTTGGAGCGGCACCAGGAAGGTGTAGATCGTGACGTTGTCCAGGCCGGCGAGCTCGGGTTCGAGCTGCTTGCAGTAGACGCAGTTCGGGTCGCTGAACACGGCGAGCTTGCGCTGGCCGTTGCCGCGCACCGTCTTGATCGCATCGGCCAGCGGCAGCTGGTCGAGCGGCACGGGTGCCGCGGACACGGATTCCGTCTGTGCCCCCCCATCCTGGCCGGTACGCTGCGCGATTTTTGGGCCCGTGATGTCGCGCATGGCCTGGGTGTCGAACAGCCGCCCGAAGATGAAGTAGCGCGGATTCGTCGAAGCGACATAGGCCACGTTGCCGTTCATCCAGACCTCGTACAGGCCCGAGACCTCGGTGCGGGACACCTCGGTGAACTCGGTGCCCGGATGGGCCTTGCGCAGCGCGGTCAGGAGTCGGGTCTCGTCGGGAGACGCGGCCTGGGCTGTGGCCGCCGCAGCCGCCAGCACTGCGCATAGCGCCGCCGAAGCGACGCGACGCCGCCGACGCGCTGATTCAGTAATTGCCATCATCGGTGGCCTCCAGGTAGCGGGTTTCGGGGGAAGCGGTGCGGCGCTGGCCGCGCTCGATAGGGGAGTGAGAGGAGGCGGTCATCGGCACGTCGATGCGTACGCCCTTGGTGATCACGACGTCGATCTGGCGGCCGGCGTCCACCTCGATGACGGGGAAGGTGTTCTCGGCCAGCTTGATGTAGTACTGGGCGAGCCGGTCCAGCGCCTTGCCGACGCCATGGCCCAGGCCTGCCCGGTAGGCGTCGGCATTGCTGTCGGCGCTGGCGATGGTTCCGAGGGCCGAGGTGCTGTAGGTGGTGTTGGCCGTGGACAGGCCCTGGCCGATGCCGCTGACCACGCCGGCCAGCAGCGCGTTGGCGAGCATCTGGCCCTGCTTGGTGACGAGCCGCCCGCGCATGCCCACCTTGCCGTCCTCGCCGTAGACCGAACCCTGAATGCGCACCTCCAGCGTGTCGCCGTCGGAGCGCACGCACGACAGGTTCTCGGTGCGCAGGTAGGCGCGCTCGGAGCTGATGTCGCCATAGCCGGCCGCGATCACGAAGCACTCGCGGTACTCGCCGCGGAACTGGTTGGGCAGCACGCTGTTGTCCGAGAGGCGGATCAGCACCGGGTGCGGATTGGCCTGGGACTGCCCGCCCGTGGGGGCATCGAGGCCGCCGAGCAGGATGCCGCGCGTGAAACTCACCGGCAGGAAGGTGGACACCGTCTTGGGGGCAGTCGATGTCTGGCTGGCTCCCTCGGCCCGGTGGGCGCCGTCGCCGCCGGCCGTGGCGGACGGGCGGGCGCGCTCGGCCAGCGTCACGCGGGAGATTACGGGCGTCGGTGGCGCGGCCGCGGCCATGCCCTGGAACGTGGGCATGCCGGAGGGCATGGCGCCTGTGCCCGGGGGCGACGCAGGCGGCAGGCCGGCCGCGGGCGGCATGGCGGTGGGGGCTGCCGGTGCGGGCGCCGGTGGCGGCGGCGTGGGCGCGGGAGGTGGCGATGCCGTGGCCTGCTGGGTGCTGGTCAGCCGCTTCTCCAGCTCCGCGAACCGCTGCAGGGTCTTGTTCTCGAAGGCCTCGCGGTCCTTGTTGACCCGGCTCTGCGCCTCGCGTTCGGTCTCGTACTGGGCCAGCTTGCGGCCTGCCGTACCGACCCACTGGTCCACTGGGTTGACCTGGCCGCCTGGCGGCATCACGCCGATGTTGGTGACGTCGCCGGGCTGGGTCTGGGCCGCGCGGCCGCTGTGCGGCTTGGCATCGCTGCCCGCGAAGCTGAAGATCATCCACAGCAGGCCGATGCCGCCGCCCAGGATGGCGGCCAGCAGCGCGTACTGGCGCTGGCGCGGCGACAGGCGCTCCAGCCAGCCGCGCACGGCATGGCCGGGTGGGCGCCCGGATCCGGACGACCCCGAGGGCATGGAGGGGGTGCTCATCGCGTGCCTCCCCGCCGGATCACATAGACGCTGGTGGTCTCGCCCGGCCGCAGGTTGTGGTGTTCGATCGCGATGCCGCTGATCTCCCCGCCGGCGCGGCTGTCCGGCCGGTCGAACTCCTGCTCGGCCAGCACCATGGGGGCCAGGCTCACGTTCTGCAGCGCGTACTTCTCGCCCACGTAGCCGCGGCCATCGTAGCGCCGCAGCAGTGTGAAGCGCGCCTCAGCCCAGATCTGGATGGGCTTGGAGGCCTCCTCCACGCGCACGTCGGCGGGCACGCGGTCCGAGGACATGGCCACCAGCAGGCCCTTCATGGCCCGGACATGGCTGGGCGCCGGGCCGGAGGGTGCGGCCTCGGGGATGCCCGGGCGTAGCGCCTGGGGTGTCTTGTCCCGGATCACGATGGTGTCGGCCGGGGTGTCCGCGCGGCGCAGCAGCAGCGTGTAGGTGGCCGTGGCCGACGACACGAACAGGTTGATGGGCCGCATCGCGTTGCCGACGGGCCGGATGTAGACCTCGCCCTTGTCGCGGTCGCATTCGACGATGACGTCGCCGGCCGGGTTGGTTGGGGATGAGGTGAGCGATGCCGGACTGGCGAGTCCGGGTGTGCCAGAGGGTGTGGTGGGGGCCGACGGGATGGCCGGCGCGCTACCGCCGCAATGGCTGGAATGGATGTTGCCGAAAACGTCGGTGATCGCCGCCCCCTCGATGCAGATGCGCGTGGGTTCCTTGAGGGAGACGATGGCTTCGACTGCCACGCCGTCGCTGGCCTCGACTACCTGCAGGGCGTGCGCCTGCAGACCCAGGGACAGGGCGGTGACGGCGAGCACCTTGCGCGCCGTGGGTGGCAGTCGGCCCCAGCGCTGGTGCGACTGGCTGTCACGGGATGCTGGCGGCAGCGTGGCCGCGAGGCTCCCGGCCGGCTGCCGCAGGGGCGCGCGCCGCGGGAAATACGCAGGCCAGGGCCGTGTGAGCGTGCTGTCACTTGACCGCATAGGGCACCTCCTTGAATCCAATGACATGCATGCGAGCGCCGGCAAAGCCGAACTCGATGCGGTAGGCCTTGAGGTCGTTGGCCGTCTCGTAGCCGTTGACCAGGGTGCGTAGCCTGCCGCGCACGACGAGCGACTGGGTGTCCTCGCTGGCGACGAGCTGCTGGGGCGCGAAGGCGGTGGCCGCGTTGATGCGCTTGAGTCGCTCGGCCTCGACCTCCTGGCGCGTCTTGAGCGGGCCGTACTGGGCGGGGTCGACGTAGCCCAGCAGGATGTCCTTCTTCCAGTCGATGGTGGAAGGCGTCACGTCCAGGATCAGCCAGGCGACGAAGCTGCCCATCTGCTCGAGGTACTCGCTGGAGGCGCGGTCGCTGGTGACCCAGAAGCTCTTGCTGAGCGAGGGCGGCACGACGACGGTGCGCACCGTGCCCAGCAGGTTGATGATGATGGCGAGCGCGAGCAGCAGGCCGGCGGCCAGGGCGCCGACGGCCAGCCCCAGGCCCCGGTTGCGCCGGCGCATGTCCTTGAGGTCGCCGCTGAGCCGGTCGAAGTCCATGGCGGTGCTCCGGTTCAGCCGACCATGCGGCGGATGTGCGAGGGCGGCGTGACGCGCATGGCCGTGGCGGGGTTCACCGGTAGGTGCCAGTAGAGCCAGTGCAGTGCGAAAGAGGGATGCTTGTCCGCCTTCAGCCGCGAGATCCAGCGCGAGACGGCGATGCCGGCGGCCATGCAGACCGCGAACGCGGCCTTGCTCGCCGACAGATAGCCGATGAAGAAGGCGAGAACGATGGGCGCGGCAACGTCGACGTCCCAGAAGCCGATCTTCCACTGGTCGTCCAGGCGCCGCGGGATATAGGTGTCCGCTTGCATGTGTGCCTCCGGGAGGGCGATGCGCGGGGGCTCAGACGACCGCGCCCATGATCGCGCCTGCGATCACGAGGCCCACGGCGGCGAAGATGGCCAGGCCCACGTAGAACAGCACGGGCCCGAAATTGCGCAGCGCGGACAGCGAGATCAACGCCACGACGAAGCCGACGAAGCCCACGAGTGCCTTGATGCCCGGACCGAGGTCGGCGATCTGCGTCAGCGCCGAGGTGAGCGGGCCGGTGATGCCCGTGAAGGCCACGAGGTCCAGCGCATGGCTCGGGAATGCCAGCGCCAGGCCGGCCAGGGCGAGGGCGACCAGGCAGAGAAAGCCGAGGATCCTGCGCGCGGGGGCGCGCCGCGAGGCTGTAGTGGGAGTGGGCAGGATGGCAGTGCTCATGACGAATCTCCGGAAAATGAAAGGAGCGGGTGTCGGTCGGGTGGGGCGGTTTGGTCTGCACAGTGGCGGGGTGGGGCCAAGGCCCGGACAGGTGGGTGTTCTCGTCCTAGGTCGCGGATAGAACTGGCGCGCTATGGCGGTGCCGATTGCGGTTGTGCGCCTGGCGGTTCCTCTGCAGAGGGGGCGGCCGGATCGGTCTGCACCCCCACCTGTTCGCCGGGTCCGATCGAATCAAGAAGCGGTATCGGAGCAGCGACGGCGGGATCGGGTATCGCCGGAGCGATGGCCCTTGGCGCCGTGTTCAAGGTTTTGGGTGTGGGCCGGGGGCAGGCATCGCCACGGCACAGTGCGAACACGGATTCGGCGCCATGCCCGCGCTGCGCCAGGCGTGCCCAGGCCTTGGCGGCCACCGGCGCGGGCGGCTCGATGGCGGCGGGCGGCGCAGTGGTGCAGGCCGAGATGGCCAGGCATGCCCCCAGCGCGCACCGGCGGCACCGTGCCTCGGGCGTCGCGCGCTTCATGGCGTGACTCTCACGTGCAAGCCCTGGCTTCGCGCCGCAACGACGAAGGCCTTCTGCCGGGGACCCGCATCCGCTGTGCGCACCGACGGCAGATGCCGGTACACCTTCCATGCATAGGTGGCTCTCGCCTGCGTGCAGGCATCCCCCTTGAGCTGGGTGCAGGCGGCGTTGTAGGCGCCTATGGCGTTCCAACTGACGCCATGGCGTGCGAAGCTGTCGGCCATCAGCCATGCCCCCACCTGCAGATTCACGCAGGGGTCGTACAGATCGGACTCTCGTATGCCGAATCCGGCCAGCCGGGGCAGGTGCCGGCTGTTGATCTGCATGAGGCCGATGTCGTAGCTACCCGTGCGCTTCTCATGCGCGCGGTTCACTGCACGCGGGTTCAGACTCGACTCGGTGCGTGCGACGGCGTAGAGCAGCTCCGGCGCAATGCCATAGCGCTGCGCTGCCGTATCCCAGCACATGGCCAGGGCCGATGTGGCCGGCAACATCGCCACCATGAAAACGACAACCCAGCGCATCGAACACCCCCCAGTGGTTCGGGACAAGCCCGCTGCGGCGCGGGCACGGGGTGGGGACCGGCGTGCCGGTCAGGGTCTTGGCGGGTGAGCCGGGCGGGAGCCCGGAAGGTCAATGCGGGTGAGCGGCGCCATGCTGCAAGGTCAGCGCCGGTGTCGCGGCGCGAGTTGGGTCAGGTGGCGCTCCACCATGTTGCGGCGTGCCTGGACGAGCACGGCCGCGCCCGAAGCATCCTCCTGCTGGCACAGCGCCACGCAGGCCGTGGTGAGCTGGTCGAGCTGGAACTTGGGGTTGGGATGCCGATTGGCGGGCGAGCACTGTAGGTCGTGCAGCAGCTCGAACTGGGGGCGCCACAGCGACTCGCGTCGGCGCGGTGTGGTCGGCGAGCGCATGACCAGCGCGGTTCCGAGGAAGCCGAAGATGCGTTCCGCGGCATCGTCCCTGCTGAAGACGAGGGTCACGCAGGCGCTGAGCAGATCCGGGATGCGAAACGTGGGGGCGACATTGCTCTCGCTGCGCAGCAGGGCATAGAGCCAGTTGTGCTCCTCCAGCCAGAGCCGCGTCTCGACCACGTCGCTGGAGTCGGCGGCGCCCTCGGAGGCATGCCCTGCGGGGCTGGAGTTCGGCATGGCAATCAGCATGGCATGGGTCCTCGTGTCCTGGAGTTCAATGAACACGCGCATCGGCGCATGGACAGAGAATAGGAGCGGGCTGCATACATGTCGCCCGGGAATGAAGCTCAACTCAGGGGTGTTTCGCAACCAGCGCTGATACCCGCCTTCATGGAGAACGGGGGCAGGACCGCTTTGGACTGTGGCGATATCCCGTTCCCATTGGCATTGGCGAAGTTGCTCTCGACTTTCGGAGTTTCTATGCATTCCGGTTTTGAGGGGCGACCATCACTGATGGATTCTGATAGAGGGCGCCACAGGTTGGTTTCACCAGTTTCATTGCTTTCAGTGTCTGCTGAAAATATCATTTTCAGTGAAATTCCCTTGACTTTTTCAGCAAAACAGGTAATTTCAACAAATGATGAAACAGGCAATTTTAGTGAAAATAGAGCAGCAAGCCGCCGATGCGCTCCGCCGCATCCTGGAGGAGGTTCCGGCTGTCGAGCACCTGGAGGTCAGGAACGTTGGACAAGAGGGCGACCGCGCCGTCGACCTGATCGCGCATGTCGATTTCTTCGGCCGCCGTCATACCCTGGTCGCCGAGGTCAAATCCAGCGGCCAGCCCCGGCATGTGCGTGCGGCGCTGCTGCAACTCAAGGAATATGCCCAGCGCCAGCCCGAGCCGGTCACCCCTGTGTTCATCGCGCCCTATCTGTCGGCCGAGGCCCAGGCCTTGTGCCGAGAGTACGACGTTGCCTTCATCGACCTGGAAGGCAATGCACGCCTGGCATTCAGCACCTTTTTCGTATCACGCCAGGTAGCGAGCAAGCCTGTCCCGGAGCGGCGCGAGCTGCGTTCGCTGTTCAAGCCAAAATCCGCCCGGGTGCTGCGCCGAATGCTGCGCGAGCCCGGCCGCGCCTGGCGGGTCGCTGAACTGGCCGAAGCCGCTGCCGTCAGCCTGGGCCACGTGAGCAACGTGCGTACCAGCCTGCTGGATCGGGAATGGGCCCAGTTGTCGGGCGACGGAGTTTTCCTGTCGGATCCCGATGCGCTACTGGATACCTGGCGCGACGCCTACGAGCCGCCGATCGGCAAGCGCCTGGGCTTCTATACGACCTTGCACGGAGCTTCGTTCGAGGTCGCCATGCGCAAACTACCGGCCCCGACGGGGAACGGGCATACTGCACTGGCCTCATTCTCTGCAGCGCAATGGCTCGCCCCCTATGGCCGTACCGGCACCCATTACTTCTATGCCGACGAGGCGGGCCTGGAACACTTGCGCTCCACCTTGGGCCTCTCACCCGCCAGCAAGGGCGAGAACGTGGTGGTGACCGTGCTCGAAGAGCCGGGTCTGTTCCTCGATACCGTGGAGCCGGCGCCGGGTGTGGCCTGCACCAGCCCTGTTCAAACCTACCTGGACCTCTCCAAGGCGGGTGAGCGCGGACGGGAGGCCGCCGACCATCTTCGGCAAGAAAGACTGCAATGGCCAACATGACCCCGGGCGAACCCCAGTACGCCAGCGACTACGACGACCGCACCACGGCGGCCGTCAAGGCCGTCCTCGTCGAGATCGGGCAGATTCTCGGCAGCTTCAAAGGCAAGTTCGCCGTGGTGGGCGGCGCCGTGCCCTGGCTGCTGCTGGGTGATAACGAAGACATGCCCCACGTGGGGACGCTGGACCTGGATCTGGGCCTGGATGCGGCCGCGCTGGGAGACGGCGAGTACGCCAATCTGGTGGAAGCCCTGCTGGGACATGGCTACGCGCAGCGCAAGGAACTCCGGCGATTCCAACTGGTACGCCAGATCGCGACGGCGGACGGGGGCACCCCGATCGACGTGATCATCGACTTCCTGATGCCCAAGGATGCGGAAATCGTCAAGAACGTGCCTCCGCTGATCAGCGAGTTCGCCGTGCAGCGCGCGGATGGCGCCGACCTGGCTGTGCGCTTCTACCAGATGGTGGCGATCGCCGGGGCCATGCCCAATGGCGGAACGAACCGCGTGGAAGTCGCGGTCTGCTCGATTCCGGCGTTGCTGGCCATGAAGGGGCATGCGATTGCGGGGCGCTACAAGCAAAAGGACGCCTACGACATCTACTACTGCATCCGCAACTATCCGGGTGGGCCGCAAGCGCTGGCCGAGGCCTGCCGGCCTTTGCTGGAGATCGCCAGCGGGGCCGCAGGCTACGAATACATCGCTGACAAATTCGATACACCGGAGGGCTTTGGCCCTACCTGCGTGCGCCACTTTGTGGCGGACACACAGGTGCTGGGGGAGCGCACGCCGGATCAGTGGCAGATGGATGCCTTCGGACAGGTGGATGCGTGGCTGCGGGCCCTGGGACTCAGGGCCTGACCCAACGCAAACGAACCATGCGAGAGAGTGTTGAACGACCTTCTGCAGTTCAAGGATGGACGCAGTCGTTCCAGCAGACAAGCCATGTCCAAGTTGGCGCGACAGGCTCAAGAACTGGGCATGGGCCACGAAAACACAGCACCACCCCAAGGGCCCAGTCACGCGCGCCTGTGGAAATGCGTGATGGCGCGGCCAAGCAGCACCGTCATTGCGATGGGCGACCCGGCCAGCATGGCGGGATGCAACTGGACGGGCAGCACGAAAGCGACAACCGTTGCGCAGCCGGTGATGATCAGCAGGGAGCACCACACGGCGAACATCTCCGGGTCGTGCAGTAGGAACTCCTTGGACCGAACCACGCGTAGCAGGAGGCCGTCGATGCCTGCGGCCAGCGCCAGAGGCATCAGCCAGGGCAGCCATTTCAGCAGGCTGGACAGGCGGTAGCTTGCGAGCATCAGCAGCGCATCGACCGAGCGAAAGTAGGCGTTGTTGAACAGGCGCTGGCTGACCGAGCCCATCTCGGTGGCGACCGCGCGGTTGATGCCCTGCGTCTTGGGCATGTCCCTCAGCGTTGGGAGAGGACTGGCTTCGGCGGCATTGGACTGCATGCGCACGGCGCGATCCAGCATCCGATAGGCTGGCTCCACGCCCCAGAAGTCGACAGCCACCAGGTGCTCGCTGCGCATTTGATCCATGAAGCGCTCGGGCGGATGCACGGCAGGCACGTACAGCACCAGTATGAGCAGCAGCACGAGGGAGATGACTGCGACGGCCCGGATCATGCCGTGGCTCCACGGGGCTGCGCGTCCGCATCCGGATGGATGATCGGGAACCGGCCCTTGATGATGCGGCCGCCCGATACCGATGCGAAATACTGCAGGTTCGGCAACTTGCCCAGGATGTCGGCGGGCACCACCTCCTCGAAGCTTTCGGTGAGCTGGGTCGAATAGCTCGACGAGAAATCCCCGATGTGGGTGTCTGCGCCGTGGCTGAGGCCGACGCGTACCGTGTGGATCGCGGTCTTGCCGAAGGTCTCGACCACGAAGTCCTGCGTGGGCCGGTCCTTGGTGCGCAGCGCGATCAGGTTGTTCAGGTTGCCCAGCGCCATGCGGGCGGCGTCCTCGCTGCCCAGGCGCCGCGCCAGGTCGGCCAGCGTCTGCATGGCGCAGGTGGCGAAGATTCCGCCCTCGGCTCCCTTGTTCAGGATCTCGATCAAGGGTTGGTTGATGACGTTGCTGACCTCGTCCACGAACAGCGAGATGCGCCGGTAGGTGCCGAGGTTGTAGCGCATGCCGGCCCGGGCGGCCTGGTCGGCCAGGGCCAGGGCGCCGATGGCCGACGCGACCGACGGGTCGGGTAACGAGTCCAGGCACATGTAGAGCACGTGGCCGCCGCGCTCGATCTTCTCGAAGTTCATGATCGGGCGTGGATCGTCGGCATCGAAGGGATCGGGCGACAGGCTGCGGCCCAGGTCGCCCGAGGTCAGCATCGAAAGGATAGGCAGCAGGTTCGCCGTGATCTTCTGGTAGTGCTCCCGGTTGTGCCGGAACGTGCGAACCTGGGCGTCGAGCACCTTGCTGCGCTGGTTCTGCGCGACATGGTGCTCGTAGTAGGCGACGAATCCCATCAGGTCGGCGCTCGCCGCCTCGGAGGGCCGGCGCATATTGCCACGGTGGGCATCGTGCAGCAGCTTGCGCATCTCGGGTTGGTCGCGCCAGCCATTGCCCAGCAACAGCTCGTAGAAGCGCCGCAGCGAGGCTTCCAGCACCGGCTCGATGCCGCCTTCGATGTACTTGGTGAGCTTGATGAGGTTCGGCCGCTCCTCCAGTTCGACCAGGCCTTGCACCACGACGTTGACGGCGTCCCAGCCGAAGGCCGTGAAGGCGCCGGCCGTGTCGGGCGGCATGATGGACTGGATGCGCGATGCGATCTCGGTGGGCTTTTGCCAGTTGAAGGTGAAGTCCAGGCGGACACCGCGTTCCGGAAAGGAGGGGTGGAACTCCATGAAGGTGTCCGCCTCGCGGTAGTCCTCGCAGGCCCGCTCGACCACCCGCTTCAGGCGGCGGCTGTTCTTGGGATCGATCACGATCACGACGTCGCCGCGACGCACGGCCTGGGTGATCAGGTTGGCCAGCGCCACGCCCTTGCCCGACTGCGTGGTGCCCACCAGCAGCGTGCCGCCTTCAAAGTTCTGCAGCGGCCGGTGCAGCGGGCGTTCGGTCGGCTCCACCCCGTGGATGTAGGGCAGGCCGATCTCGGCATCGGGCTGGGCCGCGCCACCTTGCCCCAGGGCATGCTGTAGCCACGGGGGCACGGTGAACTCGCGGTAGTCCACCTTGGCGAGCTCGTAGAGACGCTGCGCATGCACGGGCCGCCACTCAAAGCCGAAACCCAGGAACACCTGGGCCGGATCGGTGCACAGGCGGCCCAGTTCCTGCGTGCTCAGCCCCTGGATGCGGCGCCCGCCGAGCGATCCGCGCAGCCGCAGTATCCGCAGCGCCTGGGCCGTCCGTCTGCAGGCCATCAGCAGGCAGGCGGCAGCGAGGACTAGCGAAGGAAGGACAGGCAGCGGGCCGATCAGCGCGATGAGCGCAAAGTACAGCGAGGCGGCCAGCCACACCAGGCCCGCATGGGCCTCGAAGGCACGCCGCCAGGGCATTTCGTAGCGGCGCACCAGCATGTCAGCGGCCCCGGTGCAGTGTGGCTGCAGAGTCGGAAGATGCGATCACTTCTCCCTCGGCTGCGGGGGCAAAGGCCTTCGGGTCCAGGCCTTCGACATGCGCGGGCGCCAGGATCACGCCTGCAACGGTGGCGTCGCGAATCCGGCGTGAGACCGTTGGCGGGCCGCCCGGCTGCGGACGGCGGATCATCCGCGTGTCGTCCAGGGCGCGGATCGCGATGCTGGGCTGTATGCCGCGTCGCTCGAAATCGGCCAGCGGCACGAAGATGCCCTCGGCCAAGGTGCAGACGTCCGAACTGGCGGCGCTGTCATTGAGGGTCGCCACGATCTCGGCCAGGGCATTGCGCACGGCAGGGTTCAGGCGCATCGGTGCCCGCAGGCGGATGGCGAGTGGTTCCGGCCCTGAAAGCGTTGCAGCGGGCGCTTCAGCCAAGGGGGCGGCCTCTTGCGGCGCAGCGATGGGCGCGTCGGTATTGCTGGCGTCATCCAGCAGCGACAGCTGTTCTGCCGGCGCCGCTGTCGCTGTTGCTTCGGGCGGGGCGGTCAGTGGAGGAGAGGGCGTGGCAGTCGCGGCGGCTGGCGAATCTTCGGCTGCCACTGGCTTCGCGTTCGGTGCCTGACCCGGCGGCTTCGTTGGGGAGGGTAGCTGAGCGAGAAGGTGGATGGTCAGGGCGGCGGGCTGGGGATCGAGGCCTGCCAGTAAGATCGCCGCATTGGCGAGCTTCACCGCTTCGATGGCTGTTTTCGCGCCCGGCGGCTGTATGTCCCAGGTTTCTCGACCGCCACCGCCAGCCACCAGAACCTTCGCCTCGAGCAGCAGGTCCAGCAAGGTGTGGGGTGATTTGGGGATGCCGGCCAGTTGGTCACTCTCCAGCAGCGACAGCGCATCCTCGGCCGCTGTGGGCCAGACCAGGAACAACCCCTCCGGCCCGAGCCAGACGCGGCTCTTGTCGCGGTTTGGCGCCCACGCGGAATGGCCGGCGGCGAGGCGGCGCAGCGCGTCCACGAGATAGCGCTCGAGGTGCGATCCATACTGGGGTTTGCCGTAGCGGTCGGCGCTGGCCAGCAGGTTGCGGTCGATGACCAGTGCCATCGACCGGCGCACGAGTTCGTCCAGAACGTTGTGCTCTCGGTACTGGGGGACACCCGCGATGCTGGCCAGGAGCTGCGGCACCACGATGGAATTGCCATCGCCCAGCATCTGCAGCACTTCGGCCGGGACGACATGGGGTAGGGCGAACAGGCCTGTGCCGCGGGACTCCCGCGCATTGGCGCGCCAGCGCACGAAGTAGCGATCGGCCACTCGTCGCTCCAGCCATGGTGCCAGGCCGCCCAGGAAGGCGGGCCATTCCTCGCCGTCTGCGGTGGTCACGATCAGCTGGGTCAGCGTCCGGTGCAATTCGCAGCACAGGCCGCCGATGAAGGTCGCGATGCGCCAGCGCGGCTCCAGCTCACGCCGCTCGGAAATCGTGGCGCGACCGGAGAAGATATGCGCGTCCGTGCCCTGCAGGCTGAAGAACGCCGTCTCCAGCCCGAGCTGCAGCAGGCCGCCAGGTGTGTGGAAGTAATTGTCGGCGGTGGCGGGGAGCAAGTGCACGAAACGTGCGTAGCCGTGAACCAGCGGCATCAGCTCGCGCTCGAAGGTGGCGCGATCAGCGCCGAAGCACAGCTTGATGCGGGCCAGGAGCGCCTGCTGTCCCGCGATCACCGCAGCCAAGGGCACGGCCTCGAAGCCGGGATCCGAGGATGCGAAGGGTTGTGCGGCGGCGTTGGAGGAGGAGCCGGTAGCCATCGAAGAATCTCCGCGCCTGTGCGGGGCGCATGGACATTCATTGTGCGGAAAAGGCTAGGTTTCGGCTGCCGGCAATGAAGGCGAAGTGGAGGGGGTTTCGCCATTGGCATCCGTGAGCAAGTCCTGAACAGGCATCAGATGGGCGATCAGATCCTCGGAAGCCGGCGGCGGCTCGGCGAAGGATGCGGTGAGGCGCGGATCGCGGGCGTGTCGATCGAGTAATTGGCAGAAGGGGCAGGGCCGTGCCGTCGTGTCGGCGCCTCCCAGCGCGTCCAGGAATTCGCTGCCGCAGCGGGCGCACGCCGCCAGGCGGAAGCTGGGAGCCTTGGCGATCCACAGGCCTTCGGTGTGGGCCGCGAGGTCGAAAGCCCGGTCGAAGCTGATGCGGGGCGGGGGCCGGTACATCGACTGGTAGTGGCGGTACGCGCCGACCAGGGCTTCAGGCGCCGGAAATCCCAGATGGCGCATGCGCTGGAAGTTGGCGATGACGACCGACGCTTCAATCCGTTGCAGGAGGTTGGCGTTGTGGTACCACTCGCGGGAATTCGGGGCCCTGCCGCAGGGGGGCATGGCGTGCGCATTGAACAGCAGGTACAGCAGCTCGCGCGGGCGCAGCCCGGTGAGGTGGTGGATCGTGCGGATGCGCGCCCCCAGTGCTGCGCAATCATGGGCCAGCTGCAGCGCCCGCACGCGCTGGCTGATTTTGCTGCCCGGCATCTATCGGGACACCTGAATGTGCATAGGCGACGCAGGGAGGGGCGGACGCGCGGCGGCCAGGGTGCCCGCAAGTGCCGGCGGCGAGTCGATCAGCGCGACCAGATCGGCCCGCGGCACGAACAAGGATGTCTGGCCGACCGCATGCACCAGGTTCCAGACCTCGGCGGGGTTCATCGCCCGCAGGCGCTCGGCCTGGGCCGCATGCAGGTTGAATTTGCGGCAGGTCTCCACCATGTCGCGTGCCGTGCCGACAAGGATGGCATGGAGCAATTGCAGGTTGGTGGATTGCACATCGGATAGAAGCAGGTGGCGCATGATCGTTTCCTCAGATACCCCTCTGAAGGGGAGTGTCAACAACGTTTCACGGGTACTCGATTCGGATGGGCGGTGGTAAGGTTTGACTCAGCATATGCTGTGACCTGTGAATATGTGCACACCATTTGCTGCTTTCATGATGGATGGCTGAATTTGCCACCCGAAAGGGAAGGTGTTGGCGGTCGCTTCCGAAACTGGCTACATTCGGTAACTGAAGTAGCGGTAGAACACGCACTTTTGAGTTTTTTCCGTAGGAGATCGTGTGACTGCCAAGACAATGCCGTCGAGCCGCGCGGTGCCACGCCCGCCAGCGAGTCGGCGCGGAAGGCCGGAAGACAGCCGTGCAGTGAGTCGCGCAGGCCGTTCCCTTTCGGAAGGTGATCTCGACCTGGTTCCGGGAGTGCGTGACCGTTTGCAGGCGAGGTTGGTCGCCATGGGCATTCCCGCCGACAAGATGGTTTCGCATGTGGCCGGGATCACGCGGCGCGCGGCCCAAAGCGTGCGTCGCTGGTTCGATGCCAGCGAGCCTGGTTTGCCGGATCTGGAATCATTCGCCCGGCTGTGTGCGGGTCTGGGTTGCAGTGCCGACGAGATCATCGGCGCGCTGCGCCCGCACGCCGATGACCAGGCCCACTGCACGCAACTCATCCAGGTGGCCAATTGCATCCAGGCCATTACCGATTCACTTGCCCACCATGGCCAGTTGGGCACGCCGATGCAGGTCCCCGGAGACGAAATGGCGCCTCATCTGAAGGCGGGGGATCTTGTCTTTGTCGATCCGACCGTGACTCAACTGGCAGGCAACGGAATCTATGCGTTCACCTGCAATGGCAGTCTTTTAATTCGGCGGGTGGAGCGACGCGTTGACCGGAGCATCGTGCTCAAATGCGACAACAAGGCGTACCAGGACTACGAGTGGACGGGCGCAACGGCGGCGGCAAGGCGCAGCGTCAAAATCCTCGGCAAGGTGCGCAGCGCCATCAGCGCGCAGGTGTTCTGACGCTAGCCGGCGCCGGTGCGTGGAAGCGGGCGGAAGGGGAATATCCCCCCCGCCACGGTTCGTTTACGAACCGCTGACACCGCTCATGCCGCTTCGGCCAGCGGCTTCCATTCAGCCGCCGTCAGCTCGATCAGCTTGCCGCCCAAGACCTCGAACTCGGTGGCCCGGTCGTAGTCCTCGACTTCCTGGCTGTAGTGCGTTACCGCGTTGACCAGACCGTAGGCCGAAAGCTGGCCCTCGGCGATCAGGCGCCGCAGAACGCCCGAGCGTTCGGTGTCGTTGAGCGTGTAGCGCTGGGCCAGCACCTCGACCGACTTCACAGGATCGCCCTTGAGCGGGATACCCAGCGTCTTTTGCATCTTCGCCGCGGCCTGACGGAACGTCACCTCTGACACCGCGGCCTGCACGACGTCGCGCACCTTCAGGAAGAAGGCCTTGTCGTCGGCCTGCAGGGTGTCGTCCTGATAGACCGTCACGCCCTCATCCTCCTGGGCGAGCGAACGCCCGACGTGCGTCTTGCGCAGGGCGCGGTCCGCGACGATCAGGCCATTGCGGCACACGAGCCGGAACAGCAGCGGCTGCACCGACAGCGTGCCCTGGCCGACCTCGGAGTTCGAGATCGCGATGCCCGCCTGCACGATGTCGCCGGGCGCCATCTCGAACTTCAGCTGGGGCGTGACGCACTTGATGTACATGCGCGTCTCGGTCAGCTCCACCGACTCGAACCGGAACTCGGGCAGGCCCTTGAGGATCGGCAGGACATGCACGGCCAGGTCGTAGTTGTCCAGGCGCCGGTAGCGGTCGGACAGCACGGCACGCACCTGCCCGTCGAGGGTGCGCAGCAGGCGCCGGTCGGGCTCGCTTTGCAGCCAGGTGTTGACGTTGCGGTCCAGCAGCGCCGGCTGGTTCTCGCGCATGCGCTCGAAATAGGCATACGGAATGTTCAGCTTGTCGGCGAGCTGGCGACGTGCGAGCGGTGTCACGCCATACGCCGCGGGCCCGCTTGTTTCTTCGACCACGAGGGTCGTTCCACCGCCTTCGCTGGTGCTGTGGCGCACCAGGGGCGAGGGCACCACCAGATCCTTCTTGGTGTTGAGCTGGCGCTCCAGCTCCTGTGCCAGATTCAACAGGGTACGTCCGCTTCTCATGACAATCTCCTTCGGTGAGGAAAAGCGGAGACGGCAGAGCCCCGGCGGGGATGCACGTCCCCGCATGGGCTGATGAAGGGGTCTCCTCGTTTTCAGTGCAATAAGTGACGGTACGCAAAGCTAGCAC
>JADHED010000427.1_pt1 | contig 51385 bp, 44 predicted proteins | sample 8952041 | NCBI WGS metagenome assembly JADHED01 (sample SAMN16124423, study PRJNA663239) | bioreactor sludge metagenome | isolation source: sludge (control) | place: India:Bengaluru | collected 2018-09-08 | reverse complement strand
TCGGCAAGAGCACCAACATCCGCTCGCGCGTGCTCTCGCACTTCTCGGCCGACCACGCCAGCACAAAGGAACTGCGTATCTCGCAACAGATGAAACGGCTGGAATGGCGCGAGACTGCCGGAGAACTGGGTGCACTGCTGCTGGAGGCGAGACTGGTAAAAGAGCTGCAACCCATCCACAATCAGCGCCTGCGCCGCGAGAACGACCTGTGCAGCTGGCAGCTCGTCGATTCCCCCAGGGGCGGCAAGACCGTCAGCCTCAAATACGCTGCCAACATCGACTTCGGCCGTGAACGTGATCTCTATGGCATGTTCACCTCCCAGCGCAAGGCGGTCGAATCACTGCGGAACCTCGCCGATGCCCACAAGCTCTGCCTCGTCCAGCTCGGCCTCGACAAGCCTGCCCGTGGCAAGGCATCGCCTTGTTTCGGCTATCAGCTGAAAAAATGCAAGGGTGTGTGCTGTGGCAAGGAAGACCATCTGCAGCACGACCTGCGGCTCATGACCGCACTCGCGCGCTTGAAGATTGAGACCTGGCCCTATGCCGGACCGGTCGGCATCAAGGAGACCTATGGTGTGCGTGACGAGATGCACGTCATCGACCACTGGTGCTATCTCGGCACGGCAGAGGATGAATCTGAAATGGAAGCCATCCTGGAGCATGCCCCGGAGGCCCGCTTCGATCTCGATACCTACAAGATCCTGAAAAAACACCTCAATAGTCCGCTGACCAAGGTACTGCCGCTGACCCCGGCAGCGCACTGATTCATTCAAAGCAGCTACTCCATGCGCAGAAGCATCGCCCTCATCGACGTCAACAACTTCTATGTGAGTTGTGAACGGGTCTTCAACCCATCACTTGAGGGCAAACCCATGGTGGTGCTGAGTAACAACGACGGCTGCGCCATCGCCCGTTCCAATGAAGCGAAGGCACTGGGCGTGAAGATGGGCGAACCCTGGTTCAAACTGAAAGACCTCGCCAGACACCACGGCATCATCGCCTACTCCAGCAACTATGCCCTATATGCCGACATGAGCAACCGCGTCATGGAGATCCTGCGTGGCTTCAGTCCGCAGCAGGAAGTCTATTCCATCGATGAATGCTTCCTCGACCTTACCGGCTTCGAGCGACGTGACCTCACCGACTATGGCCTGGAGATCAGAAGCCGCATCAAACAGTGGGTGGGCCTCCCGGTCTGTGTCGGTATCGGGGCCAGCAAGACCCTGGCGAAGCTTGCCAACCATATCGCCAAGAAGAATCCGGAGTTCAACGGCGTCTGTGACAGCAATGCCATGACCGAACAGGAATGGAACAACTGGCTCGCCCGGATCGAGGTGGGGGAGGTCTGGGGTATCGGACGTAAGCTCGCCCCGCAACTCAACGCCATGGGCATCCAGTCGGTGCTCGACCTCAAACGGGCCGATACCGCGACCATCCGCAGCCGCTTCTCCGTCGTCCTGGAAAAAACCATCCGTGAGCTGAACGGCACGGTCTGCATCGACCTCGAAGAAGCGCCACCCCCGAAACAGCAGATCGTGAGTTCCAGAAGCTTCGGCATGCCGGTCACGGACCTGCAAAGCCTTGCGGAGTCGGTCACCCTCTACATGAGCCGTGCGGCCGAGAAGCTGCGCCGACAACAGTCCTGTGCCGGCTCCGTCCACGTCTTCATCCGTACCAGTCCGTTCAAACCGGATGAACCGTATTACGTAAATTCTTTGACCATTCCCTTGCCATCCCCGACCGATGACACCGTGAAGCTGGTACGCGCCGTACTCTGGGGTCTCAGGCGCATCTACAAACCCGGCTACCGTTACCAGAAAGCCGGGGTCATGCTCTCCGAACTGGTGCCGCTGGATCAATGCCAGGGTGATCTCTTCGCACAGACGCCACAGACCACCCGTTCCGCCCGGCTGATGGCTGCGATGGACAGCATCAACCGTAGCATGGGGCGTCAGACCGTGAAGCTGGCAGCGGAGGGATTCAGGCAGCCATGGAAGATGAAGCAGGGGAACAGGAGTCCGGGGTATACGACGCGGTGGGCGGAGCTGCCGGTGATTAGAGTTTAGAGGAAAACTTCAAAACACCGATGATTCAATTTCACGACGGTATACACATAAATTCTTTCAACCTCTCCCGTGATAGTTATCGTCACCCTCCGCAAGCTACAGCGGAGAATGTCGAAATCAGCGCTGCCATCAATGACTTGAAACAGGCACGGCGTCGTTTCAGCTATCGTCGTATCCACGACCTGCTAAGCCCGAAATATCTCGGCATCAATCACAAGCTGGTATATCGGCTATACAGTGAGGCCAATCCGGCAGTCAGGAAATGCAAGAAGGCGAAACGGTTTTATCTGAACGTGAGCCATTGAAAATCGAGCAGTGCGTCAACGCAGTGTGGAGCATGGATAATGAAGATTATTTTATGCTGCGATACGAGAGCGAGTCATCCTGACGTTGAAAAACTGGCGCTCAATCAGCACAAAGAAAATACGCCCAATCACCGCGCTCTCTGTTGGGAGCAATCCCCAACAGCGCGCCATTGAGAGGGCGTGCATATAAGGTACTCTCGCTAAGCGATATAGTCAATTTGCTCAACGCAAGCAGCCTTCTGTGTTGATAAAAATAATGGAAGGGAACAAGAAGAATGCACTTGTTCGCCTCGATTACCTCACGCTCGGAAACAGTGGTTTCCGTGGTAACTTCCTTGGTAACCAACGGACTTGGTAACCAGTGTCGGCCTTGGCCTGAATCTTCGCAGCAAGGTCGCATTCTCAGCCTGCTTCTGGCAAAGCTTGCTACCTGATTGGCACGATCAATGCCAGACTCGATCTTGCATTGAAATTCAAACTGAATTTATCAGGTCATCAGCACTCAGAGCTAAATATTGATCCTAAGTTGAGATTTCAAAATGGTCAGAGTTTTTCTCTTTGTCCTTGGATTATTTTCTACGCTCGCTTACAGCCAGCCCAATATTTCCCAGTTATTGGCTCTCAATCTATCGATGGTGCAGGTTTCGGTTGAATTGCCGGACGGACGAACTGGCACGGGATCAGGCGTTGTCATAAGTGAAGAGTATGTGGCGACCAACTGTCATGTTCTGGCAAATGCAAGAGGCGTTAGTGTTGCAAAGTACGGCGCCGGTCATCAGCCGATTGCGATGAAGGCAGACTGGAAGCATGACCTTTGTTTGCTCAGATTCACCAAACTTCCATTTCCGGCTGTCAAGATAAAAGACAGCGCCAGCCTACGGTATGAGCAAAAGGTTTTCGTCATCAGTTATCCGAATGACACCAACGTACCGCAGCCCTCCTATGGCAGTATCAAGGCGCTTTACCCTTTTGATGACGGCGTGATCGTTCGCTCAGATGCGGCATTTTCGCTTGGTTCCAGTGGGGGTGCTCTGTTCGATCAGGATTCAAATCTGATCGGCATTACGACTTTCAAGAGTCCTGGACGTAATTCTTACTACTACAGTCTTCCAACTGAATGGATCGGCAAATTGATCTCATCACCGGATGTGAACAACTTGACAGCGCAAGAGGCTCCATTCTGGAGTTATCCGGAATCACAACGTCCATATTTCATGCAGGTGGTCATTCCATATCAAAATGCGGAATGGCAAGAGGTCCTTCGCATCGCTGAACTGTGGAGCAGACAGGACCCTCAAAATGCCGATGCAGCTTATTATTCCGGTCGTGCTTTGTATGCGCTGGGACGTATTAATTTGGCTGAACAGTATTTAACAAAGGCTTTGACCTTAAACCCGCGCTTGCTTGATGCACAAATAGCGTTGGCCATGCTGGCTATGGATAATGGAAATTTCGATCAGGCAAAGATCATTCGTGATGAGGTTGCTAAACTGGATGCAGGTGAAGCAGAGCATTTGACCAAGAGGATTGAGAAAACTAAATTCACTGAAAAAAAGTAAACCGGATGTTTCAGTTTAACTCAGGGATGCGCTCTTTATCTGCATAGCCTACAAAATAATGCTTTGATTCTATTGATGCTTCTTCAATTCGACCTGATTGTCGATAACTCCCTGCAATAGTTGAGAGAGCCTACCTGATGGCTTGAAATCCCATTTCCCGAGATATTCGATATCATCCACGACTGGTCGGTCATCTTCATGGATGATGAAGGTGCGGTCATGCCATTTAATCGCATCAACCGCTAAATCCGGATCTGGGCTGTATTCAAACAGAACCAGTATAGAAGAAGGGACACTGGTTTCAGCCTGTATATCGATGATGCGTCTGGGACCTTCAAACAAGGAATGAAAGGCAGACCCCTGAACCATGGGTGGTTCAGAATCCGCATGTGATTTCTGTCTCGCATCCTCAGCAGCTCTTGCTGAGATGAGCTGGGTCTGCAGACGTTTGGACAGATATGGGGATAGGCTATCAATTTGCTCCTGGGTGGGTAATCCCAATATCGGGCGCTCGACCAGGACGTAGTGAAAATTGAAAGCGACATCAATCTCGGCGGCCTTTTTTGTGCTGTAGGCGCTACAGGAGGTCAAGGTGAGAACAACCGCAGTTATGCCTGCAAAATTAATGATGTTTTTTAGCTGCATGATGGTTTCTTTATGAATATAAATGAATGCGTATTCAAAAAGTTGATGCAATGTTTGCGAATGAAGTTTGTTGTAAATTGCCAGAAGCAAGACGGCACCATTTGGTGCCGTCTGTTTATGATGAACTGAATAAAGATCAATTCAGCGCGTCTTTTAATTTTTTACCGGCGCTGAAAACCGGAGCTTTTCTCGAAGGAATTTTCAATTCTTTTCCGGTTTGTGGATTGCGACCGGTTCGGGCTGCACGCTGAGAAGTTTTGAATGTACCAAAACCCAATACTGCGACGCTATCGCCTTTTTTCAGAGCTGCAGAAATGGCACTAGTAAGCGCCTTAATAACTCTGTCAGCTTGTGCTTTTGTGATGCCGGCATCAGCTGCAACCGCTTCAATCAATTCAGATTTGTTCATAAGTGACCTTTCATTTAAGTTTTTATAATTACGTAGAAGTTGTAATTTGCCATCTAATGATAAAAATGACAATAACATTAGGTAAAGAATGAGCAATTGCATGATTGAATGGAGAAACATGTTTCGTCCTGCACCGATTGGATTGCGAAATAGCCTGATGCGGGTTTGCTATGTACCGATAGTCTAGATATTCCAAGATAGTCAAAGTCAGGTAGTTCGGATGATATTAAGCGTGCTCAATCTCAAATTCGCCCATCTGGAAACTTGATTGAAAGAATCTCAGGCGCACATCGTGATAAATGGAATCTTGAATATGCTGATTGCCAATATTTAATTGGCTTGACGGTAACGTATACTGAACATAATTTCATTATTTTCATTTTAGTTCGGTGAGGTTGCCAACATGAAAGTCGGTTCCATTGCTGCCAGTGCTGTTTCGCTTGGAGTTACGGTAGCGTATTTGTCCCTAATCATGTTCGCTCTGTTGGGGCTAATGCAAGCTGCATGGGCCGAGTCTGTTTTTAATGCCGATGCTACCGAGGCCTGTGTAACAGATGTGCTGACTAATTCTACCAATCGTTCGAGTTATGCAGTGCTGGAATGCCCGGGGCGGTCTGCCCGCATCTGCATGACGCAACCCGGCAATGACAATACCTTGGGCATGATTGAATGTTTGAGCATTGAGAGCGATTACTGGGAGCAGAGAATGGCCGTCGCTTTGTCGAAACAGCGTGCTGCTGCTGAGCAAGGAGATAATGAAAAGCCTTTGTTTCGCTCCCATATACCATCGCAGGTTGAAAGTTTGGAAGCGATGCAGAAGGCGTGGGAGCAATTTCGCAATGCCGCCTGCCTCTATGAACAGGCGTTATGGTTAGGTGGAACCGGTAGTGGGCCGGCTACTGTGTCTTGTCATCTGCACGAAACTGCCAGGCAAACGCTTAAACTAGAAGGCTGGTGGGCGGAATGACAGATTTACGGCGTTTTGGCTGATCGGTTTGATCACAATAGTGCAGGTGCCTGGAAAGATTTGGAATGTTCGGTGATATGGCTGTTATCTAAAAGTATTGGCGCGGTTAGGCTACCGCTCTGATTTTTTAAGTCTGAAATGCTGACTCGGTTAGTTTTGACAATAAATAGCGTGGTCTATTTACACGAAATGCCATGATGGCTACCTGAGCGTTATATCAGCATATTCATGACGTTCCATTAAGGCTGGAATTCATATCCGGTCTTCAATTCTGAGTTTGGGAGAGATTTCCATTAACCGGCAGGTGCAGGTTGATGCATGTACCTTTGCCCATTTCGCTGATGATTTCTATCCTTCCGCGGTGGTGGTCGATAATCTGCTTGACCAAGGTCATGCCTAGACCGGTGCCAGGTATGTGACCGCTGTTATCAGCACGGTAGAATTTTTCAAAAACCTTTGCCTGAACTTCTGCCGACATCCCGATACCGGCATCCTGAATACTGATAACCACTTCCTCATTTCCCTGCATCTTTGCAGATATCACGACATCGTTATTTTGATTTGAAAACTTGTAGGCGTTGCTCAGGCAGTTTTTCAGAGCCTGGCTGATCTTTTCCCGATCGATACGGATATTGCTGAGCGGTGGAACTGGCATCAAGACCACTTTGCGTGGATCACCTGCAACCATAAAATCGGAGGCGACCGATTCCACAACCTCTGCAATATCAGTTTCCTCCATGCTGAACGCGCGGTCGGCCCGAGATTCAATTAATGCCACATCCAGTAACTCATCCAGTAGATGCACGATGCTTTGTGCATGCGTGTGTATGCTATCGAGCATTACTTTTTGTTGAGCAGGTTTCAGGGAGCGGTTCAACAATAGTTCGGTATATCCAAGTATCGAGGTCATCGGAGTGCGCAGTTCATGCGCGGCAGTGGTAATGAATTCCGATTTCATTCGGTCTATCTTCGATATCGAAGTAATGTCCTGAAAATACATGATGGACTTGATCTTGGGATTTTCTGGATTTATCTGGAAACGAGCGATCACTTTCAGTTCTGGGCTATATATTTCCAAAATTTCCGATTCAGTGCCGGAGTTCGAGGAACTGGATAAATCTTTGCTAGTTCTCCCTGGCTGCGGATTTTCGGATGATTGCAATTGAAAAAGGACTGTCTCGAATTGTTCCTCAGTCATGCCATGCAGATGCTGGTCTGAGATACCTGTCATTTCGGTAAAGACATGATTATGGTAAATCTCGCGACCATTGCCATCAAAGGTCACGATGCCGACTGGAGAGTTTTCGATCAATGATTTAAAGGTGTTCTCCGATAATTGTAATGCAGAAATCTGCTGCTGAATCTCACTGGACATCATATTGAATGACTCAGCCAATTCTTTCATTTCCAGAATGTTGGGAATATTTAACTTGTGTCCGAATTCGCCTTTGCTGAACTTTTGCGAAGCATCGGTCAGCGTTCTCAGTGGCTGTTTGATTCTGAAAAAGATTCCGGTTAAGAGCAGCAGAAGTGCTGTAATGTATACAGCCGAGATCACCAACTCTTCAGACATGAGTTCGATCCAGCGCCGTTTTTTCAGCTCCTGCATATCAGCCACCAATAACACATAGCCTAGCTGGTTGCTCCTGATTTGACCGGGAGCTGGTGGCCAACTAAATGACTTGGCAAACCCGATAGTCAATCCTTCTTGCTGTGAATAAGTGACCATTGGCCCTTGCAGTTCAAGGTTGCGAATCAGAGACTGCTTGAATGGCAATAGTTCAAGCGCCGAGCGTCCAATACGTTCGCTACGATTCGCGTAGATCACCTTGCGTTGTGGATCCAGAATCATGATGTCGTGCAATCGCTGGTCGGTAGCCGCTTGGGACATTACGTCCTTGATAAGATATCGGTCTTTTTCGATGGTGCGCTCTGCTATAAGTGCAATACGGGTGATTTCGCCGCGACCCAAAACTTCAGCCTCGTCTACCAAGCTCTGTTCCAGAGCACTGATGCTTAACCTGACAGAAATCAACAGCAGCAGGATAGCGGTGATCATCCCCCATACAAATACCAGTTTGGCAAGGCTAGTGGGATTGGCGCTTGGTCTCATAATCTGTCAGATGATAAAGCGGCTGTCGAAAAGACGGTCAAACTTAGGTGTTCTGCTTAAAAGGCCAGAATCAAGCATAATGATGCCGAGATTCTGTGCGCTTTGTAGAAGTTTGGCCTGTGAACCAACTAACCAAGATGTATTGTATGATTTATCAGGAAGTTCCAGATCATCGTATAAGGACATCAGCTCAGTTTCTTTGACGCCGAGCTGCCGAGACAGATACGCGCTATGAATTTCCGGGTTTTCTTTCCAGGATGCCAATGCAATGAAGTGGCTGTCTACTGCGTGTTGGATTGCAATTTCATGCGATTCTAATATGTCTGACCGGAATGCAAGCACATCAATGATATTACCGGGTGTCTCACGGCTGCTGAATATTGATTTCATTCCTTGATTGATGAGCAATGTCTTCACCGGCTCATATGTGACAACTGCATCGATACTGCCATTTTCAAATGCTTCTTTATGTTCATCGATGCTCAGATAAACAAGCTGGATATCAGTTGCTTGAAGGCCGGCAGCTTTCAGCGCTGCGTCCAGCATCACTGCCCCTGTTGCCGTGTGTTCGACGCCGATTCTGAGCCCACGAATTTCTGAAAGATGCCGGATATTAGGCCGTACCAGCAAGGCGTCTGCACCCATACTAACATTTAGGATGGTGACAATGCTCAGGTCAATGCCACCTTCTCGAGCCGTGATGACCTCATCCAGAGTCAACATGGCTCCTTCGGCCATTTCTGCCCCAAGTGCGCGGATGTTGGTGGTGGCGTTGGGAGTTTCGATCAGCTTTACAAGTTCTGGATCGAGTATGCCAAGGGAGCGTGCGAGGTAGATGAATTCATATCCAGGCCAGGTATGAGCGGCGATTCGTACAGAGGGTGCTTTTTTTAAGCTGCAAGCCGTGCTCATTGCGCCAAGCGCGGTGAGCATGGAAAGTTTCAGAAACGATCTGCGATTCATGATGTGATACCTTTGATGACCCTGGCCATATGGCTAAAATCTACTCACTTTTAAGTGCTTACTGTTTATCTTCAGAGACAGGTAAAAATATATCCACGCTAGTACCTTTTCCGAATTCTGAACGAATCTCCACTTTTCCCCCATGAAGTTCGATGATTTCCTTGACCAGACACAAGCCTAGTCCAGTTCCCGGAGTTTGTCCGGAAGTGTCAGCGCGATAGAAGCGGGTGAAGAGTTTGGCAGTTTGTGCCGGTGTCATGCCGATGCCTTGGTCGAGAATGCGAATTCTGGCGTTTAAATTTGGTTCAGAAGTTGAGAGTTCGACAGTGACCAATCGGCCGGGTTTGGAATATTTCCGCGCATTTGATAACACATTGCCGATCGAACGAATCAACTTGTCACGATCAGCCAAAACTTGCACGACATGATTTGGCAAGGTGGTTTCAATCCGCATCTGTGCGCTGAACTCCTCGGTCACCTGACGAACGATATCGACTAGGTTATGTTCGGCCCTTACCAAGGCATTCGCTCCCTTGGTTTCAATTCTGGCAAGGTCAAGCAAGTCATTCAGCATGTCGGTCAGGCGATTGGTCTGCCGGTACACCGTCGAAATTATTTCCTTTTGCTGCTCAGGCGGAAACTCTCTTTTCAACAGCAATTCGATGAAGCCGTGGATGCTCGACATCGGCGTTCTCAACTCATGTGCAGCCATGGAAAGGAAATCGCTTTTCATCTGCTCCATTTCATACTCATGGGTGATGTCCCTGAAATACTGAATCGTCCCCAGCATGTTGCCATGTTCATCCTCGGTTCTTCTGGTTGTACGTTTGATGATCGTAGTCTGAGGATGGCTGAATACGAGCGTCGTGGTTTCATCATCATGATGGGACGCCTCAAGAGAGAGCTTGGAAATAATATCGTCGAACTTATCCATCGACAGATTGCGGATTTCTTCGGCAGTAAGTCCTGTCAGTGTAAATAGTGCCGGATTGGCATAGGTCAGTTGATGGTTTCTATCAAAAGCGATCAAACCGTCCGGACATAATTCAAATATACTGCCAAGATCCGCTGACAGTCTCGAGAGCTCCATTGTCGCTGCTTTCTTTTCCGTGATGTTGCGAAAAAATGCCAGATAGCCCTTAAATTGGCCTGGGCTATCGATCAGCGGCTGAAAATTGATTTCGTACCATTCGCCATGACTTTCTTGCGGGCCCTTGTGAACGAAAATTTCTACGTCAAATGCTGCCTGTTCGGCCATTTGCGCTTGAAGCTGCTGACGTTTGATTGGTGATTCATGTTTGAAAATAGGTAGTTCCAACAAGTCCTGTCCGATCAATCGGTCTAGCTGCATGCCAGTTTGCCTTTCAAAGGCAGTATTTGCCCAAGTGATGCAGCCATCTGTCCGCATGATGCAGACGCCACTGTTCGATTTTGAAATGATTTCTGCCAGTTCTTTCGCATGCTTTTCCCGCAGTTCAAGTTTCTGATTCAACTCCTTTAATAATGCGCGTTCATGCAACAATTCTTGGTTGATTTTGCGGGCGTCGTCCAGTGCGATCTTCTCGGCCTGTTTCAGTAAAAGTAGATCGTGGATGGGGTCATGGATGGGAAAATCAGACAGATTCAAACCATAGCGGGATAGCTCTGCCAAGTCATTCAACCAGGGGGTAACAAGCAAGTGAATAAATTTCCCTTTTGAGAAAATTTGTCCGCGCAGTTTGAGACCGTTGTGTTTGATTTGAAAAATCCAGAGTGCATCGGTTCGTTGCCAGATATCCTGCCAATCCCGGATGTTTGTAGGTGCCAGAATATCGAAATGTAATGTCAGCGAATCCCCTTCTCGGGCACTTGGCAGAATCTTTAGCAATGCCGGCGCGTAATGCACGAGGTGCATCTTCTTATCGATGCTAGCATGAAAAGGAAATAATCTTTCCAGATCATTTGAATGCAATCCAGTATCGAATTGGCCGCGTTCTTGCATTTGTCAGCGAGCTGACTTTCTTGCAATGGATGCGGCCACGGCAGATTCAATCACTTCAAAAGACAAGGGTTTGCGGAAAAGTTTGACCTCGTCCGGCAGTCCACCCTGTTTCGCGATTTCGTCATCGCTGAGACCCGTGATGACGATTATCTCGATTTGACGGAATTCCGGTGATTGCTTCAGATGCCGGATCATTTCAAAGCCATCCATGCCGGGCATCAGCAAATCCGTGATGATCAGGTTTGGTGGTTCTTTACCCAGATTGGTGAGCCCCTCGAATCCGTTCTTGGCGAACGTCAGGTGTACCTTGATTTTCCAGTTGGAAAAGTAGTAGAAAAACAGATTGCGTAGAGCCTCATCGTCTTCAACGACCAGGATTGAAAAATCCTGGCTGTTCCTTTTTTCTGGTCGAGGTTCTGTCTGAATTGCATTCTTGCGGCCCTCTAGAATCTGTTCGACGGAGCTCAAGGCCACCTTGCGGTGACCTCCCGGCGTTTTCCATGCATTCAATACCCCGGATTCAACCCAGAGTTGCACTGTCCGAAGCGAGACATTAAGCATTTTGGCGGCCTGGCGTGTGGTCAACACTTGTTCTTGATCGTTCATGATGGCTTTGCCCTTTAAATGAAAGTTGGTGGGAACTTTACTTTCGCGATTATATGCTATTTTTCTAAATAATTGAAAAAGTAAGCACTTTTATGTTAATGTGATAAAAATATAAAAATTTGGAATCAATAAGAGCGATGTCACAATAGAAGAAAGGGTGCGCGCCATGACAAGCAAATTCGCCGGCTCGAGGGATTTGCCCGGAATTCCCGAGCAGGTTTCGGATGAGGATCGCGAATCTTCCAAGCGCTGGAAGGTCATACAAAATATAGCCAAAGGAACGGTGTTGAAAAAAGTATTAATCATCGAAGATCAGCCGGATATCCGCAAACTTGTGAAGATGACGCTGGATTTCAGTGACTACGAGTTGCACGAAGCGTCAGAGGCCGAGACCGGTTTCGGCATGGTGAAAGCCATTCAGCCGGATTTGATTCTGCTCGATATCATGATGCCCGGTGAGATGAACGGCCTGCAGCTATGTGCCATGCTTAAAGGTATGGAAAAATATCGCCATATTCCGATAATTCTGCTTACTGCCCGTGGCCAGGTGGCCGATCGGCAGGCCGGGCTTGAGGCAGGTGCAGATGAATACTTGGTCAAACCGTTCAGCCCGATCAAGCTAATCGAAGTGGTGGAGGCGTTTCTCCGCAAAGGGGCATCCATATGAATATGCATGCAGGTGATTTGGGTAATCATAGTGTGCTCGGGTTCGAGAGCAGTGAGGCCGCGCTTAATCAAATGTTGATGCTCACGCGAGAGCTGCGACAGTTGTATGAAGAAAAGCAGAAAGCTCTGATAGACGTAACCAAGGCGCACCACATGGCGCTGATGAAACTCGCGGTAGCGGCCGAGTATCGCGATGATGACACCGGTACCCACATTATCCGCATGGGGCTGATCGCGGAAAAGCTGTGTCAGCTGTTGGGCGAGCCGGATGATTTTTGTTTCATGATTAGACTGGCAGCGCCTATGCATGATGTAGGCAAGATCGGTGTACCGGATAGTGTGCTTAAAAAACCCGGCGGCCTGACCCCGGAAGAACGCCAGCAGATGAACATGCATCCTGAAATCGGCTTCAAGATGTTGAGTAATGCCGATGTGCCGTTACATCAGCTTGCAGCAAGGATCGCGCTTACTCATCATGAAAAATTCGATGGTACTGGCTACCCGAATGGATTGAAGGGCGAAGATATTCCGTTTTCCGGTCGAGTGGTGGCGCTGGTGGATTACTTTGATGCCTTGACCATGGATCGCTGCTACCGCAAGGCCTTTGCCGATGAAGTGGCTGTGGAAATGATCAAGGAGCAGCGTGGCAAACATTTCGACCCCGCCATTGTGGATGTCTTCCTTGATAACGTCGAGATATTCACTTTATTGCGTGACAAGGTGACTGCCAATCCAATCGACTTTGAAAAGCTGGCCATGATTTCGGCTGATTCGATACTTGCACATTGATCATGTACGGCCTTATCAATAAGGCTGTTCAAGGATATCTGGTCCAGGCATACGGCCAAGATCAATGGGATCAGATTGCTGAAACTGCTGGGATCTACCCTGGCGGCTTTATTTCTCTCGAAACCTATCCGGACGAAATCACATATTCACTTGTGACCAGGGCGTCTGCAATTCTTTCGATTCCTTCAGAAAGATTATTGGAAAAGCTTGGTGAATACTGGATTGAATATGTCGCTGAAGAAGGTTATGGGGAATACTTCGTTTGCTATGACCAAGATATGGTCAGGTTTCTGCAGGAGTTGAATGCCATGCATGAGCGCATGATGCTCATACACCCACAAATGCTCATCCCAAAATTTCAAATCCAGAAAATTTCTGCCGGAAATTACGCGTTGCATTACTTTTCAACTCGGCAGGGGTTGGCTCCTTTCGTGAAAGGATTACTGCTTGGATTGTCCAGAAAATTGAATCAAGCAGCTGACATTGAACATATTGGTGGTTGTTCAGATTCTGCTGGAGTACATGAGATTTATCGCATCAGTCTGCTCACCGCCTAGGCAACTTTTACAGGCAGTCTTTCGATTTCATGATCTAGTTGATCGAGTATGTCTTTCATAGGCTTGTATGTTTTGAATTCATCAAAACTGATTTCAGAGACTTCATAGTAGCTGGGATCGATATAAGGGTGTCCAAACTCATCAATTAGTTCCATTTCAGCCAAGTCTGGCATTGATGATAGCTCTTTTAGTTTCCCTTCATTATTGTAATCGGAAATACTGTCGGCACGTGCGAGGTTCTGCTCTAGTGAAAAGCGCCAAAATATTTTTGCGATAGTTTTGCCGGTCACTTTCTCGACATATTCGATCAAATTACCTTCCAAAATATTGGAATGTCTAAAACGGCTTATGGGAGGAGTCTCAATCAACAGGGTAAAATCCGCTTTCCGACCTTGCCTGAAAGCGAAGACTCTTACTTCGAGCGCTGCGTGGCCAAAATAGCTGATAATAAGCTCGGATATTTCTTTGATGAAGGCTTTTTCTTTGCTGGTTCTTTTCCAATACAGAACGCCATAACCAACTAGAAAAAAAATGGGTAGCAAAAGGAGTAGCAATATGCCTGTCTGGAAAATTATCATCAGAGTACGCGAAATGCTTTATCCACTATAATTTATTGATGTGAAAAATATAAAATTAAAAAATGAAAAATATATTAACACACATAATTATTGCATTGTGATGCGGTAACTTTGTCCTGCTGATATAGTATTTTTATAGGATAGCAATGTGGCAGATGTCATTGATCTTGCAGTCGAGGGCTGCAAAATTTAACGAATAGATGATGTAGCAGACTGGCTATTGATTCAGCTTGGCAGCGATGGGCAGGTGTATGGACACTGTTGTGCCAATGCAGTATTCGCTGTGCACTTCGACGTGCCCACCGTGAGCTTCGATAATTTCTTTAACTAGCACCATGCCCAGACCTGTACCCGGAATATTGCCGGATTGATCGGCGCGGTAAAACTTCTCAAACACCCTGGCCAATTGATCCGGTTTCATGCCAATTCCGGAATCGATGATGCTAATAACGATTTCGTTGATATTGTTGTCTTGTCTATGATCAGCTTGCATAAAAACTTGGCTGGTGCTTGGCGAGAACTTGTAGGCATTGCTGAGACAGTTGTTGATAGCGCGTTCTATTTTTTGCGCATCGAAGGTGAACTCTGGCAGCAGATTGCGGATCTCCAGCAAAACGCGATTCTGGTTTTTGCTGGAGATGAACGTGTCGGCTATAGACTGCAACAATGGCGTGATCGATTGATGTTGCAAATGCAATGCCTTGGTCGTTCGATCTTCGATCTTGGCAACATCAAGCAGATCATTCAGCAATTCGACCACACTGTTGGATTTTTGCAGGATCGATTGCAGCATTTCGCGGCGGGTATCCTCGGGTTGTTTCTTATGATTAAGCAACTCAGCATAGCCGAGAATAATAGACATTGGTGTTCGCAATTCGTGAGCAGCGGTCGTGATGAATTCGGTCTTCATGCGTTTCAGCATCGCTTCCTGGGTGATGTCGCGGAAATAGAAGACCCCTTTAACTCTGACCTGGCTGGCACGAACGTATGACCGCTGCAGGATGCGCGCAGGTTCGCCCGAGATCTCGAACTGATGGCTTAGCGGTGTGAATGAATTGGCCCCAGCTTCTTCAATGGTTTCCAGATCATTGCGCATGCTTATATATTCGTCAGGCTCGCTACAAAGCTCGCGAAGACTTGCATCGAATTCATCTATTGTCATGCCGATTAGTGTTGTTGACTGTAAGCCCGTCAACTGTGTGAGAGCAGCATTCACATGCGAGATACGATCTTCCGGTCCAATCAGTACTATTCCGTCCGGACTTAGCGAGAACATGGCATCCATGTCGGCACGCTGGTGCTCGATATGTTCGATAAACCTTTTCTGACTGGTGATATCGTTCTGCACGGCGATGAATAAATTCTGCCCTTGCGAATTCTGGATGGCCGAAATGCTGAGTTGGACCCAGAATTTTTCTCCGTTTTTCTTGTAGTTGATTAATTCCACTACGCAATCCTTGCGATTGCGTATCGATTGACGCATGTATTCAATGGCTTCCATAGAGGTTTCCGGCCCTTGCAGAAGTGCTCCCGGTTTTTTGCCAAGAATCTCCTCGAAACTATATCCGGTATTTCTGGAAAAGGCAGGGTTGACCCAGGTCGTATAGCCGTCCTCATCGGTGATCATGACGGCATTCAAGGTACGTGTGGCGACCAGTGCCAGCCGCTCGATTTCGTTGGAGTAGTTACGAATGGTCTGTTCCGCATTCTCCGCCTTTTCCTTGGCCCTAATCAGTGAGTCCTCGATTTGGATGCGTTCATCGATTTCCTGATTGAGACGACGGTTCCAACGATAGAAGAACACCATGACGAATGCCGAGCCGAACATGATGCTGACTATCAAGGGGTAGTTCAGATTGTAGGTATATGAAACCGACTCCCAACTGCTCATGATTTCAGCTCGCTGTCTTTCATCAATCGCAGCCAATGCCTTACCCATGGCAGAGGCAAGCAATGGCCAATCGCTACGCACTGCCATGTAAAGGTCGGCACGGTAGGGCGTCTCGCCGCTAATGACGATGCTTGCCATGCCCTGGCTTTGTGCGACATGGTTAATGACCACTGGGTTGCCGATATAGGCATCCACCTTGCCGCTCAACAAGGCGCCCAAGGCTTCTTCGGCGATATCCGCCGGATAGAGTTCGATCTCAGGGAAGTCATGCGCCATCATGCGTGCCACGGCACCTGTTTTGAATGCCGCCACCTTTTTGCCTTTAAGTTCAGCAAGGCTCTTGTAGTGCGCGCCTTGCTTTTTACTGTAGATGACAAACTGGTTGGCGATAAAAGGCTCCTCCAGCAAGCGAAAGCGGGATTCGTCGATGGCGGGACTTTTGTGAGTTGCCGCGATGATGTCGGCAGTTTCAGTCAGCACAGAATCGCTCGATGCCTGAATGCGAAAGCGTACCCCCAGCATGGATTCGATTTTGCGTAGATGCTCGACTGAGATGCCGCGGATTTCGCCGCCCTCTGAAACGAACTCGATAGGGGCCCAGCCATGCCGGATGGCTACCCGTATTTCAGGTGTGTTTGACAGCCATGTCTGCTCATCTTCACTGAGTGCCGGCATGTTGGTATCTGTTTGTGCTGAAACTGTCTTGCAATGCCATAACAGTATTAGCGAGATCGCGAGTACGCCCTGCAAATGTATTCTTCGGAAGTAATTCCATTGCCGGGATATTTGCAAGATGTTTTTTGCTATGCGCATGTGATGATGGGAATATCAGGGCTGCCCGTAAGGTGAAGAAATATCAAGCATAGGCATCTTTGGCTTAATGCGACTGAAAGTCAATCAGCAGACAAATAATAAATAATCTAGCGCGATTCCAAATTAAAAGATGCATAAATGATTTGCCTGGAAGCCATAAAAAAATAGTTGTGAAATAAATAATAAAAGTGATACCATAATTCCATGGTGACGTTATGGCAATCATAAAGAAATCAGATTTAAAACGCCGCTTGGCTGAACGTTTTCCAGATATCTCGGTTGAAGATTGCGATATGAGTGTCGATTGCTTGCTGGAATTCATTGCAGAGCAAATAGGCCTTGGAAATCGTCTAGAGATTCGTAATTTCGGAAGTTTTAAACCCAAATATCGCACTGCGCGGCTGGTGAGAAACCCCAAAACCGGCGAAAAAGTGCCGAAGCTAGATAGAGTGCTACCAAGCTTCAAAGGAAGCTTGAGCTTTCGTAAAAAATTGAATGCAACTGCAGAAAAGACGGTCGAAAGTCTGGATGACAGTCTTAAATAAAAAAATGTGCTGACTATAGCTAAAGATAAAGCTGTAAAAATGCATTGAGCCATGAAAAGCTATAAGCCTTAAATAAATTGGGCAATAAGATTTAAGTAGCTGATGATGTAAAGAATTTTATGATCTGGCTGAGGTGGGTCTGTCCAGATTGTAAAATCCTCGCTCACCCTGCGAGGCCCTCCTTGGGGCTAGCTTGGGATTTCCCAAGCTAGCTTTTTTTTGCCTGCAAAATCTGTTTAGTCAGCCTATCTGTATAAAACCCGCGACCCAATTTACCTTGGGCATGGCTCTATGCCGCTGCGTTCAATATAATGAATCCTTGACATGCAAGTGGCTGCACTCGTGCAAAATCACACAACCAAATCCCAAATTGTCTGGACGCTCGGGTATTTATTGCTGGCGTTGATAGGCATCATGCTGGCGATTCCACCGGGATATGCCAGTCCAATTTTTCCTGCTGCCGGTTTTGCCGCAGCCATCATGCTCTGGTCCCGCAACCGCGCTTGGCCCGCGATTCTGGCCGGCTCGTTTCTGCTTAACATATACCTGACGCGCAATCTGGATGTCGACCCGTCCCATAGCTTCAGCATCGCCTTGCTGATCGGTCTTGGTGCAGCGGCACAGGCTTTCGTCGCAGCCTATCTGGTGCGGCGTTTTGTGAGAGAAGAATGGCGCAGCATGGAAAGTGTGAATAGCATCTTTTACACGCTTATCCTGGCCGGCCCCGTCGCTTGTTTGATAGCCGCCAGCAATGCCAATTTCGTTCTTTATCAGTTTGGTTTGATCACTTTCGATGAACTCGCATTCTCCTGGTGGAACTGGTGGGTTGGTGATGCGTTAGGCGTGTTAGTCATGCTGCCAATCTGCCTGGCGCTGCTTGGAAGCCATTTGGCTAGCTGGAAAGATCGAATACGTACTGCATTTTTCCCTATTTTCATGGTTATCCTGATGGTGGCTTCGGCCTTTATCGGAACATCCAGATTGGAGCAGGATCATTTTCGCAAGGAAGTGCGTGAACAGGGGGAAACCTTCAAGCACCTTCTGGAGCAGAGGTTCACGGCGCATCAGGAAGCGTTTGCCGCCTTACGGCGGCTGATCGAAGTAACGCCGCAAATGAGCCTGGATCAGTTTGAGTATTTCACTCGAATCACCCTGATGGATAACCCGGACATTTCGGCTTTGAGTGTCAATGCCTATGTGTTAAGCGAAGAAAGGCAGGATTTCGAGCGAAATATCAGGCAGTTGTTGAACCAGCCTGACTTTCAAATCACGGAAAAAAGTGCCGATGGTCAATTGCGCCCAGCAGCAGAGCGGCCTGATTACGTGGCTGTAAAGTTTATCTCTCCGATAGAAGACAACGCAGCGGCTGTGGGCTACGACATCAATTCCGAACCGGTTAGACGCAAGGCCATACGCGCGGCCATTGAAAGCAGCAAACCGGCAGTGACTGCACCGATAAGATTGGTGCAGGGCGAGACCGATACGCCGGGGCTTTTGGTGTTGCATCCTGCCTATCAGCAGCATAATGATGCACAAAAGCCGGCCAGACTTTTCGCCTTTGCAGTGGGCGTGCTCAAGATCAAAGACATGATCGAAACCGCCACCGCCCAAGCGCAAAACCCGCATCTGATCTACAGGGTGTTTACAGCCGCGAACGGCCGTAATGAAGAGACTGTTTACCAATCAGCGCCATCTGCGGGCAATGCCGGTCAGGATTATCTGGCGAGATTTGATTTGATGATGGCCGACCGAGTCTGGCATGTCGAAGTCCTGCCAACACAAACCTATCTCCAGCAGATACGGTCATGGACAGCATGGGCGGTTGGCGTCGGCGGTCTGCTCGGCGTCGCCATGCTGCAGGTGCTGGTGCTGACCATTACCGGGCAGAACAGCATCATTGGCCGGCGAGTAGAATTGCAGACGCGCGAACTGCGGGCTAAGACAGACGCGATTGCGGACCGTAATGCCCAACTCGATGCGATCTTTCATTGCAGCCCGGACGGTTTTATTGCGTTTGCTGAGGATGGCACAGTGAAATATGCCAATCCTGCACTATTGAAAATGCTTGACCTGAAGATCGAGCGAGGCATACCGGAGCCAGAGCTTAACCAGTTTCTGCGTGAGCGCCTGGAACCCGGTCAGCAGTTTTCCGGCGTGGCAGCCTATTTTGGCGAAAGGAGCGAGCTGCCTGGTGTCCACGTTATCAACTTGTCCAGACCATCCAAGCGCAACCTGCAGGTGGTCGGCATTCACACTGGTACGCACAACATCCCGCGTATCCTGTATTTCCGTGATGTGACGCAGGAATTTGAAATCCAGAAGATGAAGAGCGATTTTCTTTCGCACGCGGCGCATGAGTTGCGTACGCCGATGACCACCATCCTCGGCTATACCGAGTTGCTGCTATCACGCGATTATGACAAGCCGGTGCGCGATGAACTGTTGCAGACGGTGCAACGACAGACCGGCCTGATTGTCACCATGATCAACGATCTGCTAGATCTAGCGCGCATCGAAGCCAACCTGCAGCCACAAATGCATTTTGGCAGCTTCAACCTCGCAGAGCTGGTGCGCGAATTGGCAGGGGAGCTTACCTTCGATCAGCAGCGATGGCCGGTAAGTTTGGAGCTGCCTGCCGAACCAGTTGTTCTTCACGGTGATCGACAGAAAATGCGACAAGCCATCATGAATCTGATCTCCAATGCGCAAAAGTATTCGCCTGATGGCGGAGCCATCCTGATCGAACTGGAAGCTACGGCGGATGGAGTCAGATTGATTGTCGAGGACCATGGTATCGGCATGACAGCCGAAGAATTAAGCCATGTCGGTGAGAAATTCTGGCGGTCGGATACTTCAGGCAATTCCCCCGGAACCGGGCTTGGCGTTGCAATCGTCAACGAAATCGCCCACGCGCATGGCGGCAGGCTGGAATTCCAGTCGACGCCGGGGCAGGGCACACGTGCCAGCTTGCTTTTACCGCAGGCGGCTTTAGAGTCTATTCCAGTCAAGCCATCCAAGTAGCCAGCCCATCACCACAAGCATTCTAGCCTGGCTGAGAGTCGGTCAGGTCTCAAAAGTGCTTTGCGCTTGAAGCGTAGCCTTCAACTCGACTCGCAGCTGGGGCAACAGCAGCTCGCGGGCCATGTGCTTAATGCGATCCAGTTCAGCATCCGGTCTATCGGTACGGCCGAATTCGCCGGCGATTCCCCCGGCAACTACCATTAATAATTGCAAGTGCTGCATAAAACGGCCGGCTCCGATGTGGTCTGGCATCAAGCCCAATGCCTGGGCAAATACCCTTCTTGTGTTCTCATGCAGCCGCTTGACGGCTTGCGCGATCGTTGCGCTCTGATTCGCCATGGCCATCAACTCGATACTTATGAAAGCGTTTCTTTTGTCGGTCATATGCTCCAGCAGCGCATTGATCAAATTATCTAACGATATCCTTGAATTGCCTTTTTCCAGGTTTGAAATCCGCGATCTGAATTGAATTAGATTTTCATGCGTGAGGCTCTCAGCCAGCGCATCCATTAGTCCATCACGGCTAATGAAGTGCAGGTTGATCTGATCTGGCGCGACGCCGGATTTCATGGCGACGCGCAACAGGTTCAACTGGGAACTGCCGGTCTCGAGTAACAGTTCGGTGGCGGCTTCGATGATTTTTCTTTTCCGATCCGGTTTTTTGCCTGATTTGAGTCTTAGTAAAGCCATGAAATTTTTGTTCTAAGGGAGTGATTTGGTTGTTTTGGGTTTTATGGGGATTACTTAGGAGATTATAAGTAATATAAATAAAAAAAATGACTTTAATGAAAAAATAATGTTAAATAGTTGGAACCCATCATTAATGGATGCGAGACACGGTTGTGCTCGGCTAATTCAACAAACAGAACAGGCAGGAATTTGTAGCGTGATGCGTGAGCTTCTATTACGCATCACGCGTCTAGCAGCGGATTTTCTTCCGATGCGCATTACTACTTTTCTGCTGTTGTTAGTTTATTTGCTTACACTTTTATTGCTGACATGCAATTTTGTAAGTGACAAATTGCATTGAGAACATTGCGGATGTAGCTATAGGGCAAGACAATTTTTGCTCACAATTTCGAGGGAAACCACATGGACGAGAACAGCAAATCTGGATTTCTGGAGATAGGCGACGGAGTGGTGATAGAGGGCAACATCACCTTGCCGGAGACCGTGTTTGTCAACGGTACGGTGACAGGTGATCTGCGTGCAGGCAAGGTTTTGGTTGGCCCTGCTGGAGTCATCAGGGGCAAAGTCTATGCCAATACAGCGGATATTCAAGGCAGCATCAAAGAATTCATCAATGTTGCTGACCATCTTGTGCTTCGTTCATCCGCAAGGCTCGAGGGACATGTCGAATATCAAACCATCGAGATTGAAGATGGCGCGCAAATCGACGCCATATTGAAACATATCGGCGCTCAGGACAGCCTGCGTCAGGTTTCTGCCATCAAGCCGACTGAATCCGAACAGCCGATGGAGATGACGGCCTGAATTATGTTCCGCTTCGGCATGAAATCAAGTTGCCGGCTCAAGCAAACTGCCATGTTGTAAAACGCCAAGAAAATAATTCTCATGTTCAAACTCCTCAAGCCACACAAAAAGATAGCGACTACTTCGATCGTAGAGCAACCATCGACGAGTGAGGCCGGAGGCATTGTGGCCAATGTTTCCAATAAACTGGTTCTGGTCCGCGATAAGCCCTCCGTTATTTCGGAAGGCTGTGCGATTGAAGGGGTCATCAGTTCGGACGGAATCTTGTTGCTGGATGGAAAAATCAGTGGCGCCGTCACCAGTGACGCCTTGACTGTCGGCAAATCCGGGCACCTGCAGGGCAAAGTCAGCTGCAAGGTCCTGCATATCAAGGGTTTTGTGGCCGGCGAGGCGGATTGTGAAGAGCTGGTGATCGATGCAACCGCCGTCATTGAGGCGGATATCCGTTACAAGCGTGTGCGAGTGGCGCGTGGCGCGGTTATCGTCGGCACTTTGGTGTCAGGCATTCTGGCGTCTGGCGCCTTGGCTGGTGGCCGAAAAAAACGCGCTAGCGCTTGAAATTTCAACAGGTATGTAAATTAGCCGGTAGTCCCGCATCGGATGCCAAAGGTTGGAAACTGATTTGACGGTTTGATGCGGAGTTGTTGACAGGGATGCCGGCTTATTATCTTTAGGCTGGCAATGCGACAGAAGCGATCTACATCTGCTCAGTCTGATATTCCATCATTTCACCCAGGCATTTGCCACCGGCTTCCACAGTCAAATCCCTGTAAACAATTTTTCCGCGAAGCTTGCCGTTGGCCTGCACACTGAGGAGCCCGCTGCAAACCAGTTCAGGCCCGATTTCACCATCGATGTGAGCATTTTCTACATACGCTTTGCCGGTCACGCGCCCGGTCGAGCGTACGGTTAGATTTCGTGCAGTGATATTGCCTTTGAAAGTGCCCTCGATCACCACATCGCCTGCCGAATTGATCTCTCCGCTCACATCGGCTTCCTGATCGATCAGCATAAAGGTCTTGATTGCGTCGTCTGGCTTGCGTGAGCGTGCTGGCGTTATGCCGGCAGACTCCTCGAGGCGTAATGAATCCAGGCTGGCCTCACTCGTTGGCCGGTGAGTTTCAAATACTTTGAGCAGGCTCATTCAAGTTCCCGTCCAGTTAATGATGAGGTTGAGCCATGACGATCGGCGTCAATGGATTGATGCGCTGGCCGTCCACACGCACCTCATAATGCAGATGGGTGCCGGTGGAAAGCCCGGTATTGCCGGCAATGCCAATAGGCTGCTGTTTTTTGACCGACATGCCGGATTTGACATGAATTTTGTCCAGATGGGCGAACAACGTTTCCACGCCACCGGCGTGTTTCATCACCACTGTGTTGCCATAGCCAGAGCGATAACCGGCAAACGTCACTTTGCCGGGGAGCGTTGCGATGATGCGGCCATCATGGCCGGGCACAAAATCAATGCCTGCATGCAGGTCCAGCCTGCCGGTGATGGGATGTTGACGCAGGCCATAACCCGATGAAATTCGCGAGCCGGGAATCGGATTGGCGCTTGGCACCATATTAAGCACCTCCTTCAACGCCTGACTCTCGCGGATATGTTCGACGATCCGGCTCTCAAACGATGGGTCCAGTTCAATCGGGTTGGGCAAACCGCCGCGGCCATTTTGCAAGGATGCTTCAGATTTCATTTTCTCGATCTTGGCTTTAGTCAGGCCGCTGGCTGAAAGTGCCAGCTCCAGGGTCTTGTTTGCTTGTGCAAGGTCGCTGGCGGCAAATTCAACCAGCTGCTTGATGCTCTTGTCACGCTCGCGCATGCGCTCGGCATGCGCCTTCAGTTCCTGGTTTGACATGTTGGCCACCAGGCTCGGGTGCAAATCGCTCGCTGCGGCCAATGCTTCCAGTGCCATTTGCTTCTTTTTGTTGACTACAGAATTCGAGTGAGTCAGGTCTGCATTCAAAAGGTGGAGATATAGGTGATAACTGACCGCAATGCTGATCACCAACAAAAACGATCCGAGCGTAATCAGCAGGCTACGAAAGCAGAAGCGCTGCTGCCCGGCAGTGATATAGAGATATTTGAGGTTGCCGGATTGCTCGAGGATCAGTCGGCAATCCTTAAACCGGTAATTCCATATGGTCTGGGTTAGAGCAATCAATTTTGATTCTGGCTTCAAGTACGTTTATCCGTGTATGCATAATTTCTGGATTATTGTTAAAAGTATATTATCATTTTTTTTATATATAAATCTGATCAAACATAACTCTAGCCTTTATTTTCTGTGGAATACGTAGAAACTTTTTTAAATTATTGTTTTATATATAAAATATAACAGCATTAAATACATCAATTCAGAAAGGTTCTGGAGTTAACTTAAACCTATCGTGCCGTGCAAAATTACTATTTTTATAATTGTTGTTGCAAAAGTCAGAGTATCAAATAATAATAATGATACTTATGCTGCGTATGGTGTACGTGTTGGGTGTGAAGTTTGTGCTCAACAGTCAATTTAAGAAAACTTGATATAAAAGGAGCCGGGGAATGGCCGTCAGGAAATACTTTTCTACTGAAAACAGAGATAGTCTGAACAACAAAAATGTATTCTTGGATACTGCTGCCAGGTATTCAACCTATTACATTTTTGATCGAACCGAGGCGGCCACCATCTACCTGAAGGGGCTGAAAGGCGATCGCGTCTTTATCGATGGTGATATCGCAGACTACCAAATCAAGTACAACGGCTACCGGTGGGTTACTCTTCAGTCAGAAGATGGTCAACTGATTAGAATCCGGCTTTCTGATGCGACCACGACAAAATCAGTAAGCGCCAAGCTGTATTTCCTTGATGGGGCATATACCCTGGCTGGCAAGGTCGGCAAGATCAAGATTGACGGCAAAAGCATTCCCAAGACTTATGTGGACCTGACATCCAAGATTGCGACTAACAGCAATACCGCTGCTGCCAACTACTTCGACAATTACGATCGTGAAGAAGATCTGACCGGTGAAGATGACGGTGTGGTTGGTCTGGTGCAGCTGGGTGGTACCAATGACACACTGCGCGTGGATGCAGGCGATATCGGTGGTGAGGACACGATAGACCTAAAGGGCGGTGTCAACAGGCTGGAACTGGTATATGGCTCGGATGGCGTTGAAATTGCCGCAGCAGAACTTGAAGCGATCGGCGACATCAACTATCTCGGTGATCTGGACGAGTTGTCGATCGAAAACGATGTGCTGCTTGCCTATAACTCTGATGTTGAGCTAGCCATGCCCGGTGAGGCGGGTCAGGTCGGGCTGATAGAGTTCACCAGCGTGAATGTCACCGACGGGAGCTTTGCTACCGATGATGATAGCTACAAGGCGGATATGACGATCAGCGGCACGGCAGAAACGCTGACCATTGTCTCTGCCGAAGATTTTAACCTCAATGAAGGCATGCTGACAGTAGAGGGCGTGACCAATCTGACTGTCGAGGCGCTTAGCAATAATGGCGAGATCGAGTTCAATGTCGGTAGCAATCTTGAATCCTTGACCGTAAAAGCGGATGAGGAAGTCGATATTAATATCAGCGATCGGCTCGAGGCGGCGATCGAGCTCGGCACGGTATACATCTACAGTGACGATGATCAGGGTCAGTTGAAGGTTGAAAATAACGATGATTCGACCGTCACCATCGGCTCGCTGGAAATTGAAGCTTTTTCTGATGCCGACCTGGAAATCACTTACAACTTTGATAGCACGATCGAAGTGGCTTATGGCGATGGCGAGAATCGTGAGACCATCCAGCTGAGTGCGAGCTCCGATGCCGATGTTTTCCTGAATGATAACGATCAGTCCACCATACGCCTTGGTAATGTGGATATCGACGGTGGCAACTCTGACGGTGATGAAACGCTCGGCGTCTATGCTAATCGTAACGAGGATGTCGTGATTGATGTCGGCGCTGTCGATATCGATGCGGTCTCTGATGCTGCGGCCGAAATCGGCATCAGCGATAACGAGGACAGTGATATCAGCTTGGGCGCCGTTACACTCGACTCTACCAATCGCGAAGCCAACGTCACGATCAGAGACAATGAGACATACAATGACCCGTTCGATCCGGATCAGTTGCCCCCGGGCTCGCTGATCGAGATCGAAAGCATCACCACCAATGCGGGCACCGATTCGATACTGATGGTCAGCGGCAACAACGACAGGACGGATACAGATGATCTGCTGGTCGATATTGGCACTGTCAGCTTGACGGCCGATGAAGATGCAGGGGTGCTGATCGGTGCAAATTATGAAGGCAATATCATCAACCTTGTCAGCGATGCTAACTACGATAGCGGCATCAGCATTGGCGATATCACGGTCACCGCAGGTGAAGGTGGCGAAGACAGCGACGCAGTTGCCCTGCTTGCCATCAGAAACAATGTGGGCTGGAACAGCTATGACCTCGATGACGCGAGTGTGACAGTCGGCAATGTCGCACTGACCACGAATGGTGATGGCGAGGATGCGATCGCACTGGTCCGCATCGACAATAATCAGCGCGCTGATATCAGCACTGGTACATTGAGCCTGACTGCAGACGTTGGCGAGGCAAGGGCGGAACTGCATATCGACGACAACAGCGATGCTGTCATTATCGTGGGCAGTGAAGGCAGCAGCGACGATGCGATTACGCTGAACGCCGCCAGCGATGCCTTGGTACATATCTACAGTAACGCTGATTACAACAATTATTACTCCGATGGTTTTGTATGGATCGAGGATCAAGAAGGTCCTGTCAGTATTACTGTGCACGGCAACATCGACGTGCAGGCTGGCGATGATGCGGAGATGGAAGTCGAATATAACGGTTACGGCGAAGACCAGACCTTTACGCTCGAGGTCAATGGCGACATCGATCTGACGGCAGATGACGGCAATGCCGGTTTTGAGTTCACTGACAATGACAATGCCACGATCACGGTTACAGGCGATGTCACGCTTGAAGGCCGAAATACAGGCACCTTCTTCAATGATAATGACTATAGCACTATCACCATCGGTGAGCTGGAGCAGACCGCGCGTGAATTTAACGGGGGACACAGCTTCGATTCCGATCTGCTCATCCGATACAACAATTATTCCGAGATCAATATCGACAGCGTCAGTTTGAAGTCGGCGGACGATTACGCCCGCTTAAATCTCTCGGATAACGATCATTCTGAAATCACGATTGCCGGCGATGTGACGCTTCATGCTGGCGAGGTCGAGTACTCGGATGGCGAGATCGTCTCAGTCACCGGAGGCAGCTACGCCGAGATCGAGGGCGAGGATCATGACAACGCCTCAATCTACATCGGTGCGTCTGAAGTCGAGGGAAGTATCGTTCGTAGCGATGTCAATGTGTTGGCAACAAATATTGCCAATGTAACTTTCTTCAACAACGATGATTCTGACATCGTCATGGGCAACCTGACCCTGTGGTCTCAGGGCTCTGATGTACAAGTTTACTTTTACGACAACGATGCAATTGCCGGCGAAGACCGGATCACCATCGATGTTGGCAATGTGACAGTCTATGCATACACAGATGCCAATTTCGAGGTTTACGACAATGATGGTTCGGATGCTGACACCAATAGCATCAATTTCGGCGATGTGACACTGACTTCGACCATAGAGGATGTCCGGGTCAACGTAAGGTATAACGACTATGTTGATGCCACGTTCGGTGATTTTGATATCGAAGCTGATGACAATGTATGGTTCTATGCCTTCAATGGCGTGGATGCGAATCTGACGATGGGTGATATCACGATCACTGGTACGGATTTGGCGGATGTCTACGTTACCGATGTTGATGGAACCGAAGTTATCGATATCACCGCCTCGGATGATACCTATGCCGACATCGAGGATGCCCATGATCTGCATACCTTGCGCGTCACTGGTAGCGAAGCCGAGATCTACCTCATCGGTGAGATGGGTGGCAACGGTGAAGACAACAACAGCTTCCTGCTCGATCTTGATGGCATGACCGATAGCTTTGATTCGAGTGCTGATGATTGGGGATGGGATGGTGTTACGTCGGGATCTATTGATGGCACATTCGTCGAAAACTGGCAGGCCAATTTCGACGGCACCGTCAACGTGCACATTGGCTCCGGGGATCTGATCTACAACTCGAATCACTCCAGCTGGGTAGGCGCTGCCGGAACCGACTGGTATGGTGAACATGGCTGGTATTCGCTCAACAGCGGTGAGGATGCAGATTATCTCGATGCCGATCCGGCCGTTCAGACGATCGAAGGGATGGGATATCCGACAAGCCAGCGCGACCTCAACAATGGTGAAACCGAGTACTGGTACAACATGCTGCAATTCACGCAGGATGGTATCTCCTACCGTATCCAGACTGTCACTATAGAAGCTGATTATGATGGTGAGGATGGCGGTCCTGATGATGCCTACGTTGGCTACGACATCGAGTACTACGTTGATAACGGTTCCGGTAGCTATGTTGAATTATTGGAGACAGAGTTCGAGAATGCACTCGGTATATCGTCGGTCCAACTCTCCGGTAACGTCTTTACCTTTACCGGTCCGCTGGATGGCAGCAACTTCTCGCCGCTCGATCATGCAGTCTGGCGCAAGACTGACAGCACGGAGAGTTCGATCTACCACATCGATGACAACGTGGTATTGACCACGGCTTACCAATCGGGCAACCAGGCCAGCGACGGCATTGGTCAGGAGGCACGCGAGGTATTCAGCTTCACCGGCGATGATATCGGTGAGATCGTGATCGGCGGCTTCGTGCCTGTGGCGCTGACCGGGGTCGAGCGTGACAGTGACCTGCTCGATTTCAGTGCCTTTGCGCTGGAAGAGGGGGTGGGGGCCATCCGCGATATCCGCGATATCTTCATCAGCGTGGATGATACGGACGGCTACTTCTCCGACATCATCATCGACTTCGCCAACCAAGACTTCGGCTCTATCCGCCTGGTCGGTGTCGGTCAATACGATGATGCTTCCACCGGCGCCCTCAACGAGGCAGTGCTGGCTGTGCAGAACAGCATCATCTTCGCATGATGTTGTAATGAACCGGGTATGACCCATCAGCAGGGGAGGAGAGTGATCTCCTCCCCTTGCTTTTTTCGAGGAGCCGGATTTGGCCTTGTATCAACAACTGGAACCACTCAGTCATGCCAGGCATGGCGATTTGAAATGGCGATCCACCGACGATTATGGCTTCGCCAGAGATTGCCTAGCAGTGCCTATCGGCATGCACGAACTAGGCTCTGTCGCCCGTGAGTATCCAATCATATTCCCTGAGAACTCAGAATTGCCCGCGGCGTTGCTTGGTGTCGAGCCGGGTTGCAATGCTTATGTCAGCGTGGAAGGCATCTGGCTCGCGGATTATGTGCCGGAGGTAGTGCGCTGTTATCCGTTTGCCGCGAGGCCGCGAAAGGCGCCTGTCGGCAGGAATGGAGCATCAGGCAAGACGGAGTCGCAGGTCATCATGCTTGATGCGGGTAGCGAATTCATTTCGGCGGACGAGGGGCAGCCGATTTTTACGGATGATCGAAAAATCGTCCCTGCTCTTGCCGGGCGTCTGACCGGTCTGCGCCGGTTCGCGCGATCGGCAGAGGCGGCACGCACGGCAACCGTAGCCATCAAGGCTGCCGATATTCTCGTCGAGCGCCCGGTACGCATCATGGGTGCCGATGCAAAGTCTTACAACGTGCAGGGTTTGCACACCATCAATGAGACGAAATTCAATGCTTTGCCAGCCAAGTCATTCACTGCACTGCGCAAGGCCGGCGCTTTGCCCTTGGTCTATGCACAGATGTTGTCCTGGCTCAGTTTCAAGCATGGTGCGATCGGCCGCAGCCATCCAAAAGCAGATTGAATAGATGATGAATAGGTTGATGTTCATGGGATCAGCCGTTCGGGGCAGGATGTGAGGGCGCGTAAAGTTGCGGCTGTGCAGCGCGACCAGTTTCCGCCGTTGCGCAGTTTTGAGCTTGGCGGGGTGCGCTATCGGCTAGGTCATCAGATTGGTGTCGGATCGACGAGCAAGGTGTATTCGGGGCAGGACGACTGGGGTAATCAGCTTGCAGTGAAGGTATACAAGGGCGCAAAGGCCCAAAACGCGTGGAGACATGAAAGTGCCATGCTGCAGCGCTTTCGTGGCACAGGCGTCGTGCAGCTGCAGTGCAGTTTCATGCACGAAGCGCACGCCTATCTGGTGATGCGCGATGCCGGGATACCGGTGCATCGACTGCGCATCCCGACACCGGAGCTACGCCGCAAGATCATGATGCAGGTCGCCGTTGGTTTGCTGCAGGCTCTGCACGGGTTGCATGTCCGTGACTACATGCATTGCGATGTCAATCCGCAGAACGTGTTGGTGCAAAACCCCGGGCGGACGGAGTCGGTTGCTGTGAGGCTGGCAGATTTTGCCCTGTGCCGCCCGCAGGCCGAATTGTTGAGCGGAAATAAATTCCCGATGGCATATTGGCTACCCCCCCATGAATATTTTGATCGTAGTCGCAATATCGTGCCTGCTGCGGTGGATGTCTTTCATGCCAGCGCGGTGCTTTTTCAGCTGCTGAAAGGCGAGGTGCTGGATTACAGTCGCGATGAAATCCTCGCGGACAAGCTGCAATGCGATGCGCTGCGGATGCATGATCCGCTGGCAGAAGCTCTGGCTTGGGGTTTGACATGCCGGGCTGAAGAAAGACCGACTGCGATCGATTTGTGGCGGAGCTTGCATGGCGCATATGTTCAGCTTGCTCCTGCCGAGGCAGGCGTGGCTACCGAGCGTGAAGAGGAGCCGATGTGATGACCGCCGGCACCAGCCACATGGATTCAGCAAGAGGGCGTCAATCGGTGGAATTCGACGCGCATATCAGTGCCATGCGTTATTACCCCGGTTTTCTGCCGGGTATGCGGCAGCCGGCATCCGCTTTTCAACTTGAACTGTCGGGAGTCTGCTCACCGGCCCGCCAGCAGCGTTTTGATAAGTTAACACGCGCGATTTTCGGTGAGAAACCGACAGAGGGTGCCGACCTCGATCCGCAAGTGCCGATAATAGCCGACCGTATCCTGGCATGTGCGCTGCAGGTACTTGAATCGGCAGGCATGCCGCTGTTCGGTCGTGTTCCTGTGCGGGTCGTCCAGCGGCAGGGAAGGCTTGCTTATGTACTCACACTACCTGCTGTCGACAGGGAGGCGCCGGCCCCCAGATTGGCGCTTGAGTGGGTGTTGAAGTTACTCAATCGGCATACAAACTCGACGAAAGCGGAGTCAGGCAAGTTGAAGGAGGAGTATGCAAGGCTGCTGGCTCATTTGCGCGCGCAGGCGCCCGGTGGCATCAACACGCTCCGTTTCTTGCAGGCTGCTGATGAATCAGGCATTCCCTGGCGCAAGGTCGCCCACAATATCTTTCAGTTTGGTTGTGGCGCGCGCGTACGCTGGCTGGATAGCTCGCTGACGCAGGAGGCACCTTCGATGTCGGTCGCCCTGGCGAGAGACAAGGCGGCGACCGTCAGCGTCCTGAGACAGGCCGGGCTGCCCGTGCCCCGGCACAAGAATGTCAATAGCGAAAAGGCTGCGGTCGTGGCTGCCGCCGAATTTGGTTATCCGGTGGTCGTGAAGGCCGCCAATCTGGATGGTGGCCGTGGCGTCTATGTCGGGTTGAAGTCGGAATCCGCAGTGCGCAAGGCCTATGCCGATGTGTCGAAGCTGACCCGCCGGATACTGGTGGAGCAGTATATCGAGGGTAACGACTATCGCCTGCAGGTTTACAAGAACGAGGTCTTCTGGGTCACGCACCGGAAGCCGGCAGGGGTTGTCGGTGATGGTACATCTTGTGTTCGCGCTCTGATCGATACCGTCAATCGTGAGCGTGAGGCTGCACTGGCTGCCAAAAACAGCCTGTTGCAGCCTATCCTGGTCGATGAAGAGATAGAGCGCTGGCTAGCAGATCAAGGGTATGACTTGGACTCGGTTCCGGCAGCCGGTGTCTTTGTCCGCATGCGCGGGGCGGCCAATATTTCCAAGGGGGGGACCCTGGAGCCGGTGCTGGAACGTGCACATCCGGACAATATCGCGCTGGCTATCCGGGCTGCCCGCATTCTGCGGCTCGACCTCGCCGGTGTCGATTTGCTGATTCCCGATATCGCAGAGTCCTGGCTCAAGACGGGTGCAGCGATTTGTGAAGTGAATGCACAGCCGCAGTTTTCTCCGCATATTCCAGCCTGGTTGATGTCGCGCTGGTTTGTCGATGGTGGCCGTATTCCCGTTGTCGCGACGATTGGTGATCCGATTGGTGCGGATTGGCTGGATTCTTTGCGTGCGCAACTGGAAGGGCAGGGCGCTGTTTTTGCAGTGGCGAGGGCTGACCGGCTGGAAGTGGCTGGCCATTCGTTGCCCAATCCGGCAGGTGATTTGTGTTCGGCCGTGCAGGCCCTGCTGGGCGATCCTGTCGTCGATATGTTGATGATCGTTGTGGCAGACCCAAAAGATTTGCGTGATGGATTTCCGATCGACCGGCTGGATACGCTGGTACTGCATGCGCAAATCCCGAATCAACAGGAGCCCGGACGATACGATGCGATTGCCATGCAACTGGCGGGCATCAGCAAGGTGACGCTGGCATTGCAGGGTCAGAGGCTCGCGGTCAATGGCCTAAAGGCTAAGACCAGGATGCTGACGAAGCAGCAGCTGGTCAAACAATTGTCAGGAATGTTAAAACGATAACGGATTGTTGAAACGATGACGGATGTGAAGAAGAAAGATTTCAGCCTGACCGCCGAACAGCTCGGCAGGCTTTCATCCCCCTATATTCCCAATGGAATTCGTCAGGATGTCTGGTCGATCGATTCGGTGAATATCAGAAACGACCTTGTGCAAGCCAAAGTCTCCCTCGGCTCGATTTATCAATCTCCTACGGATGGCGGCGGTGCGCATTTGACGATGTTCGCCACCAACGAGATCGTTGCCCAGTTGATGGTGATCTACATGCATGTTCAGGCTGGGTTCGAGCAAAAATGCCGAGAGGTCTGGGCCGCCGAACTGCATGGTCGTTATGTGGCGCCTATTCGTGAATTGGCTGGCATCGATTTCGTTATGCAGTGCGCTCGAACGCGGAGTGTCGGCAACAAGCGTTATTGCAAGGCCAGTTTTACCATCAGTGCAAAATGCGGCGGCCGTTTTGAAGTGGATGTCACAGGAGTAATGGACTGAAGTCGTGCGCAACAATAGTCAAATTGTGGATGCGGTGCCGGACCTGGAGAGCTTGCGCCCTCAGTTTGAAGCGGACGGCTGGCTGCTGCTACGCGGGCTTGAGCCTGACGGCGATGTCTTGAATGCCATTGCCCGGTTTTTCTGCACGCATTTCCACATCAGCGCCACCCGTGCGCAAAGCGCTGGTCGCAGTCCGGATGATTGTTCGACCGAGATTCTCGGAGAATGCCGCTTGCTGGGTCATGCCGAGGGTTTTTATCAGCCTTGTCTGTCAAGCCCGGATATCGGTCTATTGATGTGCGTGGTTGCCCCGGCGCCAGATGCGGGTGGTGAAACTTTCCTGATCGACGGACGCGAGATGTTGCAAAAGATTCCACCAGATCTGGCGATGCGTCTACAGAATGAACCTATCATTTATGAATCCCTCTGGCCTACGTCTCGCTGGCAGGCAGAATTTGGCGTGCGCGATAAGGACGCTCTGCATGCTCTGCTGCTGGCAGAGAACACGGCTTGCACTTACACGTTGAACGATGACGGGCTGCTCCATATTTTCTACCGTACGTTTGCAGTCATCCCGGATCGACTTGGCGTCCCGGCATTTTTGAATGGTGCGCTCGCGCATTTGCCGGCTATCCGACATCCGCGCTACGCGGGCGTCAAGACATACTCGGTGGCGACCAACCGGATCCATTGGGCTGACGGCAGACAGTGGGATGATGATGTCATCAATCTGCTGATCGATGCGCATGATGCCTGCTTGCGCAAACACCGGTGGCAGAGGGGCGATATGTTGATTTTTGATAACCGCCGGTTTTTGCATGGACGAGAGTCGGCGTTGCCGGGATGTGGCAGGCGATTGTTGAGTTGCTTCGGTTTTCTGCGGGATCAGCCGGGACACTAACCGGTTTGTTAATGAAGCGTGGCTATATCTGTTGATCGAAACAAAGACTTATATTGAAGAAGTATTGACGATGAGTGATATGAAAAAACAGCCTGTCAAAGTCCATAGCGGGCAGCTTGATGAGGGTGGAAAAAAGCGCGCAGGCCGGTCGAAGGAAAAATCGACGACAGAATCTGGCCAGGCAAGTCAGGCTGGCAGCCCTGCCAGGCTTAATGCCAGAACTTGGTTAAAGCCGGTATTGGCTTGCCTGAAATCAAAGGGATTGCAGGCAGCGGTTGACTTGTTGGCTACGTTGGAGTCACCACCGGGCACTCCGCTCATTGCGGTAGATCAACGACTGCTTTTGCTGGCACAGATCGTTCAGCAGACGGATCCGAAAACGGCGTTGGTGTTGGCCGAGCAGGCCGCCAGTCAGGACGTAGCCAATATGGAAGCCAGGTTGTTGGCGGGAATCATGCACGACAGACTGGGTAATCGAAAATCAGCAGAGGAAGCGACTCTTGAAGTGGTTCGGTCTAAGCATTCTTCTGCGGAACAGGTGATACGCGCTGCGAATTTGCTGGTGCGCTTCGGCAGGCAGGAGATTGCGCTCAAGGCCGCCAAGCATGCTTATGAAAAGATCGGCGAGCCTTTGCGCTGGGCTTCGGCATTGCTCTATATCGCACAAGTCACAGCCGACTGGCCGCTGGTGCAAAAGCTGACTTCACAAATACGTAATGCCTATGCACAAGGCATCTGGAACGAGGTCAGCGAATCTCCGCGTACCAATCTTTTATGGTGCTGCGATGAGCTTATCAATTTGCAAGTGGTCAGCCGCTGGTCTGAAAAAACGCTTGTCAGAATACCCGATGTCGTTTGCCCTGCGCCTTCACCGCTGGCGGGTCGAAAGCTGCGTGTAGGTTACTTGTCCAGCGATTTTCGTGATCATCCCACTGCGCGTCTGGTCAATGGCCTGTTTCGACATCATGACCGAGAAAAAATGGAATTTTTCATGTACTGCAGTGGCTGGGATGACAAGTCAGCCATGCGACGCGAGGTCGAGTCGCATTTCGATCATGTGCACTCGGTGGCGCAAATGAGCGATGAGGCAGCGGCGTTTTTCATAAGGTCACATCAGGTCGATGTTCTAGTCGAATTGAATGGGCCGACCCGCGCCAACCGGATGGGGATTCTTGCTTATCGTCCGGCACCAGTGCAGATCGATTATTTGGGATGGCCAGGCAGCGTTGGCGGCAGAGTTGTCGACTACGTGGTCGGAGACAGATATACCGTCTCGGATACTGCATTGAAATCATACCCTGAGAAGGTCATTCGTATCGAAAAGATCTATCAGGTCAATGACTATGCGGCCATGACGCTACTTCCCAAACCGGATAGAAAGAGTGTTGGTTTGCCGTCAGATCCTTCTGTCCCGGTAATTGGAATGTTTAACGCGATCAACAAGGTGCATCAGGAGGTATGGGATACCTGGATGCGTATCATGAAGGCGGTCCCGAAAGCCATACTTTGGTTGCTCGACCCCGGACCCGCCGCACGCAAGCATATTGTTGCGGCATTGAGGGCAGAGAGTATTGATCCTTCCAGAATTATCATTGCCCCAAAACTGCCACAGGAAAAACATCTGGCCCGTTTGCAATGTTGCGACCTGATGCTTGATCCGTGGCCATATGGCGGACATACCAGCACCAGTGATGCGTTGTTTGCAGGCGTGCCGGTCATTGCATTACGCGGTGAGAATTTTGCCGGATTGGTCAGTGGCGGACTGCTGGAGTCTGCAGGGCTTGGGGCCCTGGTGCAGCCGGATACGAATGCTTACGTTGAGAAGGCGGTGCAATTACTGTCAAACAATGGTTTGCTCGCACGTTTGAAGCAGTTCATTTCCCGGCATGTGCGGCGTTCGGATGTGTTCAACGCGGCAAGCAAGGCGAGACAGTTGGAGGCGGCCTTCGTGCATGCTTATTCGTTGGTTATTGCGGGAAAGCCTCCAGAGCATATCAACCTTAAACTGCGCGCAACTTCACCGATGGCGATTTTTTCCTGGCAAGACGAGGGTGATTCGCCAATAGTTGCAGATGGCTTTGGCATTGAGTCTATTGCCGAAAATACATTCCGCATTCCACTTGTGCTGGTTTGCGGCCCTTGGGGCGGAGGTACTTCTGCAGTGGCTGGTTTGCTGGCGAATGCCGGACTTCAGGCCCCCGGGCCTTATGTCACGGTGAAGGATCCGAGAACACCGCTGACTTATGAAATGAAAGCTTTTCAGCGAGTTTTGCGCTCGCTGGCATCAGAAAAAACATTACAGAAAAGCTGCAACGATGAACAAGCACTTGCGGCCTTAAAGCAATTTCGCGATGAAGTTTTGCTACCTGTGCTTGACCATCGCAAGGGAGGAGTTCCGGTGATGCTCAAACATGGTTTGGCGGCACTTTTTATTCCCCAGTTGAGGGAATTGTTTGATTTGCGTTTGGTAGGAGTTCTGCGGCCATTCGATGCGATTGAGACAACTCGCTTACGTCGTGGCTGGCATGCCGGCATGGGTCGTAAAGGAGCGCTGGCGATATACCGGGCGATGTTCGGCGAACTGGTCGGCGGCAGTGTGCCTTTTCATATTTTACGATATTCCGATCTGATGAATACCCCTGAGACACAGGCAGACCGGTTGCTGGCATTTTGTGGAATACACCCCACATCGGAGCAGCGTGCTGCTGCGCTTGCATCCCTTTCTCGGCCTGTTGATAAATTGGTTGCAGGAGGTGTGCCATGATGGCTTACCCGTCATTCATCTACTTGCAGAATCAGAAAACAGGCTGCACTTTTGTCGAGACATTTCTGCGGAAATTTTGCTCGGAGCCCTTGCTTGCACATGCAAAGCATGCAGCGCTACATAGGTCTCCCGGCAAGTTTTGTTTTACTAATGTGCGCGAACCGCTGGCACTTTACCGTTCGTTGTTTACTTATGGGCTGGATGGAAAAGGCTCGGTTTTTTGCGACTGCGGCGGCTCGGCCACGGAGCCTTGTACGACAAGGGAGCTGAAGGGTTCTCTGAGTGGCTGGATTTTGTGCTGAGTCCTCGCCATGCGCAGTTGTTATCAAATGATTATCGGCCGGAGATTGCACGTCTTGTTGGCTTCATGAGTTGGCGGTTTCTTCGTCTCGCATGCCCCGGCATTGGTCAGAAAGCACTCGCCATTAAGGGACAGTATGAACTTGAGGCTTTTGTCGAGAAGCGCCAGATTCTGGGGTCTGTCCTTCGGCAGGAGAAGCTGCGCGAGGATCTCGAAGCGTTAGCCTCAACGCGGCTTGCTTCCTGCATTCCCCAGCAGGTAGAGGCTTTGCAATGGCTGAGAAATTCCCCGCTGATCAATACTTCATCGGCTGACGCAAGTGGAGTGTCGATACAGAGAGCTTTGCTAAATCGCGTATTTGAACGGGAATGGTATCTATATCGTCATTTCTATCCTGATGTCATGACGCCGACTTTGACTGACATCATCGATGAAAAGGGGATCGGGGAGTTATCGTGAATCCAGGCAACGTGGCAAAAATCGATAGCTACATGTCCGTGTTACGGGACTTTCCTCCTTCACGATCAGGTACGACTTTCCGATATCTGCTCTGCTCAACTGCCCGCTGTGGTTCTAATATGGTTAGCGACATGTTGCTGAAAACGGGACGAGCAGGCGATCCGCTGGAATATTTGAATCCACGATATATGGCGGGATATCAGCGCTCGATTGGTGCCGCCCATGCAAATCAGCCTAGTTTCGCTAGATATCTTGATGAAATTGAGCGTCGGCGTAGCAGTCCTAATGGGCATTTCGGCATCAAGATGCATTTTGAGCATCTGGAAGCGAATTTTTCAAAAGATATGAAGCAAGCACTACTTTTTCTTAAACGGTTTGACCGCGTAGTGGCTTTGCGCAGACGTGACAAGCTGGCGCAGGCGGTATCGCTGCATCGAGCAAGAGTGACGCAGTTATGGAGTGCAGATGACAGACGTTTTCTTGCACCTGACGATCCACGACTACATAAGGAGGTCAAGTTCGATCCGGTTGCCATTTCACGTGCTTTGGCGGAGATCGTTAGGCAGGAATCAGCATGGGAACGATTGCTGAAAAGTGCGTCGATCCCATTTGAAATTTTCTGGTACGAGGACTTTGTGAGCGATTGCCAAACAACCTTTCCAAGATTGCTCAAGGTTCTTTCGATTCAAGAGGATGCTGTTTCAGTCAGCCCGAGTACTCGTCGTCAGAGCAGCGAGAATGATCCGATCCTGGCCACACTTTGCCAATACCTTGGCTGCAACCGGGACCAGTGATTTGGTGTTCGGCAATTTGAACATGCTCGGTGGTGACCGCTAATGACTCGCTCAAGCTTGCTCAAGTCGTTGTTGATGAAATTATGAAAATTCAAATGGCTGATTCGCTTACGTCTAAATCTGTAGGAGCCTCAATGAAAGGATCTGGTAATCGTCTATGGAGTAAGCAGGCAGAGCGCTGGTCCAAGGTCGGCTCTCCAACCCGTCCATGCGAAGAGGATATCCAAATCATGTGGCATTTTGTGCAACCTTTATTTGTGGATGGTAAAAGCAAACAGGTTGCTGTTATGGGGGTGACTCCTGAGGTGGTGCATCTTCCATGGCCTTCGCAGGCGCACATTGAGGCATTCGATGCCAGTGCTGAGATGATAAACAAGTTGTGGCAGCCGAAGGCAGATGTCGACGCCCGTGTCCGGCAATCTGACTGGAGAAGGCTTCCGCTGCCAGATCAGAGTGTGGATTTGATGGTGGGTGACGGTATTTTTACGGCGGCAGGGTCGGAAAGCGTGGTGAAGGATATGCTGACCGAAGCGCACCGTGTTCTGGTCAAGGGTGGAATGATCATATTGCGCTGTTTTATTAGGCCAGAAACAATCGAAGACCTGCAATCAATCAAGCTGGCAGCATTGGCGGGAAAAATCAGGAACTTCGGATCATTGAAATGGCGGCTTGCCATGGCACTGATTGATCCTGTCACGTCCACAGTTGCCCCGGTAAGAATCCATGAGGTATTTCAGCAGCTTTTTCCTGACCGAGAGCTACTCCAATTGGTATCCGGCTGGACGATTGAGCAGATCGGCACCATAGATGCCTATGATGGCATGGCTGGACAATTCTATTTTCCCGACATGCAGCAACAGATGAAATTATTGAGGCGTCATGTCGAAATTGGACAATACGTAACAGGATCGTACGAGTTGTCCGAGCGTTGTCCGTTATTTCAATTGATTGTCAGGTGATTTCATGCGAGTTTCGATCATCATCAGTTCCTACAACGCAGCGAAATATTTGCAGGAATGCCTCGTTTCAATCCAGGCACAAACATTCAAGGACTTTGAATGCATTGTTGTCGATGATGGTTCGACTGACAACACGACGGAAATTTTCTCGAAAATTTCAGACAAACGCTTCAGGCTAATTCGTCTGGACCGAAACTGTGGGATTTCGATAGCAAGAAATCTGGCGATCAAGCATGCCAATGGTGAATATATCGCCGTCATGGATGCAGATGATGTTGCTTTTCCTGAAAGGCTGGAGTGCCAGGTCAGATTTCTTGACGCGCAGCCTAAGGTTCACTTTCTGGGAACGCGGACCGTAAGAGTTTTAGAAAGTATCGATAAGGTTATCGATAGTCCGAAGCATCCACTCGACGATGCGACGATTAAGGCACGACTGATTTTGCTGAATGGATCAGCGATGGTTGATCCTACGACAATGATGCGTGCCGACTTTTTGCATAAAAATCAGCTTTTTTATACTGTCAGAAAAGTTGATCTCGACCATGCGCTCTGGATCACAGGACTTAGATACGGCGCCCGATTTGCTTGTCTGGAGCAACCGTTGCTGTACAAACGTAGACACGATGGCAACATCACTTTGACAGAAGCTGGGGCCAAGGAAGTTGCAAAAACCCCTTTGCGCCAAATGCTGTTTGGGGCCTTTGTGCCCGAACTTTCATATCAGCAGGCTGCATCTCTCGCACAAATCATGCAAAAAGGAGCATTTTTGCATCGCAGTGAAATTGCGCAGGCGTTGGAAGCGGCCAAGGTGGTCTTCCAATCTACCAAAAGCCGTTTCGGTGAAGATCGTCAGTACTTCAATGCAATAGTCAACCAATACGCTTCTCGGGCTGGTCTTGCATTGAAGCAATCTCCTACTCTGTCATGAAAAAAATCTCTCTCGCTTATCTGACCGTGCCTGAGTTGTCTCCGCTGGAGGCTGTTCATGTTGCAGCCGATGCCGGCTATACACATGTCGGTTTGCGGTTGTTGCCGGCCATGGATGGCGAGCCGTTATATCCTTTGTTGACAAACTTCAAGCTATTGCGTCAGGTTAGGGCCGCTATGGATAAAACCGGGATACAAGTCGGCGATCTTGAGATGATTCGCCTCAAGCCGGCCATGGGTATGCATGATTTCAACCGATTTTTTGAATGCGCTCAAGCGCTAAATGCAAAGGATGTCGTCGTTGTTAGTGATGATGATGACTTATCGAGAATGACAGACAATTTTTCCGCATTGTGTCAGCAGGCCCGTTCATATGGCTTGTATCTGAATCTTGAGCCGATCCCATGGACTGCATTAAATCGCTTTGAAAATGCATTAGAGGTTTTAGAAGCTGCTGGACAGCCTAATGCAGGTTTGCTTATCGACGCCTTTCACCTCCATCGATGTGGTGCCTCGTTAAGTATCTTGGAGACGTTGAATTCAGAGTTAATTCGGGTGTTTCAGATTTGTGATGCCCCGGTTGATTATTTTAGAGATAAAGCAGCCATTCGGAACGAAGCGAGAACCGCAAGATTGCTTCCGGGTCATGGTGAGTTGGCTTTATCTGATTTGTTGATGCATATTCCGCCTTCGGCAATCTGCAGTATCGAAGTCCCTAATAATTGGTTAAAGCGCCAATACACGCCTGCTGAACGTGCCGCTATGGCTCTCTCCGCTACAAAAAGGCTGCTTGTAATATGAGCGTGCAAAGCCAGGATTTATTGAATGGGCTTGATGGAGTCATAAAATCGACACATAGCCTTGAGGGCTACGCCTACGGTTTTCGTACTGCATGTCTGACTGCTGAATTTTATTCAGAGCGTTTGCCGAAATTCTTGTCATCCGCATTTGGTGAGTCCATACGAGAGTGTTTGTTATCGCAGGACCCCTCATGTGCTGTGGTTCTGGATTCAACCAGTGCTCCATCTGGAGTTCCAGACCAGTTAGCTTATTGGCTGTATTTTTTCTTGCGAATTGCCAATGTGCCTCAGGCTGAATGTGGTCATGAGGTTAGTAGCTACATGAATGAAGTCAGAAAAATAGTAGTCCCGGCACCTGTTGCCGCCCATGCCTTGCTTTCACGCATGCTGCGCTGGTTGATTCGATTGTCTGCTCAGTCAGATGCCACAGACATCCGCACTACGTTGGATCTGGATTTGCCTCGGGGCTTGGCAGGACTCAAGGAGTTGGTGCCAGCAGCCTCGAATATACCCCGATTTGTTGAGGCAGCTGTGCAACTCGATATTCCAGTCGAAGAGGTGGCTGGCCGTGTATTGCAGTTTGGTCAAGGTAGAAAGGCGCGCTGGCTGGATAGCTCGTTTACTGACCAAACTCCAAAGATTGGAGCTTCGATTGCACGGAACAAACAATGGGCATCCAGAGTGTTGTTTGATGCCGGGCTACCTGTGGCGCCACATGCAATTGTGGCAAATCATCAACAGGCACTGAAAGCGGCGAGAAAGATTGGTTATCCGGTAGTTATCAAACCTGCAGATCTTGATGGCGGCATCGCAGTCGCAGCCGGCTTGATGAAGGATGAGGAAGTCCTTTTTGCTTTCGATCGCGTAATTAAATATAGCAATACTGTCATGTTGGAAAAGCATATTCCTGGACGGGATTATCGCTTGAATGTCTTTTCAGGTGAGTTGCTTTGGGCGATCGAACGTGTTCCGGCTGGCGTGACTGGTGATGGCAGGCATAGTGTCAGAGAGTTGCTGGATAGCTTGAATGCCGATTCTCGCCGTGGTGATGGTATCCATGCGCCGTTAAAAAAAATTCTGCTGGATGATGAAGCGATTGAACTCTTGCAGTCTGTGGGTAAACGACCTGATTCGGTTTTATCTCCAGGCGAGTTTTTGCCTCTTAGACGGCGTGCTAATGTTGCTGCAGGGGCCTTGCCGGTCCCGGTAACAGACAAGGTGCATCCAGATAATGCCCGCTTGGCTGTGCGGGCAGCGGCCGCTTTGGGTCTTGATATTGCCGGAGTTGATTTTATTACGACAGATATCAGTCTTTCATGGACGGAGGTGGGTGGGGCAATCTGTGAGATCAATGCCCAGCCACAATTGGGCAGTGTCACTTCCATGCATGTCTATCCGCAGATTCTGCATAATTTGCTGAAGGGTAATGGCCGAATTCCGATCACGGTAGTTTTGGGAGCGCCAGATGGAAAAGCTGCTGAATCTGCAGCTGCCTCTTATGCATCTGCAGGTTATTGTGTTGGATACGCAGGCAGGCGTGGCATATTTGTCGGTGACCAATGTATAAGCAAGAAGCCACTATCACCATATCGTGCAGGGAAAGCTTTATTGCGTGACCGTAATGTTGGTGCAATCGTTTTGGAAATTAACGATTTTTCCGTTCTGAAAACCGGCATGCCATTTGATCGGATCGATCATCTTGAAACATTCGGCCCAAGTACATGCTTAGTGGGCGCCATCCCTGATGGCTTGACTGCAAAACCAATAAAAATGCTGATGGACATGATTGCTCCAGAAAGTTTGGATGAGTGACACGGATACTTTGCAGGTCAGGCCGTTGAATATTCGCTTGAAGTGGGTGGCCGAGTATCATGGCCCCAATTTGTTTGCTGACTCAGCGGTTATTGTAGGTGACTTGATAGCTGAAACGCTCCATGACAATGATCGGGCGAAAAAAGCGATCTCAGATTTGTGGGCCTGCTCCGGTATTGGTCAAACGTCAGTCGATGTGACCTGTGATGGTCACACGGGTGATGTGCTGTTAACTTTGGCTGGGGCTGCATCTGTTTGGGCCTTGGCTGCGCTCAATGAATTGCGTGGCTATTTGCTGGATGCAGGTGCAATCAGGAAGGGTGACGTCGTTCACGTTTGGGTGGGGTTTCATCAGCCTGATGTAAGTCGTGCGGTACTCCAGTTGGCATTGAGTGCATTGATGCAACTGATTGCCGGGCGATTGGATCGTGGAGTTTTCAAAAACCGACTGAATCGGTTGTGGCAAGCTTGTCGAAAATATCATCCGGACTATCAAGCCCGTATCTTGATGGTCGCCGCACGTAGTGTGGATGTGCCCTTCCTGCCTTTTTTGCCAGACAGCAGCTACTGGCAGTTTGGATGGGGTGTTAAAGCTCGTGTATTAATGGAATCAAGTTCCAACTCGGATGGGTCCTTGGGCTGGCAATGGCAAAGAAACAAGGCAACTGCGAAAGCACTCATGAGCAGTCTAGGTTTGCCGACACCTTTATACACTCAAATAAGACGAAAAGAGAGTTTGGTTTTAGCCGTTGAGGCTGTGGGTTTTCCTTGCGTGGTGAAGCCTCTGGATGGCGGCGGTGGAAAGGGCGTGACCGCCAACATTCGTTCACTTGCTGAGGCCGAGACCGCTTACCAGTTGGCTTACCGGCTAAAGCGCGGCTCTGTGATGGTGGAAGCCCATGTGCCGGGAGATGATTACCGGCTGATGGTCATCGATGGCCGCTTCGTGGCCGCTATCCGGCGTGAGCCCTCCTTCGTGGTGGGCGATGGTCATCAGACTATCGCTTCACTGGTGGCTGAGCTAAATGTTACACGTTCGAGCAACATGGTACGCAGCCGCTACTTGCGACCGATCGAGATCGATGATGTCCTTGAGCGGCACCTTGCAAGCCAGTCCTTGAAATCGTCCGATATTCTCTCCGCCGGCCAGCGTGTGACGTTGCGCAGCAACGCAAATCTTTCCACCGGTGGGCTGTGCACTGATGTGTCGGCTGCTTGTCACGCACAAGTGCGGGCAATGGCCGAGCAGCTGGCGAAGACATCGGGCTTGAGCACGGTAGGCATTGACTACCTGACGACTGATATTTCTCGTGCTCCAGCTGAGTCGGGTGGCGCATTCATTGAAATGAATACTACCCCGGGTTTGGATGCTTGTGTTGCGGCGGGTTGGTCGGAGGCGTCGATCGGCAGCATGGTCTTGGGCACATCCGTAGGTCGTATTCCGAATGATCTGATTGTCCTCGGTGCAGAAAGTGTCGCCATGATCGGTTCTGTGCTTGAAGCAGTGTCTATCGCTGATGGCGAGGCGTTTGTCGTTGGTGATCGATTGCGGATCGGCGAGCTGACACTGCGACCAGCTTCTGCCGAGCCTTGGGCTGCTGTGAAAGCCGGTTTGCGACATCATGGGGTTGATCGGGTGCGTGTGGTTTGTAGTGCGGATACCTTATGTGAACTTGGTATGCCGCTCGATCGGGTCGATTCTGTGATTGTGGCCATGAGCGGGGATGAGGCGATCTTGCCTCCGGATTGGCTGGAGGTGCTTGAGCGGCATGCGTGCGACGGAGTCATGTCAGAGCCTGAGCAGAATATTCTGCTCAGGCTGTTGGGCGAGAAGCTCTGGCCATGACTGGAGAAAGTACATGATCGAGCTTAAACGCTTCACAACTGAATATGAGCCTGCCGAAGATCGACTTCGCCTGACTGGAGCCGATGGCGGGGGTCAAGTCGTCGTGCTCTGGCTGACTCAGCGCTTGCTCAACCGACTGGTAGTGCACCTCTGCCAAAGTCTTGAGGGGCGATCTGAGAAACCCAAGACACCGAGCCGGATGCAGTCGCTCGAGACATATCTCAAGCAGAGCTTTGCCCAGCAAAAAGCGTACGCGATGCTGACCGCGCAGCGACAGGTGCGGTCTCTTTCGGCCTCGCCCGATTGGCTCGTGAGAGTGACGGATGTCAAGTGTTCCGCAGATTCTGTGCGGCTGGTGTTCAAGGGGGAGACTGATGAGAATCGTGCGGTTATCAATTTATCTACGCCTGCCTTACGTCAATGGCTGGGCATTGTTTCCGCGCAGTACCGCCGCGCAGACTGGGCAACTCAGGTGTGGCCGGCCTGGATGGAGGAGAGGCCGGAGTCGGCCTCAAAACCGGATACGGTTGTGTTGCATTGATGTCCAGGATGAAAAATCATCTGATTACGAGGTGCCGGTCGGGCTGACCTAATCGGCATTCATCAAGGCAGAATTTACCTGCATGACTAGAAAATATTTCATGCAGGAAGTTACTTTAACATTTCGTTGTTCCATTCCCCGATGCGCTTGCATCAATCTTCGACATTCTTTTTTCGATGGCTGTTTTTCTGCCCTCCCGAAATTAGGGAATCAAAAATTTGCGCGCTATAATAATAAAAATGATAAAATGTTCAACTATTATGAATAGTTATGATATCTATTGCTTTTTATACCGGAAGCATTAGAAATCAAAGGCGATAATAAAACTTGGTGAGGGTTTGAATGGCTGCAGGTAACAAGGAAAGCGTGAGGCATCAGCTTTTTACGCTGTGGTCGCCTTATATTGCAAAGTTTGCATTATTCAGTGTTTTTATCAATGTTCTGGTTCTGACGCCGTCCTGGTACATGCTCGAAGTGTATGATCGGGTCATTAACAGCAAAAATCATCAGACCTTGTTGATGATTTCGCTGATGGCGATTCTTTTTTATGCGGTGCTGGAATTTCTGGAATGGATCAGGGCGAGAATTTTAAAAACGGGTGCGACACGCTTCGATGGTCTTTTGCGCGAGCGTATCTTTAACGCGGCATTTGTTTCAAGGCTAAGCCCTGGCCGGGGCAATGCCAGTCAGGCTTTTTCTGACCTCAAGACGATTCGCGATGCCGCCGATGCAGGGTGGGTAGGGGCCTTGGTCGACACGCCGCTGTCCATGGTGGCACTGTTCATCATTTATCTCATTCACCCAAAGCTTGGTTTGCTGGCGACAGCTGGGATTTTGTTTCTCCTGGTTTTTGCGTTTCTCAACGACAGAAAAATCAAGCCCTTCATGAATGAGTCGAGTCAAAAGGCTGTCGCTGCCCAGACCTATGCCAGTAGCGCCATCAAGAATGCTCAGGCAGTGGAGTCCATGGGCATGATGCATAACATCCTCGATAGATGGCAGAAGTTTCAGAATGGATTTTTGTTCAATCAGGCTATGGCATCTGATGCAGCAGGCAGGAGTTCTGCTGTCATCAAGGTGACACAGGTCATGCAGGGGTCATTGGTTCTTGGTCTGGGTTGCCTGTTGGCGCTCGGTGGCGAGTTGGCAATGGGTAGTGCCGTGATGATCGTTTCCTCGATTCTTGCAGCCAGGGTCATCACACCGATGGTGCAGGTCGTGATGCAGTGGCGCCAGATTCTGACAGCGAGGGAATCTTTTCTTAATCTGGTCGATTTGCTGGAAAAGCACCCTGAGCCGGAAGCGACCATGCCCTTGCCAGCCCCCAAGGGAGCTTTGCTGGTTGATCGTGTGACCACCGGTGCGCCTGGCTCTGGCGCGATGATCCTGCGCAATGTGAGTTTCGCGCTGAAAGCAGGAGAGTCGCTCGCCATCATTGGACCTTCCGCTTCTGGAAAAACATCGCTGGCACGATTGCTGGTCGGGCTTTGGCCGGCGGCAAACGGCAAGGTCAGGCTGGATGGTGTCGATGTGTTCAGTTGGAACAAGGAGGAACTTGGGCCGCATGTCGGCTACCTGCCTCAACGTATCGAGTTGTTTGAGGGAACGATTGCCGAAAATATTGCCAGGTTTGGCGAGGTCGATCTTGATAAGGTCGAGGCCGCGGTCAGGCTGGTTGGTCTGGATGGCTGGTTGAAATACCTGCCACAGGGACTCGAGACCAACATCGGTGATGAAGGGGTCTTTTTGTCCGGTGGTCAGCGGCAGCGGATTGCGATTGCGCGGGCGGTTTACGGCATGCCGAAGTATATCGTCATGGATGAGCCGAACTCGAGTCTCGATGAGGCCGGTGATGATGCTTTTGCCGTATTGTTGCGCCAACTCAAGGCATCCGGTTCTACTGTGATCGTAATCACGCATCGCAGGAATCTTCTGGCGAGCATGGATAAGGTGCTGGTGCTGGTCGATGGCGAGGTAAAGGCATTTGATGTCAGTAGTAAGGTGTTGGCTGCCATGCAGAAATCCGCTACTTCGAGACCGGCGGTCAATCAGCCGAGGGCGGCTGCATGAGCAATCAAGGGGCCTCCATGTACCAATCGCTTTTGCATTTCTTCCGCCGCGAGTTTTTCTGGGTGGCTGTTTTTAGTATGACCGCCAATCTGCTCATGTTGGCGCCGACTATCTATCTGCTGCAGATTTTCGATCGCGTGCTTTTGAGCATGAGTGAATACACCTTGTATGTCGTCAGCCTGATCTTTCTGTTTTTCATTCTGGTCATGGGTTTCTCCGAATGGGTGCGCTCTCGCCTGCTGGTGAGGATGGGCCTTCGTTTCGCTGAGTTGATGAATGCCAGATTGTTCAAGGCAACTTTCGCTGCCGCCTTGCAGAACGGCTTGAAGAATCCGATGGAGGTGTTCAACGACTTTACCAATATCCGGCAGTTCATGACAGGTAACGGCATCATCGCTTTTTTTGATTTGCCGTGGACGCCGATTTATATCGCAGTGGTTTTTATGCTGCATCCGCTGTTGGGGTGGATTGCCTTGCTTTTTGCCGCGATACAGTTGTTTCTGACTTATTACAACAATCGCCAGACCAGTGCCAAATTAGGCGGTTTGATGGAGGCCAACACAGATTCGAGCGATTTTATCTATGGAAAGTTGAGAAATGCCGAGCCGATCGAGGCGATGGGCATGCTGAAAAATTTCAGGGAGCGTTGGGTTGGGTTGCATCAGAACGTCTTGCGTAATGCCTTTTTTATTTCTGACTCTCAAAGCAGGCAATCGTCCTTTCTCAAGTTTGTACGCTATTGCATGCAATCCGCTACTTTGGGTTTTGCTGCGCTACTGGTGATAAAAGGCGAGCTTTCGGTAGGTGCCATGATCGCAGCGAATGTGATGATGAACCGTGCATTGGCACCGATGGATACCATACTCAATGTATGGAAGCAGTTTGTTCAGGCTCGGGTCAGTTTTCAGAGACTGCAGGTGCTTCTGGATCGTTACGGGTTGCAGTTGCCCGGTGTTTTTCCGCATACCCCCAAGGGTGAAGTGACGTTGTCCGGGTTGTCTGTTCATGTGGATGGCCTGCAGCAGCCTATTCTGGATGATCTGACGCTGAATTTTCCTGCCGGCCGGGTGACAGTCGTTATCGGCCCATCCGGATCAGGAAAATCTTCGTTGGCAAAAGCTGTTCTGGGTTTGTGGCCCGGACTTGAAGGTGCCGTCAAGCTGGATGGCGTGGCAATCGAACAATGGGACAGGGAGAGACTTGGAAAGGCATTGGGTTATTTGCCACAGGACGTTGAGTTGTTTGAAGGCAGTATCGCCGAGAACATTGCCCGTTTTAACGAGGTTGATTCGACCAAGGTGGTAGAGGCGGCAAAACGCACCGGCATTCATGAAATGATTCTGCGGATGCCCAAGGGTTACGACACATCGATTGGCGAAGCGGGTGCTTTGCTTTCCGGCGGGCAGCGTCAACGGATTGGTTTGGCCAGGGCAATTTATGACAACCCGTCATTGATAGTGCTGGATGAGCCGAACGCGAATCTGGACGAAGCCGGCGAGCGTGCTTTGGTGGAAACCCTGGCTGAGTTGAAGGCCTCCGGCAAAACCATTCTGTTGATAACCCACAAAATGAATGCCTTGGCGATGGCGGATGATTTGCTGGTCATGAAGGGCGGCAAGGTGGCTTATTTTGGCTTTAAGGATGATGTGCTGAAAGCCATGCACGATGATCAGGCGCGAGAGAATCCGGTCAAGGCGCCGGTGCAGGAACAGTTGGTTTGAATTCGATTGAATAGAATTTTTGAACTCATTTGAAGCGTAAGGATTTATCGATCCATGATGAATATTTTCAAAAAGTCGCAGGCTGATTCACAATCGCCGGCGTTGCCCGAATTGCCGGCGGATACGAGACAACCAATCCGACTGGGCGCTTTTGTGTTGTTATTCGGGTTGGGCGGTTTTGTCTTGTGGGCTGTGCTGGCTCCATTGGATGAAGGCGTGCCCACCAACGGTATGGTCTCAATCGCGACCAAGAGTAAGGTAATCCAGCACCCGACCGGGGGGCTGGTCAAAGCTGTGCATGTGAAGGAAGGGCAGTTCGTTGAGCAGGATCAGACATTGATCACGCTGGACGAGGTTATCGCTCAGGCCCGATATGAGGAAGTCAGGCAGCAATATATCAGTTTGCGTGCGATAGAAAGCCGATTGCTAGCCGAAATGGCGGGGGCGGATCGGATAAGTTTTCACGAATATTTGCAGGTGAATTCTAACGATCATTTTGTGATCCAGCATATGGAGAATCAGAGGCAGCTGTTCGAGTCAAGAAGGCGCGCTTTGCATGCAGATCTTGCGGCTATTAATGCGTCCATGGATTCTCTCAGAGCACAAATTCAGGGGCTTGATGCCATTATGCGCGGACGGGAAACACAGGCGGCGCTGGTCAGTGAACACTTGGGTAATCTTGCGGATCTTGTTCGCGATGGCTTCGCCACCCGTACCGAGCAGAATGAGTTGGAGCAAAGACTGGCGCAATTGCAAGCTGAAATCAGCGATGCCCGCAGCAATATGGCCAGCCATCAAAAATCTATCATCGAATTGCAGGAAAAATATCGTGCTCGTCAGGAAGCTTATCGTGTCGAAGGCAATAACGAGATGACCACAGTAAGGCAGGAGGTGCATGCCTTCGGTGAGCGGTTGAACGCCCAGTCGGACGAGCTTTCCCGGATCGAGATTCGCTCTCCGGTAGCAGGACAAGTGGTTGACCTGCAGATGCAGACTGTCGGTGGATACATCCAGCAGGGCGAAAAAATCATGAACATCGTGCCGCTGGGCGAAGGTTTGCTGCTTGAGGCGAAAGTGCCACCGCATTTGATTGATAGAGTCAGTGTAGGCCTTGATGCTGATGTTCGTTTTTCCAGTTTCGCCAACTCGCCTCAGCTTTTCGTCGCTGGCAAGGTCGAGTCGATCTCCCGTGATCTGATCGTCGAGGAGAATCCAAATCAGGCAGATCCGAGCTACTACCTGGCGCGTATTTCGATTACGCCAGAAGGCATGAAGACACTCGGTAACCGCGAAATGCAGCCGGGTATGCCGGTACAGATCGTGATCAAGACCGGAGAGCGTTCACTGCTGAAGTATCTCCTGCACCCATTGACCAAACGCTTTGCCGCCTCTCTCAAGGAGGAGTGATGATGGCTGGGGCTGTAATGTCTGTGGCAGGTGAAAAACGGAAGATTGTAGACGGTGCTTACCCGCTATCGGTTGCAATAATTCCCCGGCCGACTTCGGTTGGTACATGGCATTTGCTTGCCGGTGCTTTCTTTTTTATGACTATGTTATTGATCCCGATGCGGTTGTTGGCATCGGAATCGGCTTCGATGACATTGGAGGAGGCTTATCATCTCGCGCTCAAGTATGACGCCAAGGTCAATGCGATACGTGCCGAGCATGAAGCCGCTCAAGAGGGCGTGAATATGGCATTCGCACGTTATCTTCCGGATGCAAGACTTGCCATGAATCAAGGCAAGGCAACCACCGAGTCCGAGAATAGCTTCGGTAGCAACAAGAACTCTAATTACGACACGGAAAATTATGTCCTGACAGTACGTCAGCCTTTGTTCAACAAGGCGGTGAGTTCAACGCATCGAATGTCGGTTGCTGAGTCTGATCGTTATGCAGAGTTGGTCAAGAATGAGGAGTTGCAGTTGTTTGTCCGGGTGGCCGAGGCCTATCTGAAGATTCTGCTGGCTGAAGAAAATATCAGATACAGCAAGATTCAAAGACAAGCGCTCGAAGTGCAGCTAGAGCAGGCAAAGCGGCGGTATGAAAAAAGGCTGGGAACCGTGCTTGATGTCAATCAGGCTCAGGCTGACATGGATATGGCGAAGGCAGAGGCACTTGCCTATGAAACCGAGCTGGAATTGAACCGTCGACAGCTAGAAACATTGACGGGCATATACCCAGGGCAATTGCTGGCTTTGGGGTCGAGGCAGATAGCTATCGATTTAAGTTATCTCGAGATAGCCGATCAGCTGATTGATGCATCTGTTTTAAATAATCCGGAAA
>JADHED010000424.1_pt1 | contig 51624 bp, 29 predicted proteins | sample 8952041 | NCBI WGS metagenome assembly JADHED01 (sample SAMN16124423, study PRJNA663239) | bioreactor sludge metagenome | isolation source: sludge (control) | place: India:Bengaluru | collected 2018-09-08 | reverse complement strand
CCGTAGCCGGGGCAGTCGACGACGTGGAAGGCGTCGTCCACCCGGTACCAGTGGAGCGCCTGCGTCCGGCCGGGGGTCTGCGAGACGCGGGCCACCTTCGTGGCGAGGAGGGCGTTCAGGAGGCTCGACTTCCCGACGTTCGACCGGCCGAGGACGGCGACCGCCGGGATCGGCAGGCCGCGCGGCCGCTCGCCGGCGCTGTGGGCCGGGAGCTCGAGGCGGACCGACTTGCCGAGCGGACTCCTCACGGAGACCGCCCGCGCGGCCTTGGGCGTGCGGGAAACGGGGTTCTCTTTCCGGGTCATATTCGAAGCTGAAGGAAAAGGGGCGCCTCACCGGCCGACCCCCGCGCGGGGGCCGGCCGGCGGATCAGTGAGCCAGGGTGGAGGGGGGCGTCGTTCCCGTCTCGGCCGCGACCGGCTTCGGCGGGGTGGCGACCGGGGAGCCCTCGAGGGCGAGGCGGACGACCTCGTCGACGTCGTCGACGAGGTGGGTCTCCAGGACGCTCCGGATCTCCTCGGGGAGGTCGTCGAGGTCTTTCTCGTTCTCGCGCGGGAGGACGATCGTCGTGATGCCGGCGCGGTAGGCGGCGAGGAGCTTCTCCTTGACGCCGCCCACGGGGAGGACCTTCCCCCGGAGCGTGATCTCCCCCGTCATCGCGAGGTCCTTGCGGCAGGCGATGTTCGTGACGGCGGAGAGGATCGAGGTCGCCATCGTGATCCCGGCCGAGGGGCCGTCCTTCGGGATCGCCCCTTCCGGGATGTGGACGTGGATGTCCTTCTTCTCGTAGAAGTCGGCGTCGGCCCCGTACATCTCGGCGCGGCTCCGCACGTACGAGAGGGCCGCGCGGGCCGACTCCTGCATCACGTCGCCGAGCTGTCCGGTCAGGACGAGGTTCCCCTTGCCGCGCATCAGCGTCGTCTCGATGTGGAGGACGTCGCCGCCGGCCTCGGTCCACGCGAGCCCGGTGGAGAGGCCGACCTCGGCCTTCTCCCCCTTCTTCGCGGGGCGGTGCTTCGGCTTGCCGAGGAAGTCGGGGAGGTTCTCCGCCGTGACGGTGATCCCCTCCTTCGCCGCGCCGGAGTCGTCCGCGACGACCTTGCGGGCGATCTTCCGGCAGACCGAGGCGATCTCCCGCTCGAGGTTCCGCACGCCCGCCTCGCGGGTGTACTTCTCGACGAGGCCGTAGATCCCGGAGTCGTCGAAGCGGGCCTGCTCGGGCGTCAGCCCGTTCTCCTTGACCTGCTTCGGGACGAGGAACTGCTTCGCGATCGCGAGCTTCTCGTTCGGCGTGTAGCCCGAGAGGCTGATGATCTCCATCCGGTCCTTCAGGGCGGGCGGGATCGGGTGGATCACGTTCGCCGTCGCGATGAACATGACCTTCGAGAGGTCGTACTCGACGTCGAGGTAGTGGTCGACGAACGCGTGGTTCTGCTCGGGGTCGAGGACCTCGAGGAGCGCCGCGGACGGGTCGCCGCGGAAGTCCATCGACATCTTGTCGACCTCGTCCAGCAGGAAGACCGGGTTCACCGTCCCCGCCTTCTTCATCAGCTGGATGATCTGGCCGGGGAAGGCGCCGATGTACGTCCGGCGGTGGCCGCGGACCTCGGCCTCGTCGCGCACGCCGCCGAGGCTGAGGCGGACGAACTTGCGGTTCAGCGAGCGGGCGATCGACTTCGCGAGCGAGGTCTTGCCGACGCCCGGGGGCCCGGCGAAGCAGAGGATCGACCCCTTCGTCTCGGTGACGAGCTGGCGGACCGCGAGGAACTCGAGGATCCGCTCCTTCACCTTGTCGAGGCCGTAGTGGTCCTCGTTCAGGACCTTCTCGGCGTTCTTGATGTCCTTCGACTCGCGCGACGCCTTCTTCCAGGGCACGTTCACGAGCCAGTCGATGTAGTTCCTCGAGACCGTCGCCTCGGCCGAGACGTTCGGCATCGCCTCGAGCCGCTTCAGCTCGGCGATCGCCTTCTCCTTGACGTCCTTCGGCATCCCGGCGGCGTCGATCTTCTGCCGCAGCTCCTCCAGCTCGTCGGAGCGGTCGTCCTTCCGCCCGAGCTCCTGGTGGATCGCCTTGATCTTCTCGTTGAGGTAGTACTCCTTCTGGGCCCGCTCCATCTGCTTCTTGACCTTGTTGTTGATCCGGCGATCGATGTTGATCTTCTCGATCTCGATCTCCAGCAGGTCCTGAAGCTTCTGCAGCCGTTCCAGGGGGTTCACCGTCTCGAGGAGCCCCTGCTTCTCCGGCGTGGCGATCGACGCCGGGAGGTGCCCCGCGAGCATGTCGGCGAAGACGTCGGGGTCGTCGAGGGTGAGCGAGGCGAGGAGCCCCTCGTAGGCGAGCTGGTGCGAGAGCTTCGCGTACTGCTCGAAGACGCCGAGCACCTTCTGCATGTACGGGCCGAGCTCGGCCGCGCCGCCCGGGAGAGGCTTCGCCTCCGCCGCGGCGACCTCGACCTCCTTGTGGCCGCCCGACGCCACGAAGGAGCGGATGACGCCGCGCGAGACCCCCTCGACCATCACCTTGATGTGGCCGTTCGGGAGCTTGAGCGACTGCACCACCGTCGCCACGACGCCGACGTCGTGGATGTCGCCCGCGGCGGGCTCGTCGATCTTCGGGTCGCGCTGGGCGGCGAGGAAGATCTGCTTGTCGGTCGTCAGGAGCGCCGCCTCCAGCGCGGCGATCGAGGAGGCGCGGCCGACGACGAAGGGCGCCATCATCCGAGGGAAGACGACCATGTCCCGGAGCGGTACGAGCGGCAGCGTCCGCGTCGCGGACCTGTGGGGCACTGTCGCGGGGTTCGTCATTCGGGTCTACCTCGTGGGTCGGGGCTGCGGGTCCCGCGCGGCGGGCGCGGGGCCGCTCGTCGCCGCTCCGGAATGGGCCGTCAACCGACCTTCCGGAGCGACAGGATCGGCGCGGCGCGCCGCTGGACGACGTCCTTCGTGATGACGCACTCCTCGATCTCCTCCTCGGAGGGGACGCGGTACATCACGTCGAGCATGAGCTCCTCGAGGATCACCTTGAGGCCGCGCGCGCCGAGCGTGCGCTTCATCGCCTCGTCGGCGACCTCCTCCACGGCGTCGTCGGTGAACCGGAGGCCGACGTTCTCGAACTCGAGGAGCGTCTGGTACTGCTTCAGGAGGGAGTTCTTCGGCTCCTTCAGGATGGCGACGAGGGCCGCCTTGTCGAGGTCGTGCAGCGTGGCCGTCACGGGGACGCGGCCGATGAACTCCGGGATCATCCCGAACTTGATCAGGTCCTCCGGGTGGACCTTCTCGAGCGTGGCCCCCGAGCGCTTCTGCTTCTTCGACTCGATCTTCGCGCCGAAGCCCATCTGCTTCTCGGTCAGCCGGCGGGCGATGAGGTCCTCGAGGCCGACGAACGCCCCCCCGCAGATGAAGAGGATGTTCGTCGTGTCGATCTGGATGAACTCCTGGTGCGGGTGCTTCCGGCCGCCCTGCGGCGGGACGTTCGTGACCGTCCCCTCGAGGATCTTCAGGAGCGCCTGCTGGACCCCCTCGCCGGAGACGTCGCGCGTGATCGACGGGTTCTCCCCCTTGCGGGCGATCTTGTCGATCTCGTCGATGTAGACGATGCCGCGCTCGGTCTTCTCCTTGTCCTGCCCCGCCGCCTGGTAGAGCTTCAGGATGATGTTCTCGACGTCCTCGCCGACGTACCCCGCCTCCGTGAGCGTCGTCGCGTCGGCGATCGTGAACGGCACCGAGAGCATCTTCGCGAGCGTCTGGGCGAGGAGCGTCTTGCCCGTGCCCGTCGGCCCGATCAGGAGGATGTTCGACTTCTGGAGCTCGACGTCGAGCTTGCGGTTCCGCTCGAAGTAGTCGATCCGCTTGTAGTGGTTGTAGACCGCGACCGCGAGCTTCTTCTTCGCCTGCTCCTGGCCGACGACGTACTCGTCGAGGAACTCCTTGATCTCGCGCGGCTTCGGCAGCTTCGACTCGGGCTTGGCCTGGTCGAGGACCCGGTCCTCCGCGATGATGTCGAGGCAGATGTCGACGCACTCGTCGCAGATGTAGACCGTCGGCCCCGCGATCAGCTTCTTCACGTCGCGCTGCGACTTGTTGCAGAAGCTGCAACGGAGGACCTCGCCGGAGCCGGTTTTCTTCGTCATCCCTGAGTAGACCCTTTCCGGGGGAATTCTAGCGCCCCCGGGAAAACGGGGGCGTCCCGGGAACCGGGATCAGTCCCTGTTCCGGAGCACGTTGTCGATGAGCCCGTACTCCTTCGCGGCCTGCGCCTCGAAGATGTTGTCGCGGTCGGTGTCCTGCTCGATGCGCTCGAACGGCTGGCCCGTGTGGTGGGCGAGGATCTCGTTCAGCCGCTTCTTCATCCGGACGAGGTCGCGGGCGTGGATCTCGATGTCGGACGCCTGCCCCTCGAGGCCGTAGGCGAGCGGCTGGTGGATCAGGACGCGGGCGTTCGGGAGCGCGGCCCGCTTCCCCTTCGCGCCGCCGGCGAGGAGGACCGCCCCCATCGAGGCGGCCTGCCCGATGCAGTAGGTGGCCACGTCGGGCTTCACGTACTGCATCGTGTCGTAGATCGCGAGGCCGGCCGTCACGGAGCCGCCCGGGCTGTTGACGTAGAGCGTGATGTCCTTCTCGGGGTTCTCCGCCTCGAGGAAGAGCATCTGGGCGATGACGAGGTTCGCCACCTCGTCGTTGATCGCCGTGCCGAGGAAGATGACGTTGTCCTTCAGGAGGCGGGAGTAGATGTCGTACGCCCGCTCCCCGCGGTTCGTCTGCTCGATGACCATCGGGACCAGCATCGGACTCCTCCTCTCGTCTCTTATACGGTCACGACGCCGCGACGGCTTCCGTCAGGAGCAGCTCGAGGGCCTTGTCGATCCGGAGCTCCTCCCGAATCCCGTCGAGGCGGTCGTTCTTCACGAGCTGAGACTTCAGCTCGCCGAACGCGACCCCCATCGACCGGGCGCGGCGCTTCAGGTCGGCGTCGAGCTCCGTGTCCGAGACGGAGAGCTTCTCGGCGTCGGCGATCGCGTCGAGGAGGAGGTACTCCTTCACGCGGCGGAGGGCCGCCGGGCGGGCCTCCTCGCGGAGCTTGTTCCAGTCGAGCTTCGTCTCCTTCAGGTCCATCCCCTGGGAGGCGAGGAAGCGCGCGTACTGCTGGAGCGACGAGTCGACCTCGGCCGTGACCATCGTCTCCGGGGCGTCGACGGGGTTCAGGGCGAGGAGCGCGTCGAGGACGGCCCGGCGCCGCTTCTCCTTCAGCGCCTGCTCCTTCTCCCGGGTCAGGCTCCTCCCGAGCTCGGCCTTCAGCATCTCCATCCCGGCGCCTTCCGGCGCCTCGCCGTCACGCGGCGTCAGGATGCGGCGGGCGAGCTCGTCGTCCCACTCGGGGAGAACGCGCTTCTTCAACGCGTGGAGCTGCACGTGGTAGAGGACCGACTTGCCGGCGAACTCCGGGTCGACCCCCTCCTCGGGGAAGTCCTTCTGGAAGCTGACCGTGACGCCGGGCTCGGCGTTCCGGAGGTGGGCCGACATCTCGGGGAGCGTCTCCTCCCCGCCGACCTCGACGAGCACCTTCGGCCGCTCGAAGTCCTTCCCGTCGCCGCCGGGGAACGTCCCCTTGATGTCGACGAGCGCGAAGTCGCCGTCCATCGCCGGGCGGTCCTCGATCGGCTCGAACGCGGCGCGCCCCTCGCGGATCCGCTCCAGGGCCGCGGCGACCTCCTCCTCGGAGGGCTCCGTCGGCTCCGTCGGGACCTTCAGCCCCCGGTAGTCCTTCGGCGCGACGGCCGGGCGGTGCTCGACCTCCACCGTGAACGTGAGCGGGGCGTCGGCCTCGAACTTCAGGTCGTCGATCTTCGGCTCGCCGACGGGCGAGATCCCCTTCTCGTGGAACGCCTCGTGGAGCGTCTCGCGGACGAGCTGCTCGAGCACCTCGCTCCGGAGCTCGTCGGCGAACCGCTTCTTCACGATCTCCGGCGGCACCTTGCCGGGCCGGAAGCCGGGGAGGCGGATCTGCCGGGCCAGGGTCCGGGCGGCCTTCTCCGTCGCCTCGCGGACCTCCTCGAGGGGGACCTCCAGCGACAGCGACCTCTTCGTCGGGGACTCTTCAACGTACGACGTGATGTTCATCGGAATCTCTCGTTTCGGCTTGGTGCGGGAGGAGGGACTCGAACCCTCACGGGTCGCCCCACCGGATCCTAAGTCCGGCGCGTATGCCATTCCGCCACTCCCGCGGAGCGGACGGGGACGGCGACGTTACCACAGGGGCCTCGGGCCTCCGGAACGGGCCGCGAGCCCTCGCGGCGCCCCCCGAAGACGAATCGGGGGCCGGCGTTTCCGCCGACCCCCGGAAGGTGCTGGTGAGCCGTCAGGGACTCGAACCCCGAACCCAGAGATTAAGAGTCTCTTGCTCTACCAATTGAGCTAACGGCCCGTGGCGTGCGGCCGGCCGACCCGGACGCGGGACGAGGATTATACGGAGAGAGTGCCGAGATTCAAGTGCCCGCCTGCGGCGCCCCGGAAGGCGCACCGGCCGCCTTCCGGCGGATCAGCTGCTTGATCTCCTGCGTCCCGAGCGCCGAGGTGGCCGAGATGATCAGCGCCGCGTTCCCGTTCCCGATGTCGGGGAGCGCCGCCGTCACCTTCACGAGCCCGTCGGCGTCGCTCGCGCCGCGGTAGAGGACCTGCGTCGGGGCGATGCTCGAGACGATCCGGAGCGTGATCTGCGCCCCGGAGACGGGCCGGTCGGTGAGGGACGTCGAGGCGCGGACCGTGAGCGCCACCGGCTCGCCCGAGACGAGCTCGCCCCCCTTCACCAGGTTCAGCTCGAGGCGCTCGGAAGCCGCCTCGGCCGCGAGGTACTCGATGATGACCTGGTCGAGCGACCGCTCCGGGCTCGGCGCCGTCGAGGAGATGATTCCCGACCTCGGCGGCTGCGACGCCGCAGACGAGACCGCCGGCCTCAGCATCGCCGCCGAGGCGGGCGGCCGGGCCACGGGCGCCGTCGGGATCGCGCCCGAGGAAGGCCCACCGGCCAGGATCGCCGCCGCGGCGGCCGCAGCCGCCGGCGACAGGCCGGAATCGGCCCGGACCGGTCCGGTCTCCGGCGCCTCGGCCACCGCCCCGTCGAACCGCCCCCGCCGGATCGCCTCGATGATCCGCCGGTGCTGCAGGTCCATCAGCTGCCGGACGGCAGGCTCGTCCACCTTTCCGTCGGTGATCAGGTCCGCGTAGGGGCTCCGCTTCGACAGCAGGATCTGCCCGCCGACGTAGACGAGCGATTCCACGATCGGGTTCCCGGCCCCCCGATCCTCCGTCTGGACGTGGAAGACCCGGTTCCCGTGCTTGATGTCGGTGTTGAAGCCCGTAATCACGACAGACCCGGGATTCTAGCCCGGACCCCGCGCCCTCGACCTCGCGCGCTCCTACCGGCGCGAGCGCTTCGGCTCCCGGCGCGGCCCCAGCGTCCGCGCGAGCCAGGCGCCGGTGGCGGAGGACGGGGAGGCCGCCACCTCCTCCGGCGTCCCCTCGGCGACGATCCGGCCGCCGCGGGAGCCCCCCTCGGGCCCCAGGTCGACGATCCGGTCGGCCGTCTTCACGACGTCGAGGTTGTGCTCGATGACGATCACCGTGTTCCCGCGGTCGACGAGGGCGTGGAGGACGTCGAGGAGCTTCCGCACGTCGTCGAAGTGGAGCCCCGTCGTCGGCTCGTCGAGGATGTAGAGCGTCCGCCCCGTGGCCCGCCGCGCGAGCTCCTTCGCGAGCTTCACCCGCTGCGCCTCGCCCCCGGAGAGCGTCGTCGCCGGCTGCCCGAGCTTGATGTAGCCGAGCCCCACCTCCACGAGCGTCGCGGCGACGTTGCGGATCGTCGGCACGTTCGCGAAGACCTCGGCCGCCTGCTCGGCCGTCAGGTCGAGCACCTCGGCGACGTTCAGCCCCTTGTAGCGCACCTCGAGCGTCTCGCGGTTGTAGCGGCGGCCGCCGCAGACGTCGCACGTCACGTAGACGTCGGGGAGGAAGTGCATCTCGATGGCGGTCTGCCCGCCGCCGCCGCACGCCTCGCAGCGCCCCCCTTTCACGTTGAACGAGAAGCGCCCCGGCCCGTATCCCCGCATCCGCGCGTCCGGCACCTGCGACATCAGGTCGCGGATCGGCCCGAAGAGGTTCGTGTAGGTCGCCGGGTTCGAGCGGGGCGTCCGCCCGATCGGCGACTGGTCGATGTCGATCACCTTGTCGACGTGCTCGAGCCCCTCGATCCGCTCGTGCTCCCCCGGCTTCTCGTGCGCGCCGTGGAGCATCCGCGCCGCGGCGCGGAAGAGGATGTCGTTGACCAGCGTCGACTTGCCCGACCCCGAGACACCCGTCACCGCCGTCAGGCAGCCGAGCGGAAAGCGGGCCGTCACGTCCCGCAGGTTGTTCGCCCGCGCGCCGACGACCGTGATCGCCTTCCCGCTCCCGGCGCGGCGCTGGGCCGGCACCGGGATCGTCAGCTCGCGCGAGAGGTACTTCCCCGTCAGCGACCGCGGGAAGCGGGCCAGCTCGTCCGCCGTCCCCTCGCCCACCACCTCGCCGCCGTGAACGCCCGCGCCCGGGCCGAGGTCCACCACGCGGTCCGCGGCGCGAATCGTCTCCTCGTCGTGCTCGACGACGACCACGGTGTTCCCGAGGTCGCGCATCGCCATCAGCGTCTCGATCAGCTTCCGGTTGTCCTTCGGGTGAAGGCCGATCGACGGCTCGTCGAGGACGTAGAGCACGCCCATCAGCTTCGAGCCGATCTGCGTCGCGAGACGGATCCGCTGCGCCTCGCCCCCCGAGAGCGTCGCCGACCCGCGGCCGAGCGAGAGGTAGCCGATCCCGACGGCGTTCAGGAAGCCGAGGCGGTCCTCGATCTCCTTCAGGATCTTCCCGGCGATCTCACGCTCCCGCGGCTCGGGCCGGAATGTGGCGAAGAACTCCGAGGCGTCCTCGAGCGTCATCTCCGCGAGCGCGTCGATCGCCTGCCCGCGCACCTTCACCGCGAGCGCCTCGGCCTTCAGCCGCCGCCCGCCGCAGTCGGCGCACGGCGTGAGCGACATGAACGCCTCCAGCTCCTGCCGCGCCTCCTCGCTCTCGACCTCCTTGTACTTCTCCGTCAGGAGCGGGACGAGCCCCTTGTAGGAGGACGACCAGACGTACTCCCCCTTCTCCGACTTCCACTTCCACTTGATCTCCTGCTCCTTCGAGCCGTGGAGAATCATGTCGCGCACGCCGGCCGGGAGCTTCTTCCACGGGACGTCCATCGAGAACTTCGCCGCCTTCGAGAGCTGCTCGAGCTGCCGGAGGCGCCAGTTCGTCGAGCCCTTCTTCCACATCGCGATCGCGCCGTCGGCGATCGAGAGCGTCGGGTCGGGGACGAGGCGGTCGGGGTCGACGCGCGGCACCGAGCCGAGGCCCGAGCAGGCCGCGCACGCCCCGTACGGCGTGTTGAACGAGAAGAGGCGCGGCGTGATCTCCGGCAGCGACGTCCCGCAGTCGGGGCAGGCGTACGACGTCGAGAGCGTCTCCTCCGAGAGCGTCTCCCCCTTGCCGCCGACGACCGAGATCGTCACGAGGCCCTCCGCGACGCGCACCGCCGTCTCGAGCGAGTCGGCCAGCCGGCGCCGCGTCTCGTCGTCGCGCCGGACCACCAGGCGGTCGACGATCACCTCGATCGTGTGCTTCTTCTGCTTGTCGAGCTCCGGCGGCTCGGCGAGGTCGACCGTCTCCCCGTCGACGCGCGCCCGCACGAACCCTTTCTTCGCGAGCTCGGCCATCTGCCGCCGGTACTCCCCCTTCTTCCCGCGGACGAACGGGGCGAGGACGAGGAACCTCGTCCCCTCGCTCATCGCGAGGACCCGGTCCGTCATCTGCTGGATCGTCTGCGCCGAGATCGCGCGGCCGCAGCTCGTGCAGTGCGGCTGGCCGATCGAGGCGTAGAGGAGCCTCAGGTAGTCGTGGATCTCGGTCACCGTCCCGACGGTCGACCGGGGGTTCTTCGACGTCGTCTTCTGCTCGATCGAGATCGCGGGCGAGAGCCCCTCGATCGAGTCGACGTCCGGCTTCTCCATCTGCTCCAGGAACTGCCGCGCGTACGCCGAGAGGGACTCCACGTACCGCCGCTGCCCCTCGGCGAAGAGCGTGTCGAACGCGAGCGACGATTTCCCCGACCCCGACACCCCCGTCAGGACGACGAGCGCGTTGCGGGGAATCGTCAGCGAGACGTTCTTCAGGTTGTGCTGCCGCGCACCGCGGATGACGATCGAATCCATGGCGTTTCTCTCTTCCGTAGAGGGGAAGGGGGTGGATTATCCCCTCTTCTCACGAAGCGGGGGGTCAGGTCTGCCTTCTACACCCCGAGGTTGTTCGCAGAGTGCAGAGGGGCAGGCCCGGCCCCCTCCGGAGACCCGATGCTGGCCGCTCGGACGGGCGCGGGGACGGAGATGACGTCAGCCGGCCGTTGACGGGCTCGCCCGACCGCCGGACGCCCGCTCGAAGAGCCGGCTCCGCGCCGTCGCGAGGAGAGCGGTCACAGTCTTCCACTCACGCCGGCGTCGCTCGGGAAGGAACGGGAGGGCAGCCCGCCTTGCGGCGAGCCGCAGGCCCGAGCCCGCGAGGATCGCCGCGCGGGCCCGCGCCCCGAACGACGGCCCGCCCCGCTTGCAGGCCCACGCGACGAAGTCGACCCAGAGGAGGCCGAGGTCGAGGTTGTCGATCGTCCCGTTGCCGTTCGACGTGATCGTCGCGCCTTGCCGGTGCATCGCGCGAAACGCGGGAAGGAGGCGGACCCGCCAGCCGCCAGTACGGGCGCGGAAGCAGAAGTCGAGGTCCTGGACGTAGAAGGCGAAGGAGTCGTCGAGCGGTCCGTGTGCCCGCCAGACGGCGGTACGCAGCGCCATCGCGGCTCCCGACACCCAGCCCACGTCCGCCGGTGTCTTCCCGTGCAGCGGCTTTACCCGGCGCCACCCGGGAAGCCGCCCGAGAAGCGCCGGCAGGCCGCTGGCCTGCGCGAAGAGCCAGAGCAGGTTCGGCTCGCGCCCCGCGCTCCACTGGGGGGTGCCGTCGGGATACCTCAGGGCTGCGCCGGCGATGCCGAGGGTCCCGTCGTCCGCGAAGGCCGACGCCACCGCGGCGAGGCTCTCCGGCTCGAGCTCGGCGTCGCTGTTGAGGAGGACGACGACCTCCCCGTTCGTCTCCGACACACCGCGGTTCGCGGCGCCGGCGAACCCGGCCGGATCCTCGTTTCGAACGACGCGCACCCCTTTCCGCCCTGCCAGGGCCTCCCCTGTGGCGTCGCGGCTCCCGTCGTCGACGACGACGACCTCGAGCACCGTGCCTTCCGGCAGGCGGGAAGCGAGGGCCGCGTCCACGCAGCGCAACGTCATCTCCCTCGTGTCATGGGTCGGAACGACGACCGAGAGGAGCCGGACCGCGGAGGCCGGACCGGCGGCCCTCAGGTCGCCTCCCCGAGAAGCGCCCGGTAGAGCATCGCCCGGTCGGCCGCGGCACCGCGGGCCGTGGGCCCCGCGGGACCACCGCGAAAGGGCGGCACCACGAGCTCTCCCGATAGGACCTTCTCCAGCATTCCGGCGATCGCCTCGGCCCCATTCTCCACCGGAACGACGACGCCCCCCCCTTCGGCCGCGATCCGCTCGGCAATCGCCCCGTGTCCGAACGCCAGGACGGGGACGCCGGCGGCGCGGCACTCGCTCAGGGTGAGAGAGTACGTCTCGGGCCAGATGGAGAGAAGGAGAGCCACGTCGATGTCCTCATCCCGGAGACGCCGTGCGAGGCTCCCCGCCCGGTAGTGCCCCGCGACACGCACGCCGCTGCCCCGGGCCTCCCTCGAGAGCGCCGCCTCGCCGCTCCCGAGGATCGTCCACTCGACCGGCCTCCCCGCGACCTCCCGCCTCGTCGCGAGCTCGCGGAAGACTCGAGCGCCCTTATGCGGCCGGAAGGCCCCGACGAATGCGACGCGGGCTGGCCCGTCGCGCCCGACGGCGCGGGTGCCAGGCGCCGGAGCGCCCATGTCCGCGCCCGGGGCGACGGGCTCTATGACCCGCTCGAGCCCCCCTCGAGTACCCGGGAAGAGTGCCGCGTACCTCGCCAGAAGGAAACCCGACGGATAGACGATCGCGTGGGCTGCCGCGAGAAGCTCCGACGCCTCCCGCCTCCACGCCTCGAGGAATTCGGGGGGGAGCCGCCACGTCGCCGCGAGGCAGGCGCGGCACCGTTCCGCGTCCGTCGAGTAGCCGCAGAAGCGCGCCTGCGGCTCCTCGACGAGGTTCGGCCGCGGGCAGAAGAGGGCGAAGTCGTGGAGCGAGACGACGAGGCGCGGCGCGCGTCCCGCAAGAGCCCTCAGAGCGGCGAGAGGCCACCCGGCGGCCCCCTCGACGTTCACGATCTCCGCACCGACGACCCGCGCCGCCTCGACGACCGTCGCCACCGCGTCGAGGCCGTCCGTCCCCGGCCCTCCGCCCACCCATCCGCTCTTCGCAACGTCCCCGCACGGCCCCAGCCGAGTCCGAAGCCGCGCCCCGTCCCGCGTCACCCGGAGCGTCCAGCGGCCCGCCTCGGGCGCGACGAGCGCCGTCGCCCGGAGGCGCTCCTCCTCCGCGCGCCGCGCCAGGAACTGGGTCGGGACCCCGCCCCAGCGCGGGGCGGGCGGCGACGCGAGGACGTCGAGCACCGGCACTTCCCCTGCGGCGTCGGCGAGGCGCTCAGGAAGGACCGAGGATTCCACGAGCCTCTCCTTAAAGGTCTCTACCCTCTCGGCGAGCCGCTCCGCATGCCCGCGAGGCCCTTCCGCGCGAAGGAGCTCGAAGGCCAGGCGCAGCCGGCGCGAGATGCCCCTCACTGTCCCGTGCTCCCGCCGGCCGCCGCGTGCCCGAGGACCTCCTCGTAGATCTCCTCGATCCTCGTGACCGCGTCCTCCAACGTCCTCACCCGCGGGAGCGCGCGACGCCACCGGGCCACCGTCTCCGGCCTCGCGACGAGCCGCTTCACGACGTCCCTCAGCGCGCTCGCGTCCCCCGCCGGGAAGAACGCCCCGCACTCCTCCGTGTACCTCTCGGGCAATGCGCCGAGGCGGCTCGCCACGACCGGCACACCGTGCGCCATCGCCTCGTCGACGACGAGTCCGTACGACTCGAGGCCGACGCTCGGCACGAGGAGGACGTCCATCCCGCCGAAGACGCGCGGCTCCTCACCGGCTCCGAAGGCCCCTTCCAGGGTAACGGCAGCCGCACCCGCCCCGACCAGCAGCCTCTCCGTGTATGCCGGGTCCGCGGACGCGTTCCCCCAGAGCTTCAGCCCCGCCTCTGAAGGCGCAACGCCGCGGAAGGCCTCCACGGCCACGTGTGCCCCCTTGTGCGGCATCAGCGCCCCGACGAACCCGAATCGCAGCGGGAGCCGCGGCGTCTCCTCGCGCCGCCCCATCTCGGGCCGGGCGTACGGGAGTCCGTAGGACAGCACCTCGACCGGCGCGTCCGCCGGCAGCCAGCCCGCGTCCGTGAAGCTCCGCACGAGGAAGCGCGAGCCGGCCAGGTATCGCTCTGCCCGCAGCGCGCGCCGCATGACGCCCGCGCGCAGCGCGTGGAGCGCGGGGTTCGTCAGGGCCGCCGGAGGGAGGCCGGTGAGGGGGCGGCAGCGGGCGCACTTCACCGGAGACGGCCCCGCGCAGGCCACACCGCTGGCGTGGAGGAGGTTCACCCGTGCACAGAGCGGCCACCAGTCCTGGAGCTGGAGGACGACCGGCATCCCGCGCCGCCTCGCGGCCCCCGGAAGCGTCGCGGCGTGCCCTGCGAGATGGTGCACGTGGAGGACGTCGGCCCGCGTCTCGTCGAGGAACCGGTCGAAATCCGCGCGGAGCGCGGCGTCGTGAATCGCGTTTCGCGAGAGCGGGTTCCTCTGCCGAAAGTCGTTCACGACGAGCCGTACTCGGACACCGCCGTCTACGAGCTCGATCGCCTCCCCCTTCCGCCGCTCCGGCGCCGAGAGCCGGGCGTAGACCGACACCTCCCGCCGCTCTGCCTGCAGGCGCGCCAACGACCGCGCGAAGACCTCCGTCCCGCCCGTCGCGTACGGCGGCCAGCCGTGGACGAGGTGGACGACTGCTCCCATCGGACGACCCCGTCGCCGCGCCGGACAGAGCCCATCCACCACACCCTCTCGCGCCGCGGCGAGCGGGTCCTCGGCGATGAAGCGCGCGACTCTTGGCAGGAAACCCGGGTACCGGCGAGCCAGAAGCCTCTCGGATGCCTTCGCCCGTTCGGCCGCCTCCCTCCCGAAGCTCCCGCCCCCCCGGTGCCACACGAACGTCGTGTCGTCGAGGACGTGCGTGAAGCCCCGGGTCGACGCGCGAAGGCACCAGTCCACCTCCTCCCCGTAGCCGGCGCCGAAGCCGCGTTCGTCGAGAAGGCCGACTTCGTCCAGCGCCTCGCGGGTGAGGTAGAGGCAGAACCCGACCCCGGTGGGGATCACCGGCGCGAGGCGCCGCGAAAGCACCTCCACGAGGCGCCCGAACGAGGCCACCGAATGCCCCGAAGGCAGCGCGTTCTCGGCGAAAGGCCGGGGCAGCGAGCAGAGCGTCGCGTTGTTCGAGAAGGGGGTCGCGGAGGCGGTCCGCGGGCGGCGGCGAGCAGCGGCCCCGAGCTTCTCGAGCCAGCGTTCCGTCACCTCGGTGTCACTGTTGAGGAGGACGACGTCTCCCTCCGCCTCCCGTATTCCCGCGTTGGCCGCGACCGGGAACCCCTCCCGCGCGTGCCGCTCGAGGAGGCGTACCGCTGCCGGGTGCGCCGCGATCGCGTCCTCCGCCACCCGCCGCGGCCCCGCCTCGAGGGGACCATCCGCCACTACGACGATCCGGTGGCACGACAGGTCGGTGTGCGCGAGGAGCGCCTCGAGGCACCGTTCCAGGTCCGTCGAGGCGCCGTAGACAGGGACGACGACGGTCACGGCGCCCGCCGCCCATTCTCCCCGCCCGTTCCGGGCCGGCTCTCTCACGCTGTCAGGCGTCCCGGCCCTCGAGCGCGGCCAGTTCCGCCTCCACCATGCGGCCGACCAGCTCCTCGAACGTCGTCCGTGATGTCCACCCCAGCTCGCGTGCGGCCTTCCCGGCGTCACCGCGGGTCTCGGTGATGTCCACTGGCCGCGCGTACTCCGGGTCGATGACGACGTAGGCGCGGTAGTCGAGCCCCACTGCCCCGAACGCGATCTCGCAGAAGTCGCCCACCGAGTGAGTCACCCCGGTCGCGAGGACGTAGTCGTCGGGCGCGGGGGCCCCGAGGACCGCGCGCATCCCCTCGACGTAGTCGGGAGCCCAGCCCCAGTCTCGGCGGGGGGTCAGCGTGCCGAGGTGCAGCTCCTTCTCCAGTCCCTTCGCGATCCGCGCCGCGCCGCGCGCGATCTTTCGTGTCACGTAGTTCTCGCCCCGCCGGGGGCTCTCGTGGTTGAAGAGGATCCCGGCGCAGGCGAAGAGACCATAGGCCCGCCGGTAGACCCGGACGAGGTTCAGGGCATAGAGCTTCGCAGCGGCGTACGGGTTGACCGGAGACACCGGCGTCGACTCGCTCTGCGGGCTCTCCGCCGGCTCGCCGAAGATCTCGCTCGTGGCCGCCAGAAAGAACCGCGCCCCGGGGACGTTCTGCCGCATCGCCTCGAGGAGCCGCAGCGTGCCGAGCCCCGTCGTGTCGGCCGTGTACTCCGGCAGGTCGAACGACACCTTCACGTGGCTCTGCCCCGCCAGATGGTAGACCTCGTCCGGCCGCACCTGCCTCACGAGCCACTGGAGGCTCGAGGAGTCGGTCAGGTCGGCGTAATGGAGCTTCAGCCGCCCCTCGGCCCGCGCGGCCGCGCAGGCCGGGAGGGAGTCCAGACGGCTCCGCTGCACGAGGCTCGACTGCCTCACGAGCCCGTGGATCTCGTGTCCTTCGGCGAGGAGCGCCTCGGCGAGGTACGAGCCGTCCTGGCCGGTGATCCCGGTGATGAGCGTTCGCGTCATGAGTCCCGTGCCTGCGTCACCCGAGAGTCTAGGCCGTGCTGGTCGTGCCGGCCCCCCAGGACGGCGTCGAGGCGCCCGGGACGGGGGGCATGGCACTGGCTGTCAATAGAGCTTCAGATCGAAGGTCCGGGACAGGAACGCCGCCATTTCGGCCCGGTTCACGGGATTGGCCGGACAGTACAGGCCTTCCGCGCAGCCGAGCGTGATCCCGGCCTGGGCGAGGGCCTCGATGTAGCCCGCAGCCCAGAAACTGATCGGGACGTCGGTGAAGACCGTCCCCGTCGGCGCCGGCGGAACCCAGCCCGGGCCGTTGCGGGCACGGAGCAGAAAGGCGGCCATCTCGGCCCGATCGACCGGCCGGTCAGGGCAGAACTGCGACGGCGCACACCCGTTCGTGAGCCCCTCCGCCGCGAGCTCCTCGATGTAGCCCGCCGCCCAGTGGTCGACCTGGACGTCGGTGAAGACCGTGCCGGTGGGAGGCGGAGGGACCCACCCCGCGCCGTGTATCGCTCGCAGGAGGAAGGCTGCCATCTCGGCCCGCGTGAGCGCGACGTCGGGGCAGTAGACCGCGTCGCCGCAGCCGAAGGTCAGGGAGGCGTGGAGGATCGTCTCCACGTACGGGTAGGCCCAGTGGCTCCGTGGGACGTCGGTGAACGAGTCGCCGAGGTGGAGAGTCCAGGTCTTCTCCGCGCCGGTCGAGAGCGTCTCGGTCACCGTCGCGTCCCAGTGCGCGGCGGGCCGCGCGTCGGGGACCGGGACCTCGAGCTCGTAGGCGTCGCCCGTCGCCTCGTAGCAATCGCCCGAGGCGCCGGCCGCGAGGCTGCCGTACGAAGCGGCGGCGTCCGCGATCGTGTACGTGCCTCCCGAGACGGAGACGGGCTCGAACGAGGCCACCGTGCCGGTGATGTCCGCGGGGACGGCGCTCGGGTTCTCCCAAATGGGGTCCACGACCACCCGCTCTCCCGGCTCGAAGACGCCGTTGGCGTCGGACCCGGCGCCCCCACCGGAGTGAGCGTCCACACCGAGGCCCACCGGCTTTGCGGCCACGACGTCCCGGGTCAGGCTCGCGCTGTTGTTGGTCACGCTCGGGTCGACGACGTCCCCCGCCACGACGGCGGCGTTCGTCATCGACGGGGCGGCGGACGGGACCACGGTGACGGTGACCGTCGAGGAAACGCCGGCGTTCAGCGTGCCGAGGCTGCACGCGACCGTTCCGGACGCGTGCGCACACCCGGCGGAGGCCGTCGAGAACGCTGAACCCGCCGGGAGCGTGTCGGTGACCGTGACGGCCCCTGCGGCGGAGGGCCCGAGGTTCTCCACTGTCAGCGAGTAGGTAACCGGGTAGCCCGCGAGTGCCACGCTCCAGGGCGCGTGCATCGTGAGCCTCAGGTCGGCGCCGCTCCCCGCGGAGGTGGTCGCGAACACCTGGTTGTTCCCGGGGTTGGAGTCGTAGAGGCTGCCCGTGACGCTCCCCGAGGTCTGGATCGTCCCGCCGCTGTCGACGGTCGTGACGATGCTCTTCGTGGGCATGCTCCCTTTGACGATCGTGCCGAACGCGCACGTGACGACGCCGCTCGAGTGGCTGCACTCCGGCGGGGCCGAAACGAAAGAGACCTTGGGCGAGAGCGTGACGGTGGCGACGACGTCCGTGGCCGGGACGACTCCCGCGTTGTTGTTTGCTCGGACGATGTACGTCAGCGTCCCGCCCACGCTCACGGGGTCGGGGGAGTCGACGATCTCGATCCCGACGTCGGTGATGCTGACGCTGGCGAGGACGTCGATGCGCCCCCAGCCGAACGTGTTGTTCGGGATCTCGCTCCCGGGTATGCCCCCGCAGGTCTGCGCGCTCGTGCGCGGAACCGCGGAGAGGGCGATCCGGTCCTCGACCAGACCGACCTGCCCCTTCCACTGAGGCCGCGCCGACAGAAGGAGCGCGACGTGACCCGCGACGTGCGGGCCGGCCATCGACGTTCCGCTGAACGACGCGTACCCGCCGCCGGGAACGCTGGAGCGGATGCCCACCCCCGGCGCCGAAACGTCCGGCTTGAGCCGCCCGGAGCCGTCGACCGTCACGGCCCCGCGGCTCGAGAACGACGCGATGCCGTCGGATGAGTCCGTCGCGCCCACCGCGAAGGAGGCCTCGTAAATCGCCGGGGGGTCGCTCACGGATCCGCAGGAGGAACCGCTGTTGCCGGCGGAGACGACGACGACGATCCCCGCGGCGCGGGTGTTCTCGACGACGGTCTTCAGTACGAGCGGGTCGGTGCACCCCTCGCTCGGCGGGCAGCCCCACGAGTTGTTGATGACGTGCGGCGCCTTCGCCGGGTCGGGGTCGAGCCCGGCGAGGTTCGTCGGGGCGACGAACCACTGGAAACACTCCGAGTAGGACGCGGGTGTTCCATTCCCCTGGTTCATGTTCCGGCAGCCGATCCACTTCGCGTCCGGCGCCATGCCGATCTGGTTCGTGCCGTCGGAGCCGACCATCGTCCCCATGGTGTGAGTGCCGTGCTCGTCGTCGTCGCACGGGACGGGAGAGTTGGCGCCGCAGACGCCGCCACCCGAGTGGATGGCGTCGTGCCAGTTGTAGTCGTGGCTGGCGACGGACCCGTTCCATCCTCTGTACCTGGTCTTCAGCGCCGGGTGGTCCCAGTCGTAACCGGTGTCCTGCCCGCCGACGACCACGCCGTGTCCCTTGAAGCCGAGGGCCCACGCGGACGGCGCGCCGGTCTTCGTGATCCCCCACTCGATCGCGTCCGGCGCCTCGAGACCCCGGGGCGGCTCGGGCGGGATCTTCTGAAGCGGGACGCTCGGGTTCGCCGAGACCCGAAGGACGTCGTCCCTTTCCGCCATCATCCGGACGACCTCGAGGTCGCCGCGGACCCAGACCATGTTCGCGATCCAGTAGGGCCGGAACTCGGCGGCCAGACTCTTGAGCTCGGAGAGGACGGGGGCCTGTGTGCGCTCCGCGGCTTCTCGCAGCGTTCGGGAGACGAACTCACCCTTCTCCTCCTTGGACGTGAGGAGAGCGGCCTCCCGTAGGGACGCCTGCTCGCGCAGGAAGACCAGGAACTCCGCGCTCCCCTCGGCATCGGCGGTGGAGAGCACCCAGGGATCGACCTTGTCCAGCCACTCCCCGGCGACGGCCTCGCCGGACCGGCCCCAGGCCGAGAAGAGGAAACCGACGACCAAAGAAAGGACGACGCTCCGATTCGGTCTGCCCACTCGCTTCCCTCCCGGTTCATCCCCAGCGCTGTCGAACCGGGTGAGTATAGCCGCCAGCCCAGGTCGCGGCCCGCCTCGAGACTCGCGCGGGCCACGCGGCTCAGGCCCTCGTCAGAGGCACTTGTTCAGCTGAGGGAAGAGCCCCCGGGTCGCGGACAGCCGGATCGACTGGGAGGCGGCCAGCAGCGGGAAATGGACCGTGAGGACCAGGTGGCCTTCCTGCACCAGCCCCGTGAAGAGGACCGGGTGCTCGGGGAATCCCCCGACGGGTGTAGGACCGCCCTCGAAAGCCCAGGTACCAGAACCGTTGAAGCGTCCCTGCGGGTCGAGAAAGACCGGTCCGTCGACTCGCCCGTGGGCGCAGTCGGACTCGATGGCGACCCCGGTCCCGTCCACCCACATCCTGATGCCGGGATCCCCCCACGCGCCTTCGGGCAGGGGTTGCGGAGCCCCCGTGAAGACGACCGGAACAAAGCTCCCGTCCCCCGTTCCCTTCCCGGGCGCTTCGCCGTCGTTCACGACGCCGTAGGCCCACCAGGGACCCTCGCCGCTCACTCGGACGATCCTCACGTCGCCGTGGACGACGCCGGACTTCGCGAAGAACCCGTCAGGCTGGGCCCACCGCCCCGGCTCGAGGGTGACCGTGAGGGGCGAGCCCGCGGGACGCCCGGTGGAGCCGTCGATCGCCTGGAGCTGGAGTGTGATGTCCCCGCCCTCCGCCTCGCCCGCGTTCAGCACGGCGACATTGGAGCGGGTCTGCGCGTCGGCTCGCAGGCCCCAGAGAAACCCCTGATCGGCGTCGACGGAACCGGCCGGGACGGTCGGGGCGTAAACGCCGAATCGCCCTCCCTCCTGTCTCGTGAGGACACGGACGCCGACGAACGCCCCGACGGCCTCCTCCTCGAGAGCCGTGATCCGGAGGGTCCCGGCCCGCGTCTGGGTCTCACCCGCCCACACACCCACGCCGAACAGCTCGAAGACGTCGGGGATGGTGGCCTGGCGGCGGGCCGGCATCGGGAGAGTCGCAACGAGGGGCACGCTCGGGCGAGAGATCGAATCGACGAACGTCAGGGCATACGTCGCGTTCGCGTTCCCGGGGTTCGCCAGGATCAGCTCCGTCCGGTACGCGTGCGAATCGACGATGACGGGAATCGTCCAGGACGTCTCGAGATCCCCTTCGTCGACGGCCGGCACGAAGGAGCCGTCGTTCGTGGCGTTATCGTTGACGACGCCGTAGGCCCCGAAAAGACCTCCCGGCGAGATCCTCTCGATGCGGATGTAACCGTTGTCGAAGTCCTGGGCCAGGAGGGACGGGTTCGACATCTGTGTCCATCCGTAGGGCCCCAGGTCTACCCTTTCGGAGAGGACGGCCTGCCGGTCGTTCACGGCGGACACCATCGTGATCTTGACCGAGACCGGCTCGGCTCCCGGGTTGTAGACGGCGACGTTCGTGCGGTCGGTCGCGCTCTGGCGATACCCGAACACGGTGGCGCGCCCGGTGAACCCCTCGTCGGCGGGGACGGCACCGAAGGAGACCCCCGCGCTCCCGGGGGGGAGGGGCGGCCGGGTCGGGGATGCCACCCTCGCCATGACGCCGACCGGGACCCTCAACGAGTCGAGGCCGCAGATCCTCAGGGTTCCGGCCTGGGGCGAGTCGGCGCCCGCGATTTCGACCGCGATCCCGAGCTGCCGCAGGAACTCGATGCCGTCCGATACGAAAAGCTGCCCCCCGCCGGGAACGCTGAACTCGCCGTCCCCGGCGCCCTCGACGCGCCCCATCGAGGGCGTGTATTTCACAGCGACCCCCAGGGCCGCCTCATTCGGGTTCGAGAATGAGATCTCGGTCCGGTACCGGGTGCCCGATGCCTCCACGTCGAGGACGACAGGGAGCAGCTGACACGCGTACCTCGGCCTCGCCGCCTCCGCAGCCCCGGCCACGGCGACCGCGAGCCCGAGCGCTGCGAGCGTCGCGCAGGTTCTCATCCGGGCCTCCTCCCGCCCGCTGGGGCGGGCTTCTTCGTCTGCAGGAGGAAGTGTCCCGGCGGTCGCGGATCTTTCTCCCGGGCCCCCTCCCTAGTGCAGCGTGAACCGAAATGTTCTCGTCAGGAACACGGCCATCTCCGCCCGGCTCACCGGGGCCTCCGGGCAGTACCGACCCACGTCGCACCCGAGGGTGATCCCCTCGGACGCGAGCGCCTCGATCCAGCCGGCCGCCCAATGACTGAGTGGCACGTCGCCGAAGACCGTACCCGTAGGCGAGGGCGGCGTCCACCCCGGCCCGTGCTCGGTCCTGAGAAGGAAGGCGGCCATCTCGGCCCTGATGACCGGCTGGTCCGGGCAATACATGCCGGGTGCGCAGCCGTTGGTGATGCCCTCCGCCGCCAGCGCCTCGATGTAGCCGGACGCCCAGTGGCCGACGAGAACGTCCGCGAAGATCGTACCGGTCGGCGCCGGCGGTGCCCAGCCCGGCCCGTGCTTGGCCCGAAGGAGAAGCGCCGCCATTTCTGCCCGGGTGAGCTGCAGCTCGGGACAGTACGACGCCGGGGCACACCCGAGAGTGACACTGCGGTGGAAGATCGTCTCAATGAACGGGTAGGCCCAGTGCTCCAGCGGGACGTCGTCGAAGCTCCGCCCGACGTGGACGGTCCAGGTGTGCGTGGCGCCGGTACTCAGGGTCTCGAGGAATGTCAGGTCCCAGTGGGCCGAGGGACGCGTCGCGGGGTCGGAGACGCCGAGGGCGTAGGCATCGGCCAGGCAGGTCCCTTCCGTCCCGGCGTCGATCGTCCCGTACCCGGCCGCCGGGTCGAGGAGCGTGGACGTCGCACCCTCCGGACCCGCGAGAGCGGCCGCCGTCCCGGTCGCCTGGATGGCTACAGGAGAAGCGTTCTGCCACGTAGGAGAGACCCGCACCTCCTCGCCCGGCTCGAGGATTCCGTTCTCGTTCGACGTCCCCGCCCCGAACGACACGGCGTCGACCGTGACGCCGCGCGGCTCGAGCCCGGTGATTCCGGCGGTGCAGGCGCCCGGCGTCAGGACGTTCGTGACCGCGACATCGTCGATCCACCAGGTTTCGCCGGTGGGGCTGCCGTCAGTCGAGATCCGGAACCGGATCAGGACCGTCTTCCCGGCGAAGCCACCGAGGCTCGCCGTGAACTGCGTCCAGTTCGTGTTGATTCCCGTGAAGTAGGCCCGGCCGGATGGGAGGCCGCAGCCGTCGCCCGACTTGTTCGACGTCGCGGGATAGGCCATCGTGAGTCGCGCCCACGTCGCCCCGCTGTCGGTGCTGATCTCGACCTGGCCCTTGTCGCCACCGCTGATGTCGAGGAACCACTTCGACCAGAAGGTGAGGAGCGAGCCGCTCCCGACGAGGAGAGGTGGCGACGTGAGCGCCCCGCACGCCCCGTTCGCCGGCGACGACTTCCAGGTCTTCGGACCGGCGTGCCCTCCGGTAGCGTCGACGATCCAGGGAGCGGTCGTGGAGAGAGCAGCGCTGCCAGTATCACCGGCGTCGTCGCTGAAGGTCGCCGAGGCGACGGGGCCGGTCGGCACCGCCGAGCGCACCACCGTGTTCTCGTCCTCGGACCCGTTGCTGGCGTCGATCGCTCGAACGACGTAGTACGCGGTCGTCCCCGGCGGGAGGCCGGCCGAGTCGGAGAAGCCGAGCCCGGCGACCCCGGTCGCGATCCGGTTCTCCGGCCCGGGGACGAAGGACGGCGTGCTCCCGCGGTAAACGTTGTACGTGACCGGCCCAGCGCAGAGAGGCGTGGCGGCGGCCCAGGCGACCTGGACGGTGCAAACCGGCGCCGCCCCGTTCCCGGCGCTCGCGGCCCCGGCGAACTGCGGGTATTCCTGGCAGCTCCCGGTCGTCACGGCAGCGGCGCAGAGGCTCCCTTCGGTGACGCACTCGCCGCGCCGGGCCCGCACACGGTAGGCGTAGGTCACACCGCCCGAGACGTTCGTATCGACGAAGTGCGTCGCCGCCGTCGTCGCGACCGGGACGAAGTCGCCGCCTTCGCAGCCCCCACGGCTGCGCAGCACGTCGTACTCCAGTCCCGTCCCGCCACTCGCCCAGCTGACGGTGATCTCGTTCGTACCGGAGCCCGCCGCGGAGACGCCCGTCGGGACGGGCGGGAAGGCTCCGCCGCCACAGAGCGGCACGGCGAGGTGGGCCGCAGTGGCGACGAACGCCTTCACGGAAGCGACGTAGAACGCCGGGTCTCCGCAGTTGGCACGCGTGTCGGTCGACTGGTGGTAGTGGGGGTAACTGCCGATCTGGCCGCAGGACCCCTCGTTGTCGGTGATCCCGCAGATTGCGGACCAGCCCTCCGACCAGAAGGGCGCGTGGTCGCTGTAGACCATCCCCGGGCAGGAGAAGCTCTTCACGACGCAGCCCGTGCCGTAGACCGTCGCAGCCTGCTGCATCAGCGTGCCGAGCCAGGCGGAGGCGGCGTTCGTGTTGACGTCGAGGTCCTCCCCCGACGCCGGCAGGCCGTCTCCCTGCCACCCCGTCATGTCGGCGTTGAGGACCGCGATGATCTGCTCCCCGGCAGGAAGGTGGTCCGCGTAGTACTGCGACCCGTAGAGCCCCTGCTCTTCGCCGGTGACCGCGAGGAACCTCACAGTGTTCTCGAAGGTGTAGCCGGCCATCGCCTGGGCGGCGGCGACGACCGTGGCCGCGCCGCTGGCGTTGTCGTCGGCGCCCGGCGCGAGGCCGCTGGACGGCAGGTCGTCGAGGTGGCCGATGACGATGACGACCCTCTCGGGGTGAGTCAGCCCGGTGATCGAGCCAATGACGTTCGGGGCATGCCCGGTCGTGTGGCTTTGACGAACCGGCCCGAGGCCCAGAGCCTGGAACCGGTCGAAGACGAAGTCGGCGGCCGTGACACAGCCTGCCGAACGAGACCACCGAGTCGTCGCGGAACCGATGATCTCGTCCCAGGTGCCGACGACCGAGGTGGGCGTCAGCGTGTCGACGATCGTCTGCACCACGGGCTGGGCGTCGACATGCGGCGTCTCGCCGCGCTGCCACGACGCGAACGGCTCGGGGAGAGGCGCTGTCGGCCGGAGCCGCTTCATCGGGAGCCTGCGGAGGAACCAGCCGCTCGACTCGAGGCACGCTGCGGCCGGTTCTCCCGCTGCGCGCAGAAGGACCCACCCGTCTTCCACCAGGACCAGCTCGCCGCAGGATGCCGCGAGGTCGCCCACGGTCGAGCCAGGCCTCAGGCCGGCGACGAAGTACGAGACGCCCGTCGTGTCGGTGTCGACGACGACGCTGGCCCTTCCGAGCGTCTGGAGCCGCTGGCGGATGGCCGGCGCGTCGCCCAGCGCGAGGAAGAGGCTCTCGTGCTCCATCACGAGAGGGACTCCGGCCGCGATAAGAGCATCCCGGTCGTCGGCGTCCTTCCTCTCGACGCGCAGAAGGGCCGGCCCGTCGGCCTGCACCAAGGGGGAGAAGAGAATCGTGGCGAGGATCAGGAGGGAGAACAGCCGGGTCCGGGTCATCAGACCTCCATCAGTGGAGCCGCGGCTCGTGCGTCTTGGGATTCGCGCGAACGTTTGATGATAGCGCCGGATTCGCCCGCATCGCGGCTCCGGAAACCCTCTTTCGAGCCCCTCCGGAGGCCTGTTTCGCCCGGTCAGGCGCTGCCGGGCTCCGGCGCCCGAGCGCCGGGGCCCGCCCGCCCCCCGAGAGAGGCGACGAGCCGCTCGAAGACCTCCGCGCGCGCGTCCCAGGAACTCAGCCGGGCGAAATTGCGCCGCCGCGCCACGAGGTCCGGGTCGTCCTCCGCGAGGGCGTCCTCGATCTTCCGTTCGAGCGCCGCCGCGTCGCTCGCGAAACGGACGAGCTCGCCGAACGGCTCGAGCTCGGGGAGCGGCACGGAGACGAGCGGCCGCCCCGTCGCCATGATCTCGTACGCCTTGACGGGGTTGGCCGCGTCCGTGAGCGCCGAACGGCGGAACGGGAGAAGGAAGACGTCGAACCGCTCGATCCGCTCGAGGAGCTGCCCGTACGGGACGAGCCCGGGGAACGTCACGTTCGGTAGGGCGGGAAGCCGCGTCAGGTCGGCGAGGTAGGTCGGGCCGATCAGGACGAAATCCCAGTCGGGCCGCCTCTCGGCGACGTCGGCGACGAGGTCCGAGTCGAACCAGTCGGCGATACAGCCGTAGTAGCCGACCGTCGGACGGCCGCCCCTCGCACGCGGCGCGATCGACGCGAAGTACTCGAAGTCGCAGCCGTTCGGGACGAGCTCCACCGGCCTCCCCGCGGAACGGAGGCGCGCGTCGAGGGCCCTCGCCGTCGCCACGACGGCGTCCGCGTCTTCGAGGATGCCCCTCTCCGGCCCCTCCACCGGGCGGGCGTTCGTCTGGAAGCCGCCGTGGTCGTCCATGCAGTCGTAGAGGACCTTCCAGCCGAACGCGCGCCGCGCACTCTCGGCGAGCGGCCACCAGAACGGCTGGTGGACGAACGACACGGCCGAGGCGATTCCCTCGGCGTCGCGAAGCGCGGAGAGCGACTCGAAGACGGCCTCTGCCTCGTCCGCGGGCAGCTCCTCCGAAAAGAGGTGGCGGGCGCTGCCGCGGAGCCGGAGCGTGGAGACCCGCGAGCGGAGCCGGTGGACCGAGGGCGGCCCCGGGGTGGGCTCGAAGAACTGGCTGACGTACCAGACACGGTGCCCGCGATCGGCCAGGCGGGAAAGGAGCTGCTGCGGGCGCTGGAAGAGGAACTCCCACTCGACGATCGAGAAGCAGACGATGTCGGGGAGGCCCGGCCCGGCCGGGTCGCGCAGGACCCCGAACGTCCGGCTCGGCGGCTCGACGGGCGCGGGGGGCCCGGGAATCGCGCGCGGCGCGGGGATGGGGTCCTCCTCGACGAAGGAGGCCGGCGCCTGGTCCACCGAAACGGGGGCTTCCGGCGCGGGGACCAGCGGCGCCGGCTCCGGCTCGGACGCCGCCTCCCGGAGAGGCGCTGGAGCGATCGCCGCCTCCTCCCCCGCCGGGAGGAGCCCGAGCCTCCGAAGCGTTCGCCAGTAGAGATTCGCGACGCGCCAGACACGCGTCGCGCGGACCTCCGCGAGCCTCGTGTTTGCCTCGTCCCTTTCCTGCCGCGCCCTCGCGAGCTGCGCACCGAGGTTCGCCGTCTCCGTGCGGGCCGCCTGCAGCTCCTCGCGGAGGGACGCCCTCTCCTCGCGCAGGGCGGCCGTCTCGAGACGCAGATCGTCCCGTTCGGCCTTCAGGACCGTCGCCGTCCGACGCACCCCGTCCCCCTCGTCGCGAAGAGCGGAGATCGAATCGCTCGCCTCCCGCAGCCGCTCGGCCGAGAGCCGGAACGCCGCCTCCAGCGAGGCGTACTCCTCGGACGCGCGGCGCAGCTCGAGCGACGTCCCGAGGAGGTCGGACTCGAGGGCCGCCTTCGCGCGGGCGAGCGAGCCGGGCGTCTTTGCGCTCATCCCGCGTCGCTTCCCGCGCGACCCGGCTCCGCTCCCGCGTCGTCGGTCGCCAGCCGCCGGCTCCTCGAGGTCGAGAGGACGTCCACGATCCGGCGCGCGGCGAGGCCGTCGCCGAAGGGGTTCGGGCCGCTGCACCGAGCCCGCCAGGCCTCCTCGTCGTCGAGGAGGCGGCGCGATTCGACGAGGATCCGGTCAGGGTCGGTCCCGACGAGAACCCCCCAGCCCGACTCGAGGACCTCCGGGCGTTCCGTCGTCTCGCGGGCGACGAGGACGGGGACCCCGACGCACGGCGCCTCTTCCTGCACCCCGCCCGAGTCGGAGATCGCGAAGCGCGCGCGGGAGAAGACCTCGAGGAACTCGGGGTAGTCGAGCGGGCCCTGCAGCTCGACGTTCGGCAGGCCGTCGAGGAGCCGGCGCGCGGGGACGGAGACGTTCGGGTTCGGGTGGACGGGGAAGACGAATCGCACCGTGTCGCCCCTTTCGATCGCGAGACGGCGGATCGCCCCGAGCGCCCGCTCGAGCGGCGCGCCGAAGCTCTCGCGGCGGTGCAGGGTGACGAGGACCGTCGCGCGGCCGGGCTCGGGATCCCGGTGCGGCACGGTCGAGAGGATCCGCGCGACCGCGTCGACGACCGTGTTTCCGACGACGTGGACGGCCGTGGGGTCGACTCCCTCCCGGAGGAGATTCTCGCGCGCCCGAGCGGTCGGCGCGAAGTGGAGCGACGCCGCGACGGCGACGCCGCGCCGGTTGAACTCCTCCGGGAACGGGGAATCGACCCTTCCGCTCCGGAGCCCTGCCTCCACGTGCGCGACCGGGATCCCGGCATGGAACGAGGCCCAGGCCGCGGCCAGGGCGGTCGTCGTGTCGCCCTGCACGACGACGAACGCCGGGGCGATCTCGGCGAGCGGCCGCTCGATCCGCTCCAGGACGCGGGCCGCCACGGCCGTGGGCGACTGCCCGTCCGTCATCACCTCGAGGTCGAAGTCGGGCTCGAGGCCGAAGGGCGCGAGGGCCTGCCGGAGCATCTCCCGGTGCTGGGACGTCGCGAGGATCACGGGCCGGAGGAAGCTCGACGCGCACAGCGCCTCGACGACGGGCGCGAGCTTGATCGCCTCCGGGCGCGTGCCGACGACGAGAAGGACGACGGCGCGCGAGTCGGCCACGGCCCGCGACTTTAGCAGGCTCGCGCGGCGCAGCTCGAACCTTTCCCCTCGGCCCTCGGCCTGGCTGCGCTTCCCTCGTGCAGGCGGCTCAGGGGCGGGAGACGCAGGCCTCGAGGAAGGTCTCCACGGCGTCGACGCACTTCTCCGGCGTGAACCGCTCGAGGACAGTCCGGCGCGCGGCGAGCCCGAGGCGCGTCCTCAGGTCTTCGTCCGACAGGGCTGTGTGGGCCAAGCCCGCGGCGGCGTCGCCGTCGTCCTCGTCGTAGAGGAGACCCGATTCGCCGTGCGCAACGAACTCGGTGAAGGGCCCCTTCCCCGGCGCCACGACGACGCAGCCCCGTGCCATCGCCTCGACCACCGCCATCCCGAACGACTCGGCCTTCGACGTGCAGACGACGACGCCCCCGGACGCGCGGGTGGCGTCGAGGAAGCCGGGGACCCTCTCGTGCGGCACTCCCCGGAACCATCGGAGGCGGGAGAGGAGCCCTCGATCCCGGGCCTCGGCGAAGAGGCGCTTCGCGATGGACCCCTCGCCCGGCTCCGCGACGATCCAGAGTTCCGGGTCCTGGCGCCGCTCCAGGAGCCTCTCGCCGATCTCGAGGAAGCCGCTCCAGTTCTTGTGCGCGTCGAGCCGGCCGATCCAGCAGACGAGCGGCCTTCGGGGGCGGGGACGGAACTCTCCGGGCTCGCCGAGGAAGCTCCAGTGAATGGGGTTGGGGAGAACGTGGACCGGCGCCTCGAACGGCAGGAGTCCTTGAACGAGGGCGGCCTGGTGCGCGGAGGGAACGGCGAGCGCGACCACGTCCTCGCGGCGCAGCGCGCCGAGGTAACCGAGAGCCACCGGGTACGAGGTGTGGCATTCGACGGCCAGCGGCGGCCGAACGGCCTCGGAAGACAGGAAACCGAAGACCTCCTCGGAGTCGAGGGTCGAGACGAGGTCCCAACCCTGGAAGCCCCAGGCCGCCCGGAACGCCTCCGCGTCGCCGACGAAGACGGCGTCGCCGAGCTCCTCGAAGAGGGGACGCCCTCCGAAGTCCTGGAAGAACCAGACCCGGGCGTCGTGGCCCCGGCGGCGCAGCCCGTCGATGCGTGTCTTCAGGACCGTCTCGCACCCGCCGAACGTCAGGTACTTGTAGACGAAGAGGACCTTCATCGCGCGTTCCCGAAGAGGGCCTCCTGGAGCGCCACCCTCTCGTTCCGCGAGCCCTCCAGCTCCCGGAGGATGCGCAGAGCGCGCGCCTCCCACGTGCAGCCCGCCGCGAACGCGACCCGTTCCTTCCGGCCCCGCTCCTTCGTCCGGGCCGCCTCTTCGACGAGCGTCAGGAACTCCGCGAGGTCCGCCGCTCTCTTCACGAGACCCTCCGCTCCCGGCGGAGGGAACGTTCCCGTCGTGACGACGGGCAGCCCCATCGCGAGGTACTCGTACGTCTTGATGGGGTCCGCCCCCGCCGCGAGACGCTCGGCCTTGAAGGGAACGACCCCGACGTCCCAGTTCCGCGCGAAGGCCGCGAGCTGCCTCTGCGGCTTCTTCCCCAGGAGGACGACGTTCGGGGGGAGCTCGAGGCCCTCGGGTCCGCCCCCGTAGCCGACGAGATGGAACCTCCATTCGGGACGGCTTCGGGCTGCGCCGGCGACGAGTTCCCAGTCGAACCAGGCTCCTGCCAGGTACCCGAAGTAGCCGACGGTGACCGCTCCCCTCTCGAGCGGACGCTCCTCGTCCACCTCGGCGATGGCCGGCGAGACCCCGTTCGGGACGACGACCGGGGCCTCGCAGCCGAGGGCCTCGAGGTGCCGCGCGAGCGGCTCATTGACGGCGAAGACGGCCTCTGCGGTCCCGATGAGGTGCCGCTCGAACGCCTCGTCGTACCAGAAGGCCTGGCCGACGCGGGAGAACTCCATCCAGTCGTCCATCACGTCGTACGCGACGGTGAAACCCCTCGCCCTCGCCAGCGCGATCGGCTCGAAGAACCCGGCGTGCGGGAAGCAGAGCAGGAAGTGTCGCCTGCGGAAGGGCGAGCCCCGGAGGAGCTGCGGAAAGCGCTCGAGGACGAGGTCGACCGGGAGCTGGACGATGCCGCGCTCGAGCTGGTCCTGCGGGCGCCACTCCTCCCGGGTCCACCGCCAGTAGACGAAGGCCACGACGTAGCCCTCCGCGGCCAGCCGGAGCGCGAGCTGGGTCGGCCGCTGTCCTTCGTCGACGTCGAGGCAGGTCCCGGAGGTGAGGACGACGAGCCCCTTCTTCTCAACGGCTTTCTCCCGGACGAGCACCTCGAAGTCGAGGAACGGGTCGGTCGGGGCGGGAGGTGGGGGAGCCGGCTCGGCCGGGATCGGCGACTCCGGCATTGGCGCATTCGGCACCGGGGCGTCCGGCATCGGGCCTCCCGGCGTCGGGCCCGTCCGCGGCGCCTCCGGCGCGTCACGGGGCTCCGGCGCGGACCCCGCGGGTCGCCCGTGGAGGAGGCGCCGGAGCGGGCCCAGCGCGCCTCCGTGGGGCAGGAGACGGTTCGCGACCGACCAGTACTTCTGGACGAGGCGGACGCCGCGCGACCCCTTCAGCGTCCCCAGCTCGCGATCGAGAGCGTCCCGCTCCCCGACGAGGGCGTCCCGATGCGCGGCGAGGGCCAGGCACCGGGCCTCCAGTTCCCGCCTCGCCTTCTCCAGGCGTTCGTTCTCGGTCCGGGCGCGCGCGAGCCCGTCGAGGATCTCGCGAGCCCCTTCCTCATCCGCCGCGCCGCGAGCGCCGCCACCCGGCAGGAGGGCCAGCGCGCTCTCGAGGTTCCCGACCTCGCGGCGTCGCAGGGTCCCGAGCGCAGCGAGAAGGCGCGGGCCGAGGGCCGGGGCCTCCTCCAGGGTCTTCGAGAGAGTCGACGAGAGCGCCCTCGCGTCCAGCCCGGAAAGTGAGAGAACGGGGACATCGTCGCCAAACTCTCGGGCGGCCGCACGGACCTTCGGGTCGTAGTCGAGCGCGACCACGGGGGTTCCCGAAAGGACGGACAGGTAGAGGCCGTGGAGCCTCGTGGCGACCGTCAACGCGCAGAGGCCGAGGCACGCGGCCACGTCCTCCGCCGAGTGCCACCCGACGAGCGTCACGACCGGAAGCGACGGGGAGAGCCTCGCGGCGACCTCCCGGCAGGTGTGCGCGTCGCCGCCCTTCTCCGGGTCGAACGGGACGAGGAGGACCGAGGCTCCGGTCCTGAGGCCGACCTCGGCGATCGCATTGCATAGGGGATCGACCCACGACACGTCGCCGCCGGGAGGGACCCGGGGAATCACCGCGAGGACGGGCCTGCGAGCCGGGTCGAGCCCCTCGCCGGCGAGGAGCGCCCGACCGCGCTCGGCGGACGCCGGCCGCATCGAGAGGACGGGGTCCGCGGTCGTCAGGATGGGACGCCCCGTGACGCCGCACTCCCGGAGCAGCTCGGCCGAAGCGGCGTCCCGCACCGTGATCGCGTCGACCCGCGAGAGCGCCAGGCCGACGAGCCGCCGGCTCTCGGGCTCGGTCAGCGGCCCGACCCCCTGTCCGTACACCATGCAGGGCCGGCCCCGGGCAGCCGCCAGCATCGGGACCCTGAGGTAGGCGGGAAGGTCCCCCCGCGGGTCGAGGAAGAGCTCCTCCGCGGGTACGGGCCAGTGGTCCTGCAGGAGCCCGCCGCCGCCCCAGACGACGAGGTCGCTCCGGGCGATCGCCGCGGAAAGCGCTCTCACGTCGAAGAAGGGAACGGTCTCGACCTCGCCGTGAAGGCGCGTCGTCAGGGCCGCGTCCACCGTGGCGACCACCGGCTCGAGCCGGCCCTGCAGCGCCTCGCGGAACTGGCCGAGCTCGACGGAGAGGAGGGCCTCGTCTCCGAGGTTCCCCCCGCCGAAATAGCCTGTGAACAGGATCCTGCGGGGTCTCGCGGAGGCGGACGGGCGCTCTGCTTCATCCATGAGGTTCGACTCGGGGACGATACAACCGATCCTCCGCCGAGCGGACTCTCCGGACGCTTCGCCGGGAGCCCCCGCACCGGGAGAGCCCCGCGCTTGACGCCGCTGCGAGCCCGGCTCGACACTGCCGCGGTGTCCGTGGACGTCACGAGAGCCGAGCCGCTCCACGCGCCGCCGCTGGCGCACCTCTCCTCCGACCCGGGCGCCGGCTTCGCGCCGCGATGGTTCCGGCGGCGTCTCGTCCTGCTCGCGCTCGTCGGGCTCCTCGTCCGAGTCGCCGTGGTCCTGGCCGTCCCGACCCGGCCCACGTCGGACTCGTGGTCGTACTTCCAGCGTGCGACGAATCTGCTTCACCACGGTCGATACGAAGCCCTTCCGGGATTGCCGGACGCCTCCTACCCTCCGGGGTATCCCCTCGCCCTCGCCGCCGCGATTGCCGTGGTCCCGGCCGCCCACGCCCTGGGGGCGGCCCGGCTGCTGAGCTGCGGCCTGGGCTTCGCGAGCATTCTCCTCATCGGCCTCCTCGGGCGGCGTCTGTTCGGCGCCACGGCGGGCCTTCTCGCCGCGGGGCTCCTGGCCTTCTACCCGCGGCACGTCCTCCAGTCCGCGGTCCTCTTCTCGGAGCACCTGTTCCTCCCTCTCCTCCTCCTCCTGCTGACGATTCTCGTTACCGCGTGGGACCGTCCCGTCGCCTGGCGGCTGGCGGCCCTCGCCGGGTGCGTGGCGGGCCTCCTGGCGCTGGTGCGCCCGATCGGCTACCCGCTGGGTCTCCTCTGGGTCGCACGGGTTCTCGCCGGGCGGCGGCACGGGAGGCGCATCCTCGCCGAAGCGGTGCTCCTCATCGCGATGCAGCACGCGGTCATGCTGCCCTGGGCGATCCGCAACCACGTCACGCTGGGAAGGCCCTCGTTTCTCTCCTCTGTCGGAGGCGTCGACCTGTTCATCGGCAACAACCCACTCGCTTCCGGTGGCTGGATGGACTGGCGACCCGTCCTGGAGGAGGTGGAGCCGGCGGCGAAGGGCGCCCGCCACGGCGGCTTCGGCGTCGACGACCTGGCGCGCCGGGCCGCGCTGCGCTGGATCCGCGAGAACCCTGCGGCGGCGGCTCGGCTGTACGTCCGAAAGCTCGGGCAGATCCTCGATCCGGACGGCTACCTGGTCACCTACGCGATTTCCGGCACGGATCTCTGGCCTCCGTTCGGAGGAACCAGCGCGCTGTCAGCCGGCCATCCTGCCATCGCCCTCGCTCCCGCCATCCAGAGCCTTCTCGACTGGAGCTACGCGGCGATCTCGGCCCTCGCGCTCGCCGCCATCGCTCTCGCGGTCTTCGGCGGCACGCTGCGGCGGGGCCGGTTCGGTTTCTCCGGCGCGGGCATGCTTCCGCTCGTGACCGCTGCGTACTTCCCGCTCGTCGCCGCTGCGTTTCTCTCGTCGTCGCGTTTCCGCTGGATCGCGGAGGACCTTCTCGTTCTGCTGGCCGCCCAGGCTCTCGTGATCCTCCTCGATCGGCGACGAGTGCCCGGAGGCTGCGACCTGTCCTGAGCTTCGGAAGACGGCTCCGGACCGCCGGCCGGCTCGCCAGGTATCCGGAGCCCGGCTCTCCGCCCCCCTCGGCCCGGTGAGGCGAGGGGTCCGGGGCATCTCGATCCCCGATAGGGTCCCGACTCCAGGTCACTTCCGGCTCGGCTTTCGCCCCCCGGTCGAAGGCGCCGGTGACTGCGCTTCGCGCCATGCCAGGTGCACCAAGAAAAAGGGCCGGGCGCTTCCGCGCCCGGCTCTCGTTGGAAAGGACGACCGGGGGGGTGGATCCCCCCCGGTCCAGTGAAGACTACGGTCCGTCCGGGTGGTCGTACGTGTCGAGCCCGAGTCCGCGGACGAGCATAACGGCGAGCTCGGCGCGGGTGATGTTGTTCCCCGGGCAGTAGATCTGGGGTCCACAGCCCAGCGTGATTCCCGCCTCGAAGAGCGCTTCGGCGTACGGAGCGGCCCACTCGTGGACGCCGGTCACGTCGGTGAAGTACCCGGTCGCGGGCAGGATCGGAAGCTCGAAGGCGAGGGCCAGGAACTTCGCCATCTGAGCGCGATTCACGATGTCGTTGGGGCAGTAGAGAACCGGCGGGCCGGCGGAACAGCCGTTGACGATGCCGTCGTTGTAGAGCTGTTCGATGTAGTCCGCGGTGTTGTTCGTGTCGGAGATCTCGACGTCGGCGAAAATGCCGACTGCCGGGGGCGGCGCGTAGTCCGGACCGTACATCGCACGGACCACGGTGACGGCCATCTCTGCGCGGGTGAGGGTGTTCTCGGGGCAGAAGTTACCGCCGCCGCAGCCGCGCGTGACGCGGACACCGGCGAGGGCGTGGATGTGCCCGTCGGCCCAGTGGTCGCGCGGGACGTCCCAGAACGCCTTGGTGAAGTAGACCGGGATGTCGGGGAGCGCCGCAGGGGTGTCGTTGGTCGACTTGATGACGGCGCGGAAGAGCCCGTAGTGCGCCGGGGCCACTCCCTCGGGGAAGAACTCGGCGTTGATGTCGAGCTGGCCGGCCGCCGGGACGGTCCCCTCGGTGGGCGTGAGGGTGAGCCACGGGAGTCCGCCGCCGCCGCCGCCGGCAGCGATGGCGAAGGCATCGACCTGGGCGCTGCCGGGGAAAGCGCCGATCAGGAAGCTGTTGCCCGTGGCGAGGTCGATGGTACGGAGCTCGCCGCCGGACGCCGTGCAGGCGGCCCAGTAGAGAGTCCCCGTCGTCTCGTCGAAGTCCATCCCCTGCGCGTAGTTCGCGTCGATGCCGAGGGGCCCGACGACGGTGCCGGCGCCGGTGGCCGTGTTGATGCGGACGAGAGTGTCGGTAGCGATGTCGACGCCGTAGAGGTCGCCCGCCGCGTTGGCGGCGATGTCGATGATGCAGGCGCCGTTGGTGATCGGTCCGATCGCCGTCGCGTGACCCGACGCCGGATCGATCGTGTAGAGGGTCGAGGCCGAGCAGGTCGTGCCGGAAGCGTAGAGGACCCCTCCCGGCGCGCCCGCGAGGCCGGACCAGCTCTCGCCGGCTCCCGGGGTGGCCGCGCCGACGGCGGTCGCTGCACCCGTTGCCGTGTCGATCGTGGCGAGCTGGTTCGTGTCGTAGTTCAGGACGAACAGCTTGGTGAAGTCGCCGTTGAGGAAGTCGCCGGCGAAGTACCACGCGGAGGCGCTGGAAACGACGTTCCAGGTGCCCGGAACCGAGCCGTCAGGCCAGGTCACGATGTTCCCGACGTTGCCGGCGAGGATCTCCGCGCCGTACGCCGGGACTCCCGCGAGCGAGCCGGCGAGGCCGGGGTACCGCTTCGCGTTCGACGGAACCATGGCCTTCGGCGCGCGCCCGATCGAGGACTTCGTCTGACCCGTGGAAGCCGCAGGCGTGAAGGCCGGGTACTTGCGGAGCCACGTCTGGACCACGGGCAGCACGTTCAGGCTGACCTCGGCCGGCAGGCCGCCGCTATTGAGGAAGGAGAACGAATCGGTCTTGTCCCACGCGGGCGCGCCGTCGGGGGTCAGGCGCCCGTCGATGACGAACGGCCAGCCGCCGAGGCTGAGCGACGCCGCCGGGAGGGCGAAGTCGACCCGGGTCACCGTGTCGGGGACGAGGTTGAGGGAGTGAGCGACGTTGCCGTAGCCAGTCTTGCTCGCCGTGAACGTCCGCGTGGACGGCCCATTGGGCATCGTCGGCAGCGTCGAGCTCGGGGAGAACATGTAGTAGAAGCCGGCCGGGAGGTTTCCGGTGGCCGGCATGGAGTTCGCCGTCCCGCCGAGGTCGCGGACGACCAGCGCGCCCGGGACGCCCGCAGCGGTGTTGGCATCGGTGACGAAGCCGGCGACGAGGCTGCCGCCGACGGCGTCACAGAGGAGGTTCGGAGTGTCGACCACGACCGGCGCCGGGGGCGCCGACGGGATCAGGACGGTGTCGACGCGCCAGGCGTCGGCGTCGTTCCCCTCGTAGCGCCACGCGAGGGTCACGTTGCCGCCCGCGTAGGCTCCGAGGTTCACGCTCTGCTGGCGCCAGGCCGCTGTGGTGGGCGGGTTGCCGAATGTGGCGATCTCGGTGAAGTTCGTCGGCGGCGCGCCGCAGGACGCGGTGCAGGCCCACAGGCTGTGCTTGTAATAGAAAGACGGGAAGGAGATGTACTCCCAGAACGTCAGTGTCGCGCCGCCCGCGGGGACCGCGACGGACGGCGAGACGAGCCAGCCGTCCTGCATTCCGGCGCTGGAGTAGTTGTGCCACGCCGTACCAGCCCCGGAGTGCACGGTCGTCGTGGTGCGAGCCCACGCCGTCCCGCCAGCGTCCGCGTTGACCGCCGTCCAGCCGGTGGGCGGGAAGGTGGCCCCGTCGAACGTCTCGGAGAGGAGCGGCGGCGGCGGCGGCGGCGGAATGGTCTCCGTCCGCACGTCGTCGATCTGCCAGTGATAGGCCCAGCTGGGCGAGACGAACTTCCACCGGAGGACGATCGTCTGGCCGGCATAGGCCGTCATGTTGACCGTCCGGTCCCCGGCGGAGGTCGTCGTGATCGTGATGAGGTTGGTCCAGGTGTTCCCGCCGTTCGTCGAGACGTCGAGCGTCCCCGTCTGGCCGGTGAACTGCGTGTAGGCGCTCCGGAACACGAGGTTACGCGGAGCGGCCGGCATCTGGACCGGGGGCGACCAGAGCTCGGTGTTGAAGGGCCCGGAGCCGTTGCCGGCGAGGTCGGAGTCTGCGGCGGCCGAGAAGCCCGTGCCGCCCGTCAGGTTCGCGCGACCCCACTGGTCGTTCCTCTTCCAGACGTTGTTCGGGTTCGCCGCGAGGTTCTTGACCGTCCAGCCGAGCGGCGGGAACGCGGCGTTGAAGTCCTCGTTGATGCCGCCCTGCAGGTAGCAGCTGTAGGCGGGGTTGCCCGAGGCGGCCAGGAGGGAGAAGTTCTGGATCTGGTCGCCCGCGGCGATCGTGACCGGGCGGACCTCGTTCTGGTATCCCTGGTACATCGAGACCACGGTGAACTCGTAGGTGAAGCCGTTGGGAAGCTCGGGGATCTCGTAGTACCCGTTCCACGGCGAGGTGTAGACCGTGTGGACGAGGGTCCCGGCCTGGCGGACCTCGACCTTCGCCCAGAGCGGCCACTCGTGCTCGGCCGCGGTGACGAAGCCGTCGACCGCGTAGGTGCCGACGGGCGTGAGGAGGATGTCGGGAACGACCGTCGTGGCATCTTCGGTGACGACCTGGCCCGTCTGACCGGCGGAGTCGAAGCCGAACTTCGTCGCGGTGACGTCGTAGGTCTCGACCGGCACGGTGAGCTGGTAGAAGCCAGACGCATTGGTCGTCGTCGAGTACGACGCGCCGATCTGTACGGAGGCGCCCGGGATCGGGCCACCGCCGGCCGTGCTCTTCACGTAGCCCTCGAGGACTCCTGCCGGCCCCGCCGAGCAGGTCGGGAACTTCGTGCTGCCGACCCAGGTGTCCCAGTCGAAGTTGCCGCTGGCGGCGATGTACTCCTGGGTGTACCAGAAGGTGCATCCGTCCACCGGGTCGATGCCCATCATCGAGTAGTCGCCCCAGCGGTTGCCGCCGGCCTGCGCTCCCGCGCCCACGACCATGACCTTCTCGTCGCCCATCTGCCCCAGCGGGTCGCCCGCCAGGCGGCCCGTGTAGCGCACGGACGGGTAGATCGTCGTAGAAGACGCCGAGTAGCCCAGCATGATGTTGCCGTTGGTGTCCATCGCGATGGACGGCATCCAGCGGTGGTCGCCGTCGGCTGGCGCGTAGACGCCGTCCTGGCGCCCCACCCAGCCGGCTCCGTTGTTCTGGAACTCGCCCCACCAGACGCCGGCGCGGCCGCCCGCCCCGACCGTCATGCTGGCGACGACCGCCTGCGACGAACCGAGGTTGCGATAGGCGGCACGATGCATCAGGCGGAAGTCGATGTCATCGACCTTCTGCGCCGACGGGCCCTGCGGGACGCAGTCGCGGCTGGCGCAGTTCTCGCTCACGTCGGTGATGTTGATCGCGTAGTTGGGCTCGAACGTCGCGCCGATGCCGAACGTCGAGTTGCCCGGGTTCGCCCAGTCGAGGACGAGCTCGGTGAGCCACATCTGGTCGTTGGCCGTCCCGATCCAGGTCTTGTCCTGGAACTGCGCGATCAGCCCGGGTGCGCCGACCGGCGGGGGCGTGATGCCGTCGAGGTCGACCGGAAGGACCGAGTAGTCGCGGCTCGGCCCGGTCTGGAAGTAGATGAAGCCGGCCGGAAGGCCCTGCAGCATCTTGTCGCGATCGAACGCACCCACGGTGACGCCCATGTAGCTGGACACCGACGAGTTGAAGTCGTTCGTCGTGATGTAGTAGCCGTCCGTCCAGACCCCGAGCTTCGGATAGTCCGGGAAGCGGTTGTTCGGCCAGAGGTATTCGTACAGGTACCAGGAGCCGGTCGGGTCTGACGAGGTCGACACCGCCACGCACTGGTAGAACGGCTGAACGGGGTTTCCGCCGCTCAGGGGGAAGGCGAACTGGCTCATCACCCAGCGTTCCGCGAGCGGGTCCCACAGGGTGATCGGGTCGCCCCGGTTGGTCGCCTCGCACTGGCCTCCGAAGCCGGTCCAGAGGATGTTCCCCGGGGCCGCCACCGGGCCGGGCTGCACCGGGTACACCTTGGTCCCGGCCTTGTCCCAGATGGCGAAGATCGAGTTGTTCCACTGGATGTAGTGGTCCTTCCCGATGTCTCCCTGGGTGTCCGGCGGCATCATGCGCGTGCCGAGGATGGCCTGGTTCTCGTCGCTGCCGAGACCTGGCCAGCCGGCGAGCGGATCGGGCGTATTCGGGACGCCCGGCGTCGTCTGGATGTTGGCCGAGGTGCCCGGGACCTGCGGGCGAACCGAGGTCGTCTTGTTGGGCATCTCCCGGCTTGCGACCGGCTTCGCGGGCGGGATCGGGATGCTCCTCAAGACGGGCGAGACGCCGACCTTGACCGGGTACAGGACCTCAGCCCGGCCATTTCTCTCGGGGAGCACCTCCGCCGACAGCGTGCCGGCCAGCAGCACGCTGGCGACCGCCATCAGGGATAGCAGGCTCTTCTGGTTGATTCTCACCGTTCCTCCTCTCCTACGTTTATCGCGAGCAAGGGGTGACGCCATTGATTGTCGTTCCGGGGCGAGTGACGATGCGGACTCGATCTGCAGGTGGGGACCTGCCCTGAATGAGAAATCTGTGCGGCGCTTCGGCCCGGAGGGGGGACACGAGCGTCAACGACCTGCTCCCGCCGACGTATCGGCCTTGGAGGACTCCGCAGGATCAGCCGCGTCCTCGGGACCGAGCGCGAGGATCGCGCCGATCAGCCTTTCCAGCGCCTCCTGCTGCGCCGGGTGCTTCGCAGGGGCCAACCCGGCGAACTTCCGCGCCTGCACCGAACGCCCACGACCGAGCACCTTGACGTTCAGGTCGACGTACCGTGCCCTGTAGAGGTTGACGGGGAAACTCTCGAACCCCGAGTCGGCCAGGAGGGTCAGCAACGAACGGAGGCGATCGCCGGTGGCCGGGACGGCCACGGTCGCGCCGGCGCTTCCCGCCGCCTGCTCCGTCCTCGTCATCACGCCGCCGTCGAGGACGACGAGGATTCCGTTCGCCGGCCCCCCTTCCGCTCCTGCGGCGACCGGTGGGATGTTGAGGACCAGCTGCAGAGTCTCGGGGGCCAGCCTCTTCTGCGCGATCTTCCGAAGACCGTCGGTCAGGCTCGAGGCGCCCATCCCCTCGCTCGCGTACTTCTCGCAGAAACCGAAGAGCTCCGTGACGAGAGCCTCCAGGGCCGGCAGCATCCGCACCCGGTCGTTCTGGCTGACGATTCGCTCCAGCTCTCCCACTCGGACCGCCACCGCCCGGAGGATGACCGGCGCGTTCGGGCTCGGCCCCACGCTCGTTTCCGGCCGCGGGCGCTCCGGCATCTCGAAGAGGCCGGCGGTCACGGTCTTCCTCAGCAGCTCCTTGTGCTCCGCGGGCGCGAGGTCGAACTGCTTTTCCTGGTTCCAGACCCCGACCCCCGAGCCGTAGACGACGAGGCTCCGGCGGTTCGGTCGGCCGCCCACGAGCTCGAGCCGGACCTCGGAGAGGGGCCGCTTCCCCGCGAGAATCTCTTCGACCCTCGTCTTGAGGGTGGTGGCCAGCTCATCTCCGAGCACGGCCCCGTTGGCGGAGCCAAGCAGGGAAAGCAGCATCGACGCGACGAGGGCACGAACGGGCCTTGGCCGGACGAGCGATGAAGAGAGCAGGGTGCACCTCATCGGCGGGGCCGTTACCGCGTGTGCTGAGGACGCGGGGCTTCCGACCGTCGTCCGACACTCCCGTTCGGGACTCCCGGGCTCGATCTCTGGATTCGGCAGGACTCTCTCCCCTCGGGCCTACCGGAATGCCGGAAAGCCACTCTCCGCCGGGACGACGGCAGACGGGCCATCATGGCCAACGCCAGCCCCCGACCTGGAACCCCTCGTTGATTGGACCACCCGAGGAAATTATTCCCCTTCCGAGGACCCGTCAAGCCAGATCGTCTCTGCGACGCCGGATTCCTGCGGGTGGATGCCGTCGGAGGACTCGAGACCCTCCGCGACGCAACCTGCGGCGGGGCTCCCGGGAGGTCAGTCCGCTTCCGGACCGGACAGGTCCGGAAGCTGTTGCGATGGCGCGCCCGCGCCTTCGCGCGCCCACTCGCGGTATCGATCGCAGACGTCCTTCGGCTCGCCGTCGGCCACGACCTCGCCGTCGAGGAGCCAGATCGCGCGGTGGCAGGTCTTCTCCACGACCGGGAGAGAGTGACTGACGAGGAAGAACGTCTTCCCCTTCTCCCGGAAGCCGGCCATCCGCTCCTGACACTTCGCCACGAAGCGCTCGTCGCCCACGGAGAGCATCTCGTCGACGAGGAGGATGTCGGGGTCGACGTCGGTCGCGGTCGCGAACGCGAGACGCGCCGACATCCCGGTGGAATACGTCCTCACCGGGGCGTCGAGGAAGCCCTCGATCTCGGCGAAGCCCGCGATCGCCGCCATGCGCGCCTCCATCTCCGCCCTCGACCGTCCGAGGAGCGTCCCCTGCAGGACGACGTTCTCGCGCCCCGAGAGCTCCGAGTGGAAGCCGATGCCGAGCTGGAGCAGCGGGGCCACCCGGCCGCGGACCACGACCCGCCCCTCGGTGGGCCGGCAGACCCTCGCGATGACCTTCATCATCGTGCTCTTGCCGGCCCCGTTCGGTCCGATGACCCCGACACGCTCGCCGTGGGCCACGCTCAGCGAGACGCCGCGGAGAGCGACCAGCTCGTCGTGCTCGATCCGCCCCTGGAGCCTGCGGATCGCGTACTCCTTGATGGACGACACGACCTCCTTCGGCACCCGATAGCGGACCGCGACCCCCTCGAGCCGGATGGCCGGCGGCGCCTCAGGCGCCACGCCCGTACTCCTCGATCCGGGACGCGTAGAAGGCCCACCCGACGGCCAACGAGGCCACCGCCACGACGACCGCGAAGGAGAGGGTCTTCCACCCGGGCAGCCAGCCGTCGTAGATGGGGGCGCGGAAGACCTCGACGAGGTAGGTCATCGGGTTCCACCTCACGAGCCAACGGTAGTTCTCGGGGACGAGCGACGGCACGTAGACGATGGGCGTCAGGAAGAACCAGGGCGTCAGGAGGGTCGTGTAGGTCTCTCGCACGTCGACGAACCGCGACGCGAGCGTGAAGACGACGAGGCCGACCCCCGTGCAGAACATCGCGCCGAGAACGACCGCCACCGGGAGGAAGAGCCAGGTCGCGTGGAACGGGTGACCCGTCACCACGACGATGAGCACGAGGGGGACGAGCGAGAAGGCGAGGTTCACGAGGCCGACCCCGACGGCGGCGACGACGAAGACCGAGCGCGGGACGTAGATGCGCCGGGTCGTCTCCGCCGCGTCGACCGAGAGGGACGCCGCGTGGCCCGTCGACTGGGCGAAGAAGTTCCAGAAGAGCACCCCGCCGAGGAAGTAGACGGGGAAGTCCACGATCCCCTGCCGGAGGATCACCGAGAAGACGAGGGTCAGGGCGACCATGTTCAGCAGGGGGTTGAGCATCGTCCACGCCACGCCGAGGACCGACCTCTTGTACCTGACCGTGACGTCGCGCGAGATCAGCTCGCGGACGAGGTGGCGGTACTCCCAGAGCGCCCGCGCCTCGGAGAAGAACGGGATTCCGGTCCGGGCGGAGTCGTAGACGGGAACGTCAGCGAGCGGGGTGAGGGGGCTTCGAGGGTCGGTCGTCATGCGTTTCGGCGAGCGGACTTCCAGGAGCCGCAGGGCGGGCCGTGTCTACGATAATCTCACGCCGTGATCGACGAGGTGCAAGGGACGGCCGCTCCGCCCGTGGCGGGTCGGCGTGACGTGGAGCGGCTCGAGGCGCTCGAGCACGAGCTCGAGCTGGGCCGCGAGATCCGCAGGAGGCTCGACGGGGAGATCCGACGCCTCGGCGCGCGCGTCGGGGCCGTCGAGGCCGATGCGGCCCAAGTTCGGAACGTCCTCGCCGAGCGCGAAAGGTACGTCGCGGCGATCGAGCGCTCGCGCGTCTGGCGCGTCGCGCAGGCGCTGCGCCGGCTCGTCGGGAGGGCCTGGTGACGGGACGCGCAGGGGCCGGGGCCGCGGGCGACGAGCTGCGCGACCTGAGGCGCCGGCTCCTCGTCCTCGCGCGCCTCCTCCCGGTCGAGCACCTCCGCCTTCTGGACGCCGACCTCGACGACCTCGAGGCCGAGGTCGCGGGCGCCTGTCTCGTGCAGGGGCTCTCCGACTCCGTCGAGTTCGTCCCGTGCGACGTCGAGACGGCCCTTCGCGAAGTCTGGGCGCGGGCGCAGGCCGGATGAGCGCCGCCCCTCCGGCGCCGGCCGTCGCGCCGCCGCTCGCCCGCCCCGTCACCGTCGTCGTCCTCTGCTGGAACCGCTGGGACCTCACCCGGCGCTGTCTCGACTCGCTCCGCGCCCACACCGACCTCGAGAACGCCGAGGTCCTCGTCGTCGACAACGGCTCGACCGACGAGACGCCCGAGGCGCTCTCTGACTACCCGTGGACCCGCACCCTTCGCAACCCCACGAACCTCGGCTTCGTCCGAGGCAACAACGCCGGCCTCGCCGCCGTGCCCCCCGGCTCCGACGTCGTCCTCCTCAACAACGACGTCCTCGTCGAGCAGCACGACTGGCTCGAGCGCCTCCAGGAGTGCGCGCTCTCGGCGCCCGACGCCGGCGTCGTCGGCTGCCGCCTCACGATGCCCGACGGCCGGCTCCTCCACGCCGGCACCTACATCCTGCCCGACACCCTCTGGGGCCAGCAGATCGGCGCGGGCGAGACCGAGGTGGGCCAGTACGCCGCGGACCGCACCGTCGAGGGGATCGTCTTCGCCTGCGCTTATCTCAAGCGCGAGCTGATCGACCGAATCGGCGGCCTCTCGGAAGACTTCGAGTCGTACTTCGAGGACACCGACTACTGCCTCCGCGCGCGCGAGGCGGGCTTCCGCACCGTCTGCTGCGGCTCCGTCACGCTCGTCCACGACGAGCACGGCTCGACGAACGGCGACCCGGCCTTCTTCGACGGCCTCTTCAAGACGAGCCGGAAGGTCTTCGAGCGGAAGTGGAAGGCCCGCCTCGAGGAGCGCTACACGCGCGCTCTCTCCTGGCAGTCGATCCTCAACTTCCCCACCGGCTACGCCATGAGCAGCCGCGAGCTGCTCCGCGCCCTCGACGCCGAGGGGGTCCGCGCCTCCTACTCCTACGTCTACGGCCCCGGCTCGCCGTTCCCTCCCCTCGAGCCGGAGAACAGCGGCGACTACCTCCTGAACGTCCTCTCGTCGCGGCAGCCCGACCGCCGCAACGGCCTGTCCGTCGTCTACGCCCAGGGCGACGTCTTCGAGCGCGGACGTGGACGCCGCCGCGTGGGCTACACGATGCTCGAGGTCGACGGCTTCCCGCGGGAGTGGGTGCGACAGTCGAACCTCATGGACGAGGTCTGGGTGCCGAGCCGCTTCAACCGTGAGGGGCTCCTCTCCTCCGGCGTGACGCGCCCCGTCCACGTCATGTCCCTCGGCGTCGACGTCGACCACTTCCACCCCGGCATCAAGGCCGTCCCGAACCCCCGAGGCGAGTTCGTCTTCCTCGCGAGCTTCGAGTGGGGCGAGAGGAAGCTCCCCGAGCTCCTCCTCACAGCGTTCAACCGGGTGTTCCGCGCGAAGGAGCCGGTCCTCCTCCTCTGCAAAGTCATGAACCGCGACCCGGGCCTGCGCCTGCCCGAGCTCGTCTCGCGCCTCCGCCTCTCTCCGTCCGGCGGCCGGATCGAGTTCCTCCACAACCGCGAGCTCCCCTACCACCAGCTCGGCGTCCTCTACCGCTCCGCCGACTGCTACGTCTCCGCCGGCCGCGGCGAAGGGTGGGACATGCCGCTCATGGAGGCGATGGCCTGCGGCCTCCCCTCCATCGCGACCGACTGGGGCGCCCACACGGAGTTCGTCCATGACGGCATTTCCTACCCGCTCCGCGTGAAGGGCACCGTGAAGGCCGTCGCCAAGTGCCCGTACTACGCCGGCTTCTCATGGGCCGACCCCGACCCAGACCACCTCGCGCACCTCCTTCGGCACGTCTACGACAACCGCGACGAGGCGGCCGCCAAGGGCCGCGCGGCGGCCGCGGAGATGCGGGAGAAGTGGACGTGGGGGCACGCGGCGCGGCGGATCGTGGAGAGGGTGGACGCGGAGGGGGCAGGAGACCGCTGAAGCAGGCGTCGCCGAGGGACGGATCGGGAGCGGGCGCTCGAGACCCCCTGGCGAGCAGGGATGGCCGCGCGTCTTCGCCTCGACAGCCGGCCGATCCCCATCGCGTCCGGCATTGGCCACGCTTTCGCGCCAGGTCGCCCGAAGCCTGGACACCTCGCCGGTGGCACCATCGCCAGGGACGGGAGCTCGCCGGGCGCTACCTCCTGTCGACTCCGTGTCAGGGGCCTCGAGGACCGGTCTCGAGCGACCGCCGGACATAGACGCGGACGCCCATCGAATCCTCACGGACTACCCACGCGTGGTCCGCATCGAAGCGCTCCCTCAGCCCTGCCATCGACGCGCTTCCGGACATGAAAGGGTCGCCTTCGGGGAACAGGAAGACGACCTCGGCACGGTCCGCGTTGCGCAGGAGAAAGCGCTCGACTCGATTCGGTAGGTAGACGAGTCGGCGGAAGTCGGTGGCGGCGCTCCGGACCTCGGGGTGGGCCTTCATCCAGCTCCTGAGAAACCTCGCTTCGTCGAAGGCTCGCTCCGAGAATCGATTTCCATAAGCCGCCGGCGCCTCCGGCGTCCACTCTCGGCCTCCGATGAGCACCCCGAGAGCAAGTACTCCCGCCGAGGCCACGCCCAGGCCGTAGAGCGCCTTCAACCGATCGTTCCGAAGCCGAAGTCTCCGCGCCAGCCGGAGAAGCCCGAGCGCCCCGGCGTAGGTCCCGAGAATCAGTCCGGGAAGAAGGAAGGACGCGTGGTAGTACCAGAGATACTTGGCGTCCATCCGATCCGAGGCGAACAGGAGAAGCCCCGGCGCGCTCACGAGCGCGCCGAAGGGTGCCGAGAACCACGGAAGGAAGAGGAAGGTCCCGTTCAAGGGGAGGAGCGCACTGCGGCCTGCTTCGTGGAGCAGGCGCATCGGCGACGTGGCCATCTCCCAGACGACGGACGTCCAGCTCGATCCCCAGCTGGACCAGCCCCTCGCGACGTGGTTCTCAACAGCCCCGAACACGAAAGGGTTGACCACCTTGACGATCAGGACCAGGTAAAGCCCGCAGACGATGAGGAGGGCGAAAACCAGCGACTTCCGGGACGTCCCAGCCCTCCACCAGTACCGGGGCAGGAAGAGGACGGCCAGGCACTGAGCCCCGAGGTAGAGCGCGGCTTCCTCGCGCACACCGACGGCGAGGGCGAAGAGTATCCAGAGAACTGCGGGACGAGTTCCGACCAGGAGCTGACGCAGGAACGCCAGGGCCAAGGGAACATAGAAGACCTCGACATGAGCCGACGCGAGGACCGTCCGGAGATATGGATTCAGGGCGAGGATCGCCGTCAGCAGGGTCGAGGCGAGAACCGCCCAGCGCGCATCCACACGAGCGGCGGCCGCCGCCAGGAGGAAGAGGCGGTGGACCTCGTAGAGACCGACGGCGACGCTGAGGACGGAGAGGAGCAGAAGAACAGCTGACGAATCGGACAGGAGGTAGGCCGGCGTCCAGAGCAGGAGCGAGGGCGTGAAGTGAACCGAGAGGTGGTTCACGGCCATGTCGGAGATCCAGAACGGCTGCCCGCGGTAGACCGCGTTCGTGAACCAGTCCGTGATGATCCCGAGGTCGTGGAAGGCGAAGGCGTAGCCGTAGAAGAGGCCTCGGAGAACGGAGAGGTGGAAGAGAGACGTGAGGGCGATGACCGCGAGCACGGGCGCGTCCTCGAGCAATCGCACGCATCGTCCGCTCGCCTCGCCGCGTGAGCTCTCGTCGGCCCCGGTGCTCTTCAAGGGGCCTCCCCTGCGGGCCACGTCAGGTAGCAGAGACCCTCTTGCGGCTGCCCCTTCAGCCAGCGACCGATCTCCTCAGGGGGCGCCAGGATCGTTGGATTGGGGTAGCCCGGAGGAAAGGCCCCGGAGTAGCCGTTCACGACTGGAACGTTCGCCTTGAGACCGGCCCACATGGCAACGAGGTGCGAGACGAAGAAGGGTCGGTCAGGCCTCACGGCAAGATAGGCGACCCTGCAGCCGGGAGCCATCCTCCTGGAGACGGCCTCGACGTCGCGCTGCACGGTGGCTTTCTCGAAGCTCGGCGGGCGTGGGACCCGCTGCTCGACGATGCCGAGAAGCAGAACCGCCCCGATCGCCGCGCGCTGAAGATGGGGCGCCAGGCCGGCCAGCGCTCGCTGGGCCCCGATCGCTCCTCCCCAGAGAAGGAACAGATGCGTGGCGAGCCAGATGCGACTCACCGCCCGAATCCCGCTCGCGCCCGGCACGAACTCGTAGATCAATCGCCAGGGACTGGCGCCGATCGTCTGGCCGAAAGGCCCTCCGATCCACCAGCGGTCCAGGAAGACGACGGTCGACAGGGCGGCGAGGACGACGGCGGTGAGGACCGCTGCCTTCCCCAGGAGGACCCCGGATCCTCTGCCCGACGTCGGTCCGGCGGAACGCCGAAATGCGAACAGCGCGAAAACGATCGGAATGACGCCCGGGAAGAGGTGGTGCTCCCAGCTGACCGGATACGAAGCCTCGTACGCTGGCAGCCAGCCAGCATGAAGGCTTCCGGGCGGAGCGGAGAGCCACGAGCGAACTCTCGGGAGGAACAGCTCCACGGTCTCCCACGACCTTCCGTCGAGGATTCGGCTGACCCTGAGATACGGCCAGAGGCTCAAGGCCGACGCAAGCCCCCACGCCAGCCCAGCTCCGGCCAGGAATCCGGGCCTTTGATGCACGAACGCTCCGACACGACGGCGGGCCTCCTGGTCGAGGACCAGGTAGAGGGCGCCGAAGACGGTCGTGCTGAAGACCAGGAACCAGCCGGCGTGGATGCTGGCGAGGAGCTGCAGGTACGTCGCACAGAGGAAGCAGCCCAGCGCGACCCGCGTGGGCCGACGAAGGAAGAGGGCGAGGGCCACGAGCGCCGGCGGGGAGTAGAACTGCACGAGCAGGTGCAGATGACCGACGTGGAAGGCTCGGAACGACCCGAAAGCGAAAACGAAGGCGCAGAGCGCCGACAACCCGGGTCGGACTGCAGACGCGCGGAGCAACCAGAGGAAGGACGCATAGCAGAGCACGAACGCCGCCATTGCGAACACCTGGGTCGCCGTCAACGGCTCGAGCCCGAGACGCAGCAGGAGGTAGATCGGGAATGCTCCCAGAAGGTTCTCGGAGTAGGCCAGCGCGTCCCGGGTGGGAAAGAAGAAAGGTGGAGACCAGAGGGTGCCCGCATAGTCGGGGCGGAGGAGGCAGCTCCGTATGTGCTCGAAGACGTAGCCGATGAAGACAGGGTCCCCTGGATCGGACTGCATGAGGCGAAGGCGGCTTCCGAGCGTCGGCTCGAAAACGAACCAGAGCCCCACGATTCCGACGGCGACGTAGAGCGCCGCATTTCGAAGACCCGGGCCCGGCGCGCCCGGCTCCTGCGAGACCAGGGTCGATCCGTCCGGGCTGTCCTTCTCCAACGGTGCCGTCACGACCACCCGAGTCACTAACGGAAGTAGCCGTTCACGTCGACAGCGAGATCCGTCCAGCCCGTCATCTGGTGGTTCTGGAAAGAGACCTCTCCCGCCCCGAGGCCGAGGATTGCGTTGTTGGCGCGCACGTTCCCGGCCCGGTAGTTCAAGGTCGTCGAAATCGGGGATGGCCCGGCGCCGGGGAATGCCTTGATTGCGCCGTCGGCGGTCGGGAGGATCACCGTGATGTTGGCAGAAACGGCCTTCGCGCCGTTCGGCACTCCGCACACCCCGTCCAGACTCACGACCTTCGAGGTCTGGGCGGATATCGCGCCGTAGTACGGGTCGGCGGGCTCCCGAGTGTCCAGGGCCCGGCAAGGCGTCAGCGGGTAGAACCGTGTCGGCGCGCTCGCGTCCGGACAGCTCGGCGTTCCCGGGAAAACCCCTGTCCTGGCGGGGTTCTGGTGGAACGTGCCCCACGGTATGGCCCCGGTCGACTTCGGGTTCCAGACGTAGACCCTGATGTCGCCCGAGGGACCGGCGACGGTGGAGGAGACGGCGACGACCTCGACCTTCTGGCCATCCGACTCGAAGTCCGCCACGAGGGCGTGGGACAACGGCGTCTCCGTATAGGTGGAGAACGACCCGGGGACGTGCGTTCCATCGTCCGTGAGCTGCGCGCCCGTCACCGAGAACACACCGATCTCCGTCGCCGTCGGAACGAGTATCTCCACGTTCCCATCTCCGGCGACATCCCCGATCACCGGGGAGCCAGCGCTGTCGTTCCGTCCGAAGAAGCTCCTGGGTACGCTCTTGAAGACCAGGCCTCCGTCCCCCTGGAAACCGTAGACATGGAAGGCCGTGCTCGGCGGGGACTTGTCGTCGGTCGCGACCACGGCTGGCAATCCGGCGGCCGTGAGACCCGTGAGGGCGGGCGACGACGCCACCTGGCCGTCGACCGCCACCGGCCATCCGGTCGCGTTCGATCCGTCGCAGCGAAAGGCGTAGAGCCGGTGCGCCCGACTCGGGTAGTACGTGCCGGTTCCGACGACGATCTCGGGGCTTCCGTCTCCGTCGAGGTCTCCGACGGCAGGAGAGCTCGCGATGATCTGGTCGATGCATCGAGGGAAACCCGTCACCGAGGAACCGTCAGGTCGGCGGACGTGGAGACAGCCCCCGTCCGGGGTGTTGTAGGGGGCATGCTCGAGGTGCGCGTCCACTCCGATGACGACTTCGAGCTGTCCGTCTCCGTCGATGTCGAAGAGAGCGGGTGAGGACTGGACGGAGTCCCGGACGAAGACGGGCCATCCCGGCTTGTCCGTTCCGTCCGCACCGCGGACCAGATAGAGATGCCCGTCGGTGGAGCCCCAGGCGACCTCGGTGAAGCCGTCTCCGTCGACATCTCCGATCGCGGTGGCCGCCATCACGATCCCTGGCGCCCCGTCGAAGTCCCCGGAATCGCGGTGCCACAGAGACTGGCCGGTGCTCGAGAACGCCTCGACCCCCCCCCGTACCCCCGGCTCGAAGGTGGAGCCATAGGAGACCACGATTTCGGGCGAGCCGTCCCCGTCGATGTCGCCGACGGCCGGGCTGCCCGAGCTCTCGGCCCGCAACGAAACGGCGAAAGCCACTGTTCCGTCCCACTTCACGACGTAGAGCTTTCGGGCCGAGGTGCCGAATACGAGCGACTTGCGGCCGGGTGTCAGGCCGAGATCAGCCACCACCGGGAAGCCGGCCCTCAGGTTGCCGCCGCCCGCGATCGTCACCGGGAAGCCCGGCTTGCTCGGCGGGTAGACCTGCGCCCTGGACGGAAGGGCGGGAGAAAGGAACGCAGCGACGCCGAGAATCGCGATCGCCGCATCCCGTCCGCACGCCCAAGCCATGAGTCGCGCCCCCGATCGATACCTGGTGCCTCGGGCTACCCCTCGGACTCGAATCAGGGGGCGAAGTAGCCGGTGATGTCGAGGATCAGGTGGGCCGTATCAAAGGTCGCCGTGAACGCCGTGATGTCGTTCGCTGCCGTCGAGATCGGCACGATCGCCCCGTTTGCGATCGCCGTATCCGATTCGGTGAAGTTGAGGGTCGAGACGACGGGCATCGCCCCCCCCGACGGCCAGAGCGTCAGGAAGAAATTCCCGGGAACCGACGTCTGCGGCAGCACGGTCGCATTGAGGGAGACGGCCGTCGCCGCCGTCGGGACTCCGCAGTTCCCGCGCATCTTGAAGCTGCGCGGCGTACCGTTCCCGATCATCGCCGGGCTCCCATTCGGGGCCGCGAGGAGCGGACAGAATTCCGTCGCCACTCCCGGCGCACACCTAGTATCGACGACCCTGCAGGGCGTCAGCGGATAGTAGACGAGGCCCTGCGCCTCCGACCGACCCGGTGCGAGGACCAAGGCCACTGCCGCGACGAGGAGACTTGCGCTGAAAAGGTGGTGTGCTTCACTCGATCTCATCTCGAACTTCTCCTTGCCTTCACCTCTGAAAACGGCTTGTCTCCAGCCAGTGACGTCCCAAAGGACGTAATCTCAACCACGTTCGTTCTCGCCAGCTCGCGGAACCACGGTTTACGAGTTTCCACCGAATACTCGCGGACGTCCAGAAGGAACCGAACAGCGTCCGCCGCCGCGGAGAGAGGGACGCCGGAGCGAGGTTCGTAGATGGCTCGAGGGCGCGACCCCGCGTCGCCGCCGGGACCGGACCGGCCACGTACGTCAACCCCGATGGAGAGAGGGAGGCCTTCACGACAGCGTCCTCGTGAACCTGGCTGCCGTCCGCTCTCCACCCGTCGGTGGCGGCGACGGGCGGAGGCGGTGGCCGGAGCCTCCCGGAAGGGTGGACCCGGCACGAGGGTCGGGCACAGTCGATCGGAAGGCCAGACACTCCGGGAAACACTGCGACCGGGCCTGACCGACGAGATCACTGATAGTAGCCATTGACATCCACGATGACGTGGACGGAGGACGCAGAGACATTCTTGACCTTGATGGTCCTGTGCCCTGACCCGTTCACGACCGTCGAAAGGAAGAGCATCGCGTTGTTCGCGCGAGTCTGGCCGGCGGTGAAGCTCACGACGTTCGGAACTGGGAGGACCCCATTGCCGGGGAACACCTTCAACTCTCCTGCCGCACCCGGTCCCGTGACGGTCACGTTCGCGGAGACGGCCGCGCTCGTGTCGGGGACGTTGCATGTACCGGGACCCGTCGCCGTGATCGAGAAGACCCGGACCTCGCCGGAAGCGAGCGCCGGCCCGCTCTGAGGCCCGCCCGGCACGTTCCGGGTCTCGACCACCCGGCAAGGGGCCAGGGCGAAGAAGCGCGTGCCTGCCCCGGGTGGAACGTAGAAATAGCCCGCTGCGATCGTCGCGGACAGTCCCCCCGGGTTCGTCACGACCACGTCGTACGTCCCGGTGACGTGCGCTCCGGTCGTCGCCGTCAGGGTCGTGGCGTTCACGACCGCCACGCCCGCCGCGGCGACCCCGCCGATCGTGACGGTCGGCGTGGCGAGGAAGCCCGTGCCGGTGATCGTCACGATCGTCCCGCCCGCTGTGGAACCGGAGTACGGGTTGATCGCGGTCAACGTGGGGGCGGGCGCCGACGTCGTGTACGTGTAGCCGCTCCGCTGCGCGGCCGTCTGCTGGTCGGCGTTCATGACGACGACGTCGACGAGGCCGGTGTTCGTCG